>Ga0116152_10000629_pt1 | contig 28970 bp, 19 predicted proteins | sample AD_UKC119_MetaG_FD_89894 | JGI IMG/M metagenome (GOLD analysis project Ga0116152, IMG submission 89894) | Active sludge microbial communities of municipal wastewater-treating anaerobic digesters from Hong Kong - AD_UKC119_MetaG | ecosystem: Engineered > Bioreactor > Anaerobic > Digestate... | reverse complement strand
CCTTTGACCAACCTTGACTTTACAACGCTTGGAGTAACCTACCAGCAAGCGCTTTACAATTACATTACAAGCTCCAAAGCTGCTGTAATTACAGCTGTTGACTATCCCGAAGGTGGTAATGGAAGAATTCTGAACATGACTCAGCAGAACGTGCAAGCACAAGATGGCTGGAGTCTTATTTCAGGTTACATCGAACCTTCCAACAATGACGTTGCTGAAGTGATGAAAAAGCTCGTAAATACAGGTGATCTCGAAATTATGGTATCCTTTAACGGAATTTACTGGCCAGCTCAAAACATCAACACCTTTACCAATGGCTGGGGTAGTGAAACCGCTTACAAGATTAAGATGAATAACGGCAATTACTTCATTCTGAAAGGGGTGAGAACAGATAACACCGTTGTTACTTTAAATGCAGGCGTAAGTTACTTACCTGTTCCAGTAGCACATCCTGTTGATGCCAACAACATCTTCTCACAAGTTCAACAACAGTTGGTCTATGCTTTTGATTTGAACAGTGGCGCAATTTACTGGCCACAGGGAGGCATTTTTACGCTTACTCAGCTTGTACCCGGTAATGGTTACATTATTAGCATGTCTGCTCCAGGATCAATTGACTTCGCAGGTTTCAAATCATCAGTAATTGCTGAAAACAAAGGTAGTTTCAAACAAACTGTGGAGAACACACCATGGGAAACTCAATTAACAGGAAACTACCACCTGATTGCCATCATGAATGAAGCAATGGATCAAATGGAAAGTGGTGACGTTGTGGCATTGTTTAACAACAGCGGTGATTTCGCCGGTCAGGTGATGATTGAAAAGAATGGTGACAATATTGCCCTGGTTGCCTTTGGCGATGATGTTACTACAGAGGAACAGGAAGGATTGTTGATTGGCGAAACCATGAACTTCAGATTATTCCGCCCTGCAACTGGCGAAACCTTTGATCTGTCTGTTGAATTCAACAATTCTATGCCAAACACCAATCTCTTCTATGAAAATGGCGCATCCATGATCACAGACATTTCGCTTGGAGTAGGTTCAACAGAAGATGTCATTCTTACGGAAAATATTTCAGTACATCCAAACCCATCAAATGGCCATTTCACAATCACATCCGACTTAAGCAGTGCTTCGAAAATGGTGATGGTTAATGCAATTGGACAGAAAGTCTATGAAAAACATATTTCTGATGATCAAAAAAATCAATCTTTTACTGTTGATGTATCTTCCTGCCCGAGCGGAATTTACTTCATCAAAGTATTTGCCGGAACCAAAACCCTGGTTCAGAAAGTCATTATTGATTAGTCGTTAGGTTCATTTCTCTATTACCAGGCCGTCCTGAATAAGGACGGCCTTTTTCTTAACCATTTTTTAATCGGTAATTAACTCAATCTTAACAATTACAGAATAGGTTTGATAATCGAAATATGATTAAATATGAAGAAATTAAAGTATTGCCTATTTTTCATTTTGCCGTTGTTTTTTCTTATGCCTGATCAGGTTTTAGGTCAGAAAGGATCAATATCCGGAATAGTAGCTGACATGCAAACCAATGAAACAATCATAGGGGCAAATGTTATTATTTCCGGGACTCTGACAGGAAGTGCCACCAATCTTGATGGCTTTTACGAAATCAGGAATCTTGATCCCGGCTCTTACAATTTATCGGTTTCATACATTTCTTACCTGAGTGATACGATATTTAATGTCAAAGTCATTGCGGGTCAGACAACCCGGATAAATTTCAAACTTGAGCAGTTAAATCAGGAGTTGCAGGCTGTAGTTATCTCCGGAACACGCTCCACAAGCACCGAGATTTCGATGATCAGTGCAATCAAGGCCAGCAATTTGACTGTATCTGGTATTTCAAGACAACAGATTTCGAGGTCTCAGGATAAAAATGCTTCGGAAGTTCTAAAGCGTGTTCCCGGTATCACGATTGTGGACGACCGTTTTGTGGTTGTCAGAGGATTAATTGAACGCTACAACACTGTTTGGTTAAACAATTCTGTGGCCCCATCCGTCGAATCAGATCAGCGTGCTTTTTCATTTGACATTATTCCAAGCTCTATGATTGACAGGATCCTTGTGTTTAAAACACCTGCCCCGGAGTTACCCGCCGATTTCGCCGGCGCTGCTATTGAAGTTTACACAAAAAATTTCCCCGAAACCAATTCCCTTTTAATAGGTTTTTCGACAAGGTACACACAAGGGACTACTTTTCAGGATTTTTATCAATACTCAGGTGGAAAAACCGATTGGTTAGGATTTGACGATGGTACAAGAGCCATTCCCAATTCAGTGCCTGATATTAATGAATACAGAAGAGTGCAGGGACTTGTGAACAATGAGGAACTGACTCCAGTTGAAAGAGAGGCTGCAAAGAAGGCACAAACTGATTGGGGAAAAGCTTTCGGAAAAACATCTACAGCAGATCAAATAAATGCTTTACCCGATTATCGAATCAATGTGGAGTATTCAGGAAAGTTTAATACAAGAAATAAAAAACTCATCATTGGTAACATTTCTTCTCTCCATTATGATAGTGGTTTTGACTATGAAAAAATTCTTCGTGCAAGTTATGAGGTTTATGATACGGTAGTGGACACCAGTGTTTACATCTATCGCTATCTTGACGAACAATATGCCAGGAAAGTACACATTGGTGCATTGTTCAATTGGTCATTTTCCTTTGGCAATAGCAGTATTGAGTTCATGAATGTATTTAATCAATTTGGAAAATCAAAAACAACTTATCGGGATGGGATTGACTACTACCGCAATTCCAATAAAATTGACTGGACTGAACTTGCATACGATAGCAGGACAATCTATTCAGGACAGATTAGCGGTAAGCATAATGTACGAGATGATATTACCAACGTTAATTGGACTCTTGGGTATGCATACGCTAAGAGAGACCAACCTGATAACAGAAGGATTTACAGATACGCTGCTTATATCAATGATACTACTTATGCTCCCTTTCAGCTTGATTACACCTCCTGGTCCAATACAGAATCAAATGGGAGATTGTTTTTTGAATTAGACGAAAATATCCTGACAGCCGATGTAAATTTTAACACGAAATTTTTATTTGGGAACTTTCAACCTTCACTGAAGGCAGGAGTTTATTCCGAGAATAAGTACAGGGATTTTGGCATCCGAACTTTTGGAATACTCAGAGCTGGCACAACCTCACAGTTTGATTTTGACATTTTAAGGCAACCCGTTGACAGCATTTATGACAATTCCAATTTCAGATTTTACAATCCTGAGTATCCTAATGCAACGGCCGGAATCAAAATTCAGGACGATACCAGACCGGAATATCTCTATACTGCGCAGAACAACTTATTGGCCACGTATCTGGGGCTGAATTTGCCTGTTACCAAAGAGTTAATGGTTTATGCCGGAGTAAGGATTGAAAAAATGAGGCAGGAACTTGAATGGGTTTCTGAATTTGCTTCAGACACTGTTCCGGAAAAATATTTGTCCACAATACGTGATACAACGAATCTGTTCCCATCAGTAAACATCACCTATAATATCAATCAAAAGAATCTCCTGAGGCTGGCTTATGGTAAAAGCATAAACAGAAGTGAATTTAGGGAAACAGCACCGTATGGTTTTTACGATTTTGAACTATCAGCAACTGTTTACGGGAATGACTCCTTGAGAAATGCCTACATAGAAAATTTTGATTTAAGGTACGAATGGTATCCATCACCTACTGAAATGATCACAATTGGTGGCTTTTACAAAAAGTTCATTAATCCTATCGAAATGAATCTGTTTCCAGCCAGCAACGGATGGGATTTTGTGTATTCAAATGCCGTTGATGCTTACAGCCTTGGCGCTGAAATTGACATCAGGAAGTCATTTTATGACTTTGGTGAAAAGAGCAGTTTTCTCAGGTATTTGAAGAACTATACTCTCTTACTCAATGCCTCCCTGATTCAAAGTAAGGTAACTTCTGATGATGATTACCTGAGAGATAAGCAAAGACCAATGTTTGGACAGTCCCCCTACATCGTCAATGCCGGAATTTACTACTCCAACGCCCAGATAAACTTTAATGCAAGTTTGCTTTACAACGTCATTGGTGAACGTATTGCAGTTGTTGGAACTCCTACCATTCCAAATATTTATGAGTTACCCAGAAATCTTCTTGATTTCACATTTTCCAAAGGAATTGGTGAACACGTTGAATTGAAAGGTGGTGTCAAAGACATCCTCAACCAACCGGTTAAATTAATTCAAACGGTAAAATTCCAGCAGGAGGATTTGAGCCAGGCTGAGAGGACTCAGGTCGTAAAACAATACAATTACGGCACCTCATATATGATTGGAATTACCTACAGATTTTAATCAAATGCAGAAAGCAAACCATGAAATTAAGGATTAACCCCAAATTAATTTTCAATTAAAGTTAGGATAACATTCGCATGATAAGTTTGATAACACAATAAATTTTATTTTTTTTAAATAATTAAATTAATCTACAATGAAAAAAATCGGACTAATTATCGCAGCCGCAATGCTTTTGAACATGATTAGCATTGCACAGAACACAATTAATGATCCTTTTTTCGAAAAGGTGTCTTTTGTTGGAGCATTTGGAACAACTGACTGGACACAGGGATGGGCAAACTACGACCCGCAAAACACAGTTTATCCGGCTACAACAATGAACGTACCGGCAGGGAATATTACAGTAAACACACACTGGAAATCGTCTGAATCTCCGGTTATCGGAGCTGCTTCATTTAGCAACCCGAGATTGCAGGATCCGTTTTTTGAGCCGGTGAATTATGTTGGTGCTTTCGGAACTTATGACTGGACTGAAGGGTGGGCAAACTTTGACCCGCAAAACACCATTTACCCCTCAACCACTGTTACTGTTCCGGCAGGGAACATAACTACCAACACCACCTGGACAAGTAGTAATGTTTATTTACTGAATGGTTGGGTTTACGTTAAAGCCGGAGCAACTCTGACAATAGAGCCTGGAACGATCATTCGCGGAAGCAAAAATAATCAGGGCGCTCTGATTATTGAAAAAGACGGAAAACTCATAGCATCCGGGACAAAAGAACAACCTATTATTTTCACTTCCAACGAAGCTGCCGGCTCGCGTGATTATGGCGACTGGGGCGGCGTTATTGTACTTGGAAATGCCGTAATAAACGTTCCGGGCGGCAGCGCTACTATCGAAGGTGGCGTTGGTTCAACTTATGGTGGAACAAACGATAACGATAACTCAGGTGTGCTGAAATATATACGCATCGAGTTTCCGGGTATCGCTTTTGCACCCAACAACGAAATCAACGGCTTAACCATGGGTGGCGTTGGTAGTCAGACTGAAATTGATTATGTGCAGGTTTCATATTGCGGTGATGATTCATTTGAATGGTTTGGTGGTACTGTAAATGCAAAACACCTGATCGCTTACCGTGGTTGGGATGATGATTTTGATACCGATTTTGGTTTCCGTGGAAAAATCCAGTTTGCTGTTTCATTACGCGATCCTAACGTAGCAGACGTTTCAGGTTCAAATGGTTTTGAATCAGATAATGATGGAAGTGGATCAGGTAACCTGCCAAAAACACGTCCTCTTTTCTCTAACATCAGCATTTTTGGGCCAAGAGTAAACTCAACTACTCCGTTAAATGGCAATTACAAACGCGCTATGCACCTGAGAAGAAATACTGAAACTTCAATCTATAACTCTATTATTACCGCATGGGTAACAGGACTGTTTATTGATGGAACTGCTGCACAAGCCAATGCAACAGCAAATACACTTCAAATAGAAAATACATTTTTAGTTGGGATGCAAACCAATTTTGCCAGCACTTTTGAAAATATGTATTTTAACACACCTGCACGCAACAATCAGGTTTTCACCAATAATAATGATCTTTCACTCACAGATCCATTCAACCTGACCAATCCTAATTTCCTTCCAGCAAAACAGGTTTATAAACTTGACGGATGGGTTTATGTTAAATCAGGCGCTACTCTTACAATTGATCCGGGTACAGTGATCAGAGGAGACCTTAACAATAAAGGTGCCTTGATAGTGGAGCAGGGAGCGATAATTTATGCTAATGGAACAGAAGAAGAACCCATTGTGTTTACTTCAAACCAGGCGCCCGGAACCCGTAATTACGGTGACTGGGGTGGAGTGATTATTCTTGGTTATGCTCCGATTAATGTTCCTGGCGGAACATCTACTATTGAAGGTGGCGTAGGCTCTATTTATGGTGGTAATGATCCTGATGACAATTCAGGAGTTTTTAAATATTGCAGAATTGAATTCTCAGGAATTGCTTTTGCACCCAACAACGAGATCAACGGTTTAACTATGGGTGGTGTTGGTCGTGGAACTGAAATTCACCATGTTCAGGTTTCCTATGGTGGAGATGATGCATTCGAGTGGTTTGGCGGAAATGTTAACGCAAAACATCTGATTGCTTTACGGAACTGGGATGACGATTTTGATACTGATTTTGGTTTTCAGGGAATGATTCAATTTGCTGTTTCATTGAGAGATCCAGCAATTGCTGATGTCTCTGGCTCAAACGGTTTTGAATCAGACAACGATGGTTCAGGTTCAGGAAATACCCCAAAAACACACCCTCTATTTTCCAACGTCAGCATTTTTGGACCTAAGGCAACTTCAACAACACCAATTCATGCTGACTATAAACGTTCAATGCATTTACGCCGAAATACTGAGACTTCAGTCTATAACTCATTGTTTGCAGGTTATCCGACGGGTTTATTTATTGATGGAACTGCAACCCAAAATAATGCTACGAATGATGTACTTCAAATCAGAAATACTTTTATGTCGGGGATGACAGGTAATTTTGCAAGTGCATTTGAGGAAAGCTATTTCCAAACCCCGGCACGTGAAAACAAAACCTTTGTGAATAACAATGAACTGATGATTACCGATCCGTTCAATCTTACCAATCCTAACTTCCTGCCTCTGGAAGGATCACCAGTTTTGTTTAATTCGCTGTGGACTTACCCGGTAACTGGTGTTGTCACTTATCAAAATGCAAGTTCAACTCCGCTTTCAGAAGTTACCGTTCAGATTCTTAGCCAGGGCGGTGATCTGATCAATTCTGCTTTGACCAATGTTAATGGAGAGTACAATATCAGAGTACTTGATGGGATTTATGTTCTTACAGCTAATGCAGATGAAAAACCATGGGGTGGAGTAAACATTATTGATGGTTTACAGATTCGTCAATTCCTCGTTGGACAGGTTACTTTCAATGCACTTCAGAGTAAGGCTGCCAATGTTGACGTTTCACCAACAGTTAACATCCTCGATTTCGTAACTACGCGTCAAAAAATTGCAGGTTTGAACCCGGCTAACTGGAAAATAGCCAACTATGTTTTTGAAACTCCGCTGATCACAGTTTCAGGCGCTCCAATTTCCAAAGACTTTCAAGGTCTTTGCGGAGGTGATGTGAATGGCAGTCATAATCCACTTGTTTTGGAGCCATTTCAGATTTATCCGCTCAGCGAAACTGCATTGCCGCAACAAATGAATAAATAAACAGTACGAAAATCTTTTTAACACATTTAATTGAATCCTTATGAAAAAGATAGTTTCAACATTATTAATAATGATCATTGCAACATTTACAATGGCTCAAACTGCAACATTGACCATAGGAAATGTAACTGCAAATCCCGGAGAAACAGTAAGCATACCTGTCACGGTTTCTTCTTCGACTCCGCTGCTTGCCGCTGAATTTAATATGGCTTTTAACACTGCAGTGTTAAACGAAGCATCAATAACCTACACCAACTTTCATCCAAATTTTCCGGAATATGAGTGGTTTTATAATGCTACCAATGGACTGATGCTGCTTAACTGGGTTTCGGGAACATTAACCCCGGTGCCGGTTCAGGGTACCATTACACTTTTTGAAATTCAGTGCGAATTTGTTGGTGGATATACTGACATCGAATGGACACTTGACCTTTTGATAGATGGAAGCAGTGAAATCATTCCTGTGAACTCCATCAACGGAAGCGTTGCTGAGCTTGTTGTACCTGAAATTACTGTTGAACTTCCACATTTGTCTGCGAGCCCAGGCGCTACAGTATTAATTCCTGTAACCATTACCGGCGCAAGTGCTCAGGGAGTTCCAATTCTTGCAGCTGAGCTCAATATTGATTTTGATCCGGCTGTAATAGATTATTCTACCATTGTTTTCAAAAACTTTAATGCATTGATGCCCGAATATGAATGGATATACAACGCTACGAGCGGCAAGATGCTGCTTAACTGGGTATCATCCAACCTCTCTGCAATTGCCATTCCTGACGGATCAGTAATGTTTGATATAGAATGTCAATTCTTAGGGGGGCAGACAGACCTTGAATGGTCATTGGCTTTGTTGGTTGATGGAGATGGAAATGAGGTTTCAACAATCACAATTAGTGGAAGCATTTCATCTGAATCACCCGCAGTGACTGTTTTTAATGGTATTGGCAATTGGAGTAACCCTGCATTTTGGGACAATGGCGTTCCAGGGCTCTCTTCTGTTGCAACCATCGAAAGCGGACTTGCAACTATTGATAGCGAAGCATTTGCTTATGATCTGACTGTTAATGCTGGGGCTGCTTTGACAATTGAAACTACGGGTACCCTCAATATTGACGGGGATCTGATGTTAGCTTCGAACAATGATAACACGCCATCAGGGTCTCTGATCAACAATGGAACATTGGAAATTGTGGGACAAAGTACAATGCAACGGTGGTTGTCAGGTGGTCAGAACCATTTCATTTCGACACCGGTCAGTGTTACCACATTAGGAATGCTTTACAATCCGGCAAATCCGGGGTATTTTTATGAATACAGCGAGCCTTCAAAAAGCTGGCTCAATCTGTTCCAATTAAATACTCCACTTTTATCATCAAAAGGATATGCATTGAATTTTCTTGCCGATGAGTTAGTTGACGTTACCGGAAACTTCAACAACCTCCCATCCTATAATCCTGTCATTTCTTATACCGAGGACAAAGGCGGCGATGATGGCTGGAATCTTGTTGGAAACCCTTATACCTCTGCTCTGGATTGGGAAGCTGAATCGTGGCAAAAAACCAATCTTGAAGGTGGTATCTATTTCTACGATGGAACCAACTATCAAACTTATAACGGAGGTTACGGTGTACCAGCAACTGCATCTCAATACATCCCGGCAATGCAGGGATTCTTTGTTAAAGCAATGGGTAGCGGAGCCGAACTTGTTGTGCCAAAAGCTGCTCAGGTTCACAGCTCACAGGAATATTTCAAAGGTACCCGCGAAACAGTAAATGCTTTACGCTTAAAAATAAGCGGTAACAATTATTCAGACGAAGCATTGATTCGTTTTGATCCAAGTGCCACCAACGCCTTTGATGCTCAAATGGATGCCTATAAACTTTTCAGTTTTAATACTATGGTTCCTCAGGTGTTTACTTTAGCCGCTACACTTCAAACCATCAATGCACTTCCATCGCAGGGCAGTTCAACCTGGAGCGAAAAAATGGTTGTTTTGGGTTATAGTGCCGGCGCTAGTGGGCAATATATCATCGAAGCTTCTGAAATGGAATCTTTCACTGCTGGGCAGGTTAATACGATCGAACTCTACGATAGCGAAACGCAGGTGTACATTGATCTTATCGAAAATCCGGTTTACACTTTTAATGCAAACGAAGGTATGAATACATCAAGATTCAGGGTTTATTTTAACAGAGTAGTCACGGGTATTGGTGAAGTTGATATGAATGATGTAGTGATCTACTCCATTGAGAGAACAATCTTTATAGAAAATGCCAGCGGTGTAGCAATTGTTTACAACCTTGCCGGTCAAGAAGTTGCACGCGCCGAGCTTGTTCAGGATGAGATTAACTCAATCAGCCTGAACAAAGGTGGCATGTACATGGTGAAAGTTGTTAACGGCAGCAGCAATCTGGCCTCTGAAAAAGTATTTCTTTATTAATTTGGTGGATAAATGATGAGTTCAGTTAAAATCATAGGAAAACTATGAAAGTCATGCCGGGTCATGCTCATTCGGGTTCGGATAGCATGTCCCGGCTTTGATTATTATTTATAAATCAAAATAATAAATACAATTCATATGAAACTTATTTACAAAATTTTATTTGTACTGGTCTCAGCCCTTTTGATTGCAGTGAGTTTATCGGCGCAGGCGCCCATACCTCCTGAAACAGGAGGTACCGGAAGCGGACAACAGATAGGAGGCTCAGGAACAATCCCCTCGCCACCAGGCCCGGGAAATGGTCAACAGATAGGTGGGTCAGGTACAATCCCCTCGCCACCAGACCCGGGAAATGGCCAACAGATAGGTGGGTCAGGTACAATACCTGAGCCTCCAGGACCAGGTGGTGGTCAGCAAATTGGCGGCTCCGGAACAATTCCGGAACCTCCCGGTCCCGGCTCTGGAACCCAAATTGGTGGTTCTGGCAGCGTACCGTATCCCCCCGATCCAGGCAGTGGCTATCCTATGGGAACATTGATACATTCCCTGAATATCCCTGCTGGATGGAGTGGTATTTCAAGTATTGTTCATCCATTTATTCCTGAACTGGATAGTATTTTCCCACAGGAAATAGAGGATAATTTGGCTATTTTGCAGCATTTTACCCGGGTCTATTGGCCTGATTTCGGCATTAATACAATTGGTACCTGGGAGTCCAATGACGGTTATGCTATCAAAGCACTTAATAATATTCAGGTAACCCTGATTGGCTTGCCCGTTGTTAACAGAACTGTAGAGTTTAACAGTGGATGGAATTTTCTTCCCATTCTCAGTGAATGTTCAGTTGAGACGGAATACCTTTTTAGTGAGCTTGTGTCGCAAAATAGTTTGATTATCGTAAGTGAAATTGGCAGCACTGGCCTATACTGGCCCGAAGCCTCAGTAAATAATTTGCCGCTTCTTTACCCGGGATTGGCTTACATGGTTAAAGTGAATCAGCCATGCTCGGTTACTTTTCCTCTTTGTGAGAGCCAACAAGGGACTCCAAATGGTGGGGGTACTGCAAAAGCAAGCCTGAATGCTCCATGGGAAGTTGTTGCAGGGACAAATTCCCAGCAATTCCTTTTGATTCAGGGCGGCTCGCCGATGCTGCAAACTGGTGATATGATTGGCGCTTTTACGACTGAAGGATTATGTGCCGGGTTTGCTGAAATATCCGATTCATCAACAAATATGGCTATTGTTCTATTTGGCGATGATTCATCAACTTCGGTCAAAGATGGTTTTAACAATGATGAGTTAGTCAACCTGATTCTTTACAGACCATCAGAAAATTTGACTTTGGAACTTGTGATTCCTGCCATCCAATTTCAATCAGGCGCCACAAAAATTATCAATATCGGTCAATTAAAAATTATCAGTGATTAATTAGTTCATTTTTTTTGTGTGAGGATTAACCAGGAGAGTTTGCCGGTGCATTACCGGCAACTCTCTTTTAAATTAAAGGAAAAATTTACAACAAATGGCAAAGAATAAAATAATTATTAGTATCACGCTGATCTTGTTCAGTTTGATGCTTCAATCACAGGACATTTCTATTACGGTAGGAACTGTCTCCTCAGAAACGACAAATGTGCAGGTGAGTGTCCCATTTACGGTTTCTGGTTTAAATGGTGCATACATGGTGACCGCTATGGAGTTCTACATTGATTTTGACAGCACAATTGTTGATTATGTGCAAGTTGAAAATCTTTATAGCGGAACTCCTTCAAACGAATGGTTTTTCACGCTTCCGCCGACCAATCGATTTGCCTGTAACTGGGTTCAATCACAATTGCAGCCGATCGCTATTCCCAATGGAACCAAACTCTTCGACATTGTTTTCTATTACAAGAAACCAATGAATGTGTTGCTCGATCTTGATGAAATTAACTGCGTCCTTGCTGATGCAACGTATCAGCAAATACCCAACTCATTGATCAGTTTTAATGATGGCGCTATTAATTTTACCGGATACATTCCTTCCACCGGGCTTGTTGAATTAAATCCGGAAAACATCCTGTCTTTCCCTGACACAATCTTTAGCGTTTCGGTTCGCCTTTCTGATTTTGATGATGATAATGCATCACTTGCGGCTATGGAATTGATGTTGGAGTATGATCATGCCATGATTTCATTTGAGGAGGTGCAAAATTTTAATTCATTGGTACCGGAAAACCAATGGGTAATCAGCCAGCCTGAGCCAGGTCAGCTTCTTTGTTTATGGAATCATTCATCACAGCAAAATGTAATTATCCCTGACAGCACTGTTATTTTTGATATCAATTTCAAGGGAATTAATGAAGGAATATCACTAGTTGCATTCGATTCGACCTCATGTTCATTTACTCATTATCACAATGGTCAACCAAATACTATGTTTGCCAATTTTGGCGATGCAAATGTTCAAATCCTGTCCATTCCAGATCCGCCTCCCGGCCTGCTCGCTTTTAGCCCATCAGTTTATGTTACTTATCCCGATTCACTGATTGTTGTTCCATTTGAAATTTCAGGGTTCAGTTCCAACAACTCTTCAATATTTAGTATGGGTTTCGCAATTGATTATGACGGGCTGTTTTTGGAATACCAATCCATTGATAATTTCAATAATCTTTTACCGCAAACCGAATGGACCATAACACAAATGGGTGATCAATTAGTTTTGTACTGGAATAATACTCAGGGCTATAACATAAGCATTCCGGATCAAACTGTATTGGCAGAAATTACTTTTAAGGCAGTGTCCGTCGGTAACACGCAGATTAACTTCAGTGAACCATCCTTTTTCTATCATCAATTCTATCAATACGTCCTGGAGTTTCAGGCAGAATTTACTGACGCGGTCGTGCAGATATACGATAACTCAATGCCTCTTCCCGGCTTTGTCAGAATTGAACCAAGCAACTTTATTACCAACCCCGATTCAACTGTTCATCTGCCAATTTTAATGTCTGGTTTTGATCAGGATAATTCAAGTCTCTCGGGAATTCAACTCTTTCTCGATTTTGACGATCAAATAGTTTCATTCCTTGAAGCTGAAAATTTCAGTTCGATACTGCCTGCCGATCAATGGACAATAGTTTATGACGATACATTGAGTCGCATGGTATGCTCGTGGAATGAACCAAATGGTCAAAATGTTCAACTTCCTGAGAATACAACTATTTTCGAATTATCATTTCTTGCAGCAAATACGGGCACTTCGGTTTTCTCATTTGATTCTGCAGCTTGCATTTACACGCATGAACTGCTTGGCAATTATTATCAACTGCTGGCCAATCATAGTGGAACGACGGTTCAGGTAAATGCAATACCACCGCCAACCCCGGGTACGGTAGCGATTGTTCCATCAAACTATTATACCTACCCGGATTCCCTGGTGTTTCTTCCGGTTGTAATTTCGGGGTTCAACCTTGATGATAATTCATTGTCAAACATGGAATTGCATCTATTGTTTGACAACGAAAAACTGGATTACCAGTCTGTTGTCAATTTTTCCGGGATTCTTCCTCAGGAGCAATGGTCAATAATTTATGATCAGGCAAACAGCAGAATCGTATGTCAGTGGAATGAGCCCAATACACAGAATATTTCAATACCAGACAATACATTAGCTTTTCAACTGATCTTCAAAGCCATTGATCTGGGTACAACAATTCTTGAATTTGATGCTGAAAGTTCAGTTTTTATCCACCAGTTAAATGGAACAAATCAATATGGTAGTGCTATTTTTGGGAATGCAATTGTGGAAATTACAGAACTTCCAATTCCACCTCCGGGATTGCTTGCAATGATTCCCAATCAATATTCAGTTTATGAAGGCGCTGCATTTAATGTACCCGTTTTAATGTCCGGTTTTGGTCTCCCAAATTCAGGACTGTCTTATATAGAACTTCATATAGATTTTGATAATTCAATTATTATTCCTGAGGAAATTACAAATTTTAATGTCCTTCTTCCCGAAGATCAATGGACAATTACCTATGATGTTGTCAGCAGTAGTTTGATGTTGATCTGGAATGATCCCAACGGACAGAATACATTGATTCCCGACGGAGCAGTTTTATTTGAAATGGTCTTCAATGGGATATCACCGGGAATAAGCGCTATTGAATTTGATGAGCAGACATGTGAGTTTATTCATCAGCAATTTGCCGGTCAGGTTTCGCTTGATGCTGACTTTAGCAACGCCAGCGCTACTGTACTCGAAATTGTTTTACCGGATGCCCCCAAAGTTAAACTAATACCGGGATACATTGTAGATTACTCGGGATTGTCAGTTTCTGTTGATGTTGTACTTTTTGGTTTCAACACCGATACTACCTCACTGGCTGCAATTGAGTTCTATATTGATTTTGACAACATTTCGGTTGAATACATCGGGGTTGACAATTTTAATGCATTAATGCCTCAGAATCAATGGTTCTTTTCTAATCCAAGCCCAGATCTGAACAGGTTTGCTTGTAACTGGGCGGAGCCCTCTTTGCAGAACATTGTGGTTCCCGACAGCACTACAATAATGACCTTGCATTTTTTATTACATGTTGAAGAAACTCCGCTTACTTTCGATCAACCTGCAAACGTATTCGTAAACATTGATGAACAGTTTAATCTAATAGAATTAGAAGTAGCATACTCCGACGGATATATCGTTGTCTTACCTGATGGTATTCAATCGAACCAACCTGAAAATACAGACTGGTATAGCGTCAGCAACCAGGTTATCCATCTCTTTGATGTGCAAGGAGTAGCGAGGATTTTCAATTTAGCCGGTCAGCAATTGTATCAAACAATTGTTAGTGACGAAAACAATCAAATTGAACTGCAAAAACCGGGGATTTTTATCTTATCCATTATCTCTGAAAATGGCAGTTTGCTAAATGCAAAAATCTTCATTCAATAGTTTAAATTAATAAACCAATCAATAAAATTAGTGATGAAAAAATATATAATGTTAGTTTTATCTCTGCTTACCATAATTGTTTCGGTAGCATCTAATCATACCAGGTATAATCCCATGAAATCAAAACCCGGTGAAGTTTATGACGGGAGCAATTCTTCAAAGTTTAAAGAATCACTTTCCGGTGCTCCAAAAGTGATGATACTGCCCGAGTATGTTGAAGATTATTCAGGGAATTCGGTAACAGTAGATGTTGTGCTCATCAATTTCAACTCCGATACAACCTCAATCGTTGCGATCGAATTTTACATTGATTTCGACAATGCGGTGGCATCATTCACCGGCGCTGATAATTTCAGTGCATTAATGCCTGCAAATCAATGGTTCTTTTCGAATCCAAGTCCTGATCTGAACAGGTTCGCCTGCAATTGGGCTGAACCGGCTCTAATGAACTTGTCTATTCCTGATAGCACAGTTATAATGACATTGCATTTTGACTTGATTAGCAATGATACGCCATTACATTTCGATCAACCGGCAAGTCTGTTTGTTCATATTGACCAATCATTTAACCTGATCGAACTGGATGTGGAGTATTTCGACGGTTATTTTCATGTCATCCCCACAGGAATTAGCGACTCAGCAAATATCAATAATGATTTTAATTGGGTTTATGCTGCAGGAAATGAACTGATAATTCAACATGTTACGGGATTTGTAAGCGTTTTTAATTTATCGGGTCAGCTTGTTTCGGCTCAACAAGTCAGCAGTAATCAACATCAGATTGCTTTGATGAAAACGGGGTTGTATATTGTTATCATGATGACTGATGACGAAAGACAACTCACCAGGAAAATTTTAGTTAATCACTTGTAAAATTAAAAATATCATGAATAGAAATAAAACCGAATACAAAAGTTTCGCCATTTTAAGGGAACTTTTCATCGTTACAATGCTAATTTCAGTTTTTTCTGCTTCAATGTTCGCCCAGAAGAAAGTGGAGATCATACCGGATGTAATTGAAGCATTACCGGGTTCCGAAATTTTAGTTCCTATTGTTGTCACAGGCTTCGACACAGACACTTCATCTGTTGCTGCAATTGAGTTTTACATTGATTTCGACAACACAGTTCTCACCTATATCGAGCCTGTTAATTTTAACGAACTTTTTCCTGAAGTTGAATGGTTTTATTCAAATCCATCACCGGAACTGTCCCGCTTTGCCTGCAACTGGGCAGAACCGGGACTATTAAACGTAAACATACCTGATGGTACAGTTCTATTTGAAATACGATTACTATATAATGGAGGTGAAAGCATTTTGGATTTCGATGAATCGCGTAGTATTTTTGTTCATATTGATCAAAATTTCAATCTTTTTGAACTTCAGGTTGATTATTTCAATGGATTTGTAACCTACGAAAGTAGTGAATTTGAAACCTACTGGAATGGTGTCGGTCCATGGAATGATAATAGTTTTTGGAGCAATGGCGTGCCCACGCCAAATTCAGTAGCAATAATCGAAACAGGTGAAGCAATAGTTGAGACAGGGATCGCCAGCGTGAAGGAATTGTTGATCGAATTAAATGCAAGCATAAAAATTCTGCCCAATCGAGGTTTAACCATTGACACACTGCTTACCAATAATGGTTTGATATGGATATCATCCGATGAATCAGGAACAGGTTCGTTGATTGTGAAAAATTTGACAGAAGGAAATGGCAATTACAAAATTGAGCGTTACCTTAGCAATGGTTTCCATACCATTGGTGCACCAATTGCAAATAACAGCAGCAATATTTTTCAGGATAATCAGCTAAGCAGGTGGAACGAACCAACAGCCCAGTTTATTAATCATATGGGTGGCACATTAATGGGTTCCGGATGGGGATATTTGGCAGAAATTGGCTCTGACGCAACATTTGTTTTTGAAGGTAATTCAATACACCAGGGTGATATTGAGCTTTCCCTTTCAAATTCATTTACCGGAGATACCGAATTTCAGGGAGTAAATCTTGTCTCAAATCCCTATCCTTCAGCAATTTCATGGGACATCGGAAATTGGGACCTCAATAATACAGGAAAAGCAATTTACATTTGGGACAATGATAAGTATAGAGTCTGGAATGGATACATTGGTAACATTGAAAACGGTATCATCCCGGAAATGCAAGGATTTTTAGTAAAAGGATACGATCAAAATCCATCGTTAAAAATTCCGAATGATGCCCGCATCCACAGCAACCAACCTTTCTATAAAGAAGTGAAAGAGGTTGATCGCTTACTGGAGATTGAATTCGGCAAGTTCATCAATAACGAATTCGGTCCCGTTGAAGATGTTGTTTATTTTCAGGCAGCAGCAGACGCTACAAATGAGTTTGATCCTGAACTTGATGCATTTAAGTTGCCAAACGCTTCAGGCACGACCATGGCATATTCAATTCTTAATGAGGCAAATAATGAAAAAATGGCAATTGACGTCAGAGGCTGGGATGGTGCGAGTATTCCATCGGTTTCAATTGGTTTCAGGCCTTCTACTTCCGGGAAGTATTATCTTAGATTGTCAAATGCTACTTCTTTTGATCCGGCAATTCCGATAGTTCTTGAGGATAAGCTGAACCTCAGTCCATTCCCCGGTAACCAGGTTGATATGCGAACGGGAGTATTCAATTTTACTTATCTCTTCGATGCTTCAACTTCAGATGAGGAAGAGAGGTTTATCATTCATTTTTCTCCAGTTGGGATCGAAGAAAATGATTTCAATAAGGATTACTCAATGCAAGTTATCGAAGATCATTTAGTAGTCAACCACTTAGGTGGTATTCCCGAAAATGCTTTGCTACAATTATTTGATCAGTCAGGAAGGCTGTTGATGACACAAAGATTCTATATCGATGAGATGGCAATTATTGATATCAGTCAACTATCAGGATTGATTCTGTTAAGATTACAAACGGAAACAGTTGTATTAACTGAAAAAATAATCAAGCTAAATTGAGTTTTTCGGCTATTTTCTATTTGTTGATTTTTTTCCTCAAGGCTGGTCTTTTTTAGACCAGTCTTTTTTTATGAGAGAAATGTCCTCAAATTACTGTGGACAGGCAAAACACGCAATCTTTTCAAAGCATTGTCTTTTAATTGCCCAACGCGTTCTTCCGACAAATATAATTTTTTACTAATCGAAAAAATCGAATGTTCATCATTACCATTTAAACCAAAATATAGCTCAATTACTTTTGCTTCCTTTTCAGGTAGCAGGTTCAATGACTTGTTGATCTCGTTAACAAGTGATTCATGAAGTAATTCCTGATCTGGGCTTGGAGTTTCATCATTAACAAGAACATCAATTAAATGAGAATCATTGTCCAAATCTATTGCGGTTTCCAACGAAATACTGTCGGCATTGGATATTGTAATACTATTAATTTCAAACTCTTCCATATTCATAATTTTTGCCGTTTCTGAGACAGTGGGCGTTCGGTAATTTTCTTGCTCAAAATTATTGTTTAGTTTCATAATTGTGTTGTTTTTCCAGTATTGTCCGGCAGGTACTCTGATAGTTTTGTGATTTTCAAGGATTGACCTTACTATTGACTGTCTGATCCACCAAACAGCGTAAGTAATAAATTTAAACCCTTTTGTTGCATCAAACCTTTCAATAGCATCAAAAAGCCCAAAGTTTCCTTCACTAATCAGGTCGTTGAATGTAAAACCAACATACTGATATTTTTTAGCTATGGATATTACAAACTTCAGATTGGAAGTAATCAATAAATTTCTTGCATCGGTATCGCCTTCTCTAATCCTGTTTATTAACTGTACCTCTTCATCAGTTGAAAGTAAATTATACTTTCTTATTTCTCTAAAATACACCAAAGTAACCAACGAGTCTTTATTAGTTATAGATTGAGTAAGATCAAATCTTTTCATTTTTATCAATATTAATTAATTTCACGCGCAAAATTCGCTAAAGTAACTCTCCTTAATGTTAATCTTGAATTAAAATGAGATTAATTTTGATAATAATTGGATAATTCGGAGCAAGCTGACCCCCCGAATCCGGGTTTAGTGTTGGATGTTTTCAGCATAGAATTTGACTGACATTCCGGCGGATGCTGACCCCTTTATTCAGGATTTTTATTTAAAAAGGGCCACCCGGCGGAAACATTTCGGAGCAAGCTGACCCCTTTTATTTGATTTTCCTAATAAATTTTGGCAGCGTACGGTTATGTTTCGGAGCAAGCTGACCCTCCTTTTGCAGTTTTGGTTTTTATTCGTGGTTTTTTAACCACAATAATAAAATAACAGATGGATGGCAGTGATTATCTTGCATTTGGTCGGGATGTCACTACTGTCAAAATCAAAGTTAATATCGCTAACAATCTTGCGTCCTTCATCCCATGCAGGTGAGATGGTCTAAAAGTACTGGACAATATTTTATACAAACATAATTGTATTTGTTGAAATGAGGGGGTCCGGGGGAGACTCATAACTTTGGATATTTGTTGATAACTCATGCTGCCCTCCTGTATGTCTTTATTGGCAGGATATCCCCGATTGATGAATGATCCCGCTTTTCATTGTAATAGTTGATAAATTGTGTACAAATCTCATGAAGTTCCTGCCCGGTTTCAGGATGATGCAGGGAAATACACCCGTATTTGACCGTTTCAAGAATTTTTACATAATCAACATATGCATCTGAAGTAAACTAACTACCCTGATCAGAATTGATGATTTCCGGATTACCATAGCCTGAAATGGCAGTTTTCAGGGTATTTACCACCCATTCGGTTTCCATCGTATCAGACAAACTCCAACCAACGATCAACCGACTGTAAATATCCATTATCGCAACCCGATATATGTAGCCTTTTTGCATGGGAACATAGGTGATGTCAAGTGCCTATACCTGGTTGGGGCGACAGATGTCAGGATTGTGAAACAAATAGGGGTATTTGTACCTGTCAGGATCAATTACCGTGGTTCGTGGACGACAGTACACCGTTTTCAAACGCATGACTTGCATCAGAGTGCGAACATGATACCTTCCAGTGTGATAGCCCAATTTCCTGATTTCTTTGGTCATTCGCCGGGTACCACGGGTTGGATTTTCCAGGTACAACATGTCAATCTCCTTCATCAGAACCAAATCTTTGTCGCTTTTCGTTGACGCAGTGTAATATAGTGTGCTGCGCGGTATGCCTGACAGATCGCACTGATGACTTAAACTGGCAGACTTCCTTAACAACTTCAAGCGGCACTCTGGCCTTGAACTCTGAGCTAAATGTTCTTCTTGTTCTTTTCATCTTGACAGAAATTAATTTTTAAAAGTAATCTTTTTCTGTCCAGTTTTAGACCAGATCAATACATCAGGGACTTATTGTTTTACACTATTGTCCGATTAAAAACGAAAGCAGTTAAAAATGAGCATTAGATTCCTCACCGTCGGCTGGTGGTGAGGAATTTCCAATTAGTTTTTCGGACACTAGTGATTACTTTAGTTTGAATTTTACCAGATATCAATGGCTCATTTTAAGCGATCAGGGGAACAGTTCAGTGTTAAAAAAAGTTCTACTCTTGATCAGGCTCGCTGCTCAAAAACCTGATATTCCTCATCAGTTCTTCATATCTGGTTCGTTTCACGGCTGATTTCTTAAAAAGCTGGTCAAAAATATCGCGGGAGAGATTTGACCAGTCATCTTTTTTCATGTCATGCAAGGCCTGATCCGGAATGAACCTCGGTTCGTCATGGGCTGATGAAAAGCGGTTCCATGGACAAACATCCTGACAGATGTCGCAGCCGAACATTCTATCGTTTAATTTTCCTTCGAAGTCTGCAGGGATTTGAGATTTAAGTTCGATGGTCAGGTAGGAGATGCATTTAGCGGCGTCGATAACGTAAGGAGCAATGATTGCCTGTGTAGGGCAGGCATCGATGCATTTCCGGCAATTTCCGCATCGATCAGTCAGGCTTATCTGTTCGCAGGCTAGTTCCAGATCAGTAATAATTTCGGCAATAAAAAAAAAGGAACCTTTTTTTGGCACGATGAAGCAGGTATTTTTTCCTGTCCATCCGAGTCCGGCTTTTTCGGCCCATGCCCGTTCGAGCACAGGTGCAGAGTCAACAAAAGGCCTGGCATTGATGTTGCCGGCTTTTTGTTTCAGTTCATCAATGAGCTGATAGAGTTTATCTTTGATAACGTTATGATAATCTTCACCGTAAGCATATTTAGACAAAATGTAATTCTCGTTCTGGGGAATGGTGGTTTTGGGGAAATAGTTTTTCAGAAAAACAATAACAGATTTAGCGCCATCAACGAGTTTCCTGGGGTCAAGGCGTTTGTCGAAATTATTCTCCATGTATTTCATTTCTCCGTGCAGACCATGTCTCAGCCATTGTTCAAGGCGGGGAGCTTCATCTTCCAGATATCCGGCCGGAGCTATTCCGCAGGCAGAAAAACCGAGTTCGGAAGCCCGTTGTTTTATCCATGCAGATAGCATTAACTGATTGAAAGATGACATTGTTAAAAAGTTAATTGGTCTTTGTCTGATGCGGATAGCCAAGCCGCCTGCCGAACACACGGTCGTACATCACAATGCTTCCGGCAACGGCGACATTGTAAGATGCTCTTACCATAGCGTCGAGAGTAACAATACAATTGCACTTTTCGCGTACCACAGCGGGAAGTCCTATGTCTTCAGCGCCTAATAAATAAATGGCCTGAGGAGGATGATCGAACTCTGCCAGCGGAGTGCCGCCATCTTCAATGCCTACCAGCAGTGTGTTTACCGGGCGCTGTGCAAGAAACTGGGTGAAATTTTCAAAATTCCTTAGCGGGATTTGCCGCTCTACGACAAAAGGATCGGAAGGTTGCCGCTCATAGCGCCGACCAATAGTGAAAACACCCGTTGCTCCCAGTTGATAAGCCGTCCTCCATAATGTTCCCAGGTTATAAATTCGCTTTGACTGGTATATCCCGATTTCAAAAAATGGCATGATTCAATTTTTGGTATAAAACTACAATGTTTTTCTTTTTTGCAATGCTCATCAACAGATGTTGAAAAAACAAGGCAAAGGTACGGCTCTCTTTTTAAATCAATCAGACAAAGAAATTCTTAAATCTGTAGAATTAAGGAATGCTTTTTGGAGTAAAACATTACTGTTTATTTGATTGATTCAAATTATTTGACCTATGAAAACGATGATGTTTACCTTATTCGCGCTGATCCTTTTATTGTTGCCTGCCTGTGAAAAAAGCAATGAACCGGCAACTACCGAACCTCTTCCCATTCAGTTGCCTTTAAAAGCATCCGAAGTTATTCAGCAAAGCAATGCTTTTGGTCTTGATCTTTTCAAACTCACTGCCCAGGGTGATACGGGCAATATGATGCTTTCGCCGTTGAGTGCTGCCACAGCTCTGACCATGCTCCTCAATGGGTGTGAAGGAGCGACCTATGACCAGATTCAGCAAATGCTGGGTTTTACTGATCTTACCATCACCGAGATTAACGATGCTTACAAAAGTCTGCTGTCCCAGTTATTGTCCGTTGATCCTGAAATCACCCTGACGCTGGCGAATGCTTTATTTTACCACAGCGCTTTTATGGTTAAACAGCCATTTCTCTATACGTTGGAGGAAGATTTTTCGGCTACGGTTAAAAGTATTGATTTTTCGCAGCCTTCAGCATTGGAAGCAATAAATGCCTGGGCTGATGATAAGACCAACGGAAAAATTCCAAAGGTGCTTGATGAACTTTCACCGTCAACCGTTATGATTTTGATGAATGCGCTTTATTTTATGGGCAACTGGACTTACAGGTTTGATAAAGAGCTCACGGTTACTGCGCCGTTCTATACTGACAATGGAAATATCATGGAAGTGAGTATGATGCAGAACACTCTTTCGTTGAAGACTTTTTCGGCTGAGGATTTTTCCGCTGTTGAGCTGCCATACGGCCGCACTAATTTCAGTATGATCGTAATCCTGCCCGATGGCCAACCGGGTGAGTTTGTGGCTAACCTGAATGAAAATATCTGGGAGGAAATGACGGCTTATTTTGACAATACTGACGCCTCGGTGGAAATTATCTTTTCGATGCCAAAATTTAAGTTTGCCTACGAAAAATCTCTCAAAGACCAGTTGATTGCACTTGGTATGACTGACGCCTTTGACGAAATACAGGCTGATCTTGGCGGTATATCCAATGAAGATATCTTCGTCAGCTTTGTCAAGCAAAACACTTTTATTGATGTGAACGAAGAAGGAACTGAAGCTGCCGCTGTTACCACCATTGGTTTTGAAATTACAAGTGCTCCGGTTTCCTTCACGGTAAATCGTCCTTTCGTTTTTGCCATCAGGGAAAGAACGAGCAATGCCCTGTTGTTCATAGGAAAGGTAATGACACCCCAGTATTAACTGCAAGCTGGCTTGAAATTCAGTCAGCATCGACCTAGTAAGATTTTCTTGCGACAGCTGTTTAAAGTGTAAAATCCGGAATGATGCCTGACAGGTAAAAGGGTGGAAGAGGCCTTTTCTGCTTTTATTTAAGTTCCGGTTTTTTGTTTTCCTTAAGCATGGCTGCGGCTTCCAGAATACGGCGGTCTGTTGTTTCCTGCCGTTTTGCCGGGATGATCCATTTCACATAATTTCTTTTGTGCGAGGGAGCAAGGCGGTTGAAGTTTGTAAGTGCTGGTTCGTGCCGCTCAAGTTCGTCGAGAATGAAAGCCGGAATTGCCATTTCTCCCGTAGTTTCTTTGCTGATCTTTTTTTCGGATTCATGGTTTTCCCAGCTCACTTTTCCGGTGTTGCGCCACGATTCAATCTTTTGCAGGCCGGCGGTGGTCATTTCACCTGAACGGATCAGTTCATCAACAAGTTTTTTATTGACTTCCGACCATTTTGAAATGTTTTTTCGCAGGGTGAATTTGACAATATAGCGATCGTGGTCAAGGCGTTTGATGATGCTGTCGATCCGGCCGAAGCACAGTGCTGTCCTGAGTGCATCAGGATGAGTGATACACGGGGTGTTCACCTGTTTTTTACAGCATACGATCCAAATGTCAGGACTGGTTTCATGGTTTTTTTCAAGCCAGTTGCGAAAGGCTGGATTATCCTCAAAAAATCGTTGTTCCAAGGTGGTCATAAGCAGTAAGAAATGTTTTTGTCAGTGTTTGTTTTTTTAGGATGTCAACGGTGTTTCTCAAGGGAAAAAGCGGCTTTTCGGACAGTTGGTTATGTTTTATCTGAACTTGCTTTTACCAGTGAGGTATATACTCCAAAGCTGCACAGCACGGTGAAAATGGCAAATACAATCCGTGTGCTGGTGATAAACGGCGGCAGGGTATGAACATTTATCTGCGCATTTCCAAGCAACAGATGAATAGTCAGCGAGGCTATGGCCATGCTTGTCATCATTCCGGTTGTACGCATGGTGGCGAGAGTTGCCGATGCAGTCCCGTACACTTTTTTGTCCACAGAGCTCATCACTACGTTGGTGTTGGGTGAGGAAAACATGCCGAATCCGCTTCCCAGAATGATCAGTCCTGAGATGATATAGACCAGTGAAGTGTCGGCTCCCACAAAACTCAGGATAAATAATCCTGTTGCGCTTGTTCCCATTCCTATGGCGGCCAGTATCCGCGGATTCTTTCTATCCGAAAGTTTTCCAGAAAATGAAGCTACTATAGCCATCATGATTGGCTGGGCCATCAGCACCGAACCGGCTTCACGGGCTTCCATGCCTTTTACATACTGCAGATAAAGGCTTAGCATAAAGGAAATGGCAAAAGTGGCGGAATAGTTGATAAGTGCCGAAAGGTTGGACAGGGCAAAAACGCGGTTGTGTGTGAATAGTCTTATGTTCAGCACCGGTGCATCGGACTTTGTTTCTACTTTGGTAAAGACTGCCAGTCCGGCCAGACCGGTTATGGTAAGTGCAATGGCATCAGGATCGGGAAGTCTCGAAAATCCGTACATCAGCATGGTTATTGCTACCATGTAAATCACCGAGCCTTTATAATCAAATTTTTCCTTAACGGGTTCTGACCATTCCTGCCTGAACTTCCAGATGATAAATAGTGAAATAAGAATGCTGGTGCCTGCATTGATAAAGAAAATGCTTCGCCAGGTGAGCGAATCGGTCAGAAAACCTCCGATTGTCGGAGCAAGTGCCGATCCAATATATACCGACGAAACATTCAGTCCGATCACTCTTCCCCGTTGATTTGGCGGAAATGCTGTGATAATCAGTGCCATGATGGTGCTTACCATCATTGCCGATGCAATACCCTGGAGAAAACGCAAGGTGATGAGCATGGCTGCACTGGTGGCAAAGCCGCAAAGGAGGGTAGTTACGGAAAAGAAGATATTGCCCAAAAGAAACATTTTCGTTCGTCCCCAGGTATCTCCCAGTTTGCCCCAGGGCACAAGAAAAATTGACGAGGCCAGCAGATAGGACATGGTGATCCAGCTTAAGCCAACTGCCGACATCGAAAAATCTTCCCCGATCTTCTTCAACGCAACATTCACGGCAGCTCCCATGAACGGATTAAAAAAGTGGGAAGCCATGGTAACTACCATCAGCAGGGTTTTATTAAGCTTGTCAGGAGATGTTTGTGTCAGATTAATCATTCAGCAGTGTTTCTGAAAATCAAATTGCCGGCAAAGATCAGATTATTTTTTTTGCCGGTAACGGGAAAAATCCGGTGGTGTTGACTGATAGGTATATGAACTGATATAAAATGCCCGGAAATGATTCGATTGATCCTGGAGAATGATGAAAAAATAATAGCGGTGTCATGAAGAAAATTGCAAAAACCTTGACAAATTCAACATTCCATAAGATATTGATTACTTTTGTATTAGAAAATAATATTGTCCGATTAATAGGGGGCTAAGCCAGTTTTAAAACGTCGAAACCTGCCTGCAGTTCGTCGGCTGATTTTATGGCTGACTGGATTAGAAGATCGGCCAGTGCTCCTGCCCGTAAACGCTTGTACATGTCAGTATTTGCTGATGTTACGCTGAATGGCAGAGTGGTGATATTGGGCGAAAAATTACCTGAAGGCATGGCTTAACTTTTTAAATCGGTTTAAAATCAAATGCTGCTTTTTGAAAGTAGTTTACGGTAATCCCGCTGTTTTATTGCTGCCGGAGAATTTGCAACGGAAGTTTTCAGGATTTTTGATGAAAACATTGTTATGGAGGGGAACAAAACTCTCTCATATCCACAAAGTCAGGGCGGAAGGCGTTTTCGAGTGTGTTTCTGGCCAGGTCGAAAAGCCGGCAGGTGGTGTGGTCGATAATTTCGGAATCGGAAGTGCAAAGTATGCCAGAGTTTATGGCCATCAGGTCTTCATCCACAAGGTCTGAAACGATAATGCTGAACCTGTCTTTTTCCCAGAAGGCCGAATCCAGCAGAAAATCTTTCAGTTGTTGATGGAGATCAGCTTTTTTGTCTAAAAAGATCAGAACATTGCCTGGATTGAGCACCCTGAGGTGAGCCAGCAGGCATTCGATGGCGTCGGCAAATCGGGTGATTTTCTGTATTTTGTTTCTGAGGTGGGCAGCATCTCTCAACCAGTTATCGCTGGCAATAAAAACCGGAAGTCCCTGCAGATAGGATGCAATGGCTATCAGCACGTTGAAGCCGTCAAGTGCAAGTTCTTTACCCGCGAGTGTTTCCGTTTCGAAAATCAGTTTTCCGGCCCGTTTTTTTCTGGTGGCTTCGGTCTGTATGCCGCGGTAAAGCATCGAACGCTCTGTTGCAGGCAACTGGTAATGATTGCCTACCAGTTCAAGTATGCTTCCGGCACGGTAACCCTTTTCCAGAAGCCACAGATAATCTCCGGCTGCTTGTTGAAAATATTTGCTCAGCATTTCTGCGGGGGTAAAAGTGATATTGTTGAAGTCGTTATTTTTGTCAAAAACAAAAATATGAAAATTCAGATCATCAACGGGCCAAATTTAAATCTGACGGGCATACGGGAGAAAGAAATTTACGGGAATGAGACGTTTGAGCATTTGCTTGAACAGCTTCGCCGGCTTTTTCCGGAATACACAATTGATTATTTTCAGTCGAACATCGAAGGGGAGATTATCAATAAACTGCATGAAGCAGGTTTTTCATACGATGGTATTATCCTCAATGCAGGCGGCTACACGCATACTTCGGTGGCCATCGGCGATGCGGTGAAAGCCATCAGCGCTCCGGTGGTGGAGGTACATATTAGTAATGTATTTGCACGTGAACCCTACCGTCATGTTTCGTATGTTGCACCTTTTGCTTTTGGTTCTGTCATCGGTTTTGGTCCCGATGGCTACCGGCTGGCGGTATTGAGCCTCATTAAATCAGGAAATGTGTAGTTTTTTTGATTGTTTTTTTTTGATGTTGTTCTGATCAGGAATTTTTGCTCATGCTTTTGATCCGGTCAGATAATGTTCATGATCGTTGTATAGATCCAAAATCAGCATCTTTCATTCAGAAAAGAGAGGTGATTCTTTTAAGTGGACTTCTAAAAATTAAAATTAACAAATAAAGATTGTTAATAAAAAGCAGGGATTATTAATAACTATTTGATAAACAATATATTATATTTGATTATTTTCGTCAGAAAACACAACAATACAAACCCACAGGCAATAAAGGATTCTTTGATGAAGAAGACATTTATCAAAAGCTGACAAAAACAGGCAATCCACAGGAATTAATAAGCAAGGTAATAGATTTTGAGATGTTCAGAAACACACTGGAATCAAAACTTTTAAACACAGATAAAAAAAATAATGCAGGTGCGAAACCTTATGATGTAGTGATGATGTTTAAAATAATGATTTTACAGAAATATTATGGACCAGGTGGTACCCGGATAGAATATCAGCTATTGGACCGTCTGAGTTTTAAAAAGTTTTTAGGATTGGAAAGCGGCGATAAAATGCCAGATGAAAAAACAGTTTGGTTGTTTCGGGAAAATATGACAAATGGTGGACTTGTAGAAGACATTTTTAAACAGTTTACAGAATTTTTGGAATCAAAAAAGTTTTTTATTTTTGTAAGGATTTTTAAAAATAGTTAATGGGTTCTGCGATTTTTTTAAATCAAAATTGAGAAAAAATGAATTTTTAGAACCCACCATCATTTAATTAAAAAAACTATGAAAAAGACTACATTGCCAAAATCCATCGCAGCGATCATGGGATTGCTGATCGTGATCGGAGTTGGGTGCAGTAAGGAATCGAACGAAACACAGACTTATCAAGTTTGTAATGAGTTTGACCTGAAAATCTGCAACAGCATCAAAGGCTTTATGCAAAAGGTAGGTTACCAAAACCAGAATCCTATGTTTAAAAGCATGGAAAACATTGATGCCGATTCCGCCCTGTGGTACCTTGAGTCCACTTTCAACTATTGTTATGGTTTCCCCAATGAGTTCTATAGGAAGTTTGAAGTTGACACTATAGGGTTCACGCTCGAACTTACTAATGACGGCAAAGTAAACATGACAATGCTGGCCAACAAATTCCAGCAAATGATACTTGAAATTACAACAGTTTACCAGAGTGTTGATTTCGAAGAAAAAGGCCTCTCCATGATTAACCTGCAAGACGCAACAGTGAGTGATGAGGAAATAGCCTTTACGGTCAATGTAGTGACTGGAGAAAAAGACACACCGCCCCAAATAGTTATTAGCGGGCCCTTTGGCGAAGGCGATGACTGGTGGTATGGAGAGATGGAAGGCCGCTGTGATGAGTTTCTTATGGATTCCGATGCTGCCAAACAACTCATGCTTGCCATGAATGCTACTCTGCCTGAGCCCGGCAGTACCTTTTTTGTTATTGACCCAATCTCAATTGTAAGAGAAGGTGGCAAACCTAATGTAAGAAGGGAAAACGACCCCAATCCACCTGACAACCTGTATGACTATTACCTGTTTTATGGCACAGAAGAAATAGGGACGGTAGAACTTTGCCTTTACCGGAATGATATGAACAATTATTACAGCT
>Ga0116152_10000627_pt1 | contig 28993 bp, 19 predicted proteins | sample AD_UKC119_MetaG_FD_89894 | JGI IMG/M metagenome (GOLD analysis project Ga0116152, IMG submission 89894) | Active sludge microbial communities of municipal wastewater-treating anaerobic digesters from Hong Kong - AD_UKC119_MetaG | ecosystem: Engineered > Bioreactor > Anaerobic > Digestate... | reverse complement strand
CTTCGTTTGCAGCGTACTATCCCGAGTGGCGGCGCAAGCGTTTGCCATCGGCTTTGCGCATGCTCGGCTTTTCCGTGGTTGGAGAAACAGCCACCGGAGCATGGCACACAGCGCAGGCTACAGCCGAATTCATTGAACAGAATCCCGATCAACCTGTCATCTGTACGGCGTGTCCGGCGGCAGTAAATTATATTACAAGCAAAATGCCTGATCTGATGCCGTATCTGGCGCCTGTTGCCTCGCCCATGGTGGCTCACGCCCGCATGATAAAAAAAACATATCCGGGAATTAAATTTGTTTTTGCCGGTCCCTGCATTGCCAAAAAAGATGAAGCTAAGTGGAAATCCACAGAGAATGATATCGATGCCGTGATTACTTTTGAAGAACTGGATGAATTGTTCCGACTCCGCAACATCAGTCTGGATGCGTGCGAAGAGAGTACTTTCAATGATCCGGTCAACGGACTTGCACGCGTGTTTCCGCTGGAAAGTGGTTTGCTGAAAACCGGAAACATTGCAGATTCCATGTTCGGACGTGTGGTAATGGCATTGAGTGGTGCCGATGAAATCAGGGAATTGCTGGATGATTTACACCGCAACCCAACCAATTGTGTGATTGAACCTTTGTTTTGTAAAAACGGTTGTGTGAATGGTCCCGCCATGCAGCACAACTGCAACAGTTTTGAAGCCCGCCGCATGGTGCTGGAATATGCATCGGCTTATCCGGGCGAAGAAGCTGAAAAATCATCACTGTTCAAGGATACGGATGTTGTTTTCTCGCTGGCGTCGGGCAATGATCATCCTGTTTTCTCAGAAGAGCAGATTCGTGAAGTACTGAGTAAAACAGGTAAGCTGATTCCGGCCGATGAATTGAATTGTACCGCCTGCGGTTACAAATCGTGCCGCGACCGCGCAATTGCTGTGCTTGAAGGAATGGCAGAGCCCGAAATGTGTATGCCATATATGCGCCGTCTGGCCGAGCAGAAGGCCGATACCATTATTGAGCGTGATCCGAATGGATTTGTTTTGTTGAACGAGAATCTTGAAATCATTCGCATGAATCAGGCGTTCAAAAACATGTTTTCATGTTCCGATTCGCTGGTAGGCCGTAAAATCAGTTACCTGATTGATCCCAAACAATTCGAAAACCTGATTGCAGGAAAGGAAGATGCCACGCGGGAATACAATCACTATCCGAATTATAATCTGATGTGTCATACCGTGGCTTACCGGCTTCCGGAAGAAGAACAGATGGTGGGTTTGTTTGTCGATGTCACTGACAGCAAATCGAGCAAAGATAAGCTGAATGCACTGCGGAGCGAAACGGTAGATCGCGCTCAGGAACTCATCGATCATCAGATTGATATGGCGCAGGAACTCGCGCGCTTTCTCGGTGAGAATACGGCACGAGGTGAAGTATTGATGAAAAACCTGATTGATTCAATCAATAAGTGATGTTTCATTCAAATTAATTGTCAAACCCATGTACATTCACACCGATATATTTGCTGCCCAATCGCCCAAGAAGGCCGGCCAGCCTTGCGGAGACGCATGGGGCGTTTACCGCAATGAAAATGCTACCACGTTGGTTTTGGCTGATGGACTGGGTTCGGGCATCAAAGCCAATATTGCAGCCAATCTGTGTGTGTCGCGCATACTCACTTTGATAAAAATGGGCCTTTCCATTCGTGAAACTTTTAACCGCGTATCGGCCACCATGGACAGCGCCTGGGGAACCGTTGATCCATTTTCGGTTTTTACGATTGTGCAGATTCTGAATAACGGACAAACAACCATTCTGGGATATGAAATGCCGCCGCCATTGATTATCAGCCGCGCCTATGCGCAGGTACTGCACGATCGTGTCTATACGCGCGAGAAGGCAGTGGTGCATGAATCAAGCTGCATGATTGAAAAAGGCGAAGGTCTGATGCTGATGTCCGATGGGATAACACAGGCCGGTATAGGGAAACTATTCACCAATGGCTGGGAATCGGAGGGTGTGTGCAGTTTTTTGCAATCTCACCTGACCGGAAAACGTATCAGCGGAAACGATCTGGCTCAGCTGGTACACAATCAGGCACGAAGCTACTGGCCGCAGAACAAAGGCGATGATTGTTCCGTGGTGGTGGCTGTCAATCGTCGTGGGGTGGTGGTGAATCTGCTCAGTGGTCCTCCGTTGCATGCTACTGATGATGAAAATTTCGTGCACGCATTTTATAATGAACCTGGCATTCATATTATCAGTGGCGGGTCCACATCGAAAATGGCAGCACGCGTTACAGGTCATTCCATCGATGTGGTTGATGACGGCGATGCCCTGACTCCGCCTTCATTTAAAATGAAGGGAACCGATCTGATCACCGAAGGAATGGTGACACTGAATCAGGTTTGCAATCTGCTCGACGAAGATCTGGCCGCGCTTCCGACAGGATCGCCGGCATACGAAATGACCTATTTTCTGAAAATGGCCGACAAGGTCAATATCTGGATGGGCATGGCCGACAATGTTTCCGAAGACCGTATTGAATTCCGTCAACAGGGCTTACTGAGCCGCGGCAGCATCATTAAACGCATAAGCGAAAAATTGTTGAAGCAAGGGAAATTGGTGGTGATGAATTCATTATGATTATAATCATTGAAGCGTCTCAAACCCTTCGAAGGTTAAAACTCCAATCCATTTTCATTTCGTACATTGCAACATAATTTTCAATGTATTGTCTTATTCCAAAACCTCTTGTATGAAAACTGGTATTATTCTGTTCTTATTTGTTATTATGGCCTGGACTGCCAACAGTCAGGAAATTTATCAACGCGCAAAAGTCAGTGGCAGCGCTGATTTCCTGAATACCATCGGATCGCTGGGCATTCCGGTGGAAGGTGAAATCAAGAAAGGCGAATATCTGATCTGCGACTTTTCGCAAACACAGATTCAGAAAATGCGCGATGCCGGCCTGACAGTTGAAGTCATTATTTCTGATGTGCAGCAACATTATATAAAGCAGAACCAATCGATGAATCCACGAAATATGCGCAATACCGGCTGTTTCGAAATTCCGGATTATGCCGTGCCGGCACATTTCAACCATGGCTCCATGGGCGGGTTTCTGACACTTGCTGAATTATATGCCGAGCTCGATGAAATGCGAGCGGTGTTTCCAAACCTCATTTCGGCGCGGCAGATTGTCGATACCATTCACACCATTGGCGGACGTCAGTTGTATTATGTAAAAATCTCTGACAATCCCGATGTGGATGAAACCGAACCCGAAGTGATGTTTCTGGCGCTGAATCACGCGCGCGAGCCCATGGCCATGCAGCAGGAAATATTTTTCATGTGGTATCTGATGGAAAATTATGCGACAAATCCTGAGATTCAGTATTTGCTGCAGAATACCGAAATTTATTTTATTCCCTGTGTGAATCCTGACGGCTACGAGTACAACCGCACCACCAATCCTTCCGGAGGCGGCATGTGGCGCAAGAACCGGAGAAACAACGGCGATGGAAGTTATGGCGTCGATCTCAACCGGAATTATGGCTACCAGTGGGGATTCGACGATATTGGTTCATCACCATTCGGAACAGATGAAACCTATCGTGGAGATTCTGCTTTTTCCGAAGCCGAAACGCAGGCTGTGCGCAATTTTACGCTGGCTCACGACATTCAACTGATACAGGATTATCACACCTATTCCAATGTGATTCTGTATTCGTGGGGGTATGCCGATTTACCAACGCCTGATGATATTTTGTATCGCACGTATTCGTCATATCTGGCTTCGGAAAATTCGTTTGCCTATGGAACGCCGATGCAGTGTATCGGCTACAATGCCAATGGTGGTTCATTCGACTGGTATTATGGCGAGCAGACCGAGAAAGACAAAATCATTGCATGGGGCCCCGAGGTAGGGGATCCTGCAGACGGCTTCTGGCCTGCCGAAGCGTTGATTGACGATATCTGCAAATTGTACGTGTCCGAAAATCTGTACATGGTCCGTTTTGCCTGCAAATATGCCGAAGTGAAGGATTTATCGGAGCTTTGCTCTCCCTGGATTATTCCATTCAGTATTCAACGGCTGGGAATGGATACACCGGCTGTTTATACGGTTTCGCTCACGGCACTGACTCCGAATGTAATGGTAATGACATCCCCTATTACGTTTACGGACCTGGCTTTGCTTGAAACACGACTGGACACTTTTGATATTTCACTCGCAATTCCTTATGCGCAGGGCGATGAAATCCGGCTTGAACTCAGCGTAAACAACGGAGTGTATACAACAAGAGACACATTGGTGAAATATTCCGGGATGTCTTCTGTTCTGTTCAGCGACAATGCCACAAACACTACAAACTGGGCTGGTGGCTGGTCGACAACCGGTTCCGATTTTGTTTCATCGCCCTATTCTTTTACCGATAGTCCCGGCGGAATGTACAGCAACAATACAAATTCATCCATGACGTTGACCTTGCCGCTTGGCAGTGTGCTGGCCGAAAAGGCGTGGATTGAGTTTTATGCAAAATGGGATATTGAAGAAGGATATGACTATTGCGTTTGCGAAATTTCGACCGACAACGGTGCCACCTGGATTCCGCAATGCGGACAATATACCACCCGCGGAAGCGCCGATCAGCTGCAGGATGAACCGCTTTACGACGGCACGCAGAGCACCTGGGTGAAGGAATACATAGACCTGACAGATTATCTGTACGCAGACCGCAAACTCAGATTCCGCCTGGTGAGTGACAGCTATGAGCAGCGCGACGGATTTTATTTCGACGACTTCACACTGAATATTATTCAGGCGGTTGGCATCGATGAAACGGAACTGAATATACTGAAGCTGCATCCGAATCCGGCCACCAATGAGCTTTTGCTGAGCAATGTAGCACAGGGCGATTATTTTATTTCTGATATTTCGGGCAATATTGTGCAGCAGGGTATTTGCGAAGGCGGCGCATTGAATATCTCAAATCTCGCACAGGGACTGTATTTTATAACGGTCATTGAAAACGGAACTATGCTGCGTGCAAAGTTCGTGAAAGCGGAATATTAGGGAGTGTTGGGTTATGAGTGATAAGCTATGAGTTATGAGTGAAAACACACTGATAACTGATGACTTTTTACTGCAAAATTTTCCCTTTCATTTCCTGTAGGTATTTTTCGTCATATACTGTCCAGAACAAGGGTTTGAAGCCCTTAACAACATCATATTGCGGATCGATGACAATCACGGACGGATTGAGAGCCATCACCGTTTTGCGGAAAACAAAAGGATAAGCGGAGTATTCCCATCGTTCGGCAAATTTGATGCGACCGAATTCTTTGGCAGATATTTTATGTTCGATGACCGTTTTAACCGGATTGTTGTTTTCATCAAAGTCGGACAATGTGTCGGCATATCCTTTCAGAACTTTCATATCGGCTTCTTCCAATGGGTTGAAGAAGAAATTGTAAGCGTTTATTTTTTTATCGATCACTGATTTCACCAGTTCATCAAAGTATGCTGTTTTGGCAGAATCATTCAGATTACAATAATAATCGGCCGGAGTCGAGTCCATGTAAAGAATCATTTCAAGTTGATTGTGAACAAAAGCATCGCTGATGATATTGGTTGACAATACGGTAACTTCTTTCAGTTCTTTAGCTGTATCGCATTGAACCCAAAATAAAGGTTCAGCTTTGAATACATATCCGAGTGTATCGGCCAGTTCAACCAGTGGTGCTACAGCCAGCACTGTTTTTTCAATTTTGAAGTTTTCTGAATTGTAAATCCATTTTTCACGGAATCTGAGTTTGTTGATTTTGGCAGTATTGATTTTGTAGTACACTTCGGGATCGATTACACTTGTGTCGGCATTGGGAAACATTTCGCGGATCAGCATCAGCACTGCTTTTGAATCAATTGAAGCCCCGCTGTCGTTAAATGCTTTTCCCGCTTTGAGCTGTTCAAAAAGGAAATGAACAAATTCAACACGAACATCTTCGTTTACATGATTCATGACGGGATCCATTTTTCCGTCATTATTGATCAGAACATCATATTCGATATGTTCAGTCAGGACCTTGATTTCAGCATTTTGGTCCTTTTTACATGAATTCAGCATTACAACTGAAATGATTGACAGCAAGAGAATGAATTTTTTCATAAGGTTGGTTTTAAAATAATTTGCTTAATAAAGAACTGTATTTTTCTGAAATTATTTTACGCCGAAGCTTTAAAGTTGGAGTCAGCTCACCGGTATCGACCGACCATGTATTGCCCGTGAACTCGAATTTTACTATTCTTTCATGCTCTCCGAGTTTTAAATTCACCTTTTCAATTTCAACTGCAATCCGTTTTTTGATAACTGGGTTTTGCAGAATGTCTTCGTTGGTTGTGAATGGGATTTTTTTAATTTCACACCAGGAGCGTACATGAAAAAAGTTGAGCGATATGATGGCTGCCGGATATTTCTGATTTTCTCCAACCACCATGGCATTGTCGATAAACGGTGATTCCTTCAGTTTATTTTCTATCAGTTGTGGTGAAATATATTTACCTGCTGCTGTTTTGAAAATCTCTTTTTTGCGGTCAGTGATTTTTACATGACCATGTTGGGTAATAAACCCGATATCCCCGGTTTTGAACCATCCGTCTTCGCTCAGCACTTCTTTTGTTTGTCCGGCATCCTTAAAATAGCCCTTCATCACATTAGGCCCTTTGCATTGAATTTCGCCGTCATCAGCAATGCGAACCTCTACATTTTTTAACGGCGGACCCACTGTTCCGAATTCAATTCCGTTTTTTTCAAAGTTGCTGACAGATATTACAGGACTGGTTTCGGTGAGTCCATACCCTTCAAGCACACGGAATCCTGCTGCCCAAAAAATGCGTGCAAGCCGCTCCTGAAGCGCGGCTCCACCACTAACAATAATATCAAGTTTGCCACCAAGGGCTTGTTTCCATTTTTTAAAAACCAGCTTACGTAGCAGCCAGAGCTGCATACGGTAGAAAATATTATTGCCTTCGATGCGATAGCGATAACCGATATTTACGGCCCAATAAAAAAAGAATCTTTCGTATCCTGTGAGTTTGCGCCCTGTCGCCATAATTTTGTCATGAATGCTTTCGAGTACACGAGGCACACAGCATACAATAGAAGGATTGGTTTCGCGCATGGCATCGGATATCAGTGCTATATTATCTACATAATACACTGTATATCCATTGTATTGATACATATAATTCATGATGCGTTCCAGCACATGGCAAAGTGGCAAAAAGCTCAGCGTTACCAGTGCCGGATTTTGTGCCGGGATGGTGTAAATGGCCTCCACATTGCTCAATAGATTTTTGTGTGTCAGCATAACCCCTTTGGGAATTCCGGTGGTGCCGCTCGTATAAATGATGGTGGCAACATCATCTTCTTTAATGGAGTCTTTGATGGATTGCAGCTTTTCTGATTGCGGGTTTTGCCTGCCCATTTCCATGAGTTCGTTTAAATGCCTTATCCCATGCAGGTTCCGGAATGTGTAAACTGATTCAATGTTTTTACATTCCGCCAAAATATCCTTGATGCGGGAGTACATGTCTTCACCGGCAACAAAAACCATTTTCGCTTCGGAATGATTGATAATATGTTTGTATTCGCCTGAGCTGATGTTTGGATATATTGGAACATGAACGGCTCCACACATCATAATACCCATGTCGAGAAAATTCCATTCAGGCCGGTTGGTGGTGATGGAAATGATTTTATCACCGGGCTGAATGCCAAGCTGCATCAAGCCGTAGCTGATGTTCGTTGAGTTTACGATATGTTGCTGCGTGCTGTAGCGCTGCCAGATGCCATCGACTTTTCCACCAAAAAGCACAGGCTTGTTGAATTTCTCCTTGTAGCGATCGAGTAAATCGAAGAGTCGTTTTATTTCCATGGGCGTTGTTTCCGAAAATCAAAAATAGCAAAATAAATTGAACTTGTTCGAAGACTCAGATTTTGAGCAGCGCTACAGAACTACAATTCGCTATCCATGCAAAAAGCAGCATATAATGGAACCGATTTTATCTGATTGTCAAATCCAAAATTCTTTTCAGACAATCTTATGATTTTTGATGAGTTGTATTTTTTTCTAAAAACATCAATGCTTCGCGATCGGGTGTTGGTGACAGATTTCACTTCAACCGGAATTACACCAGATTGCCCCTGAATCAGAAAATCGACCTCGGCGGTGTTGCCTGAATCCCAGTAAAAAAGCGGTATACCAAGAGATTGAAAAGCCGCTGCCACAAAATTTTCTACAACTGATCCTATAAAAGAGCCCGTGTGCTTATTTTCAATCAGTATCTCTCTGAGCGGCATTCCGGATTTCTTCACCAATAATCCTGCATCGTTCATGTATAGTTTGAACCCAGTCATATCGGAATAGACTGATAATGGTTCATTGGGAACCGTTACCCGGTTACATTTGTACACAAGTCCGGCTGAAGAAAGCCAATCAATGGCTGCACCAAACATTCCCGCATAACCGCCTTTCTGAACAACCTTATATTGAAATTTCCGGTTTTCTTTTGCAAGTTGTGCCGGAAGTGAGTTGTAGCTGGCGATTATTTTGCTCACTTCTTCGGGAGTAGCATATTTTGCCATATCGGCAATGTATGAATCAAGAATTTGCTGCTGTATACGGGCAGCTTTCAGATGATCATTGTTCTTTACGAATTCAGCAACAACTTCCGGCATTCCGCCGGTTATCAGATAATCGTGAAATAATGATAATGCCATTTCATGAAATGCGCAAAATGCATCGTTTTCATAACACTTTCTGATTTCCTCAACAAGTTTGGACTTACCAACAGCCATTAAAAACTCCTCAAAGTCCATGGGAAATACATGCATCATTTGCGTTTGGCCAACCGGAAACGAATATTCTTTTCTGTTCATGGCTATCCCCAGCAAACTCCCCGCCGCAGCAATGTGGTATTCGTTTTCGTCTTCATTAAAATATTTAAGAGACGATAACGCCCGCTCCGATGACTGAATTTCATCAAAAATCAATAAGGTTGTATCAACATCAAAGTCTTCATTTAAAAAGATTCGAAGTTTCGAAATGATCGCCGCCGGCTCAATACTTGTTCTGAACAAACTGTCCAGGCGTTTGTCGGATTCGAAGTTCAGATAAAATACTTTACTGTACTCTTTTTTGCCGAATTCTTTTAACAAATACGTTTTTCCAACCTGCCTTGCACCTTGCAACAAAAGCGGTTTGCGTTTTCTGGTTTTCTTCCAGTCGAGCAACTTTTTATATACTTTTCTTTCCATATTAAGTACAAAGATAAACATTTATCTGGGAAAAAATCAAAAAAAACAAATAAATACCCACTTAAAAATTTGCAAATCGCGATAAAAACCCACTTAAAAGTCTTTGAAAATGCGGTAAAAAACTCCAAAAGTATTTCTGAGCCTTGATTTTAGCGAAACTTCGTCCGAGCGAAGATTCCAACACTACGCTGTGCGAAGTTTCCTAACTTCGCACCGAACCCCTCGACAGCCCCCACAGCCCAACAAACGTCAATGCTCCGTTGATAATCAGCAGTTCAAAACCAACCTGATAGCCGCCAAACCATTCTTTGCTGTTGGCGGCCAGCAGATAACAAAGTACCGGCGACACAATGACCGGAATGAAAACCAGCTTGTCGCGGATTGGCCGACTGGTGTACAAACCAAACGCAAACAGCCCCAGCAGCGGGCCGTAGGTGTATCCGGCAATGGTGAATAATTTATCGATGATGCTGCGATCGTTGATGGTGCTGAATAAAATGATGAGCCCAAGTAGCAGCAATGCAAACGAGAAGTGAACCAGTAGCCGGATGCGCTTTTGTTTTTTCTCGCTGTATTCTTTGCGGTTGATGCGCAGAATATCGAGCGAAAATGAGGTAGTCAGCGACGTGATGGCGCCATCGGCACTGGGATAGGCCGCCGAAATCAAGCCAATCAGAAATACAAATCCGGCTATGGCCGGCAGATAATTGAAACTTACGGTTGCAAATAAATCGTCTGCCAGCGCGGGACGTACAATATTCAACGTGTCAGTGTAAATGTACAAAGCGGCTCCCAGAACCAGAAACAATAATGTGACACCAACAACAATAAAACTAAAAGTTACCATGTTTTTCTGCGCATCGCGCAGATTTCGGCAGCTCAGATTTTTCTGCATCATTTCCTGATCGAGGCCGGTCATGGTGATGGTGATGAAAATGCCGCTTAACAGTTGTTTCAGCCAGTGATCCTTCGAATTGAAATCATTCACAATGACGTTGGAATATTTGCTGTCGGCAATGGTGGAAAAAAGATCACCGATGCTTATATTCAGCTGTGATGCTATGGCAAATAAGGTGAATATCAGAGCACCGAGCATAAATGTGGTCTGCAGTGTATCAGTCCAGACAATGGTTTTGATGCCACCTTGAAAAGTATAGAGCAATACAAGCGAAATGAAAATGATGGCAGTCAATGCGAAGGGTATTCCAAGACTGTCGAACAGAAAATTCTGCAAGATCAGCACTACAAGAAACATGCGCATCGAGGCGCCCAGCGAGCGTGAAAGAATGAACAGCAGCGAGCCCGTTTTGTAGGAGGAGTTGCCGAAACGTTGATCGAGGTAAGTGTATATGGATGTGAGATTCAGTTTGTAATACAGCGGCAGCAACACAAAAGCCACTACCTGATATCCGATAAAATATCCGATGACTACCATGAAATACGCAAACCCGTGTTGTTCCACCATGCCCGGCACCGACATGAAAGTAACCCCCGACAACGAAGCGCCGATCATTCCATAGGCCACTACATACCAGATTGAGCGACGGTTTCCGATAAAGTATGTTTCATTGTTTGCCTTGCGGCTGGTCAGCCAGGTGATGAAAAACAACAGCAGCGTGTAAATAACAAAAACGAGTAGAATGAGATTTGGATTCATGAACAGACTCTTTGAAATACGAAATACGAAATACGAGATCAGAAATACGAAAGTATGTGGAAATGTGGAAATGCGGAGATGTGAAAATACAAGATGCCGCAAAAATACAATTTTATGCGCTGATTTGAATTTCAAAAAAAACCAGCTCCTTCTCAGAGCTGATTACTGAAAACTGACGGCTGAGAGCTATTTGTATCGAATCCCGCTTTCAGTGTTATAAATTCCACCCGTAACGATTGTAATGCGTAACGACTGTAACGACAGTAACGTTTGTAACGCTTCAGCCCCGTCTCAGAGCTGATTACTGCCTGACCCCGACCTTGATCTTGAATCTTATTTCTTATGGATTCCACACTCCTTGTTCTCTGGATTTTCCCACCACCAGCGGCCTGCACGAAAATCATCATCGTCGCTGATCGGGCGTGTGCAGGGAAGACAGCCCAGACTGCGGTATCCTTTTTTCTGCAATGGATTGAAAGGAATATTGTTTTCCTCAATTTCGGTCCAGACTTCTTTTTCAAACATATCGGCCAATGGACTGATTTTTATGATTCCGGTATTTTCGTTCAAATCAAAGATGGGAATATTGATGCGTGTTACCGATTGTTCGCGTCGTAGTCCGGTGAACCACGCCTGTTTTCCTGCCAGTGCCCTGTCCATTGGAATTGTTTTACGAATCCTGCAGCATGTTTTGCGTAGTTCATAGCTTTCATAAAAACAATTGACTCCGTTTTGGTTTACAAAAGCTTCCACTTCATGTCTGTCTGGAAAATACGAATGAATTCTGATACCGAAATGTTGTTCTGTTGCAGCAATAGTATCGTATGTTTCCTGAGGCAGGCGACCTGTGTCGAGCGTAAAAAAGCTGCATTCATGGCCATTTCTCAGAATCAGGTATAACAAATATTGATCTTCAATACTCAGACTGGTTGCCATGGTAACAGGGCCATCGATGTTGCGGAATGCATAATCAATAATTTGCTCAGGATTGAGTTTGGCTGTTTCCTGATTCCACTTTTCAATTTTTTGTTTGTTAATCATTTTTTTAGTTGCTTATTACTTTGAATTCTGTTCTGCGGTTCAGAGCGCGGCCTTCAGCGGTTTCGTTGGTGGCGCGTGGCATGCTGTCGCCATAACCTTTATAAACCAAACGCTCTTTGGCAATACCCTGTGAACAAAGATACATGACCACGGCTTTTGCTCTGTTTTCCGACAAGGTCAGGTTGTGTTGCTTGTTTCCTGTATTGTCGGTGTGGCCGCGGATTTCAATTTTCATTTTCGGATTGGACAGCATCATTTTTTTCACTTTATCCAGTTCAATCAATGATTCCTGTTTTAAATCGTATTGATCGGTATCGAAAAATATATTGTTGAGCACAACCACGGCATCACTTCCAATGGGCTGCAGACTTATATTTTTAATGAGAGGATCAGTTTTGGTGTGTGTTCCGGAAAGACTGAAAAAATCAGAATAAAAAAGATATTTTTCAGCAGAAACATTCAACATATAATCCATGCCGGTAGGAATGCACAGCAGAAAGGCACCGTTTTCATCCGAAGTGGATTTGGCCACAATCTTTCCGCTCTTCAGATCCGTAAGTTCAAAGGAGGCCTGCAGTGTTTGTTTGGTGTTGATGTCCGATACAATCCCTTTGAGAAATGTAACCGGAATGGGGCGTGCTTCGCGGTATAAATCAAAGCTGTAAATGTCCATATTCCATACTTCCTGTTTTTCCACGTCCAGATTGCCTGTTGCAAAATATGCTGTTTCCCCAGATGCGGAAATATGCAGGCATGCTTCATCGGCATGTGTGTTTATGGGATAACCGATGTTGACCGGGTCGCTCCACGTTGTGTCATCTATTTTTTTTGTGTAAAAAATATCCTGACCGCCCATGCCGATATGACCGTTGGATGTGAAATACAGTGTAATACCATCATGATGAATGAATGGAGTTTGTTCAACACCGCTCGAATTGATGTTGTCCGGAAGTCTTTCCGGTTCTCCCCAGTAGCCGGTTGAATCATTATAGGTGCTTACAAACAAATCATAATTCTTATTATATCTTCCGGAAACGAAATACATGGTTTTGCCGTCGGCACTGATGCTTGGCTGACTTTCCCATGCTTCTGTGTTGATTTTCGGAACTATGAGCGGATAATCCCATTCTCCATGGCGCAGCTTGCTCATGTAGATATCACAACTTTTATTGTTATTGCGCCCACAAGCAGTAAAATACAGTATTTTCCCGTCAGGTGAAATGCAATGGGCGCCTTCGTTTAAAGGACTGTTTATTTTTTTGCTCAGCGGAATGGCGGTACTCCATTGACCATCAATCAGCTTGCTGGTGAAAAAGTCTTCCTGATATTCACTGTAGCTCTCTGCCGATGTGCTTTTAATCAGTCGTGTGAAAATGATGGTCGATTCATCGGCCGTAAGTGCTGGCATGTATTCCGAATTCTCTGTATTAACGCCTGTTCCAAGCGGTTTTGGTTCAAACGGTTTTGGATTCTTAATCTCTTCAATGGCAAATTGACAAATTCGGATGCTCTGTTCTGCCTGTTTTTTTGGCCCTGGTTTGGGATTGTATTTCAGAAATGTCTGGAAATTATTAAGCGCTTTTTCATATTGTCCGGTTTTTATTTCAAGCAATCCGACATTGTAAAAGTTTGATGGGAAAAATTCAGGATCCAGCGTCAGACTTTTTTCGTAGTATTCAATGGCTTTGGTGTATTCTTTTTTTTCTTCGTACAGAGTCCCCAGCAGGATATAGGGTTCTATAAATTCCGGATCATACAGAATGGCTTTTTCAAACGAACTTATGGCATCATCGTAAACAAATCTGTCCAGGAAATCAACTCCTGCATAATACTCTTTGATTGCTTTTTTGTTTTTCGAGGTCAAAGGTCTGTCCTGTGCCTGCATACATACTGTCATCAGTAAAAAAAGGCCAAAAATTAAAATGTTTTTCATGGCATCAGGGGATTTTTATGTATTTGTGTGTCTGCACCGATAAGCGCCATTTAGGATGGTCTATGACATACTGAACAAGGTACGGCATGATTTGGTTTCTGACACTCCATTCGGGTTGTAATTGAATAATACAGCCGGCATTGACACGATTTGAAAGTTCTTCTGCAAAAACCATGTCATTTTCGTTTTGAATAATTACCTTGAGTTCGTTGGCATGTTCAAACCAATAAGAATCAACGATGGTTCCTTTTTTTGGGCTGATGCATATCCATTCAAATGTTCCGCTGGGTTTTTCACTGCCAGAGGTTTCGAGAAAAATGGTAATGCTTTTCTTATGCAGTTCGCCGGTCAGGTAATCAAGATTCCATTTCATAGGTTCTCCACCGGTTAAAACAACAGCACCAATTTTTGATTTTACCACATTTTCGACTATGCCATCGGCTGGTGACAACGGATGTATGTCGGGATTCCAGGATTCTTTTACATCACAAAAACTACATCCAACATCGCATCCACCTAAACGTACAAACCATGCGGCTTTTCCGGTATTCACACCTTCTCCCTGCAAACTTGGGAATTCTTCCATCACAGGCAGCATCCTGCCATCAGTTTTACTTAATTCTGAATTCATTTGTACAAAGGTAATATTTTTAACAATCTCATCCTGATGGAAATGGACAGAACCTTCCCTTGCTCATGCTTGCCATGCACGATGTCAGGTGAAATCAGAAAAAAACAGCACAGTATGAAAAAAAACTGTTTTATCGGACAACTGTTACATTGCCTTCGCGCTCAATGACAGAACCGTCAATCATTGTGGCTTTGATGTGCCAGAAATAAACTCCATTCTGAACCTTTTGTCCTTCAAACTCGCCATCCCAGCCAAGATTGATATCCTTGCTTTCAAAAACCTTTTCACCATAACGGTCATAGATATACCAGGCCATGGTTTCAATAAAATTGCTGCGGACAAAAAGTACATCATTTTCAAGATCACCGTTTGGACTGAAAATGTTTGGAATAAAGAGTTCTACTTCGCCGCAGGGAGTGTCTTCTGCATGAATGATTACACTGTCCGAAGTCATACATCCGCGGCTATCGGTTACTGTCAGCAAATATCCATCGGGTGCAAGATTAATGGTTGTGTCTGTAATTGTTGTTCCACTTAAATCATAGAAATAGGGCGAGGTTCCACCCGAAATTTCCAAAATCAGCGTTCCGTCATTGTATCCCGGACAGGTTTCATCGCTTAATGTATAATCGATAAATGGAATGTCGGCTACCTCAATGGTCGTGGAATCCTTATCTCCGCACATTCCGGATATGGTGTAAACAATGATTGAATAACCTACTCCTGCTACAGCCGGATTGAATTCTCCGCTTGAAGCGTTTGTTATGCCATCACCGCTCCAGCTTCCTCCGCCTTGTGCCGCAACGAATGCAAAGGGTGAGCCATTGAGGCATACATAGCTTATATCTGTGATGCTGGCATCGGCATAGGGCTGTGTTGATATGACAATGGAATCGGTGTTTTCGCAGGTGTTCGCATCTGCAACCGAAACAAAATATGTTCCTGCTGCAGTGATTGTAAGGGTTTGTGATGATGCACCTGTGTTCCAGCTGTATGTTGAACCTGGGTTTGCTGCATCCAGCAATAGCGATGTTCCTTCACAGATGGTGGTGTCCGGTCCAAGATTTATGGCCGGCAATGCATGAACCGTTATCTGATGGAATGCAGTATCATAACACATATTGGCTCCTGTCGCAATAACATAAATCTGATTGATTCCGGCAACCGAAGGAAGAATGCTGGCTGTTGACGTGTTTTGTCCTGTTGACCATTGATACGTAATGCCGCCCGATGCTGTCAGTGTGGTTGTGTCGAATTGGCATATTTCTGTGTCGCCTGAAATGTTTGGTGTTGGCAGGGGTAATACTTCAAAACTGATGGAATCAGTGCTGGAACAACCATATATGTCTGTAACGAGTACTGATAAGGTATCATCCGAAAGGGGCGTGAATACAATGCTGTCGCCTGACAGACTGTTTTCCCAAACATAGCTTACGCCTCCTGAAGCTGTAATGGTAATCGGATGACTGTAGCAGACCGTTGTGTCGCCTCCAAAGGTAATGGTTGGATAGGGTTGAACTGCCACGGTTATGGAATCTGAATATCTGCATCCGTTCATTCCGGTAATTTCAAGATGATATGTATTCGCCAGACTTACATTGATGCTTTGGGTTGTTTCACTTGTGCTCCAGTCATATATGGCTCCTGTGATACCTGGATGCAGACTAATTGATGTGGATTCACAAATTGTAGTGTCTGCGCCAAGATCAAATACCGGCAGTGGCAGAACGCTTGCTGTATAGAACGCTGTATCACTGCATCCGTGAATATCTGTTGCAATTGTAAAATACTCATATGTTCCCATGCTGTCAAACGGAATGTCCAACGATGTTGTCGTTGCTCCGCTTGACCAGATATAACTTTCACCGCCGCTGGCTGTAAGGGTGGTTGTATCATGCAGACAGGGAGTGGGGTTGCCTGCAATTACCGGTAAAGGCAATGGATAAACCATGAATTCAAGACTATCGGTTTTTGAACATGTCAATGCGTCAGTTACGGTTACGCTGATAGTGTCAAGACCGCTTGCAGCAGGCGTAAAGGTAATGGTTGACGTATTCATACCATTGCTCCAGAAATAGTTTACTCCGCTTGGAGCTGTGGCGGTTATGGTAATCGTTGACTCAAAACAGGTGGTGTCGGTTCCGCTGAAACTGATGTCGGGCAGCGCCTGAACTGCAATATCGATGGTGTCACGGAAGTGACAGTTGTTGGCATCGTTCAGATCGAGCCAGTAGGTGTTGGCCGACGAAACATCCAACGTTTGCGTCACAGCTCCGGTGCTCCAGTTGTAACTGGCACCTGCAATACCTGGATCAAGCGTAATGTTTGTCAGGTCGCAAATGATGGTATCGTTGCCAAGCCAGAATTCTGGCAGGTTTGTAACCGTAGCTGTGAAAAATGCAGTGTCCGAACATCCGTTCAAATCGGTGGCGATTACATTGTAGTCAAAAGTTCCGGTGCTGTTCCACGCAATATCGATTGTGGGAGTTGTGGCTGCGTTAGACCATTCAAACGATACTCCGCCGCTGGCCGAAAGACTGGTTGTATCATGCAGACAGGGCGTGTTGTCGCCCGTGATCAGTGGCACCGGCAATGGATACACCGTAGTCTGAATGCTGTCCTGAGCTGTACAACCGTAGCTGTTTGTAACAGTAACCGTCAGTGTTTCGCTGGCAACTGGCAAAAACGAAATGCTATCGGTTGTAAAACCATTTTCCCAGATGTAGTTGATACCGCCATCAACACCCAGATGCATGGAATCGTTGAGACAAACCGACGAGTCGCCGGTGAATGTGATGACGGGCAATGGCTTGACTTTGATGTAAATGGTGTCGCGTTCAATGCAGGTGAGATAGGTGGCCACCACGCTGATGGCGGTATCCGAAACAACGGTTATCTGAATGGAATCATTGGTCGATCCGGTGTTCCATGTATAGGTTTCAGAGCCGGTTGCATAAATATCAATGGTCTCGCCGTAGCAGACAGAATCCACTGCCCAGATGGTATCGAAATTTTCAGGGCAGGGGACAAATTTCATGATAATGGCTTCGCGCGTACCACTGAGAACATTGTCAAACCAGGCGCCACCGCCCGGATTCTGAAGTGGTTGATTGGGTGATTGAGAATAGCCCGCAACAAAAACGTGGTCATTGGGCGAAACGCGGATATCATAAAGCGGATCATCGCCGGAGCCACCAATCACCGTTGCCCATTTCGGATTGTAGTTTGAATCGAGTTCCAGCAGGAACCCGTCATGAACAGCAGTACTGTTAATGGTGCTATCTACATATGAGCCATCCAGAGGATTGTATGTGAACATACTGGCTTTGGTGCTTCCAACCAAATAAAGGTTATCGTGTGAGTCAATGGTAAGGCCGTATCCGGTGGCGGTGCCGCTGCCATAATATGTGCTGTAATCCAGAGCGATTGTTGAATCGAGTTTTAAGAGGAAGGCATTATAGGTGCCGGTTAATGTCGGAAAATAGAGCCCAGCCCCGATATTGTTGGCCACAGGGAAATTGGTCGATCGTGTGGACCCCGTGATAAGCCATTCATTATGCTTGTTGCAGATAAGATCTTCAGCATAATCATCAAGAATTCCTCCCAAATAGGTATGCGTCATTTTCTGGCCGTTCTGATCGAACAGAGAAAAAGCAGCATCAGTAACGACTGAATATGGCCTTGCCAAACTCCCTGTCATTGTTGACATAACCGGGATGTCTGAAGAGGTAGAATTAAAAGCAATGCCAAGTCGTCCGATAGAATCGATGTCGCACGAAGGTTCACTCTCATTTCCTGAACCTCCATAAAAGGTACTCCAATTCATTAAAAAGCCAAGACCAAATTCCATAATAAAAAGTTCATATTTATCACCACTGCCCAAAATAGCATTTTGGTTATATGCTCCTGCTTTGGGTACAATGGGAAACTGGACAACGGAATTTGGCTTATTCCAGTTTGCTGCACTATCGTTAACAGTATGCCCGACAACATACAATTTACCGTTATCAAACGAGCAATCACTAGCCACGTCATAATTGGAGTAGCCGCCAAGAAGAGTACCCCAAATACGTTGGTCAACAACCGGGGATGTTTTACCGAAAACAACTACAAATGCGTCTTGCGTGCCTTTCAATGTTGATTGGTAGTAGGCGCTTACAAACGGCTGTGTTGGGAAAACCGGAGATGTTGTGCTTCCTACAATAGCGATAAAGTTATTGTCGCAAAACATGTTGTAGGGTTTATCATTTCCGCTTCCTCCATAATACGAAGACCAGACGAGTTTGCCCCCATCATTGAATTTCAGAATGCCGACATCGGTTGTGCCGCCTGAGATGGATTGGTACCATGGCAATGAAGCTGAATCAAGTACGGGAAAATCGGTAGAAAGTACTTCAAGCAGCATGTACACAAAACCATCGAGACTACGCTCTACTACCAGTACACGTTCGCTACCTGTCCCGCCAAAGAATGTAGCCCACACGAGCGGCGGGTCAATGGTCAGGGTTTGTCCGTTCTGCAGTGCAGGCAGGTTCTCGGCTGTAAATGAAAGCAGGTTTTCCTGGAGATTTTGTTTGATATTGACCGATTCTCCTGTGGAGAGAAACGAAACCAGCGGCTCTTCGGTAAGCGTCCCGTATGCGGTATTGATGATCAGCCGGTCATTTTCAATGCTCAGCTTGTTCTGCCCGTCAAATCTCAGTCTGATGCTATTGAGGTCGGCTCCTTCATGAAGAATGAAATTGTATTTGATGTTTTCCTCCTGCACCACAAACTGCCAGTCGATGCCGGGGTACACATTTTTGAGTGTAACGGTACGGACCGGTTTCATATTTTCCAGTCCCTCCGGTACAAGGCCGTTGTAAATGCTTACAGTGCGGTCATCGGAATATTCCACTTCGGCTTTGTCAGGGCTGATTTTTGCGCCAATGGCAGTAACATCCACGCGGTGACTGTACACTGTGGTTTTCTCCTGGCGGTGTTTCGGATCTGTCCGGCCGTCGCCTTCTTCAGGAATGATTTCAATTTTTTTGAAAACATAGGAAATCCCTGTTTTGGTCAGATAGAAATCGAGCTGTGGCGTGTTCATGTAAAACAGCACATGATTGGCCGGGGTGCCATCTGAATTTGAGACTTGCCCTTTGTTTTCGAGCATGGTGGGTTCCGTTTTGCCCAGATCGGAAGTCTGTGCAATGGCAAATCCGGAAAAAAGCAGACAAATAGCTACAATCAATAATCGCATAATGTTCATATTACAGCGTTAAGACAATTATATTAAGAGAACGTTGCAGTGCAAAGTTAGATATTTCTGAAAATATCATGGGAAAATGAGTCATTTGAAGACAATCAGCCATTTTTTACAGACGACTGCATTCGTCCATAAATCGCCCACCTGAATTGGAATCAGGGATCGTCAAAAAACACAAGCTTCTTTAAGAACGAAGGTTGATGTTGAATGCTTGAAGTCAGCATTGGCAGCATCGACCAGAAGTATTCGCATGATTTTTAATGCGTTGAGGATGTCTCAAAATAGCGGTTTCTACAAAAACAATATTCCATCGTCCTTAAGCGACACAGGAGCGGAAGGATATGGAATCGTTGTTTTTGGGTTTGTTACGACGATTCCATATTCCGGCCGGAGTATCTTTTTTTTAATTCAAAACTGGTCGGAACGATGGAATATCGTAACGATTTTGTATTTTTGAGACAGTCTCATCCACGATTAAATTCGGGATAAGCTTCAAAATCGTAATTTTGCAAAAAAATTGCGATGCAGCGATACAGCAAAACACAACTGTTTTCATTGGTTGAAAAAATATTTCTCAAAGCCGGTTGTTCTTCAGATAATGCCAAAACGGTAGCCAATATGTTGGTAACGGCTGAATTAAGAGGGATTCCCAGCCATGGATTGATGCGGATCAAGGATTATATCGGTCTTTGGCAGAAAGGGCGCATGAACATGTGTCCTGATTTGAAAATCGTGCATGAAACCCCTTCTACAGCCACTGTTGATGGCGATATGGCTCCAGGTATGCTGGCCGGAAAATTCGCCATGGAGCTGGCCATCCGAAAGGCGGAGCAGGTGGGCTCGGGTTGGGTGGCTGTGCGCAATTCAAATCATTTTGGCATTGCCGGTTTTTACACCATGATGGCTGCGCAACACAATATGATCGGGATAGCCATGACAAACGCCAATGCGCTGGTGGCGCCCACTTTCAGTGTTGACCGAATGCTTGGTACCAATCCGATTGCATTTACGATTCCGGGAAAGGAAGAACCGGCTTTCACTGCCGATTTTGCGACTACACCCATTGCCCGCGGCAAGTTGGAGCTATTGGAAAAACAGGGAAAAGAATCGCCGCAGGGATTTGTGCAGGATGCTGAAGGCAAGGCTGCAAGCGATCCTTCGGTGTTGCGTCGAGGTGGTGCCATTCTGCCTCTGGGCGGCGATTATGAGCATGCCAGTCATAAGGGATATTGTATGGGGGCTATGGTCGATATTTTATCAGCAATATTGTCAGGTGCCAATTTTGGTCCTTTTGTTCCGCCACAGGTTGCTTACCTCGACCCAAAGCCGGGCGCTCCGGGAGCAGGACTTGGTCATTTTTTCGGCGCCATGCGCATCGATGGTTTTCGTCCGCTTGATGAAGTGAAAGAATATATGGATTTGTGGATAAGGACATTCCGGCAGTCGAAACCGGCTGAAGGGCGCGATCGTGTAATTATTCCCGGCGAACCGGAATTGGCACATGAAAAGGAACATTTGCGTGAGGGTATTCCGGTTGTTCCGCAGGTTTGGCAGGAATTGATCACAACGGCTTCATCGCTTGGTATTGCAGAAGACGATTTGATTATCTGACAAAAAGGCACATCTGGAGCCACTGGCAAACTTTTTGACAGCCACGCGCGCGATTGAAAACGATAGCCCATTCAATATGAAATTTGGAAAAAAGAAAGAGAAAATGAGTGAAAAGGAAGAACTGAAGAAAGAGAATCAGCCGAATGCTGAAAATCCGGAGCAGAATGATGCAACGTTGAATGAATCTGAATCAAGCAAAGTTGAAGGCGACGAAAAGCAATGTCCTGATGCGGTTGTTGAAACTATGGAAAGTCTGCAGCTGAAGGCCAATGAGTGGCAGGACAAATACACCCGGCTTTTTGCCGATTTTGAGAATTACAAAAAACGCATGCGGCAGGAACGTTTCGACTTGCTGCAGACTGCCGGTTCAGAGCTTATGTTAGATATTTTGCCTGTCATTGATGATTTCGAGCGTGGTTTCGCCAGTCTTGCTACAGCCACCGACATCGAAGCGGTTAAGCAGGGATACGAGCTGATTTACAACAAACTTGTCAATATTTTGAAGCAAAAGGGACTTGAACCGATGGAATCAAAGAACGAAGTTTTTGATACAGATCTGCATGAAGCCATTACCATGATCGAAAGTCCTGATATGAAGGGCAAAGTGGTTGATGTTGTTCAGAAAGGATACAAGATGCGGGGCAAGGTGCTGCGCTATGCAAAAGTGGTTGTCGGAAATTAATACAGAAAAAGAGTGAGTAAACGTGATTATTACGAGGTTCTTGGTGTATCGAAAAATGCATCAGCCGATGAGTTGAAAAAAGCTTACCGGCAGATGGCCATAAAATACCATCCTGACAAAAATCCGGATGATAAAACTGCTGAAGAAAAATTTAAAGAAGCTGCAGAAGCGTATGAAGTGCTAAGCAATCCCGAAAAACGTCAGCGTTATGATCAGTTCGGCCATGCCGGAATGAATGGCGCCGGCGGCTTTGGTGGCGGCATGAGTATGGACGATATTTTCAGCAATTTTGGCGATATTTTCGGTGATTTTTTCGGTGGTGGTTTCAGTGGTTTTGGTGGAGGTTTTGGTCGCAGTCGTTCTTCGCAACGTGTACCGCAGGGTTCCAATCTCAGAATCAGAGTAAAACTCACCCTTGAAGAAATTGCCAATGGTGTTGAGAAAAAAGTAAAAGTAACCAAGAGTGTTCCTTGCGAAAGCTGCAATGGAACTGGGGCGCGTGCTGGCAGTAAGCCGACAACCTGTACCACCTGTCATGGGTCAGGCCGCGTGATGCGGGTTACAAATACTTTCCTTGGTCAAATGCAAACTGCTTCTACTTGTCCCCATTGCAATGGTGAAGGAACCATCATTACCGATCGTTGTCCGTCTTGTTCCGGAACCGGATTGACAAAAGGGGAGGAAGTTATTGCCATTAAAATTCCTGCCGGTGTCGAAAACGGAATGCAGCTCAGTATGTCGGGTAAAGGAAATGCAGCCCCAAGAGGTGGGGTGCCTGGTGATTTGATTATCCTTATTGAGGAAGTTGAACATGAGCTTTTTAAACGCGATGGCATCAATCTTTTGTACGAACATAATATTTCTTATGCCGATGCTGTGCTTGGAACTCAGATTGATGTCCCGACACTTGACGGAAAAGCAAGAATCAAAATACCAGCAGGCACCATTCCCGGTAAAATGTTCAGATTGAAGGGAAAAGGTTTGCCTGCTCTGAACAGTTACGGGCGTGGTGATTTGATTGTGAGTATAAATATTTGGGTTCCTCAGTCTGTGTCGAAGGACGAAAAGACATTTCTCGAGCAGATGAATACCAAAAACGGATTTCAGCCCGATAACTCACAGAAGAAAAAATCGTTTTTTGACAGAATGAAGGAATATTTTGATTAACCTTGCACTATGATTTATTTCGAAGCACAGGAAGTCTCCAAAAATTTTGCAAATCACCGGGCATTGGACAATGTCTCCATTCAGGTGAAAGAGCAGAGCATATTTGGATTGCTTGGTCCCAATGGAGCAGGGAAAACCACTCTGATCAGAATCATCAATCAGATTATCGGTCCTGATAGTGGACGTTTGTTCATTAAAGGTCATCCGCTCGATGTGCAGCATACCGAAGACATTGGTTATCTGCCCGAAGAACGCGGACTGTACAAAAAAATGAAAGTGGGCGAACAGGCATTGTATCTGGCTCAGTTGAAAGGAATCAGTAAGTCCGATGCTTATTTGCGTCTGAAACAGTGGTTCGAAAAATTTGGCATCGAAGATTGGTGGAATAAGCGTGTCGAAGAGCTTTCGAAAGGTATGCAGCAGAAAGTTCAGTTTATCATCACCGTAATTCATGCGCCATCATTGCTGATTTTCGATGAGCCTTTCAGTGGCTTCGATCCCATCAATGCTGAAATGTTGAAAGAGGAAATTCTTCAGTTGAAAGAAAAAGGTGCTACTATCATTTTTTCAACGCACAACATGGCCTCGGTCGAAGAACTTTGCGATGATATTGCGTTGATAAATCAGTCAAAAGTGATTTTATCTGGAAATGTGCAGGCAATCAAGCAAAAATACAGCTCCAATGTGTATCAGTTGAAATTGCGCGCTGCACAAATGTGCGATGTATCCAATTTCAGCGAGATGGGAATTGTCAGTGGTTTTGAAAATCAAAGCGATTTATGTTCGTTCAGAATTGAGCTCAATCCAAATGTCACTTCCAACGATTTGTTAATGGCCTCTATGGCTTTTGGCCATGTAACTTCTTTTGAAGAATTGATGCCTTCAATGAACGATATTTTTATTTCTAAGGTAACCGGTAACAAGATTCACAAAAAAAGCCGTAAATGAAAAAAATCCTGATCATTTTACGAAGAGAATATCTTTCGAGGGTTCAGAAAAAATCATTCATAGTAATGACTATTCTCGGACCGATACTTATGGCTGCATTATTTGTGGTTCCTGTTTATCTGGCCAATGTGTCGGATCAGCATAAAAAAATTGCGGTCCTTGATGAAACGGGTTTGTTTCATGATAAATTTCCGAATTCAAACAAAGTGATTTTCGAAAATGTTTATATGTCTTATCAGGCAGCCAGCGAAAATCTCGAAGCTCTTGGCTATGATGCCGTTTTGTATATTCCCGAATCTGTGATCAATAACCCCAATGCCGTGAAAATGAGCTCTGAAAAAGATATGGGCTTTGGCATTGTTGATTTGATTGAGGGCGTTATTAAAAAAGAGCTTGAAGCTCATCGTTTATCTCTTTCAGGTATTGATAAAAAAATTCTCGATAATGTAAATGTCAATGTAAAAATAAGCACATATATCTTGCGTGAGGGCGAAGAGGAACAAAGTTTTTCTGAAATCAGTTATATTCTTGGCATGCTTGGTGGAATTCTGATTTACACTTTTATTTTTCTTTATGGTTCTCAGGTTATGCGCGGTGTTATCGAAGAAAAAACAAATCGCATTGTGGAGGTTATTGTAAGCAGTATAAAACCTTTTCAGCTGATGCTGGGAAAAATCGTGGGTGTGGCTTTGGTGGGTCTTACGCAATTTGTTCTCTGGATTGGCCTGACGGCTGTCATTGTTTTTAGTCTGCAGCAACTAAATCCGGATATGTTCAAATATAAGGAACCTCCAAAAGTGATGGTACAGGATAAAGGCCTTTCTCAATCGGATATGGCCCAGCAACAGGAAGCTTTGCAGTTGTCGGAAAGCAGATCCAATCAGATTCTTGAGGGAATATCACATATTCAGTTTGGAAATATTCTGATTGTTTTTGTTTTTTATTTTCTTTTTGGTTATTTGCTCTATGCGTCTATGTTTGCGGCCATTGGTTCTGCTGTTGACAATGATGCCGATACACAGCAATTTATGCTGCCTGTAACAGTTCCTCTGATTTTGGCGCTTGTCAGTCTCAATTTTGTTCTTAATAATCCCGATGGCCCTGTTTCGTTTTGGTTGTCAATGATTCCTTTTACTTCGCCCATTGTTATGATGGCGCGCATTCCTTTCAATCCGCCGGTGCCTTTGTGGGAAATCGGTTTGTCAATGGCTTTCCTTATTGCCGGCTTTATTTTAACAACCTGGATTGCCGGTCGTATCTATCGTACAGGAATCCTTATGTATGGCAAAAAACCGACTGTCAGGGAATTGTTCAAGTGGATGAAATATTAGCTGCAGAGAGGATGGTCACGCATCAACGTGAAACGTTGCAAGCGGAGACGCGCGCCCAGACCAAGGTTGAGGACAAGAACTCTCCTGCCGAGGCAGGATAAATTCCCATGGAACAATCCGTGCATCCTTACGGATCAAGAGGAAGTAAGAATATCGAACGGCACATCATTGCATTTCACTTCGTAATTCAAAAATCCTTGCCTGCCTGACTGTCTGTTGCAGTTAAACCGGCAGTCAGGTTCAGCTGCAAGTTCCGACCGACAGCGTAGGAATGTTCATGATTCAAGGAGGTTAAGGTCGAGAGGTTTAATCCCAAAGCCCGCAAATTTCGTAGCTTTGTTTTGCAATCATTTCAACGCAAACGAATTTTTTATTAATGAATATCAAAGAATATCATCGTCGATTATCCGATGCATTGCAGGCCGCAGCCAATCCCGTTGTTGCAGCAGACGCAAAAAAATACATGAAAAACAAGTCCGATTTCTTCGGTGTTAGTTCACCAAAACGCAAGGAAATACTGACGGCTTTTTTAAAGGAAAATCATTTTCCAGCCATCCATGATATTGAATTATTTGCACTTATGTGCTGGGATTCATCCCAACGCGAAATGCAGTACTGCTGCATGGAAATATTATATCGCATGCGTAAAAAACTTACTCCCGCACATTTGCCGCTGTTCGAAAATATGATCCAGACTAAGGGTTGGTGGGACACCGTTGATTTTATTGCACCATCGCTGGCGGGTTTTATTTTGAAAAACAATCCGGAATTGATTGACGAAACCATTTCACGCTGGCAGCATCACGACAATATGTGGATGCGACGCTCAGCCATTCTTCATCAATTAAAATACAAAACTGATACCGATCAAAAAAGATTGTTTTCCATTTGCAAAGCATTGGCACACGAAAAGGAATTTTTTATTCGCAAAGCCATTGGCTGGGCTTTGCGTGAATACAGCAAAGTCAATTCTGATGCGGTTCGTAGCTTTGTTGCAACAACCGAATTGTCCGGTCTAAGTCAGCGCGAAGCACTAAAACGGATTTGATTTGCCTGGCACGATTTTGTTGATTATAAAAACAAATTTTTTTAACTTTGGAACCATGAAATATTATTTGCTTTTAATTCCGTTTATTATTCTCTCGTGCAAAAGCACAAAAAACATGAAAAACGAAAAACCGCTTATTGGTTCAATCATGTATGAATACCAGGCATCGTCGGTGGCGCCTCAATATCACCGAAGTTATGTGTTATTGGTATCACCCGATAAAATTAAAGTCACCGTTGACAGTTATGGAACTATTCTGACGGATACAGTTATTTTAATTTCAATAAACCAGTTCAACGAAATTGTGGCCGAGTACGATTCGCTTGCGTTTCGGCCTGTACCAAAAAAAGACAACAGGGGCTGCGTGGGTGGAACGGGTGCCATTTTAAAAGTCTCTGACATCAGTGATACATTGATTTTTGATGGCTATATCAGTTTCTGTGGCGGGCAGGAATTTGGTAATATGGAAGGTGATGTGAAAAAATTGTCAGAGAAAATCAAGTCATATATTCCCGATTTTGAATTATTGCTGAAGCGTGATTGGAAGCCGGAGGAAACAGATGAATGATATTCTGGAAAATTTATCGGTTTTTGATGTGAATGATGAAGATTTCGAGCACAAATCTTATCTTCACGGTCGTTTGCATACTCAACGGGTGATGGCCTGGGTATGCGTACTGGCTCAAAAGCTCAATCTGTCCGAGGATGGCCGACTTGCATTTTTTGCTGCCAGGATTCATGATTTGGGTCGATTGACTGACGGACGGGAACCAGGCCACGGACTGCGTTCCGCAGATTATTATCTGCCGAAATACAGGATTGTTTTTGAAAAATACGGTATGCGTAGCGAGGATTATATTACGGTTTATAATGCCGTTAAATGGCATTCCCGCTCTGATGAACCGGATAAAAATATTAAAAATATCGATGTGATAAAGCTTCTGAAAGATGCTGATGGTCTTGATCGTGTACGACTTGGCGATGATGAGCCTGATATTCGTTTTTTCAGAAATGATATTTCAAAAAGATTTGTCTCGCATGCGCGGCTATTGTACAACATTACCGAAGAAAAAGAAAACATGTCGCTGAAGGAAATTGTGGAGCTGGCGTTTGAATTGACAAATTAGTTTACAGTAGTAGTCTCAAAATTTTTTATTGTTACGATATTCCATCGTTCCGGCCAGTTAAAAATCCCTCGAAGGGTTCGAAACCCTTCGAGGGATACTATTTTGGCCGGAATATGGAATCGTCGTGACAGCTTTAGCAGTTATTACAAAATATTATTTCGGAAGCTGTTTCGATTTCTTGTTTTTATTGATTCGGGCGATGATGAACCACACCAGTGCACCGGCCAGCCAGAGCGGCCACAGCGTAATCAGCCCGATAACGAACAGTTGCAATACTTGCCAGCCACTGTTGATTGCTTGCATCAGTTTTTTGCCGAATCCCGGTTTATAGTTGTCAATGCGTTCTTCGTCAGGCAGCATCACATGCCGTGTTTTGTCACGGCCGTAAATATGCAGCGTTATGGTTGCATAATTGACCTGATCATCCAGTTCCAGTTTTTCAAGTAAAGCTTCATCATTCTGAATTTGTTTCTGAAGCTGTGATTCCATGGCAGCAAGGCGATCGCCGCTATTGCCGCTTGTAGTTAACCCGCTCACCTGAATATTGTAGAGATCGAGTCGTTTTTTTATAAGCTGCTTGCGCAGATAGGCCAGACTGACATCTTCTGCTTTGATGTTGCGATAATCGAGAAAGTCGATCATGGGAACCAGACATTTCAAAACAGTGTCCATGTTTTTTGCAGGCACGCGAACAACCATTTCATTGGTGAAGTGATAAGTGGTTGTTTCAATCAGCGAGTCGGGGCTAATTCGTGTGGTTTCTTTTCCGGTTACTTTACTTGATAAATCTGTGCTTGCAGTGAATCCGCCGAATTTCTTTACAATGTCTTCTATATTGAATGCTGTTTGCGTAACATCCAGTGCTCTGAATTTAAGTTCTGCTGTGCGAATAAGCTTGTGGGTTGAGTCAAATTTACTCATTTGGGCAGCAGACGAGGAAATCATTGCAGCATAATCGTCTTTTTTGCCTTCGGCATCCGATTTTTCGATTGTTTCGGATGTTGAAGTCGGTGCGTAACCGCTCTTTTGGTCTTCCTGAGCTGATGTTTTTACAATGGCAGATTCTTCTGAAACAATTTCAGATTCCCCGCTTTTTGAGTTTTCGTCGTAGGTTTTCTTGCCGCCACAGCTGAATGCTACGAATGTCACAATAATCAATGTGACAATCAAATTTTTCGTTTTCATGGGTTTCAGGTTTTAAGGTTTTGGTTTATTGGTACTAAAAGTAACAAATTCTCAGATGAAATATTGCGATTATTTCATAAAT
>Ga0116152_10000624_pt1 | contig 29026 bp, 23 predicted proteins | sample AD_UKC119_MetaG_FD_89894 | JGI IMG/M metagenome (GOLD analysis project Ga0116152, IMG submission 89894) | Active sludge microbial communities of municipal wastewater-treating anaerobic digesters from Hong Kong - AD_UKC119_MetaG | ecosystem: Engineered > Bioreactor > Anaerobic > Digestate... | reverse complement strand
GGTCTCCGCTTCACTTTTCTCCTCTTTCAGGAGAGAAAGCATCTCTTTGACGTCGTCCAGAGTCGTCTTGTCATCCAGAGTGAGTCTCATCGCCTTGACGATGTGGCGCTCTTTCTCTGTCGAGGCGTTCTTCTCAAGCTTCTCCAGTAAAAGAGTGTTCTCATAGAAATGATTGTAATCCAGCTTCAACAGGTGAAAGTAGAGGTCAAAACACTTTCCCTCTTCCAGGGCGCTGCTGTTTTTATCAAACATACGGAAGAGCCTGAAAAAGAGAGGCCTGTCCAGGGAGCGTTCCCGCTCAGTCAAGCCTTTGTAAAAATCCATGACCTTCACATAGGCATCGTGTCCCAGGCCCACAGTCAATGAGTAGAAGACATAACTTTCCAGAAATTCCTTCTCCTGGAAAGCAAGTTTTTCCAATTCACGGACAAAAGTCCGGCTCTCCGGCATCTCCCCCCGGTTTTTCAACAGCGTCGAGGGAATACGGTTGATACGCAGAATGAAAAAGAGCCTGTCCCTGTAGACCGCTTTTTCGTCGAGCAGATAGGCGAGAGCCTCTTTCTCCTCTTGGGACAGGAAGTGATAAAAGGATAGGGGCGCTTTCCCTCCCATGGCTCGGATCAGCGCCAGGACCTCTTGAGCTGCTTTTCGGATGGAGACCGGGATCTCTCTCACCGAAAGGGAAAAATCGAAACAGTCCTTTCTCTCCTTCAAAAAAACAGCAGCATTTCTGAAATCGAGGCAATCCCGGGCAGCCATGTGGCGGATCAGCCCGCAGAGAAGGGAGGGTTCGCCTTCTGACTGACTCCACAACCGGTGTGCGGGTTCTTCACTTTTGTCAAGAAACGGAAGATAGTATTCAAGGACATGGACGACTTCCTCATCTGTGAGTAACGGAAAAGAGACGCTTTCAAAACCCTCAACGGGTTCCCTGTTCCAGGCAAAAAAGCGAACACGATTGTGATCGAAATGACGGGAGAGTCTTTGTAAAAGACGGAGATCATCTCCGCTCAACCGGTCCGCTGCTCCAAGGCCGATGGCCAGAGGCCCGTATCCTGCGGCATCTTCAAGAGAATCCAGGAGCTCCTCATCCCCATCCCCCTCATGGAAAAGGGCTGTGAGACGTTGAGAAAGGGTTCCCTCCCCCTCTACCCGGTAGAGTTCATACCCCTCTGTCTGGATAAGCGACATGATCCCATCATACCAGATCCGCGCATTATGGGAATCACGGTAATCATAGATCACATTCACCGGATGAGATAATAAAGCTCCGTCCTGATGCCTGTTCTGCAAGAACCGCTCAGCAGGAAACGGCGTAGTCCGGATATGTTCCAGAGTAACCGCCTTGACATAATCATCCGAGATGAGGGAGAGAAACCCGGGAAGGGAGAAGAGTCTCTCCTCGTCTTCACTGTGGAAAGGAAACCCCAGAGACCTCATGATCTCCACGACAGCATTCCTGTCGTTCTTTTGTCCCAGGTCACTGTTCACGTAGAGAGGGCTCATGTCAAAAAAGAGGGGAAGCCCCTGGCTGTCAGCCAGGATATTGCTCTCCCTGAGATCTCCGTGATACGCCCTGTTCCTGTGCAGAAATCCCAGGAACGTGTAGAGTGCATTGACGAGAACCCCGGCCTTGTCCTTCCGGGCCCGGTAAAGCTCCGGATACTTCTCAGCCACATAAAAACACCGGGAAGAATCCGTAAAACGGCCGTCTATGGTCCTCAGTGTGTGAAATGACTCCAGAGGGCGAAGCAGAGGGTGCCGGTTCATCAGCCCTGCGAGAAACTCTTTTCTGAGGAGATCGGTCTGAAAACGCTCTTCCGAAACCGTGATCTTCAAGATCTTTTCCTTCCGGGGTGCAAGACGGTCGGTGATCTCATAGACGATGAAATTGCTGTTTTCGTTCAGAAGGCTCACGATCTCGAAACGGCCGTTGATGGTTCTCATTTTTCTATTTTATCATCTTCCCTCATATATTCAATCTCTTTTCCCCGGCTTCCGTTCTTTTTCCCAATCACCTCTTGCTTATCTCCAGTCTCCCTGATATAATTTCATTAATGAAACGAGACGCATCTTTGTATCATTGCCCTGAATGCAGTGAGTTTGTCACAATGTCCCAATCCTCCTGTCCTGCCTGCGGGACACGCCTCTCCCCTTCCAGGCTCAGGACTTTGCCACACGATGAGGGAGTGAGGGCCAGACACAGGCGTTCTCTTGGCCTTCCCCTTATGCTCTTTTTCCTTGTCCTGATCGCTTTGCTATTTTTTCTCAGCCCTCTCAACAGGACACTTCGCCCCCTGCTACCGGGACACCCGCGTATGCGTGAGACGCCCGGGACTTTTGAATGGGACGGGGAATACCTCACATCACGCTCCGGTAATTTTTTTATCCGGCTTCCCTCTCCGCCCTCCTTTGAAATATCACAGCTGCACACCGAGACGGGCGTTTTCGACGAGTACATCTTCACAGCTCAGGATAAAGAAAATCAGTGCCGTGTCCTCTTTACCTTTCTTGATGACAAGACCTGCGGAACTCTTGATTTCACCCGTCCCGCAGAAGCCCTTGACAATCTCCGTAAGATGAAGATCATCGACGGAAATCCCCTCGGGGCGTCCCCCCTTCTCTTTTATGATCTTTGGCCCGGAGTCGAATTTCAACTGGAGATCATTCCCCGACAGGGGACATCGCTTCGGGGTTCAGGCCGGGCCTTCCTGAAAGGGAAGACACTCTATGTCATGGAGACCGTCAGGCCATGGGCCCAGGGCCTTCCTGAAGGCGAAGACTCAAACCCGTGGATCGATTCTTTCGGCCTGGTCACAACAGATTAAGGGAGGGAACTCTCAAACAAGGAGAGGCAGCAGAGGGCTTCTTTCGGAGCGGCTCTCATCGTCTTCCGGTTCTCATGAAAACAGTCGTCAAAGTCACCTTTTGTGATCCATTTTCTGAAGCATCTGTGACAGGTCTGCAACGGAAAAGGGCTTCTGTAAGAATCCCAGGGCCCCTTCCCTGATCATCTTCCGGATCCTCTTATCGCCGGTAAACCCCGAAAGCAGGATGACAGAGACCGTGCTGTCGATCTTTTTCAACTCACGGAAGACCTCGTAACCGTCCATCCCGGGCATGGAGAGGTCGAGCAGGACCCCCTTGAACTCCGCGCCCTTTTCACGGTAGAGGGCAAGGCCCTCGGGCCCTCCGTCTGCACAGCGGGCCTCGTATCCGCACAACTGAAGCATCTCGCTGGTGAGGTCTCTCACCATGGTCTCATCATCGATGATGAGGATCTCTCCTTCTCCCCGGATGATCTCACCGGTCTCGTTTTTGCGTTCTGTCATCTCTTCATCTCCACAGTATGCGGGAAGAGTCATGGTAAAAAGAGTCCCTTCCCCTTCAGTGGAATCTACGGTAACCGTCCCGTGATGTCCTGCAACCGCATTGGAGACCATGATAAGCCCCAGGCCGCTTCCGGCGCTCTTCTTTTTCGTGGTGAAAAATGGATCGAAGATCTGTTTTCGCACCCGTTCACTCATCCCCACTCCGGTATCCCGGACAGTGATGACCCATGACGGTTGTCCGTCTGTTGAGGGCCGGAGCGTGACAGAAAGTGTCCCCCCCATTTTACTGTGGGGGGGGCGCATGATGGTCATAGCATGTTCGGCATTGACACAGAGGTTCAGAAGCATGTGTTCGATCTGATAGTAATCCCCCTTGATGAGAGCCTTTTCATCGGAAAAATGAAAATCAAGGACCACCGATTTATCCAGTGTATTCTTGCAGATCTCATAGATCTCTTCAAGAGCTTCATTCAGGTCGAAGACACTCTTCTCCCCGCTGTTCATCTTTGAAAGGCTGAGGAGTCTGTCGATCACCGAAGAGGCGCGCCGTGAGGCCTTGGAGAGGTTGCCGAAATAGCGCAGAAGTTTTTCTTTGTCGGGTTCGTCAGTCCTGTTGAGATAGTATTCAGCCAGAGAGACAGTCCCTTCGATCCCTCCGAGGACATTGTTGAAATCATGAGCCAGGCCCCCTGCCAGCGTCCCCACCACTTCCATCTTCTGAGCCTGGACAAGCTGCCGGGTCATGATGTGTGATTCTGTGACATCATCCACACGGACGACTCCTTCCCGGCTGTTTTCAGCAAAGGGAAAGTAAGTCACGTTGAAGTAATAATCAGACTCCCCTGATTCATAGGGAAGGCCCATAACCGTCTTTTCCCTCCCCGCCTCCACGGCACTCCTGATCTCAGACTCCACCGAAGAAAAAAGAGGGGAAATCTCTTCGAGAGACAATCTCCGGCCTGTGTGGCCCTGTCTGAAAAAGACACGTTCAGCGGCCTTGTTCCACCCGGTCACATTCAGGTCCCTGTCAATGGTGATCAGGACAGAGGGAGAGGAGTCGATGATCCCCTGAAAGTAGTTGCGGGATTCGGTGAGGGCCTTTTCCATCCTCCGTATCTCTTCCATCTCTCTTCTGGCCCGTGTATTTTTCAGGCTGATGATGATAAAACCGGAGACCAGGGCGATGAGGATGACGACTGTGAGAAAGAGACGCCACCGGTATCCCATAAGGACTTCGACCTCGCTGCTGTCGGGTGTCGAGACAGCCACTGACCAGAAGGTATCCCCCACACGGATGGGATAAAAAGAGGCGTGCATGGTGATCTTTTTGTCTCTCTCCTGCGGTTTGAGAAGATACGTCCCCTTTCCCTTCTCTCCTTTGAGCATGGATGTGATCAGGCGTGTGAATCCGGGAGAATCCTCATAGAGCGGCATGATCTCTTTTCCGATCAATTCCTTTGCAGGATGATAGATGACATACCCCCCCTCTGAGATGACCCAGGGATACCCTTCGCCGGACTCCCCGATGGGTTCAAAGAAACGGCGCGCAATAGACTCAAAGGGGATCAGGACGGTGAGACACCCTGTGAACTCTTCTCCATGAAAAACGGGATAGGCGTACGCTACAGCCTGATACCCCTGAACGGTCTCAAAGACATCACTGATCACAGGTTTTTTGTCCCTTAATATCCGTTTATTGTGGGGCTGTCCGCTCACATCGGTTCCAAGGATGTCCTTTCGGACGGGGAAAGTCCCGGTGATATGCCCGGCAGCATCGATCCGTGTCACAGCGAAAATGTGCCCTTCATTGGCCCGGTAGTAACGTTCAAGGAGCATCCCCATATCAGGAGTGTTGAAGATCACCCGGCGATGAGCTGATAAAAAAACAAGGTCTTTCTCATAGTGGCTGAAATACTCCCGGAGAGCCACTGAAGTCTGCTCCACGATGAGCCGCCGCTGGCGTTCATGATGTGTGACGATCTCTTGTGTGATCTTATTGTAATTGATCAGAAGAAAGATGAGTCCGAAACAGGTGAGACACCCTCCGATTATGATCGACCTTGAAATTTTCCTTCCCATTGATATACCCTAACGTTAAGTATGACCTGAGGTGAGGCGCTTGTCAATAAGCATCACGTTTTTGAATCTTTTTAAAGAGCTTCTCCGCCGCATGGCCTGTGCACTGGTATTGTCCGAAGCTCCTCCCTGTCTCCCAACACCACAATCACGCTTGTAGGAAGAAGGTGGTCAGCCCCGGCTCGGAGCCGCTGCCGGGGCTGTGGGATGTGGAGGATACGGTGGAAAGGAAAGGCGGCTCCGATATCTCAGGCCGAAAGAGAAGCGGGACTCCCCGCGTTCACATTGACGGCCAATAACGGTGTTTCAAAAAGATGTTTCGCAAAGGAGATGTTCAGGGCTTCGTGCCGGCCTGCCAGGGCGACCTCGCGGTATCCGGCCACAGTCTCAGCAAAGAGAAAGACATTATCAAGCCTGAATGTACGCCCGAGAACACGCAGGTCGGCATAATCACTCTTTAACAGGGGGAGAAACCGTCTGACATAATCGGTCACCCGGGAATCCTTTTCGAGATGAAGCATGATCATCAAATAAGCTTCACGACCCGGCTCTTCTCCTGCAGAGATCCACTTCCGGGTCCGAAGCTGATCACGGTAAAACCACATGGGGCACGGATCGACCTTGTAAAAAAGAGGTGAGTCTCCCCATTCGCCGGTCAGGGCAAAATCCCAGGGGCCTGTTTGATTCATGAGCAGTCTTGTGTCCGGAAGAGCTCCTTTCATACGGGGCTCCGTTTCTCCCTTGAAAAAGAGGGGCGATGAGCCAGGCTATGGCGGATCATGGAGACGACTTCCCGTGTGATGAGTCCCCAGAGAAGAGCGGCTGTCCCCAGCAGAAGAAAAGCTAAAAGCATCATGATATCTCCTTTCTGTCCTCATCATACGTCCCTTCTGAGTTTCTGTATAGAGAGCAGTTTTCTTTCGTATATGTTCCCTTATAAGCATATATCTGGTTAATTTATTGAGACTTATGAGTTTTTATGGTTTTTAGAGGTTCCCACTTTATGAACTGATGAATCCGGGCGGAGACGATTCCTCCGCCCGTAAGAAGGCCTTATTTCCCTGAGATGGTGATCCCCTCAGTCAGGACCCAGGGGATACGGCTGTGCCCTGAATCATTGGTCTCCCGGGAGACCGCCGTGATATTCTGAAACAGGTCCTTGATGTTTCCGCTGATCATGGTTTCACTCAGCCCCTGCTTGATTTCTCCGTTTTCGATGAGAAAACTGTTTTTTGCCACTCCTGAAAAATCACCGTTTTCTCCGGGGTTCCCGCCTGAAAACCGGGTGAGGAGGAGTCCTTTCTTCACACGCCCGATCATGGCGTCCAGAGAATCATCCCCCGGTTCAAGGACATAGAAATAGCCGTTATTGGCCGCCCTGTCCAGGTTGCATTTCACCGCACCGTATTGGCTCAACAGGTAGCTTTTCAAAACCCCCTTCTCGATAAGAGTCAGGTTTTCTGCGGGGAAACCGTCGTGAGTGATGGCATAACCTCCCGCCATGGACGGATCCAGGGGAAGAGACCTCAATGTGACCAGAGGAGAAGCGACGCCTTTTCCCAACGAATCTTTCAGAAATGAGGTCCTGGTGATCATGGCCCGGTCACTCAGATGCGACGAAAGAAACATGATGAAGTCCATCAGGCATTCGGGCGTCACGATGATCTGCCCCACGCATTTCCCGGGAAAAGGTTTTGTCTCAATAAGGAAGGGTGCTTCTCCGATGAGCCTGTCCACTCCTCCGATATCAAAAAGAGGCCGCGAAAGGTCATTCATGGTGACATTGACATAGTTGAATGAAGAGCTTTTTGCCTCTCTTTTTGCTGAAAACATCACTGTGAACTCGTAAAAACCTCTTTCATGGTAGAGATCGGCGCTGTTGCTGTTTTTATAATGCCGGGTGAGGACTTTATAGTCCAGAATAGCTTGTTCCAGGATAACTTCAGGGTATTTCTGGCGGACATCTGCTGTGAACTCTTTCAGCCGCTCATACATACGGTCAGCATCGGGCTCGTCTCCTGAGAGCTCCGTTTTCATGATATTGTGCCCTGAAATGTCGTAAGCGGGGTCCTTCTCCGACGAAAGGGCGATATCGTATGTCTCCTGAACGGTCTCTCTGATCGAGGCTTCATCGGTCCTGTTGGTGGTCATGGTCCCTTTTCTGGCATCTTTGATGACGGTGAGTGTGAGCTCAGTATTGAATATGGTCCTGAAAAGGCTGATCTCCCCGCCGTCCACATTCAGTTCATGTGTTTTGGAGTGGGAGAGGTCGCAGGCCGTTTTTTCGGCTCCGGTCTCTTTCAGGGAGGAACAGCTTTTCTTCAGGATCTCCAGGCTTTTGTCATAGGACATCATCATCTTACTTCCCTCCTATGTTGACTCTGCATTTGACAGCAGGACCACCCATCCCCACAGGAATAGCCTGTTTTTTCCCGCACATCCCGGCGCAGCTCCAGGACATCTCGTCGGAGACCATGCTCACTGTCCTGAGCATATCAAAAGCGACCCCGGAGATCGTGGTGTTCTTCAGGGCTTTTCCGAGTTTTCCGTTTATGATCTCGTACCCCATGACGACACCGAACATAAACTCGCTCGTGGTGTCCGCCTGTCCGTTACTGGCCCTGGCCAGATAATATCCATGGTCGATCGAGGCGATCATATCCCCGAGTCTGTCCTTTCCGGGAAGGATCGCTGTATTTCTCATACGGATAAGAGGCTCATCGCTATACTCCGATGCCCTGGCATTCCCTGTGGGTGCAAAACCGAAATGAAGAGCTGTCTCTTTATTAAAGAGATAACTCTTCAGAACTCCTTTTTCGATAATGGCGACATCTTCTCCTTCGGTTCCTTCATCGTCCACATAGACAGGGACCGGACACGGCTTCCCCAGGGCTGTATGAGCAAAATCGGTGAGTGAGACAAGGGGGCTCGCCACCTCTTTATTCAGGTAGTCCCCCGCCACGGACCCGCCCAGGACAATATCAGCTTCCGTGGTATGCCCGATGGCTTCATGGGCCAGGATCCCGGCAAGGTCGGCATCCATGATCACATCATGCTCTCCTGCTTCGGGATAGATCCCTTCGGATTTCGCTTTGAGTTTGACGTACAACTTATCAAGACGCTCGTAAAAGTCTTCGGCAATGCCGAAATGATCCTCGTATTGTCCAAACCCTCCGTAGACATCATAGAGATCCACAGGGCCGTCACCTTTATCCAAAGTCAGGGAAATCACGAGAAGGGCCCGCGGGATCATGGAATAGGCCCGGGATCCTTCAGACGTCAACAGGGCTTTCTCCATATCAAGATTGGCCATGGTGACGCTGCGGGCACTGATATCGGGATAGCTTTTTTTCAAATATCCGTCGATCTCGCGCAAAAAACCTGTTATCTCTTTTGGAGCCGCCTTCCCCTGAATCGTGGAGAAATCGTGATATCCCCGGGCACTGCCGTAGGCCAGGGGCATGGCATTCCTGTTCTCCCTGCTGTCCAGAAACTGAGCATTGCGGGTTGCGGCGCGGATGACAGCCCTGACATCTTCATGAGCCGTCTCAGGGCTGGCGGAAAATCCCCAGACTCCGCCTGCATAGACACGCGCAGAGATCCCGCTGATACGGTTGCGTGTATTGGCAACGATATCCCCGTTGAGGAGTGAGATCCTCAGATTGCTGTTTTTCTGATACCGAAGCTCGGTATATTCACTGAAATCGTCACGAAACCCATCAAGATATTCCAGGTTCAAAATACCCTCCTTTTTTGCACTCTCATTATAATCACCGGGCATTCCCCTGTAAAGCGGGAATCTCCTCAAGAGGTTCCAGGCCTGTGGTGTAGATATAATCGCTGGTCTCTTTCTCTTTTCCCGTCTCTTTATCGATCTCTGATGTCGCGACAAAGACAAAGCGGTCATCAAAGGGGTAGAGGCGGTAATCCTGGTGGGGCTCGAGAAACTCAGCATCCACTCTTGCAAGATGCTTCAATGTCCCGGTATCGAAAATATCGACAAATCCTTTTTTTAACCCGGGAATGGGCAGGCCGTAGTAGACCTTTTTCCCGTCCTCCCATTTCACATCATTGATCCCGGCGACTCCACGCAGGACATAGAGCTTTCCCCCTTTGACACAGAGAGATGTGGCTGAAGCTCCCCCGTTGGCTTCAAATGAACCGTCGGGGAAACGGCAGATCTCCAGAGAGAGCAGGTCATTCAGGCCGTCGTCATTAAAGGCGGTTTTCACAAGATTCATCCCGGAATCATACTTTCTGATCTCATAGGATCCTTTGAGCCCCAGCATAACGGCATAGACGTTTCCCGAAGGATCCACCGTATAACGGACGAGGTTTTCAAACATCTTCTGCACATCGAGTTCCGTCTCTGTACTGATGCGCGCAAGAGCATTGAACTGGGCGTCTGTCTTCACCACAGACCCCGGATAGGTCATCCCGATATAGTAGTTCTCTCCGAAGTGCGTCACCACACAATTTCCGAAGGAGAGGCTGTAGGAGGCGTCCTGGATGGGGACAGAATCTTCAAATCGTCCGTCATAAGCGAACATCTCCATGGAGTTTTTCTGACGGTCGATAAAAGTGATCACTTGTCCGTCCATTCCCATTCCCGGAATCCAGCTTCCCAGCTCTCCGGGCCCTTTCCCGGATGGAAGCGTAAAAGCTCCCGTCTGTTCGAGCTCTTTATTGAAAAGAACGACTTTTCGTGTTTGATCTTCAGGGTGCACGACCACGGCAAGCCGGTCCTTCCCGTCTGATTCGTGAAGATAAAAATCGATATTCCCTTCGTCCACGCGGACCGTCTTGATCAGGGGCAGACGTCCGTCGGGTTTAAGCGCGATCTTGTTATGGATCACTTTCTCTTCTTTTTCAGAAGAGCAGCTCATGAGTGCAGTGAGGAGAAGAAGAGGAAGAAGGGAAAGAGAAGAGATCTTTATCAGCATAGACAAGCTCCTTTCGTATCAGGTTTTTTTTCGTAATCCGTTATCATAGGACAACGTGAACGCAGGAGTTGTTTCAGGAAGTGAATTCGTCTCAGTTATTTGGCATACATGGTCAAAAAGCGCATGACATCCTGGACAAAATCATACTTTTTTTCAGCAAAGGGATAATGCCCGGCGTCATTGTAGATGATAAAGATCGAATTGGGAATCAGGTCGTGAAGAGCCATGGGGCTGGCTTCTCCCACAGGATCCTTCTCTCCGTGGATGATCAGGACAGGAGAATGGAGTGACTCCAGGCGAGGTGTGATGTCATACGACGCCAGAAAGGGATGCAACGCCGACATCACGGAAAACATCTTATGAATACGGTCTCTGTCCAGTCCTAAATCGATCTCCTGAGCTTTATTCCCGTCACCCATGGACATTTTAAAAAAACAGGTCAGGACATAGGAGACGGCCTGCGGATCCTCTTTTTCAAACTCCCCGCTCTTCATGATCTCTTTAAACCGGGCCTGCTCTTCGAATGAAAGACGGGAAAAATCATTGTGGGCAGGAAGGAGAGAGGATTTCGTGGGAGCAGCACTCACAAGAACGAGAGCTCCGCAATGATCAGGATAGCGTTTGGCATACTCCAGGGCGAGGAGAGCCCCGAATGAATGCCCCAGAAGATTGATACGCTCCAGCTTCAGTTCTTTCCTGACAATGTCAATATCATCGACGAGAGCATCAAAAGTGATTTCTGAAGTCTCTCCCCCCTTTGATGCTCCGCACCCGCGCTGGTCGAAAAAGATGAGTTTGAATTTTTGAGTTAAAAAAGAGAGGTAAGGCTCCAGATAGTGGAATCCGAATCCCGGCCCTCCATGAAGGACCACAACAGGAAGCCCTTTTCCCGCTTCTTGATAAAAGAGAGAGGCCTCTCCGTTTTCGATGTATCCTTCTTTAGGCTGTGTGGATAGACAGGAAATAAAAAGGAACAGGGCCGCCATTCCGGCAATCAAAACAATAAGAACCCACAGCTTCTTCATCGATCCTCCTGTCATGCTCTTTAGAATATACAGAAGCCGTGATAATTATCAAGACAAAAAAAGGGAGAGAGTGGAACCCTCTCTCCCCCCACCGGTAATAATAAGGCCTGTTTACTCTTCGTTGTCTTTCTTCTGCTCTTTCAGCATCTCTTTCTTCTGTTCCTCGAGTTTCAACTGTTCCTGAAGCTTTTTCTGCTCCTGGAGCTTCTTCTGCTCCTTCAGCTGAGCTTCATCAGAGACACCGTCCTTCTTCTGCTCTTTTGCCTGGATCTGTTTGGCCTCTTCCGACACACCCGGGTCGTTATTCTGGTTCAGGGCTTTATTGGCTTCCATGTTTTTAAGCTGTGTCTCCTCGCCCTTATTCTGATTGGCTTCCTTATTCAGCTCTTTTTCCTTCTCCCCTTCTCCGGACTGGTCTTTTGTCTGGACAGCCTCTCCGTTGACCTCTTTTTCCTGTTCCTTGTTTTGAGTTTCTCCGTTGTTTTTATTCGCATTGATCTCTTTTTCTTTTTCCAGAAGTTCTTTCTGCTCCTGGATCATGGTCTTCACCTTTTTCTTCTCAACAGTCCCTTTTCCGCTTCCGGCTGCCCCTGTGGTCCCCTGAGCTCCTGCAGGGCCTCCTTTGGCCAGGATCAGCCCGAAACCGGCCATGACACATAAAAGTAACAGAACAGATCTTTTCATAATGATCCCTCCTTTACTTTTAAATACGCTGCCGGCCCCCTACAGGTTACATTCAGTTCACTGTGATGACTTTCGTCAGGGCTTCTCCCCCGACGTCTTTGACCTGTTTTTCATTTCCGTAGACGCTGTATATCCCCTGCTGGATCATCTTCCGGAAAAGAGGGGCATAGGAGCGGATCTTTTCCGGCGTCGTAGAGAGAACTTCTCGTCTTATCCTGTTGATCTCCTGTAGGTCTCCGCCTGTGAGGACCTTTTTAAAATAGTATCGGCCGCGGCTGAGAGGAGCATTGGAGAGATCCAGGTTCGCTATGGTCCCGATGAGGTAGAGTTCCATCTCTTTTTCTGAAGGTTCAAACCCGTCGAGAAAGTCAACGGCCTTCTCAAAGACCTGGAGAGTCTCCCTGATATGAGGATCCCTGAAGGAATACATGAGCATGGTCCTGTCGGGAAAGACTGACATCCCGCCTCCGTATGCTCCGCCCCGGACGCGCAGGGCCTGCCAGAGATAGACATTCCTCACAATGTTCGATGCAGCCAGAAGTGAACCGCTGTAGAGGATACCTTCTTTATCCAGATCGGCCACCTGGGCCACGAAATTGACACGTGACGGCGAAGCGAAGCCCTCCCGAAGAGTGATCTCAGCCATTCGGGGAGAACGTGGCGGTTCTGTGGCTCCTGGCCTGAAAAGAGGAAGTCCGGAGAGGATCTTTTCTGTTGCTGCCATCCCCTCCCCCATGAGGTCCGTATCGGTGACCAGGCCCGCTGTCACCCTGTTTCCGGCAAAGATGTATTCATATGTTTTTTTCAGCTCTTTTCGGACAGCAGAAGGGTCTTTTTGAAAATCACGGTTCACCCTGTTGATAAAGAGGCTGTAGTCATATCCTGAGGTGATCTCATCAAAGACAAAGGGCCCGCCCATGGCGCTGTTTGCACGGGAGATGGCGATGTCAAGGCCATCATTGATCATCTTTCTTTCCATGCGGGCTTTTTCGTTGGCCAGAAGAGTCGCCAGGCGCTGCTCTGCATTGAAATCCGTTCTCTTCAGAATGAGCTTCAGAAGTCTCACAGCCTCATCAGCTTCTCTTGACAAGGCCCGCAGAGAGACCACGGCGTAAACCTTCCAGCGGTGGGTGTCCTGCTCATCTGTCATGCGCGAGATGTCAAAGGAAAGCCCGCCGAGATGGCTGTTGACTTCCATGGAAAGCTTTTCATCATCATAAGGGCCTGCCCCGAGCTGTCCCAGGAAACGGGACAGAAGCACAGCCTTCTGGAGCTCCTCTTGATCCAGGTCAGAGATATCAAAATAAAGGTCCCAATAAAAGATCCCGTTGGTATTGTCAGTATAGATCATGACGGGACGCCCGGAAAGATGGCGGACTTCCCCCACGGGAACGGTGATATCCGGTTCGATATCGGCAAGATCCAGGAGAGGGACGGTGGCCAGGGCTTCAGGGGTGTCAGGAGTTTCCTGATACTCCTTGAGTTCCCTGTTCATGGCGATGATCCGTGACAGGTCAGCTTCGGAGAGAGATTCTCTGATCCTCTCCAGTTTTTCCTTTTCCTCTTGTCGAAGACGTTCTGTCATCCCGGGGTCGGGAATCATGGTGATGGAAGCGGCATGCTGATTATTGACAAATTGATTGTTCAGGATCCTCTTCCATATCACCCGGTCTTTTCTGAGATGAGCCAGCTTCTCTTCAAAAGCAAGCCCCTCCAGCGGATCCCCGAAGGTGATCCAGGATGCAGTCGCCTGAAACATCAGGGAAAGCCCCCTGGGGAAACGTCCTGAAGCGGGTTCCCGGAGACGAAACTCCAGCTTGTTGAGAAGAGATTCCAGAAGTGAGGGATCCAGCCCTTTTTCTGCGAGATCGCTGAGCACACGGGTGACAGTCTCTGTAAACTCTGTCTGCCGTTCTCTGTCCCCCCCCGCAGCGACAAAACTCATGACCGGAGGGGTCGTCCGGGAGAGCCATCCGTAGACCAGGGTTCCGAAACCCTTCTCTTCCAAGGCCTTTTTCAGCGGAGAGGCGGGACTTCCCATGAGATACTCTTCCAGGACTCCCAGCGCCATCACCTCTTCAGGAGTGGTGATGGCGTTCAGGACAAAGTGAACAGAGAGATAATCGCGAGGTTCGGAACCGCCCTTTCCTGCAGGATAAGGAAAGGTGACGCTTTTTCTTTCTTGAAACGGTTTCTGTCCTTCCTGCCCTGCGCCTGCAGGCCTTTTTTCAAATGCGGATAGATATTCTCTGTCGATAAAGGCCAGCTCTTCGGCTGTATCAAGATTCCCATAGAGGTAGATATAGGCATTAGACGGGTGGTAATAGGCCGAGTGAAAGGCGACAAATTCGTCCTGGGTGAGATCAGGGATGAACCGGGGATCGCCTCCTGAATTTCTGGCATAGACCGTATCAGGAAGGAGGGTCTCATCGATGGCGTAGTTCAATGCCCTGTCCGGAGAAGACATGGCTCCCTTCATCTCATTGAAGACGATTCCGTTGTAGTGCAGGGTCTGTGTCTCGGGATCATATTCATACCGCCATCCCTCCTGTCTGAGGATCCTCTCGTCGTTGAGAAGAGCAGGATGAAAGACTCCGTCCAGATAGACACTCATCAGGTTGTAAAAATCTTTCTTGTTTTGACTTGCAATGGGATACATGGTCCGGTCAGCTCCGGTCATGGCGTTGAGAAAGGTCCTCAGAGACCCTTTCCTCATGATATCGAAGGGGCTTTTGACAGGGAATCGTTCCGAACCGCAGAGGACAGAGTGTTCCATAATATGAGCCACCCCTGTATCGTCTTGCGGAAGAGTCCGAAAAGTGATACTGAAGACATTATTGGAATCATCGTTTTCCAGCTTGATGAGACGGGCACCGCTCTTGATATGCTCAAAAACAAGGGCCGTCACTTTTATTTCGGACAGGGTCTCTTTCCGGAGAAGCCGGAATCCTGAGTAGGTTTTTCCCGGGGTCATCCCCGTCTTCATCGGAGTCTCCCCTCCGAAGACAACAGAAAAGAGACAGACCAGGATAACGCCCATTCCGGAAAACTTTTTTATTCTCATGATGCGACCTCCATTTTTATTCTTATACGGATTACGAAAGATTTTGTTTCGTTTTCAGGAATATTTTATCGGACTTTTTCAGGAAAATAAAGAAAAAAAAAGCGGCCCCGAAGAGCCGCTTTTCACTTACATCTCGATGACTTCCACCGGGATCCCCGCTTTCTCGAATTGGGGGACGATCTTCTCTTTCTGGCCGAGAATAACGGTGATAAAACGGTCGGGGTCCAGATTCTTTTCAAAGACACGCTGGGCCATCTCTGCTGACATGTTGTTGTAACGTTTGATATTCTCGTTGACACGGTCGGCGCTTTCACCCCAGATCTCCACACTGAGGACCACAGACTCGATGACATTGATCTTTTCCACATAGAATTTCGGCATGAGAGCATTGAAGAAATTCACCGTCTTGAACAGTTCGTCTTTGGTGATGGGCTGTGCCCTGTCAAGGATCTTGTCCATCTCTCCGATGATCGTCTCATAGGTATCAAGAGCGCTCTCGGGTTTCACTTCTGTGGTGACGACATATTCTCCGCCCAGCTTATTGGCATTATAAGTGGAGCGGGCATCATAAGCATACCCTTTCTTCACACGCAGGGTGTCCATAAGGCGGCATTCAAAGGCTCCGCTCCCATAGACCATATTGGCGATTCTGAACTCCATATCCTCGGGATAATCATGGGTAAAGAGGTCGAATCCCATTTTAAACTTGGCCTGTGTGGCATCCGGTTTATTGATGATGTAGATCTTTCCGTATTCGTCTTTAGGAGCAATACTCTTCTGATGGGGAAGCGTCACCGGAGCTTTTTCCCACTTTCCGAACGCTTTCTCGATCTCCCGCTTCATCTCTTTGGCGGAAAAATCGCCTGAAAAGGCGATGATGGTCATATTGGGGGCCACAGACTCCCTGTAATAGTCCATGAGACGGGCCGGTGTATAATTCTGGGCGGCTGCTGTGATGAGATCGATATCAGTGTCATAACTGTAGGGATGATCTCCGTAAAGATGACGGTAGAAGATCATGTCCACAAGGGCGGGATCCTGTGTCCGGGACATGCTCAGACCCTGATAAAGTTCCATGAGTTTACGCTGATAATAGGGCGCATCGAACTTGGGGTTCATGAGGATATCCGCCATAAGGTCCAGCAGGTGTCCTTTATCCTGGACCAGGGCATTTCCACCCAGGGTCAGGTAATCCCTCTTGACACCCATGAAGAAAGAGAGTCCATAGAGCTCCTTGTACTGGTCAAGAGTTTCTTCTGTCCTGTTCTGAGTTCCTGTGGTCATCATATCAGTGAGAAAAGCACTGATCCCGGCGATATCTTTCGTCTCGTGGGCTCGCCCCCCTTTGATGAAGCCGGTGGCTTCGATGATCGGCAGAGAGTGGTCCTCCACAAGATAGATGATCAGCCCGTTATCCATGACAAAGCGTTCATAGGCCGGGATCTTGATCTCAGGGACCTTATTGACACTCTGAGCCAGGTCTTCAAACAGCTTGGGAGAAAATTCCACCCCGGCCATGACTGATGGAATAAAGAACGCCAGGGTTAAACTCAGTATCATTAATCGTTTCATGGATATCCTCCGTTATTTTCCCTTGGGGACGACATATCCCACAGTTCTTTTCTGAGGCACGAGATATTGACGGGCGACGGCCGTAATATCGTCACCGGTCAAAGCTTCCAGCTGCTCATATGACTTTTTATAGTGTTCAGGATCGTCAAACCGGATTGTGTTGATCGCCAGCTGAGAAGCAAACCCGCCTTTATCCTTCAGTCTGAAGACTTTTGATTTCAGGGCAGCCTTCTTCACTGCAGCGAGCTCCTCCTCTGTCACCCCTTCGGTGATGAGTCTCTGGATCTCTGCATCAAAGGCTTCTTTGACCGTGTCCATACTCTTCACAGACATGGGGATGAGATAGACAAAAAGATAAGAGGGGTCCCGCAGGTCAAAGCTGAAGCTTCCGGCCTGCATGATCAGGTGCTTTTCGTTTTTCAACACGCTGTTGATGCGTGACGTGGCATTATTCACAAGAATGGAACTGAGGGCATCCAGGGCCACCATATCCGGATCATTCCCCTGAGGAATCTTGTACATCATCCCGATGAGAGGGACCTGTGTCACCTTCTCGATCCTGATGAACCGTTCTTCAGTCTGTTCAGGTTCGACGATTCCCAGGCGGGTGATCTCCTGAGGGTTGTAATCTCCGAAGTACTTCTGCGCCAGAGCAAAGACCTCTTCAGGCTTGACATCGCCTGAGACAGCCATCACGGCGTTATTGGGAGAATAGTACTGTGTATAATAGTCCCTCATATCCTTGACGGTATACCCCAGAATGGAATCCATCCACCCGATGATGGTGTGGTGAAGAGGGTGCTCGGTGAAAGCGGTGGACTGGATCTCTTCCATGGAGGACATAAAGAAATTGTTCTCTGTCCTCATTCGCCTTTCCTGAGCCACGACCTGCTGTTCTCTTGCAAACTCCTCGGGGTCGATCTTGAGGTTCCGCATCCTGTCGGCTTCAATAGCCATGGCCAGTTCCAATTTGGCAGAAGGCAATTCCTCCTCATACATGGTGAAATCGTAATAGGTGCCGGCATTGGCCCAGCCGCCCACCTGTTTCGTGAGATGATGGACCTTGTCTTTTCCCAGGCTTTCTGTCCCTAAAAACATGGTATGCTCCAGCATATGGGATATGCCCGAGATGCGTTCAGGCTCATCGATGGCGCCTACGTCATACCAGATCTCGAATTTGACCAGAGGAACAGCATGATCCTCGACCACATAGATCTTCAAGCCGTTGTCCAGCTGATAGGTCTCGTATTGGATTTCCGGGACCTCCACGGCCACGGGTTTCACTTTTTTCTGTGTCATGGAACACCCCGTGACCATCACGAGGGCACCCAGGACAATAAGGGTCAGTATGCTTCTTTTCATAGAGCCTCCTTACATGGTTCTACTTCTATATACGGACTCAGCTCATTTTGTTGCAAAAACCGCGCTGATTATTTAACACTGAACCTTCTTGTATTGTTCCAGAATACCCAGGACAGTTTCAATATCAGCTTCTGTATGGTCACCGTTCACCTGAAAACGGATCTCTTCGTCCCCTTTGGGGACCACGGGGAAATTCAGGCCTGTGGCCAGAACGCCGTTTCTGGTCAGATAACTCACCAGGTCGGCTGTCTTCTGTGTATCCCTGACCAGGAGCGGAACAACAGGATGCTCACCGGGGAGAGTCTCATACCCCAGGGCGACGAGCCCCTTTTTGAATTTTGAAGTCATGGCGCGCAGATGAGCCAGCCTCTCCTTCCCTTCCCCGCTTTCAAGGATATCCAGGACTTTCAACGCGGCAGCCGCTTCAGAGCAGGTGATGGGGTTGGAGTAGATGTACATGGGTGTGGTCTCCCTGAAATAGTCGATCACAGCCTGGTCCGCCACCACATAACCGCCGTTGACCCCGAAGGCTTTTCCCAATGTCCCGATGAGAATATCCACTTTGGCCCCGGTATACTCTTCGGTCCCGCGTCCGGTCTCGCCGAAGCCGCCTACTCCGTGAGAGTCGTCGGCAATGGAGATGACACCCTCTTCGAAGCGGCTGTCAAAATCACGGCAGAGTGCGGTGAGTTCCTGAAAGGGGCTATGGTCACCGCGCATGCTGAAGATGCCGTCGGTGATCACCAGAGCCCTTTTTCCTTTTCCCACGGCCTCTGTGAGCTTCTTTTTGAGATCACCCATATCGTTATGTTTGAAAATATACTTTTGAGCCGGCCTGGAGAGCCTGAGGGCATTGATGATACAATTGTGGTTGAGTTCATCACTGATGACCACGGTCTCCGGTGTGGTCAGGGGCACGATGACCCCCATGCTGGTCACATAGGCAGAACTGAGGATCATTGCTGCTTCCCGTCCGTGAAAAGCCGCCAGCCTTTTTTCCAGCTCCACGTGGGGTTGATGGGTTCCGCTGATGAAACGGACAGCCCCGGGCCCGACCCCGTACTCCCGAGCAGCCTTTTCCTCTGCCCTGATGACTTCAGGATGCATGGAAAGGCCGAGATAGGAGTTGGCGTTCATCTTGATATACTCTTTGTCTCCGCTCCCGTCCAGGAGATAGCGGGGCCCCTTCTCTCCGCGGGGAGGGATGACGGTGACGATGACCTTTTCCTTCCCTTTCGAGGTCCCCTTCTCAGCAAGTTCCCGGACTTCTTTTTTTAAAACAGCATTCAATTTATTCAAAGCCATATTCGCCTCCTCCTTTCAGAGCAATCCCATGACAATCGAATTCAGCTTCGTCGCAGCATCATCGGCCCTGCTCAGCATGATGATAGGGGCCTTTCCCCCCACGACCAGGCCCCCGAAGGAGCATTCTGCTGTATACATCATAGCCTTGGCCATAAGGTTTCCCGAGAGCACATCCGGAACAAGGATGATATCGGCATTCCCGGCAACCGGGGACACGATCCCCTTGACCGCCGCAGCCTCATCCGACAGGGCATTATCCAGGCCGAACGGCCCGTCGACGAGACATCCCCGGATCTGGCCCCGTCGGCTCATCCCCGCCAGGAGAGCGGCATCCATCGTCGCCTGCGATTTGGGACTCACGGTCTCCACATGGGCCACGGCAGCGATCCTCGGGTTATCCCATCCCAGCCGTGAGGCATATCCCACGGCATTCTCAATGATCATGATCTTCTCCTGAAGTGTGGGAGAGAGGACCATACCGCTGTCTGTGATCATGACCAGGCGTCCGATTTTAGCCGCTTCCATGAGGACGATGTGACTGAGAAGAGACCCTGTCCTGAGCCCCTGTTCTTCATCCAGGGCCGCTTTGAGGAAGAGGGCTGTGGGAAGCTTTCCCTTCATGAGCGCATCCGCTTCCCCGGAGGCCACAAGAGAAGCGCTTTTCAGAGCTCCCTCCCACTCCCCGGGGACATGGACGATCTCATAATGATCTTTTGAGACACCGGCTTCATCACAAGAAGCGTTGATCTTCTCCCGGTCACCCACAAGAAGGGACCGGGCGATCCCCTCATTCCGGGCCTCCTCAAGAGCACGGATCACTTCGCCTCCATAGGGATGAGCCACGGCGAGACAACGGTTCCTGCCTTTCACTCCATCAAACAGATCAGTAAATCTCTTCACAGGCATCCCCTTTTCAGTTCATTTTCTCAAAAAAGGTCTTGTAGGCTTCATAGCAGGTGTAGATATCCATCACCGAGGCCAGTTCAAAGGGAGAATGCATGGAGAGAAGGGCCGGCCCCGCATCCACGACATTCATATTGTACTCGGCCAGAAACTTGGCTACAGTCCCGCCGCCGCCTTCATCCACCTTTCCCAGTGTCCCGATCTGCCAGTCGACATGATTGTCATCCCAGATCCTGCGGACTTTGGCCATGAATTCGGCATCGGCATCATTGGACCCGCCTTTTCCCCCGGAGCCGGTATATTTCGTCAGGACAATGCCGTAACCCAGCCGGGGAGCATTGAGGGGGTCATGGACTGATTTAAAATTCGGGTTGATCCCGGCCCCCACATCAGAGGAGAGGACATTGGACCGTTCCATGGCTTTACGGAGCATGAGGTCGTTGAAGGTCCCTTCCTGATGGGCCATGATCTCGGAGAGGACACGGAGAATGAACCAGGACTGCATCCCCGAGCGGCCTTCACTCCCGATCTCCTCCTTGTCAGCAAGAAAGTTCACAGCTGTATATTCCGGGTCCTCCACCTGGAAAAGAGCCATGGAGGATGTGTAACCGCAGATCCTGTCATCATGGCCGAAGGCTCCCATGAGGCCCTTGTCAAATCCCACCCACCGGGCGTTTCCGGCAGGAACCAGCTGAAGTTCGGCAGAGATGAAATCGGCTTCCGTGATCCCGTATTTCTCATGGAGGATCTCAAGGACATGGATCTTGATCTTATTCTTGACCTTGTCATCGTCAACGGGGACCGACCCGCAGAGCATATTGAGGTCCTCTCCTGAAAATCCGCTGAGGAGTTTCTTTTCTCCCTGGATCTTCCTGGAAAGATGGGGAAGCACATCCGGGAAAGTCAGGACACCCTCACTCTCCTCTTCTCCCCAGACCACATTGACCCTTGTCCCGTCCTTTTTCACAATGATCCCGTGCAGCGCCAGGGGGAGGTTCACCCAATGGTATTTTTTGATTCCCCCGTAATAGTGCGTCTTCACAAGACAATACTCCTCATCTTCATAGAGAGGATTCATTTTGAGATCGATATGGGGGACATCCACATGGGATGCTACAAGATTGACCCCCTCTTTGACATTCTTTCGTCCCAGGACGATGAGGACGAGATTCTTTTCCTGATTGATATCGTAATATTTACGGTGTCCTTTCCTGCCGAGCTCAGACAGAGGAAGAAACCCTCTCTCTTCGGCCATCTTCACCACTTCACGGACATTTTCACGCTCCGTCTTGACTTGTGACAGAAACTGCCTGTATTCTTCACTGAACCCGAAAGCCTGTGTTCTGGCATTATTGTCACGTTTGATCCAGCTGCTTTTCTTTTCGTTAAGCAGTTCTTTTTCCAGTTTTTCATATTTTGTCATGGTATCCCTCCTTAAATCTTATACCTGTGCCTATTATAAGGAGAAGGCTCACCTCGTCAAGGCATTTATTTCGTATACAGAAACATCACAGCCATAAGGCTATACTTGTCAACACAGCGGCGGCTAAAAACAGGGGAAAAGCCGCCGGGATCAAAAAACTCTTATAAAGCCGGGTCAGCCGTACATCAAAATAGTCCACGGTGAGGACCAGGCAGAGATGGGTGGGGGAAAGGATGATCCCCACAAAGACAAATGCGTAGAGAGCCAGAAGGTGAAAGAGCCCGAAATCAGGGAAGAGGGCCATGAAGACGGGAAAAGCAATACTCACACCGGCAACCGTCAGCCCCGTGGCAAACCCCACCACAAGGGGAAGCCCCATAAAAAAGAGAGCCATGAGCCAGGGCGTGATGTTTCCCACGCTTCCGAAGATATCCCCCTCCTGGACAATGGTCTTGAAAAACATCGCTCCAAAGATCAGAAAAAACATGGAGAGGTAGCGGATCTTTCCGAAGGCGCTGAAAAAAGTCTTCACAGGGATCCTTTCAGCCACAGTGAAGACCGCAACAGCGAGGCCGAGGCTGATGAGGATATTCACCCTGAAAAGAGCATAAAGGAGAATGAGGATGATAATAGGATAGATGATCCTCAGAAGCTCGATCCAGTTGACCGCCCCGAACTTGAGCGGCCCCCTGACCCGCCTGATCATAAAAAACCCGGAAAGAAGAGCGATGGCCAGAAAAGGGAGCATTCCCAGAAAAACAGCGGAAAACCGTATGGGGACAAAACCGTTCATAAAGAGGATAACAGCAGGATAGAGCGGCCATCCGAACTCCCAGATATGCCTGAACCAGTAGTTGACAAACGCGTTCTCCTCCCCTGTCATCCTGAGGCTTTGCCCGATCTGTCTCACAAAAGGAGCGGAGACCATGGCTCCTCCGGGCATAGGGATCAGGCCGATAAGCATAGCAGGAAAGACAAGAGCGCTCTTGCTGACACCCATATGGCCCGCAAGTGAATCGATCCGTCCCTTTTTCCCCATGAGGTTGAGAAGAAGATAGATGAGATAGACAGTCAACAGCAGCTGGATATTGCTCTTGTCCGTGACTGTGGCAAGAGCAAATCGGAAAGCCATATAGTTGGGGATATGATAGGCATAGAGGCTGAGAAGCCCCGAAAAGGTCAGAGCCAGTCCGATATTGACCTTCATCTTGATCAGCAGGATCAGAAAAACGATGATCAGGAGGAATTTAAGAAAAACCATGTGAGATCATTCCCTTTCTGAAAAGGGAGCCCGGATATCACTCCGGGCTCCTGAGGCTTACTTGACAAAAATGGCCAGAAAGACCCCGGCTGCAATAGCAGAACCGATGACTCCGGCGACATTGGGAGCCATGGCGTGCATGAGCAGGTGATTGTCTTTATCATACTGCCTGGCAAAATGCTGGACGACACGGGCTGAATCAGGGACAGCCGATACACCGGCAGCTCCGATCAGAGGGTTGATCTTCCTCTTCAAAAAGAGGTTCATGATCTTGGCAAAGAGAAGCCCTGAAGCTGTAGCCACAGCAAAGGAGAGGGCTCCAAGCCCGAAGATCTTCAAAGACTCCCATTTGATGAAATAACTGGCCTGTGTGCTGGCCCCCACTGAAAAACCCAGCAGGATGGTCGCAATATCAAGGATGGCGTTGGCTGCTGTCTTGGCCAGACGCTCTGTCACACCGCTCTCTTTCAGGATATTACCAAACATGAGCATCCCCACAAGAGGGATGGCTCCGGGTGCGATGAGAGCCGCTCCGATAAAAGCGATGACAGGAAAAGCGATCCGCTCGACTTTGGTCACTCTCCGGGGAGGCTGCATTCTGATCAGGCGCTCTTTTTTCGTCGTCATGAGTTTCATGATCGGCGGCTGGATCACCGGGACAAGGGCCATATAAGAATAGGCCGCAATGGCGATGGGGCCCAAAAGCGGCGGGGCGAGCTGTGAAGCGATAAAAATCGAAGTGGGGCCGTCAGCTCCGCCGATGATACCGATGGAAGCGGCTTCCATGGGAGTGAACCCCAGATACAGGGCGCCGAGAAACGTCGCGTAGATCCCCACCTGGGCCGCTCCGCCCAGAAGAACGGATTTTGGGCTGGATATCAAGGTGGAAAAATCAGTGAGAGCCCCGATTCCGAGAAAGATCAGAGGCGGGAAAATACCGGCCCGGACACCCCAGTAGATGTAGCTGAAGACACTGTCCATGCTGAACCCGTTGGCTACGGTATCATAGACCCCGATGGGAATGTTGGGGGCACTGGCGATATTTCCGATAATGATCCCGAACCCGATGGGCAGGAGGAGAAGAGGCTCATACTTTTTGGCGATGGCCAGGTAGATAGCCACCACACCCACAGCCAGCATGATGATGTTCCCCCACTCCATATGGGCGAATCCCGTATTTCCCAGGATATCCTTAAATAGATGAAAAAGATGATCCAGCGAAGCCGGAATCATCACCTGGCTGCTTAAGGCAGAAATCATAAGCATGCTTTTGCTCCTTTACTCCAGGACGATGAGGATGTCTCCTTCATAGACAGAATCCCCGCGTCTGACTTTTATCTCTTTGACGGTCCCCTCCTGGGGAGACTGGACCTCGTTCTCCATTTTCATGGCTTCCATGATAAGGACATCTTCGCCCGCCTTCACTTTGTCTCCCTCTTTGACAAGGATCTCCAGGATAAGCCCGGGCAAAGGAGCTGTCACATGGCCTGATCCCACGACTTCCTTGGGCTTTCTCAGGGACTCTCCCTCTTTGGCCGCAGGAGCTGCAGAGGGCCTTTTGACCGGAGGAGCCGCGGGCCTGATATCCAGGGCTTTGGGTTCTCCAAGGTCTTTCAGCCCCACTGTATACTCAGTTCCGTTGACAGAGAGCTTCGCTTTTTCAGCACCGAATTCCTGGACTTTGACTTTGTACTCTTTACCGTTTATTTCAAGTGTGATTTCCTTCATACTCCCCCCTATGCTCTGTGGCCGTATTTCATGCCGGATTTCCAGGCCGTCTGCTCACGTCCCTGTCGGAATGTGATCTTGCTTTGCAGCTCATCCATATGGAGCCGTTTATAGAGCTCGATGGTGGCTCCGATGGCGGCAAGGATATCGCTGTCCACTTCATCCTGGACAATGATCCCCTTTTCCATAGCAACGGCCGGGACCGGAACCGTCTCCCCGGGAATATCGGCCTTGACCTTTTTCCCCGATGAGTGGGCAAAGACAATATTAAAGAGGGCGATGAGCAGAGCGATGAGGATCAGCCCCGTAAAAACGGTGACGATCCCGCTCACAGCCACATTCCCTCCCTGAAACTTCTCCTGGACAGCCTGCTGCACAGCAGGCTCCTGGGTCACTTGCAAGAACAGATTCACCATACTCCCCCCTTACAACGGGATATTCCCGTGCTTTTTCGGCGGGTTCTGGTCCCTTTTATTCTGGAGCATCTCCAGCGCCTTGATCAGTTTATACCGTGTGAGTTTGGGCTCGATGACATCATCCACATCCCCGCGTGAAGCGGCCACATAAGGATTGGCGAATTTCTCACGGTATTCTTCTTCTTTTTCCTGTAATTTCGCTTCCGGATTCTCCGAAGCGGCGATCTCCTTGGCAAAGACGATCTCACTGGCTCCTTTGGGCCCCATGACCGCGATCTCCGCTGACGGCCAGGCATAGATGAGATCACCGTTGAGCTGTTTGGAGTTCATGACACAGTAGGCTCCTCCGTAGGCTTTCCGCGTGATGACTGTGATCCGGGGAACAGTGGCCTCTGCATAGGCATAGAGCAGCTTCGCCCCGTGACGGATGATCCCCCCGTACTCCTGGACTGTCCCGGGCATAAAGCCGGGAACATCCTCAAAGGTCACAATGGAGACGTTAAAGGCATCGCAGACCCTGACAAAACGGGCCGCTTTCACAGACGCGTTGATATCCAGGACGCCGGCCAGATGTTTCGGCTGGTTGGCGACGATCCCGATGCTTTTCCCGTTGAGACGGGCATAGCCGATGACGATATTGGGAGCGAAGTACTCCTGGACCTCGAAGAATCTCCCGTCGTCCACGATACGTGTGATGATATCTTTGACATCATAGGGTTTATTGGGATTATCAGGGATGATGTAGTTCAGCTCTTCATCCACACGGTCCACGGGATCCTCGGTCTTCACAACCGGGGGCTCTTCGGTATTATTCTGCGGAAGATAGGAGAGCAGGCTCCGGATCCCTTCAAACAGATCTTTTTCATTGTCATAAGTCATATGGGTCACACCGCTTTTGGTCGCATGGACCATGGCGCCGCCCAGCTCCTCTTTGGTCACATCTTCGTGGGTCACCGCTTTGACCACCTTGGGGCCGGTGACAAACATCTGCGATGTGTTCTGGGCCATAAAGATGAAATCCGTTACAGTGGGAGAATAGACGGCTCCTCCGGCAGCCGGGCCCACAATAGCAGTGATCTGGGGAACAACGCCGGAATACATGACATTACGGTAGAAGATCGAGGCGTATCCTGCCAGAGCGCCGACCCCTTCCTGAATACGGGCTCCGCCCGAATCGTTGACCCCCACCACAGGAGCTCCGGTCTTGGCTGCCATCTCCATGATCTTCACGATCTTGGCGGCCACAGTCTCTGAAAGCGATCCTCCGATCACAGTAAAGTCAAACGAATAGACAAAGACCAGGCGCCCTTCCACAGTCCCGTATCCCGTGACCATACCGTCGCCGTAGAATTTTTTCTTCTCCATCCCGAACTCGGTGCAGGTATGGGTGCGAAGAGCATCGACCTCTTCAAAGCTCCCCTGATCCAGGAGCAGTTCGATGCGTTCGCGCGCCGTCAGTTTTCCGCGCGCATGCTGTTTGGAGACAGCTTCCGTCCCGCCTCCTGAGCGGGATTTCTCCATTTTCTCTTTCAGTTCAAGAATTTTCCGGTCCATGGACATAATCTTACTCCTCCCCGGCCTGGCACAGTTCCGTGAGCACTTTGGCCGATGATTTTGGGTGCAAAAAGGCTATACGGCTTCCGTGGGCGCCATGGCGGGGCTCTTCATCGATGAGACGGACCCCCTTTTCCTTCATAACGCTCAGCTCGCCTGCAATGTCGTCTGTATCGTAAGCCAGATGATGGATCCCTTCGCCCTTTTTTTCAATGTATTTTGCAATGGGGCTCTCTTCTGAAAGAGGTTCCAGCAACTCGATCTTCACGTCTCCGACTTGAAACATCGCTACCCTGACCTTCTGCTCAGGCACCTCCTCTGTCCCCATCAGCTTCAGCCCGAGGATGTCCCTGTAAAAAGGGATATGCTCCTCCAGTGAAGAGACAGCGATTCCCACATGGTCGATCTTCCTGATCATCGTCATTCACTCTCCTTTTTTAAGAAAAACCGTAAACGCTCATTTATAAAATGGTAGGGTTTGACGTCTTTATTATAGATCATTTCCGCCCATTCGCCCACATTATTATAAAAATCCATTTTTTTGTCAAGTAATTCATGGATTTTCAGCGAAAAGATCCGGAGAAGCTCTTTCCGAATGCGCTCTTTCCGCTTTTGGCGGAGCTCTCCGGCCTCTTCCAGCTGCCTGAAGCGCTCGTCCATCTCCCCGGTGAGGTGCTCGATCCCCTTGTTCATCTTTGCAGAGACCATACAGACCGGGTTCATCTTCTCTTTCTCTCCTGTATATTTGAACCCCAGGACATATTCCACCTCTGTGCGGAGCTTTTCAGCCCCTTCTTTGTCGCTTTTGTTGATGACAAAGATATCACCGATCTCCATGACACCGGCCTTCATCGCCTGGATCTCATCTCCCATTCCCGGGACAAGGACCAGAAGGACGATATCCGTGAGTTCGATAATGTCCACTTCTGTCTGTCCCACCCCGATGGTCTCCACGATGATCGTGTCGAAACCGGCGGCATCAAGGACCTTGATCGCATCCAGAGTCGCGCCGGAGACCCCTCCGAGATGCCCCCGTGAGGCCATGGAACGGATAAAGACTCCGTCATCCTCGGCATGGGACTGCATCCGCAGACGATCGCCGAGCAGGGCTCCGCCGGTAAACGGGGAGCTGGGGTCCACGGCCACAACGGCCACACGGTGTCCCTTTTTCCGTTCACTTGAGATGAGAAGATCAGCCAATGTGCTCTTCCCGGCTCCCGGAGGCCCCGTGATCCCCCAGATCCGGGCCCGTCCTGTATGAGGGAAGAGGGCGTCGATGAGCTCCTCCCGTCCGGCTGTGTTATTTTCCACCAGAGAGATACCGCGGGCGATAGCCCGGGTCTTTCCCCGGATAATATCACGGGTGAGATCGGTCATTGATGACGTTCATCCCTTTTCGATTCGATAAAATCGACGATCTCCTGAATGGGTGTGCCCGGTGTAAAGACAGCCCGGATCCCTTTTTCCTTCAAAAAAGGAATATCCTCTTCCGGGATGACTCCTCCTCCGAAGACGATGATATCGGCGGCGTCATTTTCGCGGAGAAGTTCCGCGATCCGGGGGAAGAGCTCGTTATGCGCCCCTGAGAGAAGGCTCAGCCCCACAAAATCGACATCTTCCTGCAGAGCAGTTCGGACAATGCTTTCAGGCGTCTGCCGGATGCCTGTATAGATGACTTCATAACCTTCGTCTTTCAAGGCCCGGGCGACATATTTTGCCCCCCTGTCATGGCCGTCAAGGCCGGGTTTGGCAATCAGTATCCTCAGCTTTCGTTCGCTCATGATTTCCCCCTTTACAGAACAATGGACTCTTTATATTCCCCGTAGACGTCTCTCAGGATATTGCAGATCTCTCCGAGAGAAGCATATTCCCGGACAGCATCGATGATCAGCGGCATAAGGTTCACATCCGGCTTGGCTGCTGCGTCTTCCAGGGCTTTCAAAGCTTTTTCCACGGCCTCGTGATCACGTTCACCCTTCGTCTGAGCCAGTTTTTTCACCTGGATGTCCCGCAGGGTGGGATCGACCTTGAGAAGGTCTTTGGGAGCCTCCTCCTTGACGGTAAACTTGTTCACCCCCACGACGATGCGTTCTCCCTTCTCAACATCTTTCTGGTAGCGGTAGGCGGCATCCTGGATCTCTTTCTGAACGTATCCCTTTTCAATGGCTTTCACCATTCCGCCCATCTCTTCGATCTTCTCGATATACTCCATGGCCTCCCTGTAGATCCGGCTGGTCAGTGCTTCCACATAATATGATCCGGCCAGGGGATCCACTGTGTTGGCGACTCCCGACTCATGAGCCACGATCTGCTGAGTTCTCAGGGCGATGCGGACTGAATCTTCCGTGGGCAGGGCCAGGGCTTCATCACGGGAGTTG
>Ga0116152_10000622_pt1 | contig 29055 bp, 23 predicted proteins | sample AD_UKC119_MetaG_FD_89894 | JGI IMG/M metagenome (GOLD analysis project Ga0116152, IMG submission 89894) | Active sludge microbial communities of municipal wastewater-treating anaerobic digesters from Hong Kong - AD_UKC119_MetaG | ecosystem: Engineered > Bioreactor > Anaerobic > Digestate... | reverse complement strand
TTCTTTGCCATCAAGCCAACTCCAAATGGAAACGTGAGTGCCTCTTTTGACAGAGGTATATAGTAAAAGTGCCTAGCGTCGCAAAATATAACGACCACCGATTTATTTTGCAATGAGCGTGGTCATGGAACATATTGCGTTGTGGATACTATTTCATCTATCGGCAGTATCCGGAGAGACCGTCGGTATGCTCATGGCTGAAAACTCGTCTATCGACAGGGTGCTCTGCAGTCGTCGGTCCCAAGGTGATAGGGTGTCACTGTAGAATGATCGCTTGCTGAAGGTATTCAATAAATCATAGTGACTGACGATCTCCTTCAGCTGGTAATAGGCGGCAGGGAGCAGCAGGACCACGACAAATACGATACTGGCCGCGGTGTTGCCATGATGAAGTCGTACCAGGAACCAGGCCATGGCCCATGGAAGGAGTATTAGGCTCCAGGCCAATCCGACGATGAAGCCGGGTAGCGGCGAGGTAAAGAAATAGTCTGCGTACGGGATCATCAGATCGAGAACGAGCGCGGTTGCCAGCAACAGGCTGACGAAGCTCAGCGATGAGGGAAGATCCCAGCGGTGTGATGTGATTCTGTTGATTATCAGGAGCGAGACCACAAGGCCGAGTGCGACCATCATGATGATGGCCTGATCGCGCCAGAACGACTCCCAGGTCAATGTCAGCGGCGTCGATAGATAGTTGTCGAAGGCACTGATCAGCGTCAGCAAGGCAAACAGCAGCAATGCCCATCCCCAGTGTCCGAACATGCAGACGCTGCCGCCGTGGCAGCTGATCATGCGTGTCGGTGCCACAATGTGTGCCGGATCGAGAATGCGGATGCGCGTGCGACCGGCATCGAACACCAATGGCAGGTGGTCGACTGTGACTGGATCCTCGATGCGTCTGCCGCCTATGCGGATACCATTTTCGTCGGCCAGTGACTTTAGCGTGTAACTGCCGTTGTCGTTGCGGTGCACGATGCAGTGATAAGGCGAAACCGATGGATCCGCAAGAATGATGTCGTTGTCGAGTGCCCTGCCGAGTCGGAGCGATGGCGTGTCTATCCTGTGATACTGGGCACCGTGCCGACTTTGAATCTCTACGATCAGGGAAGCCATTGCAGACCCTCGAGCATGCGTACGATCAGGCGACTCGCAGCGCTGAAATCCGTGCCCGACAGATCGAGGTTGAAAATAAACCCCTGACGGTCGTGTCCAACCATCGCTGCACTGAATAACAGGTCACTCAGACCGGGGTAGTTCTTGTAGCCACGCGCACAGACCGTGGTCTTGAATGTCTGTCCACTCAGGTCGACGAATTGCGTATCGCAGCGGAATCGTTCCACGTCGTCTTTGTCTGCCTTACTGCTGAACTGGCTGTTGTTGAGTGCCTGGTACAGGCGATAGAAGCGCAGCGGTTCGAGGTGGTCGGATTCGATCCACAGGTACTCGTAAAGTATCTTTCCGACTTCGAGCGTGTCGCTGAGGTAGATATCGTTTTCGTTCTTGCAGCTGATGCTGAAACGTCGGTAAAGGTGTTCGTCTTTCGGCTTCGGACTCGCGTCCCAGCAGCGGACCGTGGGTGAAATGGCGCCGGGCACGCGCATCCGACGCAGGTCGGTCGACGGCCAGGCGCCATCGATCATGCCTTGCAGGTATCGGATCTGGTACTCACGGATCTGCTGTGTGATCACCCGGCGGAAGTCTTCTGCCGGTACCACGTTTGCCACACTCAGTGACTGCAGGTAACGGGTCGGCACGATGAAGCTGATGTCATTGCGTGCTGTCGACACGTTGATTCCGACCACGGTCCCGCGTTCGTCGAACGTGGGGCCTCCACTCATCCCCGCATTCAGGCTGCCGGAGAACAGGATGCGGCTGTCATCCGTCTGGCTCAGGACGCCGCCGTTGGTGCCGGCGGCGATGGTCAGCCCGAGATCGAGCGGATTGCCCATTGCGTAAAGGGCTGCACCTTTTGGTGGTGGTTCGCTGACCTGCAGCGGGTCACCAAAGGGGGCATCGGCCTCTACCAGGGCCAGGTCATGCACCGCGTCCACGGCGACCAGGCGCAATGGGCCTTCAGTGCCATCTGACGCGACGAATCGCAGTTCATAGCGATCCGGTTTTTCGATGAATTGACTTACGACGTGGTAGTTGGTCGCAAGGTGCTGCGGCCGATCGAAAATGAAACCGGAGCCGATGCTGCTCTTTTTGCCGGTGTCGCGATTGACCACATGGATCTGGTAAACCGCCTGCTCGTTGCGCTCGAATATGGCCTGCGAGTCCAACGCGAGAACCGGTGCCGCTGCCGCGCAGAGCAGGATCAGCAGAGCCGTAAGCCGTAGTGCGAAGAGGGCCGGATGCCTGTTGCGTATTACCGCTCCCGGATACCGGCCGCGTGAGTGAAACAGGGGCGGGTCCTCAGGCGACGATGCCATGGTTCACACTGAGGTAGTCGATAACGGCGTTGCGGTCACCTCTGAACACGATACGTTCGGCCTTGCCCGCGAGTTGATATTCATACATGCCGTCGTAATACTCGTGCAGCAGGAACGCGATCCAATCCGCGTGTCGCGACGTGTCGCCACTCGCGGCATGGAGCGTGATCGCATCATCCAGCATCCGGCTGACCAGGGCGTGTCGGTCACCCCCAAGCCGACGCCGGATCCGCTGCATGCTGTCCCGCAGATAGGTGGACCATGCGGAAAATCCCTCGTCTGCGCCATACAGCGCCGTAAACTCGGCCAGCGCATCGTGCACGTATTCCTGCAGGGTGATCGCGATTCGCTCCTCGTCACTGGCTTCGAGCAGGATCAGCGGCGCGTGTTGAAGGTGCTCGTAGAAGGCGCCGGGGATATGACGGCCCCCGATGTTTCGGCTCTCGTCCTCGACCAGGAAAGGTCGATTGCCGGCCGCCACCTGTTTCAGCAGCGCAATCGACAACGCGTTCTCGAAATCGATCTGCGATGGCTGTGGTTGTGGATGATTGCCGAACGCTGAACCGCGGTGGTTGGCCAGTGCCTCGAGATCAATCCGCGAACGGCAGTGGGCAAGCAGGCGGGTCTTGCCCACGCCGGTGCGCCCGCCGATCACCACAGGCCGACACGCCTCGCCGTTCACTGCGAGCTGATCGATCAGGAAGCGCCGCATCGCCTTGTAGCCGCCGCGCACCCTGGGACAGGCAAGGCCGGCCACATCCAGCAGCCAACGCTGGCTGATCTGTGAGCGCATGCCACCGCGGAAGCAGTACAACACCGCGTCCGGGTGGTGCGCGAGAAACTGCTGCCATTGCGTGATGCGTTGCTGGCGCAACTCGCCGCTGACCAGGCGCTCGCCCAGCGCTATGGCGCTGTCCTGTCCGTCCTCTTTATAGGTGATGCCGATCCGGTGACGTTCGGTGTCATCGATCAGAGGCAGATTGTGCGCGGTGGGAAAGGCACCTTCGGAAAATTCGACTGGCGCGCGCACATCCAGCAGAGGCACATCGTTGAGGAACAATGTCCGCAGGTCGTCGATTTCCTTCAGGTCGGAAGCAGGCATCTGGTGCTTTGGCTTGGGTGCTCGTGTCCGCGGGGAGGCCGGTTCGCGGTGCGCGAAACGCTTCGTCAGCGACAACCCCGGGACGGCTGTCAAACCGTTAATATAGCGCGATGCAAGGCCCGGTTGGAGCCACCATCCGGGTAGTTGGTCTGCGGGGTGATCAGCAATTGGATTTTGAGAGGCGGTTCGGTGGTATTGCACGCCTCTACGGCGAGCAGGGGTTGGCGCGGCTGGCGGCGTCCCGCGTATGCGTGGTGGGTGTCGGCGGTGTTGGCTCGTGGGTCGTGGAGGCACTTGCGCGCAGTGCGGTTGGTGCGATGACGCTGGTCGATATGGATCATGTCGCCGAGTCGAACATCAATCGCCAGCTGCCGGCAATTGAACCCGAACTGGGTCGGGCGAAGGTCATTGCGTTGCGTGAGCGGGTTGCGCTGATCAACCCGACGTGCCGGGTCGACACTCTCGAAGAATTCGTCAGCGTGGACAATATCGCGGCACTGATCGACGCCGAGCATGCCTGGGTGATCGACTGCATCGACAGCTTCCGGGTCAAGGCGGCGATGATCGCGTTCTGCCGGCGTCGCAGGCAGGCGATCATCACGGTCGGCGGCGCCGGCGGGCAACGCGACCCGACGCGCGTGCGGATCAGCGATCTGCGCCGCACGGAGCAGGATCCGCTGCTGGCGCGTACGCGCAAGTTGTTGCGTCAGGACTATGGCTTTCCGGTCAACCCCAAGCGCCGTTTCCAGGTCCCCAGCGTGTGGTCCGACGAGCCGCAGCTGGTACCGCCCGGCAGCTGCGATCCGCTGCCGTCGGGCTCACTGAACTGTGGCGGATACGGCGCATGTATGCCGGTAACCGCCAGCTTCGGCATGGCGGCGGCTGGGTATGTGATCGCCCGCCTGGCAAGCGCCCGGGGCAGCGATCACGCCTGACCGACGGACGGCGGCGGTTTACTCTTGTTCGAGTCCGCCATAGGCCTCGATGACCGCGGGGATGAAACGCGCCAGCTCCATGCCCATCAATGCGAAGTCGGCATCGAAACGCGCCAGGGCGTCATCGGCGTCGACCTCGGCGGCCTCCTGCATGATCAGGTCCAGAAAGCGCAGGCGCCGGATGCCCAGATCGTCGCACAGGATGCAGCCGATGCGCTCCTGCCACTCCACGGCCAGCTTGCCGACCTGCATGCCGGCGTCGAGGTGCGACTTCACCTCGGCGCTGCCGAGGTCGATGCGTTTGCCGCGCATCACGCCGCCCTTGTCGACCGGCTCCTTGAGTTCACACTCGTCACCAAGTTCGAATCCCTCTGCCGGTGCGGTCTCCAGCCAGTGCGTCAGCACGGCAGCCGGTGCGCGGTCGACGGCCAGCGGCCTGACCCTCAGGCTGCCGAGCGTTTCCCGTAGCATGCCCAGCAGTTCCTCGGCCTTCTTCGCGGTGCCGCTGTCCACCACCACCCAGCCGGCCTGTGGGTCGATATAGGCGTATTGATGGCTGCTGCGGGTAAACGCACGTGGCAGCAGGTCCGTGATGACCTCGTCCTTGATGCGTTGCTTTTCCTTGCGGCCGACCGGGCGCGATTCGGCGAGGCCGATCGCCTCGGCCTTTTCCTCGACCTGCTCGCGCACCACCGCGGCAGGCAGTATGCGGTCCTCGCGACGCAGACAGACCATCATCCGTCCGTTGCCCGCGTGTACCAGTTGGGTGGATTCGCGGCCGGCCGGCGCGGCCCAGCCCATGCTGTGTGTATCCAGCCCGGCACAGGGCTTGAAGCGCTTTTCTTCGAGTGCGGTATGCAGTGATTCGGAGGTGTGTTCGAACGTTTCAATCAGACGGTACAGCTGCAGATTGCGAAACCACATACCAGGTGTTCCTTGATGGCCAAAGGGGCGGGATTATGGCCGTGTGCCGCGTGCGACGCCATACTGGATGTCGCCGTTTTCGGTCGCTGCGCCTCTGCATCTTCGGATAGCCGCTACAATGCCCGCCCATTTTGCAGTCGGGTGAGTGTGGTGGTGGATACTTTCGTTGCGGGACAGCGCTGGCTGAGCGAGGCCGAGCCGGACCTGGGTCTGGGCCTGGTCGAGGAGGTGGACCAACGCCATGTCCTGGTGCGCTTCGCCGCCAGCGGACAGCAACGGACCTATGCCGCACGCAATGCGCCCCTGAGTCGTGTGCGCCTGGGGTCCGACGACAAGGTGCGCGACCCGCAGGGCAGGGAACTCACCGTCGTCAGGGTCGACGAACGGGGGCCGCTGCTGGCGTATCACTGTGTCGACGACGCAGGGGTCATGTCACTGTTGCCGGAACAGCTGCTGGATGATCGCCTGCAACTCAATCGCCCCCAGGACAAACTGCTGGCAAGGCGCATCGATGCAGATGTCTGGTTCACCCTGCGTTACCAATCATGGCTGCAGTCGGCGGCCATGTGGCGGCGGCCGGCGTTTGGTATGCAGGGTCCGCGTATCGAATTGATACCCCACCAGCTGTATATCGCTGCCGAGGTTGCATCGCGCGCCCTGCCGCGTGTTTTGTTGGCCGACGAGGTCGGTCTGGGCAAGACCATCGAGGCCGGCCTGATCCTGCACCGCATGATCCTGACCGAGCGTGTGCGTCGGGTGCTGGTGGTGCTGCCCGATGCCCTGGTGCATCAGTGGCTGGTCGAGATGCTGCGCCGCTTCAACCTGCCGTTTGCGGTGTTCGACCAGGAGCGCTTCGAGCAGAGTGACAGTGACAATGCGTTCCACAGTGAACAACGCGTGTTGTGCAGCCTGTCGCTGCTGACCGGCTCGCCCGAAGTCGCGCAGGCAGCGCTCGACGGCGAATGGGACCTTCTGATCGTCGACGAGGCGCACCATCTGACATGGTCCGAGGACGACAGCAGTCTCGCCTACCAGCTGGTCGAGGCCCTGGCTGCACGAACGCCGGGGGTGCTGCTGCTGACCGCGACGCCCGAGCAGCTCGGGCGTGCCGGGCACTTCGGGCGCCTGCGCCTGCTCGATCCATCCCGCTACCATGACTACCGCGCGTTCCTTGCCGAGGAGGAGGCCTATGCCCCGGTTGCCAGCGTGGCGGCGCACCTGCTCGATGGACAGGTGCTGCAGCCTGACGAAAGTGCGCTGCTGACGGATCTGCTCGGCGATGAAGCCGGGCTGGGCAGCGAGCAGATCATTGCCCGATTGATCGATCGGCACGGCACAGGACGCGTATTGTTCCGCAATACGCGGCATGCCATCAAAGGGTTCCCGGCGCGGCGGCTGCATGCTCATGCATTGGCCAGCCCCCCGGCCTATGCCCCGTTCGCCGCGCAGCTGCAACCGGAACACTCCTTCGGCCAGGGCTGGACGGATGTGGATCCACGTGTCCCCTGGCTCAGGACGCTGCTGGGTGAACTGGCGCCCGACAAGGTGCTGGTGATCTGCGCCCAAGCGGCCACTGCGATCGCGCTGCGCGACCACCTGCTCGATCGCCACGCGGTGCATGCGGCGCTGTTTCACGAGCACATGGAGATCGTCGCACGCGACCGCGCCGCGGCTTTCTTTGCTGATTCCGAAGAGGGTGCGCAGGTGCTGATCTGCTCGGAGATAGGCAGTGAAGGACGCAATTTCCAGTTTGCCCATCACCTGGTGCTGTTCGATCTGCCGCTCGAACCCGACCTGCTGGAACAGCGTATCGGCCGCCTCGACCGAATTGGGCAACGTGCGACCATCGAGCTGCATGTCCCCTATCTGGAGGGGACTGCGGCTGAGGTACTGCTGCGCTGGTATCGCGATGGTCTCGCCAGTTTCGAGACCGTATGCCCGGCGGCCAGCGTGGTGTTCGATCGCCTCGGCGGGCAGCTCGACAATGCGATGGCCGATCCGGGTCAGCTGGACCGGCTGGTCGCCGAGGCAGCGGCGCTGACGGCGACGATCAATACCGATCTGGAGGCCGGCCGGGACCGGCTGCTGGAACTGCACTCGTTTCAGCCCCGACGGGCCGCCGGGCTGTTGCAGTCGTTGCAGGCATCGGACGGCGTCACGCCATTGGCCGAGTTCATGACCGCTTACTGGGATGCATTTGGCGTGGAGCATGAGGCTGGGCCGGGGCATTCACTCATCGTGCATCCCGGTACACACATGCTGCACGAGCATTTTCCAGGCCTGGCGGGCGAGGCGGTGACGGTGACTTTCGACCGCAGTGATGCACTGGCGCATGAGGACCGTCAGTTCCTGACCTGGGAGCACCCGATGACGCGTGGCTGCATGGAGATGCTGACCAGCGGCGAGCTGGGGTCGGCGGCGGTAACAGTCGCAAGTCATCCAGACTACCGGACCGGATCCGCGCTGCTGGAAATCCTGTTCATCGCTGAGTGTATCGCACCGCCCGGGCTGGAGGTCCAGCGCTATCTGCCGCCCACCTGCCTGCGTCTGCTGCTCGATGCGCAGGGGGAGGACAAATCCAGGGTGTTGTCACACGAACAGCTGCAGGGGCTGTGTCTGGCGCAGAATCGCAAACTGGCGGATACGGTGATCAAGACACAGCGCGACCGCATCAAGCTGCTGTTGCAGCTGGCCGAGCAATCGGTCGCCCGAGACAACGCCGCATTGGTACGGCGGGCCCTGCGAGACATGGAGTCGGAGATGGATGCCGAGCAGCAGCGACTCACGGCACTGTCGCGGGTGAATCCGAACGTCAGTCAGGTCGAAATCGATCTGCTGGCACAGCGTCGCCAGCTGCTGGCGCAGCACATCAGGGCCGCCAAAGTGCGCCTGGATGCGGTGCGCGTCGTGGTCATGCGTTAGCGGTACGTCCTGCTGCATTCCTGCGCTGGTGTTCAGCGGGATGTGATGCGCTCGACGATCAGCTGCCACACGCCGGCGCCCAGCAGCCAGGCAAAAAGCGCCGCGAAGGCGAACAACCTGCCCAGTTGCCGCAACGCCCCACCCGGTGGTTCGGAAGGGCCACCGCGTGGCAGTGCCATACACATCACAGTGCCCTGATTTTTTCGGCCTGCGCCGCAAGGTCCTGCAATGCGGCCAGCGACTGCGCCATCTTGTCGCGCTCCTTCTGGACCACGGCATCCGGCGCCTTGTCGACAAACGCCGGGTTCTGCAGTTTCTTTTCCGTCCGCTCGACGTCCTGGCGCAGGCGCCCGATCTCCTTCTCCAGGCGCGCGAGCTCCGCATCCTTGTCGATCAGGCCGGACAGCGGGATCAGGATTTTCATCTTGCCGATCAGCGCGGTTGCCGATTCCGGGCCGGCGTCGCCGGGCTCGAGGACGGTGATCGATTCGATCCGCGCGAGAAAGTCGAGGAAGGCACGGTGCTCGACCGCATTTCGGCGGTCCTGTTCGCCGCTGTCGGCGAGCAGTATAGGTACTGGCTTGCCCGGCGCGATGTTCATCTCGCCTTTGATCTTGCGCACGCCGAGAATGAACTGCATCACCCACTGCATCTCCGCCTCGGCCTCGTCATTGACCAGTGAGGCACGATATATCGGGTAGGGCTGGAGCATGATGCTGGTTGTGACTGGCCGCTCGACATCGTCGCCGCCAGCACCGGTATCGCTTGCTTCGAGTTTGCCGGTCAGCGGTGCCACGCGCTGCCAGATCTCCTCGGTGATGAACGGCATGATCGGGTGGATCAGCCTCAACAGCGATTCGAGCACCCGTACCAGGGTGCGCCGGGTGCCGCGCCTGGCGGCCTCCGACGCATCGGGGTTGTTCAGCACCGGCTTGGTCAGTTCGAGGTACCAGTCGCAGTACTCGTTCCAGGTGAATTCGTAGATCGCCTGTGCCGCCTGGTCGAAGCGGTAGGCCTCGATCGCGTCGGTCACTGCCTGCTTGGTCTTCTGCAGGCGTGACAGGATCCAGCGATCGGCCAGCGAGCGCTCCAGTGCCCCACCGTCGACTGCGCAGTCCTGGCCCTCTGTGTTCATCAACACGAAGCGCGAGGCATTCCACAGCTTGTTGCAGAAGTTGCGGTAACCCTCGATGCGGCCGCCGTCGAGCTTGATGTCGCGGCCGGTGGCGGCAAGTGCGGCGAAGGTGAAGCGAAGCGCATCGGTCCCGAAGGCCGGAATGCCGTTGGGAAAGTTCTTGCGGGTCAGCCTCTCGATGCGCTGCGCCAGCTGGGGCTGCATCATGCCGCTGGTGCGCTTGGCCACCAGGTCTTCGAGCCCGATGCCGTCGATCACGTCGATCGGGTCGAGCACGTTGCCCTTGGATTTCGACATCTTCTGACCCTCGGCGTCGCGCACCAGGCCATGGACGTAGATTTCGTGAAACGGGACATCGTCCATGAACTTCAGGCCCATCATGATCATGCGGGCCACCCAGAAAAAGATGATGTCGAAGCCGGTGACCAGCACGCTGGTCGGATAGAACCGCTGCAGGCGATCGGTCTGCTGGGGCCAGCCGAGGGTGGAGAACGGCCACAGCGCCGAGCTGAACCAGGTGTCGAGCACGTCCTCGTCCTGTTGCAGGACATAGTCCGCGGCCAGGTCGTGTTTTGTGCGGACCTCCTGCTCGGAGCGACCGACGTAGATGTTGCCCTGGTCGTCATACCAGGCCGGGATGCGATGTCCCCACCAGATCTGGCGACTGATGCACCAGTCCTGGATGTTGCGCATCCACTCGTAATAGGTGTTCTTCCAGTTGTCCGGCACGAAACGGATACGCCCGCTCTCGACCGCCTCGATCGCCGGTTTGGCCAATGGGCCGACCTTGACGTACCACTGGTCTGTCAGGAAGGGCTCGATGACCGCACCCGACCGGTCGCCTCGCGGCACCATCAGTTTGTGGTCGACGATCTTCTCCAGCAGGCCCTTAGCCTCGAGGTCAGCGACGATCTGGCGGCGCGCGTCGTAGCGGTCCATACCGATATAGGCACTCGGGATCAGGTCGTCTTCGTCCGCCTCGTTGGCGCGGATCGCCGCGTCGATGGTGAAGATGTTGATCAGGCCGCCGTGTGCCTGCCTGCTGATCGGTGTCTCATCACGATGACGCTGCCACACCGCATAGTCGTTGAAGTCATGCGCCGGGGTGATCTTCACGCACCCGGTACCGAACTCGGGGTCCGCGTGTTCGTCGGCGACGATGGGTATCCGGCGTCCGGTCAGTGGCAGCTCCACCAGTTCGCCGATCAGGTGTTTGTAACGTGCATCTTCCGGGTTCACTGCGACCGCGCAGTCGCCGAGCATGGTCTCCGGACGTGTGGTGGAGACGACCAGATGGCCCTGGCCGTTCGACAGCGGGTAGCGCATGTGCCACATGTGTCCGCTCTCTTCCTCTGAGATCACCTCGAGGTCGGAGACCGCCGTGTGCAGCTTGGGGTCCCAGTTGACCAGGCGTTTGCCGCGGTAGATCAGGCCTTCCTCATACAGCCGGATGAAGACCTCCTGTACGGCCTCGGACAGTCCTTCGTCCATCGTGAAACGCTCGTGGGCCCAGTCCAGCGACGAGCCGAGGCGACGCAGCTGGCGGGTGATATTGCCGCCAGACTCGGCCTTCCATTCCCAGATGCGCTCGATGAATTTGTCGCGGCCGAGATCGTGGCGTGTCAAGCCGGCGGCCTCGAGCTGACGTTCCACCACCATCTGGGTCGCGATGCCGGCGTGATCGGTGCCCGGTTGCCACAGGGTGGGGCGGCCGCGCATTCGGTTGAAGCGGATCAGCGTGTCCATCACGGTGTTGTTGAAACCGTGGCCCATGTGCAGGCTGCCGGTGACATTGGGCGGCGGGATCATGATGCAGTAGGGTCTGCCGTCCGCTGTTTCGTCTCCAACCCTGCCGGCCGTCGGCTCGAACCAGCCTCTGTTCTCCCAGATCCGGTACCAGTGCTGCTCGATTGCGTGGGGGTCGTAGGTTTTTTCCATCGTGGGAGTCCGGCCGGTGCTGCGAAAAGGCGTCGATTATAACGGGTTGGGGGGCGCCAGGAACCGCCGCGGCAATTACCGGTGGCCGAAAACCGGCCCGCCTGCCGCGTGACGCAGGGGCACCTCAAATCGTCGGTTCGAATAAGCGGCGGCGATCCGCGTCAATTGTCCGTGGGGGTTTGGCAGATCGTGTCCAGGTGCTAATCTCGGCCCTGCCGAACCCGGCCAACGACAAAAATCAGATACACACTGAATCAGGGGAGCAAGCGATGTCTGTGGCAGCCGAACTGGCCAATATGCCAGGGGTCGTGGCCGCGGGGGAATATTCCTACCGCGGCGACCGTTTCACATTCAAAGGGCAGATCAGCGATGAAATGGCGCGCATGGCGGCGATCATGTGTCGCGCGACGACGATGAGCGAACACATGCAGGTCGGCATGCTGGAGCAGTACTGTCCGGGCTGTGGCAGCAGTCCGCCGCAGGGCTGGATCGTGCGCGGCCCGGCGATGACCGTGTGCAATATCGCCAATGTCTTTTGCTTCATCGACAACGACAAGTCCTCGCTCAACGCGGTGGTGGCGTTGATGCGCAAGCGCCTGGCGGGCGCCTCTCACGACCTCGTCTGACCTCGTCAGGCGCCACAATGCTCTCTTCAAAGTCAGGACAACAGTGATGACGGATCTGAACAAACTCATGGTACTCAAAGGTGCGCAGGCGGCCTTTCTGATGAACGACCGCGGTGAGCTGCAGCAACATGTACTTGCCGACGGCTCACCGCTGGACGAGACGGCGCTCGACCTGCTGGCACACATGTGCGTGGCGAACAATGCGATCGCGACGATGCAGGCCCGGGGTTGGGAGGCGAACTCCGACAACAAGGGGTTTTATCCAATCAACGGCTTCACGATGATCGGTATGGACTGGTCGGCGATCACCGACGGCAATCTCGGTGTGGTCGTCAGCAACAAGGACGCCGACTATGAAGCCGCCTACCAGGCCCTGGCACAACAGGGAGGTGCCGGGTGATCAAGCAACTTCTCGCCATTGACGGGGTGATGGCGGTCTCCCGGTTTCGCGACGACGGCGCCTTCGTCGAGGGCTACGGGGTATTGCCGGAGGCCGAACTGGCGGCGCTGGCGCACTTTGCGCATGACTACAAGCGTATCGTCCAGGGCAACGCGGATCAGCTGTCGATGTTTACCGGAATCAACGGTTGGACGCCGCCGGGCGGCTGGATCGTACGTGGCGCCAGGATGTCGGTGTGCAGTGTCGCCAATCTGGTTTGTACCGTGGACAATGCCGACGGCAACCTGTCAGAGGTGATGGAGTACCTGACAGAGGCGTCGCATTACTGACCCGGCGGGGCGTGCGGCGCTGAACGGCGGCGCGCGCCGGTGTATGATCGGCCCCAACAACTTCCCACACCTACTCGGTAACCGCATATTTCCAGCCCAGTCGTCATACCCCGCGATCAGCATCAGATTTCACGGGCCAACATCTCGCCAAACGCGCTGAAGGTTCTTTATCGCCTCAAGGCAGCCGGGTTCGAGGCACACCTGGTCGGCGGTGGGGTACGTGATCTGCTTCTGGGCCGCGAACCCAAGGACTTCGACGTCGCCACCGACGCCAGCCCGGAGCAGGTGCGTCAGACGTTTCGCAACTGCCGGCTGATCGGCCGCCGCTTCCGCCTTGCGCACGTGCAGTTCGGCAGCGAGATCATCGAGGTCGCGACTTTCCGTGCCGGGCAGGATGCCGACGTATCGGAAAATCATCAGACCGACGAAGGCATGCTGCTGCGAGACAACGTCTATGGCACGATCGAGCAGGATGCACTGCGGCGTGATTTCACCGTCAACGCGCTTTACTACAACATCTCGGATTTCTCGATCATCGACTATGCGGGCGGGGTCGAGGACCTGGGCGAAGGTCTGTTGCGCCTGCTCGGTGACCCCGAGACAAGGTATCGCGAGGACCCGGTGCGTATGCTGCGCGCCGTGCGATTTGCCGCAAAGCTGGGATTTCGCCTGGCACCCGGAACCGAGTCACCGATCCCTGTGCTGGCATCGCTGTTGGCGGACGTCCCTTCGGCACGCCTGTTCGAGGAGGTGTTGAAGTTGTTTCTTGGCGGTACTGCGGTCGCGTGTTTCGAGAAGCTGCGTCAGTACGGCCTGTTTGCCGAGTTGTTCCCGGATACGGATGCCAGCCTTGCGCGACTGGAGCACGAGTTCCCGTTGACGCTGGTGCTCAAGGGGCTGGAAAACACCGACAACAGGATCCATGAGGACAAGCCGGTGACACCGGCCTTCCTGTTCGCGGTCCTGCTGTGGGAGCCGGTCCGTCTGCGTGCGGCGCAGTTGCAGGCGGAGGGGGAGGCCCCTTACCAGGCAGTGCAGCGTGCCGGTGGTGAGGTGGTGGCCCGGCAGGTTCAGCGCATTGCACTGCCGCGTCGCTTCAGCACGCCGATGCAGGAGATCTGGGGCCTGCAGTCCCGCTTCCTGCAGACCCGGGGCAAGCGGCCGCAACGCCTGTTGACCCACCCGAGGTTCCGGGCGGCTTACGATTTCCTGCTGTTGCGCGCCCAGTCGGGCGAGGCGGATCCGGAACTGGCGTCGTGGTGGACAGCGTTCCAGGACGGTAATGTCGAGGCACCTGCGCCAACAGAACCCGGCTCTGCGGGACGTCGCTCGCGCCGTGGCGGACGCCGTCGGCGACGCAAGCCGGCGGTCGCCGAAGGGGAATGACGGTCGCCGCCTGCGTCGTCTATATCGGCCTGGGCAGCAATCTCGACGATCCGGTCAGGCAGGTCGGGGACGCGCTGCTGGAATTGCGAGAGATGCCCGGATCGCAGCTCTTGCGGCACTCGCGGCTTTACCGATCGACACCGATCGGTCCGCAGGATCAACCGGATTTCGTCAACGCCGCGGCCATGCTGGAGACGGCACTGGATCCGTTCGAGCTGTTGGATGCCCTGCACCTGATAGAAAAACGCCACCGACGCGAACGCGGTGTCCGCTGGGGGCCGCGCACGCTCGACCTCGACCTGCTGTTGTACGCCGACCGGCGCATCGACAGCCCGCGCCTGCAGGTGCCGCACCCGCAAATGCACAGGCGTGCCTTCGTGCTGGTGCCGCTACACGAGATCGCGCCGCAGCTGACGGTGCCCGGTCAGGGAGCGCTCGCGGCGCTGCTGGCGGCTGTCGACACGGAGGGACTGCGAGCCGTGGACGAAGTCGCTACCGGTTGACTCCCGGGCGCAGCGCTGACAGGTGCTATTTCAACGCGTCCGTGCTGGCGATACACTCGAAACCGCCCGATGCGCAACGCTCGGTGATTCCGCAGGAGGACAGGTGAGCAAGAACACGATAAGCACGCTTAACCGGATGAAGGCCGCCGGTGAGAAAATCGCCGTCATTACCAGCTACGACGCCTCTTTCACCCGGCAGATCGAGGCGGCGGGTATGGATGTGATCCTGGTCGGCGATTCGCTCGGCATGGTGGTGCAGGGACACGAAAGCACGCTTCCGGTCACGGTTAGCGACATGGTCTACCACACGGCGAACGTGATGCGTGTCAGCACCAGGGCGATGGTCATCGCCGATATGCCGTTCATGAGTCACGGCACGCCGCAGCAGGCCCTGGATACCGCAGGCCGCCTGATGAAGGAAGGTGGTGCGCACATGGTCAAGATCGAAGGCGGTGCGCCGCAGGTGGAGACGGTGCGTCATCTCACGGCACGTGCGGTTCCCGTGTGCGGCCATCTCGGGCTGATGCCGCAGTCGATCCACCAGCTCGGTGCCTATCGGGTGCAGGGTCGCGGTGAACACGAGGGCGAGCGGATACTCAAGGATGCCGTGGCCTTGCAGCATGCCGGTGCCCAGATGCTGGTGCTGGAGTGCGTACCTGCCGTGCTCGCGGCCGAGATAACCCGTGCGCTCGATATCCCGGTAATCGGTATCGGTGCCGGGGCCGACACGGACGGCCAGGTGCTGGTGCTGTACGACATGCTCGGCATTACGATGGAGGGCACGCCGAGTTTCGTGCACAACTTCCTCGCGGGGCAGAACAGCGTACAGGCGGCACTTGCGGCCTATGTACAGGCGGTCAGGGATGGCGCCTTCCCGGCGGCAGGGCACGCGTTCTGATGATCACGACTGGCGAAGTCGACAGTCTGCGCACCCAGGTCGAATCGTGGCGGCGAGGAGGCAATGTAGCCTTCGTGCCGACGATGGGCAATCTGCACGCCGGGCACCTGTCGCTGATCGAAGCCGCGCACAAGGTCGCCGACCGGGTAGTGGCCAGTATCTTCGTCAATCCGCTTCAGTTTGGTGCGGGCGAGGATTTCGATAATTATCCGCGCACACTGGAACGCGATGCCGCGATGCTTGCGGCCGAAGGTACCGACCTGCTGTTTGCGCCTTCGGTGCGGGTGATGTATCCCAAGGCGCAGGCCGAACAGACCCGGGTGGAGGTGCCCGGTCTGTCTGATGTGCTGTGTGGCGCCTGCCGACCCGGGCACTTCGTCGGCGTGGCAACGGTCGTGTGCAAGCTGTTCAACATGGTGCAGCCGGATATCGCCCTGTTCGGCAACAAGGACTACCAGCAGCTGATGGTGATCCGGCGCATGGTGCAGGACCTGGCGATGCCAGTGAAGATCATCGGCGTCGAGACGATGCGCGAAAGCAGCGGATTGGCGATGAGTTCACGCAACGGGTACCTCAGCGACGGTGAGCGAGCCATCGCACCGGTGCTCTACCGCGTGTTGACGGGTGTTGCGCAGGCGTTGCGCGAGGGCAGCCAGGACTTCGCCGGCCTGCAGGCGCAGGCGGCGAGGGAGCTGGATGACAATGGTCTGCGCACTGATTACGTGGCAATTCGGAATGCGGCCGATCTGCTCGAACCGGCGGCCGGCGAGGACAGGCTGGTGGTCCTTGCGGCGGCCTTCCTCGGCAAGGCAAGGCTGATCGACAATATCGAGGTCGCCCGTTAACCGCAGTCATGGCTTTTCTGCTGGTTCCGTCGGGATCCAGCGGCGCAGGATCTCGTCCAGTGACGTGACATCCACCGGCTTGGCCAGAAAATCGTCCATCCCTTCGGCGAAAAGGCGCTCATGGCTGCCTTTTTGTACATCCGCGGTGGTGGCAACCAGTGGCGGATAGCTGCGTGGTCCTGAGCCCTGCCGCTGCTGCAGTTCTCTGACCACGTCGAGTCCCGACAGTCCCGGCATGTGCACGTCGAGAAACACCAGGTCGTAGGATTGTTCGTCGATCTGCCACAGCGCGTCGGCACCGGATTCGACACGATCGGCGATAACGTCGCGAGCCTGAAGCAGGTAGACCAGCAACTTGCCGTTGATCGGGTCGTCATCGACCACCAGGGCACGCATGTTGGAATTGCGTCTGGGAGGCGGGCGCTGCCTGCTGCCTCTGTCCGTGGCGCCATTCTGCTGTGTGATGTGCAGCGGCAGCGTGACGGCAAAGCAGGTGCCTTTCCCCTCGCTGCTGTCGACTTCGATCGTGCCGCCGAGCGACTCGGTGATATTGCGGGCGATGACCAGGCCCAGCCCGGTTCCGCCGAATGCGCGCCGGCTCGACTGATCGACCTGGTAAAAAGGCTCGAAAACCTTGGAGAGCGCGTTGCTGGGGATGCCGATACCGGTGTCAGAGACGCGCAGGATCAGCACGGATTCGGGGCATCCGGTACGGGTTTCGGTCTCCAGCTGGAGACCGCCGCGCGGTGTGAACTTGATGGCGTTGTCGAGCAGGATCCCCAGCATCTGGCGCAGGCGCAGGCCATCCGTCTCGATCGCAAACGGCAGCTGCGGTTCCTCGCGGTACAGCAGTTCGAGCCCTTTCTGTTCGGCCTTGGCACGAAACAGGCGGACGGTGTCGTCGAGCAGGACTGGGAGCTCGACAACCGCTTCGCGTACCGAGAACTTGCCGGCCTCGATGCGCGAGAAGTCGAGGATTTCTTCGATCACGCCGAGCAGGTTGCGCGCCGAGAGATCGATCAGATCGAGATGTTCGCGCTGTTCCTCGCTGAGTGTGCTCTGCGCGAGGACGTGAGTGAATCCGATGATGCCATTGAGCGGGGTCCTGATCTCGTGACTCATCGCGGCAAGAAAGGCACTCTTGGCCCGACTGGCGGATTCGGATTTTTCTTTTTCCTCCTCGATTCGGCACTCGAAGGCCTTGTGCGCCGAATTGTCGATGACAGCGACGACCAGCAGGCGCTTCCTGTCGAGCTGCAATGTGGTCGCGGTGGTCGTCACCGGCAGTTCGCGATTGCCAAGCCTCAGCGTGGTCTCCAGCGATAGCGGCCTGTCCGCCGGGGTCGACTCCAGGCGCGCGCGCGTCTCCGAGCCGACCAGATCGTCCAGCCGGGCGGGCGCCGAGGCGGTGGATGCGAAAAGTGTCCTGGCGGCAGCATTGGAGTCGATGACGGCGCCGTCCACTGTGTCGACCAGCAGCAGGGGGATCGGTGAAGCGCTGAACAGCGTCGCCGCGCGCGCCTCGCTCTGCGCGGACCGTGACTGCAGTTGCGTCAGCGACCACCAGCCCAGGCCCATCATGCCCAGAAGGGCGGCCGTCCAGACGAAAAAGCTGACCCGCGTATCGTCACGCATCGCCTGGAAGAACACGGGACTGACCTTGATCGTCAACAGACCGACCAGTTTGCCGCCGACCGGGTCGAACAACGGAATACGGTTGTCGAAGCAGTCGCTGCATGCCGTGTCGCCGATACTGAACGAACCCAGCTCGAACGGCGGCGTGAACTCCATCGTTGCGGCGGAGAAATAGGACTCACCCGTCTGGGTATCTTCGAGGATCAGCATCTTGCTCAGGGCATCGCGGATCGCCGATGTGTCAGGCGGGTTGGTGCCATGGCTCATCAGGTGCTGAATGTTTTCGGCATTGGCCTGCGCCAGGATGCGGGCCGTCGTTTCCGCCTCGCTGCGCAGTCGTGGCTCGAGGATCAGCAGCCAGTCCAACGCGCTGAGTGTCGCCAGGGCGAGCATCAGCACGAGAAATACTGTTGCCACGGCGCTGTGGCGATGCGGACTACTGTTGCCGTATAGCTTCATAGTGGGCCGAGACCTTGAGGAAAAAGGGCCTGAGATCAATCCCGTGGTCGATCAGGGACTGGAGATTGACCTCTGGAAGAATGCGGTCGCTGACCGCGATGCCGCCGAGGACACCGCGCTCGATGTCTCCGGCCAGGGGTGAAAAACTCAGGACATGGTGCGTGCGCGCGAATGTCAGCAATCGCTTCATCTCGCGATCATCGAGTGCCTGGGCGAGGAATACCGCGGTGAACGGATCACTCGCGTGGGAAACCTGCAGTGCATCCAGGCGGGTCAACGAGAGCCGGGCCTTGGGCTGGCTCTTCTGCAGCCGCTCGTACAGAGCATAGGCAATGCCAGCGATCTTCGGCCCATCGTCGGCGAACACCAGCGCGATGTGCTCCGGGTGGGGCGGCGCGACCGATCTTGCGGCAATAAACGCCGGGAAGACGTTGATGGCGACACGAATGCGTGCATCGTTGAGATCGTCCGCCCGCACGGTAAAGGATGCGGCGATCAGCGCGCAGACGCTCATCCACCATGCGGTGCCGCTGACCACGTGAATCAGCTGCCGGATCATGTTCTTGCATCCATGGATATGGCCGCTGCTGTCAAACGCTCGACTGGTAGGCCAGCCCCAGCCACAGCGTGCGTCCGCGGCGCGGGAAGTCATCGACATAGGTATCTGCCGGTGCGGGGTCGTGGCGCCGCATGTCGGCCAGGTTGCGCAATCCCGAGTGCAGGATCAGTGGCTGGGCGGCCTGCCATTCGATCGCCAGATCGGCCGTCGTATACGCTGTCATGTCGTCGCGCGTGTCACCGGGTGCGCGCGAATGTTCCCCCGCATGGGTGAATTGCAGATGCACATCGAGTTCATTCCAGGGTGTGAGGTGCAAGCCGAGGTTGCCGAGCCAATGTGTCGAATCGGTGATGTCCGTGTCGCTTGAACCGTCGTGCGGCTGTGCATAACTGAGGTTGCCATCGACGGCGATGTGGCGGTTGAAGCGGCGTTCGGCTTTCACCTCCAGGCCACAGGTGCACGCGCGTGCGACATTGTCGAAACCGAGCTTGCCGCCACCAAGTACCTGGCCGGTACCGGTCTCGTCCTGCATCACGTGGAGGCCGGGTACCAGCCGAAGCGCCCGGGCCACCGTGCGGATGCCGCGTTGCTGCAGGTCGCTGCCGACGAGGATCGTCACATGGTCGGGCACATAGTCCTTGTTGAGCCCGGTTTTGGTGGTGATCTCGGTCTGCTGCTCGAGTACCTGCAGCAGTTGCGAGAGTTCAGGCCCGGTTTCGTCTTGCGCGGTCGCACCAGCGGTATTCAGTGCGCACGCGGCAAACAGGAGAATCCGGGATGATGCGGTTTCGACCATGGTGCCTCACTGTACCTTGTGTCCGGCAGGGAACGACCGCCGCCTGCAATCCCTGGTGCTGCACTTGCGGGTGCCGTAGCAGACGCCACCCCCAAAAGGCGGTGCGCCACGGCACCCTTGGGTCAACCGGTGTTCCGCATTCCGCCAGCGATGGCATTGATGGAGCGCAACAGCGGGTCGAGGCTGGCCTCGCGATCGCCTTCGCGCGTGTCCTTGCTGCGATAGCGGTGCAGCAACTCCAGCTGAATGTGGTTCAGTGGATCCAGATAGGGGTCACGACGAGTCAGCGAGGTCTTGAGCAACGGATTCTCGTCCAGCAATTCGTCGATCTGTGCGATCTTGCGAATCCATTTTTCGGTCCGTTGGTATTCAGACTCGATCATGTCGAACACGGTGTCGCGGGTCTTTGGATCACTGCAAAGTTCAGCGTATTCACGTGCGATGTCCATGCGGGACTTGAACAGCGCCATCTGGGTGTTGCTGAGCAGCGCGCGAAAGAAAGGCCAGTCGCGGTACATCTCGCGCAGCGATTTCAGGCGTTTTTTCTGGTCGTCACAGCATCCCTCCAGGGCGCTGCCAAGGCCGTACCACGCCGGCAGGGTCTGACGCGCCTGCGCCCAACCGAAAACCCAGGCGATCGCGCGTACCGAGGACTTCGAGCGGTCACCTTTTGCGCGGTGCGAGGGCCGTGACCCGATGTTCAGCAGCCCGATCTCGGATACTGGCGTGGCCTCGTAGAAATAATCGAGAAACCCCGGGGTCTGTTCGGTCAACTCGCGGTAGCACGCCTCGCCTTTTTCGGCCAGCGCCTGCATGTGATGATGGAATGTCTCGTTGTCTGGTTTGACCTCACGGATCAGCCCGGTACTGGCACTGACGACCCCGGTAAGCCCCATCGACAGCTCGTAGACTGCGGTTTCGCGGTTGCTGTACTTGTACGACAACACCTCGCCCTGCTCGGTGAACTTGATCTGCCCCAGCAGGGTACCTGCCGGTTGTGCACGTATCGCCTCGTGCGTCGGGCCGCCACCCCGGCCGATGGTGCCACCGCGGCCGTGAAACAGGCGGATGCGCACGCCGCGTTCCCTGCCCAGCGCGATCACCCGCTGTTGGGCGCGGTACAGCAGCCATGCCGAGGCGACGATGCCGCCGTCCTTGGCAGAGTCCGAATACCCGAGCATCACCTCCTGCAGGCTGTTGTGCTTGCGCAGCAGCCGCTGGTAGACCGCATCATCGAGCAGCTCGGAGATGACCGGTTCGATGCGCGACAGGTCGCGAATGGTCTCGAACAAAGGTGACACACCGATGCGGCAGATGAACGATTCACCCTGTCGACCGGCGAGTCCGGTAAGGCTCGCGAGGAACATCACATGCATCACGTCCGATGCTTGGTGCGCCATCGATATCACATACCGTCCGATCACCCGGGGACTGATCGCGCGCTGCATCTGCTCGACCACGTCAAACACCGCCAGGACTTCCTGGGTCATGGCCGTCAGCCGGGTGCGGTCATCGATCAACGGGGGGTCTTCTATCAGTCGACCCATCAGTGCCACACGATTCGCCTCATCCAGCCCGGCATAGTCCTGCTCGATCCCGAGGTGGGCCAGCAGCTCAGCGACCGCCTCGGTGTGCACGGTCGATTCCTGGCGGATATCCAGGCGCGCGAGGTAGAAGCCGAAGGTGCGGGTGAGACGGATGAGGTCGAGCAACTCGGCGTTGGCGGTATCGGCATCACCGTGACTGATCAACGAGTCGCGGATCATGACCAGGTCACTGAGGAACTCGGCCTCGGTGTGATAACCGGTCGGCGCGTTCTCGTCAGCAATGTCGTCCATCCACGCCTGGCCGCGCAGCTGCGCCTGCTGCAGGCGCAGTCCCATGATGTACAGCTTGCGGCGGTAGGGCTCTTCGGGAAAACGTGCCGGCCATTCCTGGTCGAACTGCGCGCGGTAGTCGTCGTCCACACGCAGGCTGGCGGTGAATGCGGGGGAGGGTGTGCAGAAGTCCTGCGACTGGGTGAGAATGCCGATCAGGTCCTCGACGCGTTGAAAGTACTCCTGCAGGATGGTCAGGTGTTGGGTCAGTATCGCTTCACGCGTGGTTGCGGCCGTGACATTGGGGTTGCCGTCCCGATCGCCGCCGATCCAGCTGCCGAAGCGGATCATCGCCGGTACGTCGATGCCGTGAAAATCGGGGTGGTCGCGGTAGGCTCGGCGGATCGCGCCTTCCAGGCGTCGATAGACCACGGGTATCGCGTCAAACAGGGCCTCGCGGAAATGGTGCATGCCCATGCGTATCTCATGGCGCACATCGGGGCGCGAGGGGCGGACCTCGTCGGTTTTCCACAGTGCCTGGATGTGTGTGCGCAGATTCCGGGTATGGGTCTCCTTGTACTCGATGGCATTTGGCGGCGCGTCCAGCGCCTCGTTGCTCTCGAAGATTCGGCGCATCTGCAGCATGATCGACCGGCGCTTGGATTCGGTCGGGTGTGCAGTGAACACCGGCATGTAGCGGATCTCTTCGAACAGGTCCTGCAATTCCTCGGGATCGACACCCATGTCGCGCAGGTCACGCATACAGGCGTCGAACGATCCGCGCCACAGCACGCCGCCGTCGGCCGCAATGCGCCGCCGCTGGCGGTGCTGGAAACTCTCTTCGGCGGTGTTGACCAGCTGGAAATAGATGCTGAAGGCGCGAATGACCGGGCGCAGGGCGTCGGGCGACAGCTTGCTGATGAATTTTTTCAGGCGCGCCAGGCGCACCGGGTCGGGATCTTTGCGCAGTTGCAGAAAGCCTTTGCGCAGCCGTTCCACCGCACGCACCACATCGGTGCCGGACTGGCTGCTGATCACCTCGCCCAGCAGGCGGCCGAGGAGTTTGACCCTGCCACGCAGGGCCTTGTCGTGTTTCACGCAGGCATTGACGAAAGGATCGCTCACTGATCTTCACTCTCTTGGCCATATGGCCGGTTCCGGGGCCGCGCAAAGTCGGGCCGCTGGTTCTTCGCATTGGTATACTTTGACAAATCCACGCCGTTTTTGCCGTATAAATTGCGGCCGGCAATCCACTCATTTTTCGACGTAGTCCTATGCCCCTTATCAGCCACACACCTGCCTGGAAATCACTGGAACAATTGTGGGACCGGACTGCCGGTCTGCGGATGCGAGACCTGTTCGAGGAAGACCCCGGGCGTTGCGAGCGTTTCAGTCTCGAGGAATGCGGAATCCACCTGGACTACTCGAAAAACCTTATCACCGACGAGACGATGCAGCACCTGATGGCACTGGTGCGTACCGCCGACCTGAGGTTCTGGGGTGACAGTCTGCTGCGCGGTGACAAGGTCAACAATACCGAGGGCAGAGCGGTACTGCACATGGCCCTGCGCAACGTGGGCGACCGTAGCTACCAGGTCGACGGCGTCGACGTGATGCCGGGCGTGCGCGCTGTGCTCAAACGCATGCGTGCCTTTGCCGACGAGGTACGACAGGGGCGCTGGCTCGGGCATACGGGCCGACCGATCCGCGACGTGGTCAGCATCGGCATCGGCGGTTCCAGTCTCGGGCCGAAGATGGTCTGCAATGCACTGCGGCCCTACCAGAGCCATGATCTGCGGGTGCATTTCGTGTCCAATGTCGACGGCACCCAGCTGGTCGAGACACTCAACGGTCTGGACCCGGCAACGACCCTGTTCGTGATCGCCTGCAAGACCTTCACCACGCAGGAGACATCGACCAACGCCGATTCGGCCAGGGCCTGGTGTCTCGCGGCGCTGCAGGACCAGGCGGCAATAGCGCGCCACTTCGTTGCCGTGTCGACCAACCGCGAGGCGGTGATCAGGTTCGGGATCGACCCGCAGAACATGTTCGAGTTCTGGGAATGGGTCGGCGGACGTTATTCGCTGTGGTCCGCGATCGGCCTGCCGATCGCGCTGGCGATCGGGCCTGATCGTTTTGACGAGTTGCTGGCTGGCGCCTACGCGATGGACGAGCATTTCGTCGAGGCACCTCCGGAACGCAATATGCCGATCATCCTGGCGCTGCTCGGCATCTGGTACAACAATTTCGGCGGGGCCGACACCCAGGCGGTGATCCCCTACGACCAGTACCTCGAGCATTTCCCGACCTTTCTGCAGCAGCTGGACATGGAGAGCAACGGAAAACGGGTCACCCGTGATGGCGTCCCTGTCGACTATGCCACCGGCGCTGTGGTCTGGGGCCAACCCGGTACCGACGCGCAGCACAGCTTCTTCCAGCTGATCCACCAGGGTACCCGGCTGATCCCGACCGACTTCATCCTGCCCCTGCGCAGTCAACATCCGCTGGAGGGGCACCACGACAAACTGGTCGCCAACTGCCTTGCGCAGGCCCAGGCGTTGATGCGCGGGCGCACTGAGGCCGAGGCACGCAGCGAACTGCAGGCAGGTGGAATCGCCCCCGAGGTGATTGACAGACTGGTCCCGCACCGCACCTTCCCGGGCAACCGCCCGAGCAACATGCTGCTGGTCGAGCAGGTCACGCCGAAGGTGCTTGGCTCGCTGATCGCGCTATACGAGCACAAGGTGTTTGTGCAGGGTGTGGTGTGGGGCGTGGATTCGTTCGATCAATGGGGAGTCGAGCTCGGCAAGCAACTGGCCGGACAGATCCTTGCGGATTTCCGCGAGATCGCGTGTTCCGCCGGTGTCGATTCGTCGACCGCGAGCCTGATCCGGCGCTACCACATGGCGATGAGCGATTGAGCCAAGCCGCCGATCCCGCGTGATGGCGGCGGAATCAGGCCGGGGTTTGAGTGACTTCGGGTCCCGCTGAAGCGGACGCCGCGGCGACAAAGCTCTCGTCCAGCAGCTCGATCCAGTGCCGCACCGGCACCGGGGCCGTCTCTGACAGGTGGTTGATGCAGCCGATATTGGCCGTGGCGATTACCTGCGGTCGAACGGCGAGCAGTGTCTCCATCTTGCTGGCGCGCAGCGACTCGGACAGTTCGCGTTGCAACAGAGAATAGGCACCCGCTGCCCCGCAGCACATGAACGGATAGGCCGCACGCAACAGCTTGAAGCCGGCACGCTTGAGCAACTGCTCGACGATCCCGTTGAGCCTCTCGCCGTGCTGCAGGCTGCACGAGGACTGAAAGACCACGCGCAGCGGCTGTGCCAGGCTCGGCAGCCGCGGACCGGACGCTTCGGTCCATTCCGCGGTGACGATCTCGGCGATGTCGCGCGTCATTCCTGATATGCGCTGCGCCTTGTCCGCGTAGCGTTGATCGTCCCGCAACAACTCGCCGTAGTCGCGGAAGTGCATGCCGCAGCCGCTGGCCGTGAACACGATGGACTCGGCGCCGGCCTCGATGTGCGGCCAAAGTGCATCGATGGCGTTCCGCATATGTGTTAGTGCCTCGTCAGAGGCGGCCATGTGCAGGCTCATGGCCCCACAGCAGGCATCCGGTGAGGGAATCAGCTCGATGCCGAAGCGGTCCAGCACCCGTGCGGCGGCCGCGTTGATGTCCGGTGCCAGCCCCGGCTGCACGCAGCCCTGCCAGATGAGCATCTTGCGGCTGTGTGTATTCCCGGGCCAGGGGCCGGCCACCCGCCGGCGCGGAATGCGCACGCGCAGGTTTCGGGGCAGCAGAGATCGCAGGGCCTGCCCGGTGCGCAGCAGTGCAGTGAACCGGCGCCTGTGCGGTACCAGTGCACGCACGGTGCGGCGGGCAATCCTCTGGCCGATCGGCCTGGGTGCGAGCCGTTCCGCCAGCTCACGGCCGACGTCGAGCAGTCGCCCGTAGCGGACGCCTTCAGGGCAGGACGCCTCGCAGGAGCGGCAGCTCAGGCAGCGGTCAAGGTGGTGCTGGACGTTGCCGGCGAGGCTGCGCCCCTGGAGCGACTCCAGGGAATAGCCCGGGGACATGTCGGGTCCACCCGGCGCACGACCCTCCAGCATCTTCTGGATCAGGTAGATGCGGCCGCGCGGACCGTCCCACTCGTCGCCCAGCAGTCGGAAGGTGGGACAGCGGAACGTGCACTGACCGCATTGCACACAGGGGCCGAGCAGTTCGGCACCCTCGCTGCCCAGGGTAGTGTTTCGGTAGCCTTCGGCCAACTCGATCTTCAAATCGCGGCACCCGGTGCAGTACTTCCGTGGAAATATGCGTCAGTGGCGGGATGCCTGTCAAAGACGCCGCGTGATCGGGCGGGCAAACAAAAAAGCCGGCTGAGTGAGCGCAGACCGGCTTTTCTGGTGTTTGGCTCCCCATCGTGGACGCATATCGAAATCTCTACATGGCACCCCCCTGAGGTTGAGGCTGTCTTTCAGAGTGTCAGGGACTTTGGTTGAATGGCATACAGACCCTGCTGAAGTTTCGGGGCCGGCAGACAAGCGTTGACATTCCCAAGACGCGGGAATCCCACTGATGCGGGACTTCCGATCGGCAGTCATCGGCCGGAAAAGGACCGGGTGGCTGCCAAGAAAAAGGGGGGGTATGGCGGGTTACTGATGGGGAACCGGTCGCTTGATCGGATACCGGGAGTCGTCCGCCGGGCGACTGTCGAGGTCGTTGGTCGTTATGTACGGCTGCGCACGTTTAACCGGCGAATCGTCTTGTCGCCAGGCGGTAGCCAACCAGTCCGCCGATCAACAACAGCATACTGGTCGGTGACGGTAGGCCGTTAGTGCTGGGTGCCATCGAAGTCCACCTCCCGAAGTGCAGATGGCACCGAATATAAGTTTCCGTTTATCGATCCAGCAAAGGAAGGGGTTGCGGTCAACGCGAGCAGCAGGCAACCAACGATTCATGTAGTGAGCGTCATCGGCGTAATCCTTTAACCTTATTTTCCAACCCGGCCTTTGTCGCTGTGTGGGCAGAAGCTCAACTTTGGATCTTGAGTATGCGTTCGTACGGCAAGAAACGTACCGTAAGGAAATTATGTATAACAATACAAACGTCAAAGAGCGATGGATGTCCCCAGGTACGCTCATTATCTAAAAAATATCGACGGTTTTCCGCGTCCGCGATGAGAAACCCTAATTTCCGTCGCCTGTGGCCGGGACAACCCGATTCCGTTCGCGCGATCTCAAAGATGTCCAACCGTCGCTGGGTCCGGTTGAGGCCGGGAGCGGTCTGGAGCAGCTACAGGCGATCCGCGGATTCAACCCACAACGCGCCGTAGTTCTACCGGTGGGAGCGCTGCAACAGAACCGGAGTCAGTGTGTGGTCAGTCGGCAGGTGGCCCACTGGTAGGATGATGCAATGGATGTAGTCAACAAAGTTCGGGAACGACTCATTGTCGCCAGCGCTTTCCATTGCGAGCGCATAAACCTGAAGCTCACACCGATGACCTGCGCCAATCGCTTTCGGGCAGCGGAGCGTCAACTCGTGCAGCCAGCCAAGCCGCTGGGGTTTGGATTGGGTATCAGACCAGACACGCGATGCGCCGGCTGCCCTATCGGCGAGAAGCACAACAAGATTCATAAGTAAGGCTTCAGCCCGCGACGCACCGGGCCTCGTCGGGTCGTCATCCCGTGCGCAACCGGATTGGCCACCTGGCCGGACAGAGAAGCCACGCTCAAAGGCGCCTTCTTCTTCCGGATTCGGCAAGGAGCCGCGGTCCCCCGTTTTTGCCGGAAACAGTCTCCGGGCGAATCGACGTTCAGCGAACGACAGCTATGCGGAATCCATCACGGCCGACAGCCTCCGGCCAAAAAGAGACGCCTGTCGCAGGCGAGCTAACCGTGCCTCACGGTGCACAGAGGAAAGGTGACTCAACCGACATGAATTCCTCACGCTGCCAGTGACCCGGACATCACATCGAGGTGGACGGCGTCGCTGCCGACGTCCAGTATGGGCAAAGCGTATGACGCGGTTCAGCCAATTCCTCAACGCAGACGGAGCGTTCACTCTTTGACGATCAAGGGGTGTCGTGTGGACTTCGCGGCTCTGGTCGGCGCCTTGGAAAAATTAATCGGGAGAGAATTGAGATGAAAAAGTTACGAAACCTGCTGCAGGTTGGAACCGTCGCCGCGTCGACCCTATTGGCTGTCACTAGCGCCAGTGCTTTCTGGGGCGGGGGTGGACCATGGGACTGGGGCGGTGGGAACAGCGGCTGGGGCAGTCCGATGGGCTGGGGTGGCGGGAACAGCGGCTGGGGCAGTCCGATGGGCTGGGGTGGTGGCTACCCGGGCTACGGCGGTTGGGGTGGCAATCCCGGCTTCGGTGGTGCGTATCCGTACTCCGGAGGTTACGGATACGGGAATGCCCCTTACTCCGGCGGCTACGGTTACGGCGTTGCACCTTATCAAGGTGGGGCCAATTACCCAGGCGGAGCCGCAGGATACCCCGGTATGCCAATGGCGGAGCAGCCTGGCCAAGTACCGGCAGCGCAGCCAGGGCAAATGCCGGCCTACAAGTAGGACAAATCCTCTCCTCCGCACACGGCAGGTGATAATGCTTGCCGTGTGCACCCCCGATTCCCTGTCGACGTATACCCGGCCTGGATCAGAACTGCCGGGCGCTTGCCTGCTCTTGCCGGATACCAGCCGCGTTCATTGCTAAGGCGGTGCAGAGATAGGCTGAGCCTTTATGCTCGTCGTGAGATAGCTTGCGATCGAGGTCGATGAGGCGCGGGCGATTTCGGAGCGGACCGACATCAGATGGGGTGGCTGTGGCCACGCGCATTCGCAATGCTGGACTTCGTGCGGCCGCTGTCGGGTATCACGCCGAACGCCTGCAACCGGCCAGGAACAGCCCTTCGCGGTCACGAAACGACCGGCAGCTGAAAGCGCATTGCGGACCTAGGCCCTGAGTGGGACATTGTCCAAGTTTGTGACTCTGAAGAGACGTTAACGTTGGACCTGACCTTCAGTCCGTCTCCAATGAAAGCGGTCACAAAAGCGCGGCGGAGGACACTGCGAATAGCAGCCAGTGCGATCTTAAGACTGTCGAAGAAATTTACAGTCGACCGCGGAGTTTCGCGTCTGCGCTGTCTAACTAACTGTTTCTAAAGCCTCCAATGAATGCGGCATGAATACTGATAGCCAGCTTCCGAGAACGTCCTCGAACAACAGCAACGCGATTCAAATGATCAGAAGACTCTTGGCACTGCTGGTAATTTGTGGACTCACCTGCCCCATGGCGGCAAACGCAGGTGTGGAGAGTTTGCTCTACCTGGCTGGCGGTGAGCTGCGCAGCGTGGGTTTTGACGGGACTTCCTTTACGAGTGGCTTCACATCCCTGGAAACTCCG
>Ga0116152_10000620_pt1 | contig 29073 bp, 32 predicted proteins | sample AD_UKC119_MetaG_FD_89894 | JGI IMG/M metagenome (GOLD analysis project Ga0116152, IMG submission 89894) | Active sludge microbial communities of municipal wastewater-treating anaerobic digesters from Hong Kong - AD_UKC119_MetaG | ecosystem: Engineered > Bioreactor > Anaerobic > Digestate... | reverse complement strand
GAGACCGTGCTCGAGATGGAGTCGCGCCTGTCGAATTACGACCTGGCCTACGACGGTACGGACAGTGACGATGACGACGGCCCGAGCATCGCGCCCGCCGCCTATCTGCCGGACCTGCGCCACGAGCCCTCGATGCTGCTCGAGCGTGCAGACAGCGTCGATGCCGAGCGCGAGGGCCTGTACGCGGCACTGGAATCGCTGGACACGCGCAGCCGCGATATCCTGCAACGCCGCTGGCTCAACGAGAACAAGGAGACTCTGCATGACCTGGCCGCGGAGTACGGCGTCTCGGCCGAGCGCATCCGTCAGATCGAGGCCGCAGTGATGAAAAAGCTGCGTGGCAGCATGGTGGCCTGACGGCGCACCAGGGCGCCCGCCCCACCCGGAGGCCCGCCACGTGCGGGCCTCTTCGTATGTGCGGTCTGCGGCCGCATGCGAACTAAAGGCCTCTCAGCGGTTGCCGATATGCCACATCGACACAACCGTGGAGCACCCGATGAAATTCCGCCCCGACGAGTTCGGACTCTACGCGGCTGCCCTTCTGCTGACCGCCAGCCTCGCACCACTGGGCCTGCCCGACCCGGTCAACATTTCCCTGGGTGTCGCCGCACTGGTGACGATGATCGGCTCGCTGCTCTACGGCCGCCTTGCGCGCCAGCGCTGGACCGACCGGCAAGTACTGCGCTTCCAGGACATCAAGGCATCGATACAGGAATACGAAGGCAACTCCACCGCGGTGGTCGGTGAAGGCGAACGGCAGTTTCATGGGCTGCGCGCAGCGCTCGACCAGGTGTCGAGCGTGATCCGGAATGCCACCTCGAGACTGACCGGCAGCCTGACCGGCCTGCACGCGGAGTCCGGCAGCGAACGCGAGATGTTGCGCGAACTGGTCGAGGAACTCCTGGTACTGGTCAGCAGCAACGAGCAGCAGGCGCAGACTGCCGGCATCAAGAAATTCACCGAAGAGACGGATCACATGATCGATCGCTTCGTCGATACGGTGCAGAACCTGAAGTCATCGAGTGACCGGATGGCCGAAATCTTCTCGCATATGCACAGCCAGGTGGACGCCGCCGCCCAGATGCTCAACGATGTCAACACCATCACCGCACAGACCGACCTGCTGGCATTGAACGCAGCCATCGAGGCAGCGCGCGCCGGTGATGCGGGGCGCGGTTTCGCCGTGGTGGCGGACGAGGTGCGCAGCCTGGCCAAGCGCACCAGCCAGTTCAGCGCCCAGATCCGCCACTTGCTCGGCGAGATCGAGGTCTCCATCGCCTCGGTCAATGTGTCGGTCGATCAGGCCGCCAACACCGATCTCAGCGTCGCCACCCAGTCGAAGGAAAATGTCGCCGAGATGTGGACTGAGATCGATGCGCTCAACAATCATGCCGCGGCGCAATCGCAACACATTGCAGAGATCTCGAAGAAGATTCACCACCTGGTGATGGAGGGCGTGGTCTCACTGCAGTTCGAGGACATCGCCAGCCAACTGATCGAACAGACCCGTCAACATAGCGCGGCAATCGAGGATTACATCAGCGTGTTTGCCGATATCCAGCGCAATGCCCTGAACGACTTCGAGCCGGAATCCATCCGTGCGCACGCCGCACAACTGGCGCAGCATCATCGCGATGCCGGGAAGCGTTTCCAGCGTTTCAACGACGGTGCCGTCACCCAGCGTTCCGTCAGCGAGGGCGAAATCGACCTCTTCTGAAACGGCTCAGCCGCCGAGGATGACCGAGAAGAAACTCAGCCAGGCCATCGCGATGAGGGCGATGACGATGGTCAGGGCAAAATTGTCAAAGGTAAACATAAGGCTTCTCCGCGGTCAGTGACATGGCTGCTCTCCTTAATCCCCTTTGTCGCCAGGCGGGTCTTCGCCGGCCGACGTCTGCTGATTCTTCTTCTTTGGCCGGGCATTGGCCGGGATCATCGGGTCATCGTCATCCATCAGGATGCGATGTGCCGGCCCCTCGAGGTCATCGTACTGCCCGGTTCGCACGGTCCACAGGAAGAACGCGATGGCCACGACCATCAGGAGGACCGCCAGCGGGATCAGCAGATACAGAATGGACATCAGGCCTTCAGCCTCAGAGCATTGAATACGACGACCAGTGAGCTGAGCGACATTCCGATCGCGGCCATCCACGGGGCCACCAGACCGGCCGCCGCCAGGGGTACAGCAGACAGATTATATAAGATCGCCCAGGCCAGGTTCTGCTTGATCACGGCGCGCGTCGCCCGCGCCTTGTGCACACCCTCGGCCAATACCGCCAGTCGCTCGGACAGGACGACCATGTCGGCGCTGGCATGTGCCAGCTGGGCGCCCTGGCCCATCGCGATCGACACGTCGGCCCCGGCCAGCACCGGTGCATCGTTGACCCCGTCCCCGATCATCGCGACGCAGTGCCCCTCTGACTGGAGTTCACGCACGCGCGCCAGCTTGTCGTCCGGGCGCATCCCCGACCGCGCATGCCTGACCGCCAGCTGCGACGCCACCCTGGCGACCGCACCGGGTGCATCGCCGCTCAGGATCTCGACCTCGAGACCGAGTTCACGCAGACGCGCGATCGCGACATCTGCATCCGCACGCAATTCGTCGCGCAGCTGGAAGCGGGCCAGGATGCCCTCCGCGTCGCCGAGCAGGACCTGAGTCGCATCGCTATCTTCCATCTCTGGGACATCGACGGCACTCATGGCGGCGACGTATCGAGGATTGCCGACGCGATAACGCTGTCCGTCAATCTCGCCCTCCATCCCCTGCCCGGGCAGCGCGGTGAGATCGCTGACCTTGAGGGCGGGTCCGGCAGCGTGTGCCGCCAGCGCACGGGCGACCGGGTGTTCAGAACCGCTCTCCAGCGCCGCGGCCAGCGCCAGGCAGCGCGACCTGTCCGTCCGGCCCGGCGCCAGCACCTCGACGCTGGACAGCTGCAGGATGCCGCGCGTCAGCGTGCCGGTCTTGTCGAACAGCACATGGCTCACCTTGGCCAGGGTCTCCAGCGCATGACCACGCGTGGTCAGCAGTCCCATCCGTGTCAGCGCCCCGGAGGCCGCGGTGACCGCCGTCGGCGTGGCCAGCGACAGCGCACACGGGCAGGTCACCACAAGCACCGACAGCGTGATGGCGAACGCGTGCTCCGGGGCATGGAAGAACCACCACAGGGCAACGACGACCGCGACGGTCAACAGCACGGCGACGAACCAGCCAGCCACCCGATCGGCAAGTTGTGCGACGCGCGGCTTCTCCGCCTGCGCACGGTCGAGCAGGCGCACGATGGCCGATACCAGGGTGTCCTCGCCGACCTTCTCCACCTGCAACACCAGCGGGCTCTCGACGTTGACGCTGCCGCCGACCAGCTCGTCGCCGACGCTGCGCGGCCGCGGCAGGCTCTCGCCGGTCAACAACGACTCGTCGACCGAGCTGCGCCCCTCGCTGACCACGCCGTCGGCAGGAATGGTCTCGCCGGGGCGCACCATAACGCGGTCGCCCGGCGCCAGTTCGGAAACCGCCACCACCACCTCACCGTCGTCGGTCAGGCGATTTGCGGTGGCAGGCAACAGCTTGACCAGCTCCTCCGCTGCCTCGCCGGCGCGATGGCGCGCCCCCATTTCGAGGTAACGGCTGGTCAGCAGGAAGAATGCGAACATGCACACCGAGTCGAAATACACCTCGCTGCCATGGGTCAGGGTCGACCAGACGCTGGCGCTGAACGCACCACCGATCGCCAGCGAGACCGGCACCTCCATGCTCAGGTGGCGGCGCTTGAGGTCGCGCCACGCGGTGACGAAGAAACCGCTCGCCGAATACAGCACCACCGGGATCGTCAGCAGCAGGCTGACCCAGCGCATGAACACGCGCAGGCCCGACTCCATGCCGCTGTAGTCACCGGCATACATCGCGATCGCCAGCATCATCACCTGCATCGCGCCGAGTCCTGCGACGGCGAGTCGCCGCAATGCCGCCGATTTCTCCTTCTTGTACACCGCCTCCTGGCGGCCCGGGTCGAACGGATGGGCGACATAGCCGATCTCGCTGATCGCCTTGAGGATGTCGGACAGGTGGACCTGACTGTCGTCCCAACGCACGCGTGCGCGGTGCGTGCTGTAGTTGACGGAGAAATCGAGTACGCCCGGCAGGGCGTTGACATGGCGCTCGTTGAGCCAGATGCAGGCGGCGCAGGTGATGCCCTCGAGGATCAGCGATGCTGTCTTGGTCGATGCGGCATCGGCCTGCACGAAGCTCTGCTGCAGTGCCGGCTGGTCATAGAGCTCGAAGCGGCGCAGCGCCTCGGGCACCAGGTCCTCGGGGCGGCGCGAGGGCGTCTCACGGTGCTGGTAGAAAGAGGTCAGCCCGCCATCGACGATCGCCTGGGCGACGGCCTGGCAGCCATGACAGCACATCGCGCGCTCACTGCCATCAATGGTCACACGATAGTCGGCACCGTCAGGTACCGGCAGACCGCAATGGAAGCAACTCTGTGCGGTCATGGTCAATTGGTCCCCCGGGAATCGGCGACGGAGGTCTCGGCCCTGATCTCGTGCAGATCATCGCCACGCCGAACCTGCAGCACCAGCTGCCACAAGCCGTGCAGCGGCATCTCCAGGTCAACACGGTACTCGCCCGGTGCACCCTCGACCATGCCGAAGTCGAAGTCATCGCGGCTGTTGGATGTGCGCAGGAAGCGCCCGCTGACCACGGCGCCGGTCACGGGATCCCCGTCCCTGTCGCTGACGGTCAGCATGAAGGTCGCCGGCTGTCCGGCCACCGGCCTGTAGAGCCACCCCTTGCGCACCTGCCAGCCACGCGACTGCTGCGCCTCGACCTGTTGCAGATAGTCGTTGTACAGCGCCTCTTTCTTCTGAAAGTCGTGTGAGACGGTGCCCGGGAAGCGTGAATCGGCGACCTCGGCACCCTGCGGCTCGGGCAGGAGTCTGGCGAAGGCGCCGGTGATGCCCTGCTCCGCGACACCGAGAAACACCACGTTGGTCGCAATCACTACCACGAAGAAACCGACGATCAGGGCCGGCGCCCAGTGCCACTGCCGCCCCATGCTTCCGCCGACCATGCCGAGTGCATAAGCAACGGTGAGATAGATCGCCAGGTGAATCGCAAAAATGTCGGCACCGGGCCAGGTCAGGATGGCCCAGGGCACGTAGACCAGGACCGCCAGCAGGCCGACCGCCATGGCGCCGGCCTTGCCACTTAAACCTAACAGCGCACGAAGCAGAAAGAACACGGCGACCTCGGCAATCACGCCGCCGCCTATCATCAGGAGTATTGCCGACGCGGTCACACCGACAACTCCCAGGCAGGACCGCCGCGTGCAGGCCGGTCAGTCGAAGACGACGCAGCCAGTCCCAATCGGGTGAAGAGCGTCAGGTTCACCACCATCTCAGCGCCCCTGCGCCTTCTGTGGAACGAAAAACACGCTGGGGTGGCTCACGGGCGGAATCCCGGCACCCCCCTGTGGCTCGGCAACCAGTTCGAACGGGTGGCTGTGGCCGTCGAACTCAGCGGGCATCAGGCGCACACTCGCGGCCAGACGCAGGCGTTGCTCGGGTTGCAGACTGACCTCTTCAAAGCGCCCGAAGTCGAGTTCCGCGCCCTGTGGCAGGCCCTGCGCACGAAAGCGCAGCGTCAACGCCCTGTTGGTCTTGTTGTTGACCTTGATTTCATAGCTGTTCTGGATGCGCCCATCCGACAACTGTACATAAATCGGTTGCCGCACCTGCTGTACGCTGATGTCGAATGCCGCCTGCTCCGCCACGCTCCATGCCAGCAGGCCGACCGCCAACACCAGGACAGCAGCGTAGCCGATCACCTTGGGGCGCAGCAGGCGCAACTGCTCGCCGGTGGTTGCCCGTCTTTCCGAGGAATAGGCGACCAGACCGCGCTCCCAGCCCAGTGAGTCCATGATCGTGTCGCAGGCATCGATACACAGCGCACAGGAGATGCACTGGATCTGCAGGCCGTTGCGGATATCGATCCCGGTGGGGCAGACCTGCACACAATAGCCGCAGTCGATACAGTCACCCACCCCCGCCTGGGCACGTGCGTCGCGTGTCTTGAGCTCCCGACCGAGCCGGGCCCTCCCCCTGCTGCCCTCGCCGCGCCGCTCGTCATACGACACGATCATGGTGTCCTTGTCGAACATCACCGCCTGGAAACGTGCGTAAGGGCACATGTAGGTGCAAACCTGTTCACGCGCGATGCCGGCCATCACATAGGTCGTCGTGGTCAGGAACAGCGTTGTCGCGTAGGCGGCAAAAGGGGCTTCACCGGTGAAGAAATGTCCGAGCAGCTGCGGTGCGTCGCCCCAGTACAGCACGAAGGTCAGACCGGTGACGAACGCCATCAGCAGCCACATCGCATGCGTAAGGCCGATCCTGGCGATCTTGCCAGCGGTCCAGGGCGCACCCGCCAGGCGGATACGGGCCGGGCGTTCACCCTGCAACAACCGCTCGATCAGGATGTAGACATCCGTCCACAGGGTCTGAAAACAGAAATAGCCACAAAACACGCGACCGGCCAGCCCGGTGACGAAGAACAGCAGGTAGGCCGCGATCATCAGCAGGCCGGCCAGCCAGAAAATGTCCTGCGGATGCACCACCAGGTCGAACAGGTAGAACTTCCGCCCCGCCAGGTCGAACAGGACAGCCTGGTTGGCGCCTGACGCGCGCTCCCAGCGTAGCCAGGGCAAAAGGAAATAGACTCCATAGGCCAGGACCACAACGGCCCATTTGATACGGCGGAAGCGACCACTGACCGAGCGCGGATAGATGTTGGTACGCGCTGCGTACAGTTGCGATTGGCTCATGGATCTGTTCGGTTGGTACTCGCGTTGGCCCGATATGAACACCCCACCGGTCTAAGCCGGTGGATTCGGGTAATGGGTTGAAGCCATATCAATCGACCCTGGGGCCGATCAATCCCTCGCCCGGCGGCAGAGGACCGGAGTGAGGGGCAGACTGCATCAAACCTTTCGATCTCGACCCTCCCATCCCTGCCCCCCCAGGAACAGAAGGAGCAAGATGTATCGATCTCCTCGCCTCAGATACCCAGGCTCTGCACGTACACCGTCAACAGCTTGATCTGCGTGTCGTCCAGGCGTCCGCTCCAGGCCGGCATCTGGCGGTGGACCCCGTCACGCACCACGGCCTCGACCGCATCGATGCGCGCCTTGTCGTCCGCCGCGCCGGGCACGTCGGCCACGGTCCAGATCGCATCGGTCAGGTTGGCCGCCCCCTGCGAGGCCATGCCGGTGCCAGACTCGGTATGACAGTAATAGCAGCCGCCCTCCTTGCCCTGAAAGATCGTCCGCCCGAGATCCGCCTTGGCACTGTCGACGGCATGGCCGGACAGGCTCAGCACATAGTGCGCCAGTTGTTCGAGCTTGTCCTCGGCCAGCACCTGGCCGAATGCCGGCATGAACCCGTGGCGTCCCTCGCGAATGGTCCTCTCGATACTGGCGATATCACCACCCCACAGCCAGGCGTCGTCACGCAGGTTGGGATACAGGCCGATCTTGGCCGGTGTGCCGCCGACCCCGTGGCAGGCCGCACAGTTGTCGGCGAACAGCACCTTCGCCATCGAGCGCGTGAATGCCATCATGTCGGGGTCGTTGACGATCTCGTCGTAGGAGGCCGCCGCCACCTTCTGCAGATAGGCCTGCTGTTTCAGGGTCTCACTGCCGGTCTGCATCTCCTCGATCAACTCGGCGCGCGTGTTCCAGTGCGTCGTGACTTCCTTGCCGTCGCGCTGGTAGGTGACGGTACCGATGCCCTTGGTGAAGCTGTCGGCCACCGGCCATGCGGGGTACCAGATCCAGTAGATCACCGCGAACACGACGGTGGCGTAAAAGGTCCACAGCCACCAACGTGGCAGCGGATTGTTGAACTCCTGCAGATCACCGTCCCACGCATGACCGGTGGTCTGTACGGCCTTGCCCTGATTCTGTTCAGCCATTGCGCGAATCCTTATCTTTCTGTTCGCCAGCCTCGTCGTCCTCGAGAAACGGGATGTTCTTGTAGGACTCGAGGCGTTTCGAGCGCTTCTTGTTGGCGAAGACGTAGAGCAGGATGCCGACAAAGACCACGAAGAAGATCACCAGCGCCAGCGGCTTGGTATTCTCCATGTTCGACAGCCATTGCATCATTGTGCATCTGCTCCTGGTCTATTCGATACCGAAGGTCTTCAGCGGAATTCCGCGAAATAGCCTTCGTCGTACTGGGTAAAGTCGACCATGGTGCCAAGTACCTGCAGGTACGCCACCAGGGCATCCATTTCAGTGAGGCGGGTGCGGTCACCGTCCCAGTCCTCTGACTGTGCCTGCGCCAACAGGTTCTGATCCGCCCTGTTGATGTCGAACTGATCGGCCATCGCCGCACCGAACTGCTCGACATTGGCCAGGTACTCCTCCTCGGTTTCCGAGTAGGGCACGCCGACGATCTTGAGTGCCCGCATGCGGTCCGCGACATCCGAGTAATCGAGTTCGTTGCGCAGCAGCCACGGGTAGTTCGGCATGATCGATTCCGGAACAACGTCACGCGGGTTGTTCAGATGCTGCGTGTGCCAGGCGTTGGAGTACTTGCGGCCCACACGGCCGAGGTCCGGCCCGGTGCGCTTCGAACCCCACTGGAACGGGTGGTCATACTTCGACTCGGCCGCCAGCGAGTAGTGACCGTAACGCATGTGCTCGTCGCGGAAAGGGCGGATCATCTGCGAGTGGCAGGTATAGCAGCCCTCGCGGATGTAGATGTCACGACCGCGCTGCTCCAGCGGCGTGTAGGGACGCACGCCGTCGACTTTCTCGATCGTGTCCTTGATGTAGTAAAGCGGCACGATTTCGACCAGCCCACCGATCGAGATGGCGATCAGTGTCAGCACGATCATCAGACCGGCGTTGATTTCAATGCTTTCGTGAGACAGTTTCATTGCTTGAATTCCTCAGGCACCGGCCTTCGCCATCTTGGCCGCGATCTTGGCCTCCAGCGCCGCCTGCTCCAACTTGGCATTACGGATGGTCATTGCGACGTTGACCGCCATGACCACCACCCCGGACACGAAGAACATGCCGCCGATCATGCGCACGACGAGCGGCCAGTGCATGAATACGACCGATTCGATGAACGTGTAGGCCAGATTGCCGTAGTCGTCGAAGGCACGCAGCATCAGGCCCTGCCCGATACCGGAAACCCACATCGAGGCGATATACAGCACGATGCCGATGGTGGCGAGCCAGAAGTGCACATACACCAGCTTCACGCTGTACAACCGGGTCTCCCACAGTCGGGGGATCAGGTGATAGAAGGAACCGAAAGAGATCATCGCGACCCAGCCGAGTGCACCGGAGTGGACGTGGCCCACGGTCCAGTCGGTGTAGTGCGACAGCGCGTTGACGCTCTTGAGCGACATCATCGGCCCTTCGAAGGTCGACATCCCATAGAACGACAGCGCCGTGATCAGGAACAGCATGATCGGATCGGTACGCAGCTTATCCCAGGCACCGGACAGCGTCATGATGCCGTTGATCATGCCGCCCCACGACGGCAGCAGCAGCATGATCGAGAATGCCGCCGCCAGCGACGAGGCCCAGTCAGGCAGCGCGGTCCAGTGCAGATGGTGACCGCCCACCCACATGTACATGAATGACAGTGCCCAGAAATGGATGATCGACAGACGGTATGAATAGATCGGCCGGCCGGCCTGCTTCGGCACGAAGTAGTACATCATGCCGAGGAAGGCTGCGGTCAGGAAGAAGCCCACGGCGTTGTGGCCGTACCACCACTGCACCATCGCGTCCTGTACACCGGAATACAGACTGTACGACGTGGTGTTGAACAGCCCGACCGGCACCGACAGGTTTCGAAACACATGAAGAATCGCAGTGGCAAGGATGAAAGCGAGGTAGAACCAGTTGGCGACATAGATATGCGGTTGCGAACGACGCATCAGCGTCATCACGAACACCAGCAGGTACAGCACCCAGGTGACAGTGATCAGCAGATCGACATACCAGGGGAACTCGGCGTACTCCTTGCCTTCGGTGATCCCGTTCATGTAGCCGATGATCCCGATCAGCACGCTCAACTGCCAACCCCAAAACGTCAGATTGGCCATCCAGTCGCTGGCGAGACGGGCCTGACTGGTGCGTTGCACCACGTAATAAGAAGTGGCGAACAGCGCGCTGCCGCCGAATCCGAAAATGACCAGCGTGGTGTGAACCGGGCGAAGGCGGCCGAAGGTGATCTCGGCGATATCGAAATTCAGGAACGGGAATGCCAGTTCTGCCGCGATGTAGGTACCCGCAGACATACCGAGCAGCCCCCACACCAGCGCCATCAGGGCAAACTTCTTGATGATGTCGTAGTTGTACTGCGTCGTAGCAGCAGCGGCAGAATGCGCCATGTAAATCCCCCTGGCTAACCTTTGACCCCATCGCCACTCGGAGATCGTGCGGCGGCGAAACAAAGCGCGATAGACGAAATGCGACTCAGCTAAGACGTACCCGCCAAGCCTTTATTTCACCGCCGTCGCATTGGCAATGCCCGGCCTGACACCCGAACGCGGCCTGCCCATCCTTCCGTGACGACAAAAAGGCTGCTTGACCACTGGCATCGACGACGTCGAAGCGACGGCGGATTCTAGTCGAGCACAGAATATTAGTCAATTCTTATGCGTATGAATTGGAACAGGGCATCGGCAAGCTTAGTTGAATCACGACCGCGTTTCAGTCGCAATGTGCACTCAATGCTCGGTGCGGGAGAATCAGCCAATCAGCGACATGATATGTGGCACATAGTGATCGACCAACAGCAGTGCGAACAGCGCCATCAGGTAGACGATGGAGTAGCCGAAGGTGCGCATCGGCATGCGGTCATCATCGTCCCGGTACAGCCGAACAGCGTAATAAAGAAAGCCCAGACCCAGTACCATTGCCCCGCCCAGATACAGACCGCCGCTCATGCCGTAGCCGTAGGGTAAAAGGGTCACCACCAGCAACAGGACCGTGTACAGCAGGATCTGCAGCCGCGTGAAATCGTTGCCGTGGGTCACCGGCAGCATCGGCATGTCGACCTTGCGGTACTCCTCGGCGCGATGGATCGCCAACGCCCAGAAATGCGGCGGCGTCCATGTGAAGATGATCAGAAACAGCAACAGCGCGCCCGGGTCCACGCTGCCGGTGACCGCGGCCCATCCCAGGACCGGGGGTGCAGCACCGGCTGCACCGCCGATGACGATGTTCTGCGGCGTCGCGCGCTTGAGATACATGGTGTAGATCACGGCATAGCCGATCAGCGACAGAAAGGTCAACAGCGCAGTAAGGGGATTGACCAGGAGCCACAGCATGGCCATCGCGATCGCACCGATGACCAGGGCGAACACCAGCGCATCGCGCGTATTCACCGAGCCCTGCGGCAGCGGCCGGCCGCGCGTGCGGCCCATGATGGCGTCGATCTTGCGGTCGACGACATGATTGATTGCGGCAGCCGAACCTGCGGCCAGCCCGATGCCCAGGGTGCCAAAAACCAGGGCATCCAGCGGCACCATGCCGGGGGCTGCGAGCAGCATGCCGACGACCGCGGTGAACACGATCAGTGCAACGACATTCGGCTTGCACAGCTCCAGGTATTCCCGCCAGCGGGCATGCGTCGTCTTCAGTACGGTTGTCGCCATAATCGATAGTTCAGGTAGATGAGTGAAACAAGCAGCAGCGCAGCCACGCCATTGTGTGCCGTCGCAACTGTCAAAGGCAAATGCAGCAGGACATTGCCGATTCCCAGTCCGACCTGCAGCAGCAGCAGGCCGCCGACCAGCAGTGCGGCCCCGACCAGGGGCCCGCCAGCCCGCAGGATGGCGATCACCAGCCAGCCCAGAAAAAGGAACGTGATCAGTGCACCGATGCGATGGGTGACATGGATCGCCGTGCGCGCCGGATGTTCAAGCACGCCGTATTCGTAGTTGACCCCCAGGCCGCGCCACATCACGAAGGCCTCGTCGAAATCCATGTCGGGCGCCCAGCTTCCCTGGCAGGTCGGAAAATCCAGGCAGGCCAGCGCCGCGTAGTTTGAACTCGTCCAGCCACCCAGCGCGATCTGCAGCGCCAGGATCAGCAGTCCGGCCGCCGCGGCCGTACGCCACCTGCCGTCCGTTGCCGGCGGCCGGCGCGGAGCGCTGCGCAACGCCAGCAGTACCAGCAGCCCGAAGGTGGCGAACCCGCCCAGTAGATGCCCCATCACAACGATCGGCTTGAGCAGCAGTGTGACTGTCCACATGCCGAGCGCGGCCTGAAACACCACCAGCGCGAGCAGCAGCGTCGGCAGCCAGACAGGCTGGTCCGGGTTGGCACCACGGCGCCGCCACGACCAGATCGCGATGCCCAGGATGCACAGGCCGAGGGTGCCGGCAAAATAGCGATGCACCATCTCCTTCCAGCCCTTGGAGGGCTCGAGTGCGCGTTGCTCCAGGTAGGACTTGTCGGCCACGTGCGCCTCGGTCGGTGGGACAGTCAGGTGCCCGTAGCAACCCGGCCAGTCGGGACAGCCGAGGCCGGCATCGGCCAGCCGCGTATAAGCGCCCAGCAGAATCACGGCAAAAGCAAGAACGCAGGTGACGATGACGAAGCGGTGATATGCCATGGACTATCCGACCTGCGATATTTTCAACAACTTTTGCAGATCCCTGATCATCCCCTTGGCGGGGACATCGAGACTGTAATGCATCATCAGATTGCCGAGCGGGTCGACAAGGAAGAAATGGGCGCCGTCCGCTGCGAAACCATCACCGCTGAATTCACGCAGCGGCGTGGTGGAGCGCTCGCCGCGCACCCCCCAATGCAGGTCCGCGTGATCACTCCCCAGTTGCTGTACCAGGGTCGCCGGCGGCGCCTGATCCAGCACCAACAGACGCTGCACACGCGGGATGTCCTTGCTCATCGCGAGACGGACCTGGCGCGTGATATAGAGCTGCTGCTGACAGCGCTCGGCGCAATCGGAGGGAGCGAAGATCACATAGGTCCAGCGTCCCCGCCACTCTCCGTCGTCCATCGGCATGCCACCCGCCCCGGCCAGGCCGAGCGGCGACAGCGGCCTTGCCGGCGAAATCAGGGAGCCGGCGTTGGTGGTCGCACCGACCCCCTGTTCACCGAGATATTTCCACGCGACCCAGGCACTGACCGGTGGCAGCAGGAACAGAGCGAAGATCAGCACCAGCTGGAACCGGCTGCGGCGGACCTGTGAGACATCAGGCTTCGACATGCTTGTCTCCGTCACCGCCGTTGCGACGCGTATTCACACCCAGGTAGATGATCAGCAGGGCCACCGCGAGTCCGAACCACTGCACCGCGTAACCCAGGTGCTTCTCCGGTCCGATCTGTGGGATCGGCGACCAGTCATACTGCAGGCCGCCCACCTGCCCGTCATCGATGACCAGTGCATAGCGCAGCAGGTCGAGGCCCCGCGCATCGGCGAGCTCCGCCACATCCAGCGACTGCACCAGCACCTTTTCCGCAACGCTGTGCAGCGGCACCTCACCCACCACCAGGCCGACCGATGCGGGGGAGTCCAGCCTGCCGGTCAAGGTGACATGATCATCGGCAACCGGCAGCGCCGGCAGGAAATCCCTCGAAGCACCGACCGCAACCCAGCCCCGATTCACCAGCAGGGTCGGTGCGTCGGCGCCGTCCGGGCGAAACGGTGTGAACACGTGATAGCCCGGCTGCCCGCGATAGACACGATTGTCCAGCAACCACTGCTGATCCGACACGTAGTGACCGCGGACCACGGCCTGTCGATAGCGGTCAGATTCCGAGAGTCGCGAACCTGCACCCAACACCAGCGGCGCAGTGACCTCGCCGGCGGCGCGCTGCTCGACCAGCGCCTGCTTCTCGCCTGCCCTGTCCATCTGCCAGTACCCGAGCGCGAGCAGGATCGGGAACACCACGCCAAACGTCAGCGTGGGCCACAGCGCCGGTGCGAAGCGGTAACGGCCAAGTTGTAGCGACACGCCTTTCATAGGTTTTCCGGCTGCTATACTGCAGCGGCCCAAAACGAGGAAGCAGTAGTCGTGTGGATCAAGATCATCATCGTGTTCGCATTCATCGGCATCATTGCCAGCCTGGCCTCGGGCCTTTACTACCTGGTCAACGACAAGGGTGACTCACGTCGTACGCTACGTGCGCTCACCTGGCGCATTGGCCTGTCCATTGGGCTGTTCGCCTTTCTGATGGTGATGATCGCTTTCGGCATCATCGAACCACACGGCATCTACCCCGATTCACCGGCAAGTGAGGCACCGCGCAACTGAGCCGTAGCCCGGCCACGTCGCGGTTGAGACGGGCCCGGCCAGGGGCCGGACCCTCACCCCGAATCAGAGCACGTAGACGAAGATAAACAGCCCCAGCCAGACCACGTCGACGAAGTGCCAGTACCAGGCCACGCCTTCGAACGCAAAATGGTGGTCGGGCGAGAAATGCCCTTTCGCTGCGCGCAAGGTGATGACAATCAACATGATCGTGCCGATCGTCACGTGCATGCCGTGGAAACCGGTGAGCATGAAGAAGGTCGATCCGTAGATCCCCGAACCCAGTGTCAGGTTGAGCTCGTGGTATGCATGGATGTACTCATAGGCCTGAAAACCAAGGAAGGTCGCGCCCAATGCAACGGTCGCGGCCAGCCACAGGACGGTATTCTTCTGATCGTTTGCCTTCAGCGCCCAGTGCGACAGCGTGATGGTGACGCCCGAGGTCAACAGCAACAGGGTGTTGATTGCCGGGATACCCCAGGCACCCATGTTCTGGAAATCTCCACCCACATTGCCCGGCCCGTTGGTCGGCCAAGCCTCACCGAATCCCTTCCAGAGGTATTCGTGGGTCGAGAAATCGCCACCCATCAGCCACGGCACAGACAGCACACGGGCGTAGAACAGGGCGCCGAAGAAAGCCGCAAAGAACATGACTTCGGAAAAGATGAACCACATCATTCCCTGCCGGAACGAGCGATCAACCTGTTCGTTGTACATGCCCTTGAGGCTCTCGTTGATCACAGTCCCGAACCAGCCGAACATCATGAACGCGACAAGTCCGAGGCCAAGCAGGAGCAACATCTGCCCCGAGGCGTGGCCGTTAAACCAGTTGGCCGCACCCACCACGCCTGTTGTCAACGCGACGCTGGCGACGATCGGCCAGTGACTGCCGTGTGGCACGTAGTAATGGTCACCTGTATGTGCCATGTCTCCCCCTAGAATGATTGTGTCTTATTGAAGTGGTTACGCATCTGCCGATCGGTCCGTGCCCCGAACAGGCTCAATTCATCGCCACCTGCGTCACATCGAATACCGTGTATGCCAGGGTGAGCGTTGTCACATCCCCCGGCAGGTTTGGGTCGACGATGAAGCGCAGCGGCATGTCCTTGCTCTCGCCCGCAGCCAGCGGCTGCTGGTTGAAACAGAAACACTCGGTCTTGTTGAAATAGCGGCCCGCCTTGTTCGGCGCCACGCTGGGCACCGCCTGGCCAACCATATCGTGTCCGGTCGGATTGCGTGCCTTGAACGAGGTCGCATAGATCTTGCCGGGGTGCACCTGCATGCTCTCGACGCTGGGTCCGAACTCCCAGGGCATGCCCAGGTTGTTGTTGGCGATGAACTGCACCGTCACGACCCGCGACATGTCAGGCTGATAACGCGCTGCAATCTCGGTCTCGTCGATGCGCCCGGTCTTGCCGTTGAGCCCGGTGATCTCACAGAACACGTCGTACAGCGGGACCAGCAGATACCCGAAGCCGAACATTGCAATGGCGACCAGCGCGATCTTCGCGAAAGACCGGTCGTTGCGTCGTTGCAGCCCAGTTGTCACGCCTTCAGCCCTCTTTGCCCAATGCGAGATAGAGGCCCATCAGGAAAAACCCGAACGCGACCAGCCCGAGAATGATCGCCAACCGGATATTCGCTTTCGATTTGTCAGTGACGTCTTGCATCGTTGCACCTGTGGCCGCTCCCATCCGGAAGACGGGAGCGGCAGCGTGTTACTTGACCTCGGGCGCCTCGGTGAAGCTGTGATAGGGCGGCGGCGACGGAAGGGTCCACTCCAGACCATGCGCACCTTCCCACACCTGATCGGTCGCTTTTTCACCACCACGGATCGTCTTGTAAACGACGTAGGCAAACATCAGCTGTGAAACACCGAACACGAAGCCGCCAATCGACGAAATCATGTTCCAGTCGGTGAACTGCACCGAGTAGTCAGGAATGCGTCGCGGCATGCCGGCAAGGCCGAGGAAATGCTGGGGGAAGAACAGGACGTTGACCGAGACGGTCGAGATCCAGAAATGCATCTGGCCCAGCTTCTCGTCATACATGTTGCCGGTCCACTTCGGCAGCCAGTAATAGGCGGCCGCCATGATCGAGTACACGGCACCGGTCACCAGTACGTAGTGGAAATGCGCCACCACGAAGTAGGTGTCGTGGTACTGGAAATCCGCCGGCGCGATCGCCAGCATCAGGCCCGAGAAGCCACCGATGGTGAACATGATGATGAAGCCGACGGCGAACAGCATAGGGGTCTCGAAGGTCATCGAACCCTTCCACATGGTCGACACCCAGTTGAAGACCTTAACCCCGGTCGGCACCGCGATCATCATGGTCGCGTACATGAAGAACAGCTCACCGACCACCGGCATCCCCACGGTGAACATATGGTGCGCCCACACGATGAACGACAGGAAAGCGATCGAGGCCGTCGCGTAGACCATCGAGCTGTAGCCGAACAACGGCTTGCGCGCGAAGGTCGGGACGATCGCCGACACGATGCCGAAAGCCGGCAGGATCAGGATGTACACCTCGGGGTGCCCGAAGAACCAGAAGATGTGCTGATACATCACCGGGTCGCCGCCACCTGCAGCGCTGAAGAAGCTGGTACCCGCGAACTTGTCGGTCAACAGCATGGTCACCGCACCGGCGAGTACCGGCATGGTGGCGATCAGCAGGTAGGCGGTGATCAGCCAGGTCCACACGAACAGCGGCATCTTCATCAGGGTCATGCCCGGTGCGCGCATGTTGAGGATCGTGACCACGATATTGATCGAACCCATGATTGACGAGATGCCGGCCAGGTGGATCGCGAAGATCATGAACGGAAAACCATCGCCCATCTGCAGCGACAGCGGCGGATAGATGGTCCAACCACCGGCCGGGCCGCCACCATTCATGAAGAAGGTGGACAACAGCAGCGAGAACGCGAACGGCAGGATCCAGAACGAGAAGTTGTTCATGCGCGGAAGTGCCATGTCCGGCGCACCGATCATCATCGGAATCAGCCAGTTGGCCAACCCGGTGAAGGCCGGCATGACTGCACCGAAGATCATCACCAGCGCATGCACTGTGGTCATTGAGTTGAAGAACTGCGGGTCTACCACCTGCATGCCAGGCTGGAACAGCTCGGCCCGGATGACCATGGCCATGGCGCCGCCAATGAAAAACATCACCAGCGCAAACAACAGGTACAGGGTACCGATGTCCTTGTGGTTGGTGGTGGTTACCCACCGCATCAGGCCCTTGGCTGGCCCATGATCGTGATGATCGTCGTGAGTTGCTGTAGCGGTACTCATCTTGAGACTCCCCTCGGAATTTCTGCTTAACGGGCTGCCTTGATCGCAGCAGGTTGAACGATACCGGCGCTGTTGCCCCAGGCGTTGCGCTCGTACGAGATAACCGCGGCCAGATCTGCATCGTTGAGTATGTTGCGGTAGGCCGCCATCGCGGTACCCGCCTTGCCATTCAGCACCAGGCTGATATGGGCGGCCGCATCACCGTTGGCGATCGCGCTGCCGGCCAGCGCCGGGAACGCCGGCGGCACACCCTGGCCGTTGACCTGGTGACAAGCCGCGCAGTTGGTGGTGTAGACCTGCTCACCCTTCGCAAGCAGCTCGTCCTTGGTCCATTCACGGTCAGCGGAAGCCGCCGCCGCTTCGGCAACGCTTTTCTGCTCCGCAACCCACTTGGCATAGTCTTCCGGAGCCTTCGCGACGACCACGATCGGCATGAAGCCATGGTCCTTTCCGCACAGTTCGGCACACTTGCCGCGATACACACCCGGCTCGTCCACCTTGGTCCAGGCTTCGTTCACGAAACCGGGAATCGCATCCTTTTTCCAGCCCAGATCCGGCACCCACCACGAATGAATGACATCCGCCGCAGTCAGCAGGAACCGCACCTTCTTGCCGGTCGGGATGACCAGCGGATTGTCGACTTCCATCAGGTAGTGGTCGCCAAACTGGCTCAGATCCGCCTTGGCGCCGAGCAGACGCGCTTCGTTGTGCCTGGCATCGAGTGAGCTGATCAGGGAGATCCCGGATGCGTCACCGTCGACATAGTCGTACTTCCATTTCCACTGGATCCCGGTGACTTTCACCGTCATGTCCGCATCACTGGTGTCCTCCATCGCCAGCAAGGTACTGGTCGCGGGAATGGCCATGCTGACCAGGATCACGATCGGCACGACAGTCCACAGGATCTCCATGGTGGTGCTCTCGTGGAACTGCGCAGCCACGGCACCCTTGGATTTACGATGGTTGACGATCGAGTAGATCATTGCACCGAACACCACGATGCCGATCACGCAGCACACCCAGAAGATGATCATGTGCAGGTCGTACACGCTCTGGCTGGTCGAGGTGACTCCCTCCCGCATGTTGAGCGCGAAGTCAGCTTTCGCTGACGTGAACGCCCCGACCAGTAACGCCGACGATATGCCGGCCAGCTTATGCATCACTCTCACAGCTTCGGTCCCCCCGAATTGTTTAATCTTTATTCGAATTCACCAGGCGCCGCTTCCGGCGACGCCGTCGATCTCTATGCGGACAGCAGCTTGCGCAACTCCGCCGCAAGGTCGGCCTTCTCGTCGTCGACCAGGAATCCCCCGATCTCGACCCGCCGGCCTGAAGCGCCGATCCACAGGCGCCTCGGGTACCAATGCCCGGTCACGCCGGTCAGGTCCACGCGGACCCAGCCGCGCGCAAATTCTGTGCGCTCTTCCGGGCCGCCCGCTTCGTCGCAGCGGCCGCGCGCCCTGCCCTTCTCCACCGTCACCACCGACGCACCGATGGAGATCACCTCACAGCGCTGAGCGGCATGCGACACCACGTAGATGCACGCAAACAACGCCGCAAGCTCCAGCCCGGCAAACGGCAGGATGAGCCAATAACCACGCACTGCGAGCACACCGGAGATCAGCAGCAAGGGCACCGAAATGGCACCAAGAAACACCATCGACTGGCGCCAACTCAACGAGCGGTTTGGCCGGATGACCACCCGACGCACCTGTGTATCGGGACAACTGTCGGACGTCACCATCGGCCTAATTCCCAGCGGATTCACGCAACATGCGCCGAGAAACAACAGTGCGAGGCTGTTTTTTCCGCTGCGCAGGGTATCGCGGGCCCCACGTAGTTCCAAGCAAATTTGATGCAGATCAGAAAAAAATCTTTTTATGGTATACAGCTTTTCTAATATTAGTGGTCATTGATTTACGTCAATTTCAAAGCATGGCCGCTATGGCTGGACGTGCCAGTTACAGCCCCAGGACGGCGTCGATCGCGATAGGGGAGGCGCAATCGGCTGCGCCGGCGACATCAACGTGGGGCAGTATCCCCAGGCAGGGGACAGGCAAAATGGATTCGAGGGTGGCGATGTTTTGCCGCAAACGGGGCATTTCCGGGTCGACCTGGGAACCGACCCAGCCAAGCAGCACCGCCCCACTGGCCTTGATCGCCTGCTCGCTGAGCACGGCATGGTTGAGACAGCCGAGACGCAGCCCGACCACCAATATGACGGGCAGACCAAGCACCAGCGCCAGGCGCTGGATATCGAGGTCCGGGCCCAAGGGGACGCGCCAGCCGCCGGCGCCTTCGACCACCACGAAATCGCTCGCGCCGCACAACTTCGCGAACGCGGCATTGATCGGACCGGGTGAGACCGTAACGCGTTCTTCGGCCGCAGCGAGGTGGGGGGCGATCGCCGGGGCGAAGCAATAGGGGTTCACCGTCGCGTAAGGCAGATCAAGGCCGCTCGCCGCCAGCAGCGCCGAGGCATCGTCGTTGCGCAATTCCCCGTCGCACCAGTCGGCGCCGGCCGCCACCGGTTTGAATCCGGTCACACGCAGACCGCGGGCACGCAGCGCGCGAATCAACGCCACAGACGCGTGTGTCTTCCCGCAGCCGGTGTCGGTACCGGTGACGAAGACCCCGCGGTTCACCGGCGCGGCCGCAACACGTCTATCGCGACCCGTGTCTCGCCGCCGACGTGGCGCTGCATCGGCCCCCAGGCATGCCCGTGCACCACTTCGTAGGTCACCGGCAGGCGACCGTCTGAACCCCGAAACCGCTCATATGCCGCGCACACGCGGGCGATTTTCGAACGCCCCATCAGCCCACGCTCGCGCTGGCTGCTGGCGTTGCCTGCGCCAATCAGTTTGATCTCGCGCATCAGCTGCATGGCGTCGCCATAGGTCAGCGTCATGCGGTCCACGTCCATCACCGGGTCGGCAAGGCCGGCAGCCATCAGCATGTCACCGTAGTCGTGCATATCGATGAAGTGGTGTACATGATCGCCCGGGTCGACCTCGGCCCAGGCGGCACGCAGCTCATGCAGTGTGTCCGGTCCGAAACTGCTGAACATGCACAGCCCACCGGGCCTGAGCACGCGGGCGATATCGGCAAAGGCATCCGCGGGACGGGCGCTCCACTGCAGCGCGGCATTGGCAAAGACCAGGTCCACACTCTGGTCGGCCAGCGGCAACGCGTCGAGATCGGCGCACAGGCAGCGTGGCCGCCGCAGCCAGCGACCACGTTGTCTCGTGCGCTGCAACATCGGCAGGGCGAAATCCAGCGCCACGACCTCGGCCTTGGGATACCGCCGCATCAGGGCCCCGGTCAGCGCGCCAGTGCCACAACCTATATCCAGTATCACCCGGGGCTCGATGCGGACGTAATCGAGGCGTTCGAGCATACGCTGACCGATCTCCAGCTGCAGTACCGCGGTCTCGTCGTACAGCGGCGCGGCCCGTCCGAAGCTCTGGCGCGCCTTTTCCTTGTCCAGCATGGGGGGGTCGCTTCGGCTCATCGATCAGGCGGCGGCTTCGAGCAGCAACCCGAGACAGACGTCAGGGTGCGACAGAAAGGGGGCATGCCCCGCCCCGTCAACCACATCGACCCTTGCCTTCGGCAGCATGACGCGCAACACCTCTCCCAACTGCAGCGGAACCAGCGTGTCGCGCGAGCCCAGCAGCCACTGGGTGGTGCATTGCAGATTTGGCAGGGCGGCCCGCAGGTCGGTCTGCAGCAACAACGTCAGGCCTTGAGTCAGGCCGGTCTCGCTGGCCGGCGGACGCTCCGCCAGTTCGGCGCGCAGCAGCCGCAGAGTATCGCGGGCATGTTCCGCACCCTTCACCTGCAGGCCGAGGAAACGCAGCAGCGTGGCGCCGGGGTCGTCGCCCAGTGTGGAGGCGAAAGCGCGAAACGTATCGCTCGGCATCGCGCACGACCAGTCCGCGCCCTGAACGAAGCGCGGCGTGGTGGCAATCAGGGACAGCCCTGTGATTCTGGACGGCGCACGAAGCGCGACCTGCAGGGCCACCTGCCCGCCCAGCGACCAGCCGACCCAGTGCGCCTGCGGTGGCGCGACCGCAACGCAGCGCAGCGCCCAATCGTCAAGATCCGCCGCCGACGCAACGCTGCTGCCACCGTGGCCCGGCAGTTCGATCACCGTCACCTCGAAGTGCGTGGTCAGGCGGGGCAACAGCGGCTCCCACACGGCCGCATTCATGCCCCAACCGTGCAGCAGTACCAGTGGCGCGCCGCTTCCCGCACGAGACCAATAGACGCTCACCGCGCCTCCTCCGCAGCGATCTCCGCCAGCACCTCGAGCAGCACATCGACCTGTGCAGCGGTGTGTGCGGCCGATACGGTGATCCGCAGGCGCGCCATACCCTCGGGCACCGTCGGCGGACGGATCGCGCTGACCAGGATCCCCTGGCGCTGCAACGCCCCGCTCCAGCGCGTCGCGCGGTCGCTGTCACCCAACAGAAGTGGCTGAATGGGCGTCTGTGAGGGCATCAGATCGAGGCCGATCCGCTGCGCGCCGTGTCGCAGGCGCTGCACCAGGCCGAGCAGACGTTCGCGCCGCCACTCCTCGTCGGCGGCGATGCGCAGACTCGCCCTTGCGGCCTCGGCAATCGCTGGTGGCATCGCCGTGGTGTAGATGTAAGGACGCGCCAGCTGAATCAGCGTCTCGATCAGCTCCTCGCTGCCGGCCACGAATGCCCCCGCGGTGCCGAGTGCCTTGCCCAGCGTGCCCATCAGAATCGGCACCTCGTCCTCGCCCAGTCCGGCGGCGGCGATGCTGCCCTGTCCCTGCGGGCCGAGCACACCGATCCCGTGGGCGTCGTCGACCATCAGCCAGGCACCCTGCCCGGCAGACACGCCGGCCAGTGCCGCCAGTGGGGCCACGTCGCCGTCCATGCTGAACACGCCGTCCGTGGCGACCAGCTTGCGTCCTTCGGCACCATCGAGCTGGCCCGCCAGCGCATCCGCGTCGGCGTGGGCGTAGCGCCTGAGCCTCGCGCGCGCCAACAGACCACCGTCGATCAGCGAGGCATGATTGAGTCGGTCCTCGAAGACGCTGTCGCCGCGCCCGAGCAATGCGCTGATCACGCCGAGATTGGCCATGTAGCCGGTCGAAAACAGCAGGGCACGCTGTCGGCCGGTGAATGCCGCCAGTTCCTCTTCGAGCGCGTGGTGTGCCTTGCTGTGGCCGCTGATCAGGTGCGCGGCACCACTGCCGGTGCCGTAACGCGCAGCGCCGCGCGTCAACGCATCCGCCAACCGCGGGTCAGCGGCCAGTCCGAGGTAGTCGTTGGAACAGAAGGCCAGCATGCGCCGACCGTCGACCACCAGTTCCGGGGCCTGCGGTCCATCGGTGATACGGCGGCTGCGGTAGAGCCCGACCGCACGGCGCTGTGCGAGTAGATCGTTCAGGGTCTGCATCAGATCGATAGACGTAGCAGGTGTCGACATGTCGCCCGGGCACATGCCGACACCCGCATCAGTTCTGTTTTTACTGCCCCGACCCGCAACACGCCTGACGGTCGGACTCGAGCTCGATCGTCTGCATGTTGATGCCCAGGCGCGCGAACAGCGCATGGTCGTGATCGGCATCCGGGTTGTCGGTGGTCAACAGCCGCTCACCGTAGAAGATCGAGTTGGCCCCGGCCAGGAAACACAGTGCCTGCGTCTCGTCACTCATCTCGCTGCGACCCGCCGACAGACGTACATAGCTGTTCGGCATCAGGATGCGCGCCACCGCGATGGTGCGCACGAATTCGAGCGCGTCGAGCCTTTCGTTGCCATACAACGGCGTGCCTTCAATCTGCACCAGCATGTTGATCGGCACCGACTGCGGGTGCTGCGGCAGGTTCGCAAGTTCCTGCAGCATGCGCGCACGGTCGGTGCCCGTCTCCCCCATTCCCAGGATACCACCCGAACACACATTGATCCCCGCCCTGCGCACCGACGCGAGCGTGTCCAGCCGGTCCTGGAAGGTACGCGTGGTGATCACGTTGCCGTAGAACTCGGGCGAGGTGTCCAGGTTGTGGTTGTAGTAGTCCAGACCGGCTTCCGCCAGCCGCCGCGCCTGTGCCTCGCTGAGCATACCCAGGGTGACGCAGGTCTCCATCCCCAGACCGCGCACCGCGGCAATCATGTCGATGACCCTGTCCAGGTTCTTGTCGGTCGGATTGCGCCAGGCCGCACCCATGCAGAAACGGGTCGACCCCTTGGCCTTGGCCGCCTGGGCCGCCTCGATCACCTCGTCGAGTGGCAGCAGCTTTTCGCGCTCCAGGCCGGTGTCGTATTTCGCACTCTGCGAGCAATAGGCGCAGTCTTCGGCGCAGGCGCCGGTCTTGATCGACAGCAAGGTGCTGACCTGCACCTGGTTGGGGTCGAAATGCGCCCGGTGCACCACTTGCGCGCGAAACAGCAGGTCGTTGAACGGCAGCGCGAACAGCGCCCGGATCTCGTCCAGCGACCAGTCGTTGCGCAGTTCGTGGTCGATTTCCACAGCACTCATCTCAGGCCTCCTCGGCAGGTGCATCATCTTTTTTGGGCACGGAGATATCCGGCCATTCCTCACGGCGAATCCTCATGATCGACCACAGCGACCAGGGTATGATCACGGCCAGTCCCAGCCCCCAGGCGATCAGCCAGGGCGTAATCCCGCGCCCCGGGAAAAACGTCCCCACAGGGATGATCGCCCCCATCACGCCGTAGAAGCGGTAGGCGGCCTGCTGGGTGTAGTGCCCGACTCTCGGGTCCGGGTGATGACGGTGCAAGGCATAAACCAGCATCGACCCGCCGAACCAGAGGATCGGCAGCGGCGGCAGCAACATGCTGATGAGGTTGCCGATGTCCATCTGCATGGCGGCCAGTCGTGACGACCGACCACTGATGGTTTGCTGCGGACTGGATGCCGTGGCGTCCATGGTGGCGCGATCCCGGAGGCAAAAGGATGGGCCATGATAGGTGGGGAAAGTCCACTGTCAACCGAAAAGGATTTCTATGGTTAACATATGGTCACTAATTGATCGGGTCATCGATACCCGCTGCGCCCTGTGCCATGCGCCAGGCCATGCCATCTGCGCCGACTGCCTGATCACCCTGCCACGCAATACCCGGCCCTGCGCACACTGCGCCCTGCCGCTGCCCGAGAGCGCCCCAACTGACACCCTGTGCGCCGATTGCCAGGCGCACCCGCCGGCATTCGATCACGTGATGGCGCCACTGCTCTACGAGAACCCGGTCGACGGGCTGGTGGCGCAGTTCAAGTATCGTCAGCACCTGCACCTGGGACGGGTCCTGGCGGATACCCTGGGCACCGAGGTACGCGGACAGCGGGCACCACCGGTGCTGTTGGTACCTGTGCCGGCCGGACCTCGCCGGCTGCGCGAGCGCGGTTTCAACCAGGCGGCCGAACTGGCACGCTGGCTTTCTGCAGCGCTCGATATACCATGGAGTGGCAGCAGGCTGATCAGGGCTTCCGACACACCGACACAGCGCGGGCTGCCGCGCCCGCAGCGCCGGCGCAACATCCGCGGCGCGTTCAGCTGCACCGGCCCGTTGCCGGATCACCTGGCATTGATCGATGACGTGATGACGACCGGCGCCACGGCCGGTGAGGCGAGCCGGGCGCTCAAGAGCGCCGGCGTGAAGCGGGTCGAGGTGTGGGCCGTGGCGCGCACCCCCCGGGACAGGTGGAATCGGGGGTCTGGCTAACGATCGGCCAGCACCCGCTCCTTCATCTCGCGGCGCTCCTGGGCATCGATCGTCAGCGTGGCGATCGGGCGCGCCTTCAGGCGCATCACGCCGATCGCTTCACCGGTGTCTTCACAATAGCCGTAGCTGCCGTCTTCGATGCGCTCCAGTGCCTGCTCGATCTTGCGCAGCAGCTTGCGATAGCGGTCGCGGGTACGCAGTTCCAGGCCGTGCTCGCTCTCGCGGCTGGCGCGGTCGGCCTCGTCACCGACTTCCTGGTAGGACTTGTCACGCAAATTGTCCAGCGTCTCCTGCGCCTCGGCCATCAACTCCTCACGCCAGCGAATCAATTGGCGCCGAAAGTACTCCAGCTGCCGGGAGTTCATGTACTCCTCGTCCGGGCTGGGTTCGTAATCGGCCGGAAGTTCCACTGCCATGTTTTTCTGACTCCGAAGTTTGCTTAAGGCCGCGGGTTTTTAGCCTACCCGGCCCGCATAATCAACCCCGGGGTGCATCGAAGCCCGGCGCAGCGCAAAAAATTCCTACAGCCGACCGAGACAGTCAGGTACCTTTGGCGAGGTCGGATCGGCGAAGAATCCGCGCACCAGGTCCGCCGCACAGACATGGCTGTCGAGCACACCATGACCGACAGCCGGGAACACGAACACCTGCGACCGCGCCAGATGACGCGCCGCGAGTTCCGCCCACTCCGGCGGAGTCACCGGATCGAATTCGCCGGCGAGCAACAGCGTCGGCACCTCGGCCACAACCGGGCTGCGGAACTGCTCCGGGGCCTCACCCGAGTCCCAGTAGCGGCAGGCATGGTACTGCCAGTCATACCGTTTGATCGGCGCAGCCCGCGGATACCACTGCAGCTGCTGCTCGGCATCGCGCTGATCGACCATACCGGCATCATGGCAATCCACCGACGATGCCACGGCATCGCTGATCGAATCATCGAGCAGGCTGTCGACATTGTCCTGGATCAGGCTGCGCATGGCACTGTCGAGGCGGCCGTCACCCAGTGCGCGCATGCTCGGCGGCAGCCTGGGTATCACGTCCCACTGGTACAGCGCCTCGAACAATAACCAGGCCAGGTCTTCATCGTCGTAGACCACTGCGATGTCTTTGCCGTCCTGGGGGTCGCGCACACTCAGCTTGATCATCTCCCGGTCGACGCGGGTGAGCGCCCTCCGCAACTCCGCATCGAGATCAGCCGGGGATTCCGTACATTCGTCCGCCAGTTCGCAGATACGGCTGTACAGCTCGAACGCACGCTGCAACAGCCATGCATCGCTGAGTTCCGCATTGACCTGCGGCGGATATACCGAGTCCAGGACCACTGAACGCAGGTGTTCGGGTGCGGTGCGCATCATCTGCAATGCGACCCGGGTGCCATAGGACACCCCATAGACGTCCCAGCGCTCCAGACCCATCGCCGACATCAGGTCGATCGCATCCGACGCATTCAATTGAGTGGTGAAGCGATGCAGATCCATGCCGTCGGCCTTGAGCCGGTCATGGCAGGCGCGTGTCGCCTCGCGTACACGGCGGTAGGTCTCCTCGGTCGGCAGCGGCAGGGGCAACAACTCGCGCCGCACGCTGCGCATCTCCGGGCAATCCAGTGCCGGCTCCGACAGGCCGACACCGCGCTGGTCGTACAGCACGACACCGCCATCCCAGCCGGTCTGCTCGACCCAGTGCGACCAGAACCCGACCTCGTCAGCACCGAGCCACGATGACCCGCCAGGCCCCCCGGCGATATACAGCACCGGCGGGCCGGAACGGCGCCAGAACCACTGCGGGATATAGACCACCGGCAGGCTGAACTGCTCCGGCCGCGCACCGGCCTCGGGCCGGGTGTGGAAACGCCCGCAATGCATCGGCCGCCACAGCGGCCTGTCGAACCAGCAGTCGACCCATTCCAGGCGCGCGCCATCGGCCAATGCGAGCGCCGCCGGAGGCGCGTGCAGTGTCTGCCACAACCACCACACGGCCGGCAGCAGCACGACCGGCCACAAAAGCCAGCGCACCAGGTACATCAGCCCGGTCCAGCCAGATAGTCGGCGAACAATCCGATAAACACCGTCATTCCGACATAGTGGTTGTTCAGGAAGGCACGGAAACAGGCCGCCCTGTCGCGCCCGCGAATCAGCCATTGCTGGAACACGAACAATACCGAGGCACCCGCCAGACCGAGCACGAAGAACACACCACGCCCGGCCATCTGGCCGACCTGCCACAGCAGGACCAGCATCACCACCTGCAGCATGCCGATCAATAGCCGGTCGAAGCGGCCAAACAGAATGGCGGTGGACTTGATCCCCACCCGCAGATCGTCGTCACGATCGACCATCGCGTACATGGTGTCGTAGATCAGCGCCCAGATCACGGTCGCCGTGAACAGCACCCAGGCGACTGCCGGGATCTGTTCCTGCAACGCGGTGAAGGCCATCGGGACCGCCCAGCCGAACGCCGCGCCGAGCACCACCTGCGGAAAGTGCGTGTAGCGCTTGGTGAACGGGTACGCGGCAGCCAGTGCCACCGCAACGAATGAATGCGCGATGGTCATCCTGTTCAACGTCAGCACCAGCGCAAAGGCGAGCAGGCTCAGCACCACGAACACACCGACCGCCTCACGCGGCGCCACCCGGCCGGTGGCAAGCGGCCGACCTGCGGTGCGCTCCACCTGGCCATCGAAGTGACGGTCGGCAAAATCATTGATCGCGCAACCGGCTGATCGCATCAGCGCGGTCCCGAGGATGAACACCAGCAGCACCCACCACGGCGGGAACCCAGCCGCGGCGATCCATAGTGCCCACAGCGCCGGCCACAGCAGCAGGTAGATACCGATCGGCCGATCGGCACGCACCAGGCGCCAGTAGTCACCGAGCCGCGTACGCCAGTCCGCCGGCGACAGCGTGGGCGGAGAGGCCGTCATGAGCGCAACGCCGGCAGATCGGGCAGGAACAGTTCGTTGACCAGGATGCGCTCGCCCCGGAAATCGAACAGCGTACGTCGCCCCCAAAGTGCCGCGGGTCTGTGCCGCAGATGGGCAGTGGCACGCCGGAACAGCCGGTGACGCGGCGTGATCCGTGCGACCTCGACGCGCAAGCGACGCGTGGTCGGATCGGCGAACAAGACCTCGCCGAGCGGGCGCTGACCGAGCTGTGTCAGCGCATGCACCGGTCCGCGCAGAGAACCCAACGGGATCAGCGTGCGCGCGAACACCGCTGCATTGCGCCCGCAATACAGTCGGACCTCGCGGACCAGTGTTGCCCGTGCCGGCCCGGCATCGAGCAACCCTGTCTCGCTGGGCAGCGCCGCTGCGTGCCCCTGGAATACCAGCTCGACACGAAACCGGCCGCGGCAACTGGCAATCACCGAACGCGTCAGCGAACCGCGATCGCTCAGCCATGCGTGCACAGACGGCGACACGCCCGGCAGACGGCGCGCAGAGAGCAGGGTCCAGCGGGGTTCACGCGGGGCGCAGGGGGATGGTCTGGTACGTCGTAACATGTTGTCAGGCGATGCAAGTCAGGTTCGATTATCGCACGCCGGGGCATTTTGCTGGCAGGTCGCGGCTTTGCGCACCCGGTTTTGAAAGCGGGGGCTGCCCCGCACGCAGGGAATTTGAAAGCGCGCGGCGGCGCGCACCCGCGTTCATTTCTTTTGCTTGCCCAAAAGAAACGAACCAAAGAAAAAGGCCCCCGAAGACTTGCCCCTCGCCGATGGCGAGGGGTGCCCTGCGCTTCTCGTGATTTCCGGCGCGCG
>Ga0116152_10000619_pt1 | contig 29104 bp, 28 predicted proteins | sample AD_UKC119_MetaG_FD_89894 | JGI IMG/M metagenome (GOLD analysis project Ga0116152, IMG submission 89894) | Active sludge microbial communities of municipal wastewater-treating anaerobic digesters from Hong Kong - AD_UKC119_MetaG | ecosystem: Engineered > Bioreactor > Anaerobic > Digestate... | reverse complement strand
TGATTTCGTTAATATAATACAACTTTTTTGAAAAAAATCAAAATAAAAATGCAAATTTTATCAATTAAAACCTGCATTCTTTAATTATTACTAAAAAGTTCAATTTAACTTTTCAATTGACCATATCCATAAATTTGCTTATCATATTTATATTGTTAATAAAACGATTAAATTTGTCTTGTGATGTGATTTTATAAGCTTCTTTCATTTTAAATTCAATTTCTTGTAGAGATATAGATCCTCTATTTAAATATTTGTACAAATAAGAATTTTCTCTTAAATATTTTTTTAGATTCTGATTATTCTTAATTTTATATTGTGTTCCTACATCCATCAGTCATCAAAATACCTATTCATTGGCCTTGGCTCATAAGGCTCTCTAGTGCTTTCTTTTTTATCTTTTACAAAAAGATCTTGTAAAAGAGTAATTCCTTTTTGAATATTACCTATACCACTTTGAACAGATTCTAAATCCATATTTTTTATAGTACTAAACATTTGTTTAAAACTAGCCTCTGATGATTTCTCGGTATAATTAGCATTATATTCATTCCAGATGCTATTATTTTCCCCATAGAGGTTATACATTTCATAAAATTTTTGCCAAGTCATCTGATTATTTTTAACATAACTTGCTAAACTAGGTTTTGTTTGTACAAACTTCTTAAAATTATCTAAAGACATATCATCACCTAATAAATCATATGCTAATTATCTAGAATATTGTCAATACTTTTTAACTGCTCATCAATTTCTAAAAGAGAAATTTGGTAATTTTGATTTATTTTTACTTCTCTTTTTTCAGAAGACTGCGGAGTTTCTTTAGGAAGAATATCATCTTTTTTAATATTTTCAATTTTAATAATATTTTCAATTTGGACGAATACATTTTCTATATCATCTTTAGATATAGTTGAACCTGTTTTATACCTATCTGATATTGGAATCTCTGATGCCTTAATATATTCTATATCTTGAAGTTTAACTAGCCCAAATACTTCTTTAACATCACCTACAAATGTATTTAATAACTTATATGGATTAGTTTTTACATCTTTTAAGATAACTAATCCTCTTCTTGCTCTTGTACTTTTTTCAAAATCTGTGAGTTTTACTCTTTTAGCTGTTTTATGATCTGTAAATATTGTTATATATTCGCTATTTAGGCTAAATGTATTAACTGATATTACAAAATCTTTCTTTAATAATATTGATTTAACTCCACTACTTCTAATCCCTGATACTGGTATTTCTTCTTTATCAAACCATAATCCATATGAATCACTAGTTGCTATAAATATCTCACTGTGACTATCAAAAGCATTTACTACTTGATCGCTTTCTTTTAATTTCATACACATGATTGGTTTGGTATACCTATTTACTTTAAAATCAATTAGTTTTGTTCTTTTAATCATACCCAGTTTTGATGCAATTACAATATCAATATTTTCTTCAAAATCTTTGACTGGAATAGATGCTATAATTTGTTCTGATTCTTCTATTTTTATTAAATTGCTGACATGTTTTCCTAATTGTTTCCACTTAATATCAGGTATTTCATGGACAGGAACATATAAATAATTTCCTAAATTGGTAAATAGCAGTATTGTGTCAAGAGTATTTAATTCATATAATCCAATCACATAATCCTTATCTTTTAAAAGTGGATCATTATCATCACTTGATGTATAGCTTCTCTTACTCGTTCTTTTCACATAACCATCTTTGGTAATAAGAACAATAACATCTTCTTTTTGAATTAGATCTTGTTCATCTATTTTAATTTCTTCCATATCTTCTTTTATTTCTGTTATTCTTGGAGTTGCATATTCTTTTTTAATATTTCTTAGTTCATCTTTCATAACATTTTTTAGTGTTTCTTCATCATGCAAAATTTTCTCTAACCCAGAGATAATTATATTTAAGTTTTTTAATTCTTCTTCTAAAAGAGTAACATCAGTATTAGTTAGTTTATAAAGTTGTAACATAACAATTGCTTCAGCCTGAATCTCAGTAAAATCAAATTCTTTTACTAAGTTATCCTTAGCATCTACTTTATTTTTAGATGCTCTTATTACTCTTATTACTTCATCTAAAATGCTGATTGCTTTGATTAGCCCTTCTACAATATGATACCTTGCTTTTGCATGATCTAAATCAAACTTTGTTCTTTTAACAATAACATCTCTTTGATGGGCAATATAAGCATCAATCATATCAAGAACTGATAATAGTTTAGGCCTACGATTGACAATTGCAACCATATTATAATTGTATGAAACCTGTAAATCAGTATTTTTTAATAAATAATTTAAAATTAAATCTTTATTTGAACCTTTTTTGACATCAATGGCAATCCTTAACCCATCTTTATCTGATTCATCTCTAACCTCAACTATCCCATCTATCTTTTTATCAATTCTAATTTCATCTATTTTTCTAACTATCATAGATTTTAGTGTCTCATAGGGAATTTCATCTACAATAATTTGATTGTTTTTGCTATCATCAATAAATCTAGTTTTTGCAGTAACAATGACACGACCTCTACCAGTTGATAAAGCTTGCTTGATAGTTTCTGATCCTGATGCAATGCCTCCTGTTGGAAAGTCTGGTCCTTTAATAATATCTAGAATAGTTTCTAATCTAGAATTAGGAGAGTCTATTCTTTTAATTGTTGCATCTATTACTTCTCCTAAGTTATGAGGGGGAATATTGGTGGCATATCCAGCACTGATACCGGTTGCTCCATTTACTAATAAGTTGGGAAACTTTGCTGGCAAAACAGTTGGTTCTAAAATTGTATCATCAAAGTTAGGTGCCATTTCTACTACACCTTTATCAATATCTTTTAAAAGTTCTAACGCAATCTTAGACATTCTAGCTTCAGTATAACGATAAGCTGCTGGTGAATCTCCATCAATTGAACCATTATTACCATGCATATCAATATATGGTTTATTATTTTTCCACCACTGACTCATTCTAACCATGGCATCATAAATAGAAGTGTCTCCATGAGGATGATAATTACCAATTACATCTCCTACAGTTTTAGCACTTTTACGATATGCTCTGTCATATGTATTTTTTTCTCTATACATTGAATATAGAATTCTTCTTTGTACGGGTTTTAATCCATCTCTTACATCTGGAATTGCACGATCTTGAATAATATATTTAGAATATCTTCCAAAACGTTCTCCCATTATTTCTTCTAATGAATAATCAAATATTTTTTCTATGATATTTTTCATCATGTATCACCAATAATATTGTATCAAAAAAAATAAAGTATTTCTACTTTATTTAGATTATCTTTTTTTTGATGCATCAATAAAACTATCTATAATCACTTTGTTTGGTTGGTTATCCATCATCTTTTCAGGATGCCATTGAGTTCCCACCGCAAAAAGATTGTCTGGAAACTCTATTGCTTCAATAATACCATCTGCTGAATATGCAGAAATCGTGGCATCATGAACTTTAGTTACCATCATTTTATGTTGACTATTGACAGCAAAACGGCGTCCTTTCATAATCTTTGATAACTCAGTATCATCCAATACCCTAATATTATGAATATCATTAGAGTGATCTACTCCTGTTTTAATTTTTGAAGAATCCCTTTATAATCATCATATTTAATATTATCTGCTGCCACCATTACTTGCATGCCACGGCATATTCCTAAAAGTGGCATATCATGATTTAGTGCCCACCTTGCCATAAACAAATCATGTTCAAAAATCTTATTTCCCCAGGGATTACTAAACCATCACATATTTCCCAATTGCTAATTAGCATATCTTTATCATCATCTGTCAGTTTTGGAATAGTTTCATCATAAAAATAGTTTGTGTCTATACTTGGTGGTAAAACTATAGGTATTCCTTCTGCTTTGATTATAGCCTGTCTTACCATTTCTAGTATCGTTTGCACCGCAAATTTTTTACCATCATTTCTGACAACTTCTTCTGATGTTGTGGTTATTCCTATTTTTGGTTTATCCATCCTCATTCACCCTTCCTAAAAATATTAAAAAATGTTTTAAAAAAGATTTTAATATCTAACAAAAGATTCATATTGTCAATATAATAATAATCATATTCTAATCTTTTTTTATGAGTCAGTTTTCTTCTACCATTTGCCTGAGCCATACCAGAAAGGCCAGGACGAACTTCAAATAATTTATCATCAGGTCTTATTGGTAACTTTTCTGTAATTATGAATGGTCTTGGTCCAATAAATGACATATCGCCCTTTATAATATTTATAAGTTGTGGAAGTTCATCAAAACCAGTACGATTAAGAAATCTTGAAAATTTAGTGGTTCTAGATATATAATCTTTTTTTATATTATTAGTCATAGTCTTAAACTTATAAATAGTGAATCTTTTTTTATTTAATCCAATTCTAGGCTGTTTAAATAATGGCTTTCCTCGTTGATCTATTTTGACTAAAATTAACAACAGCAAAAATATTGGACTTAATATTATTAAGAACAATATTCCAAAAACAAAATCTAATAATCTTTTGATACACTTTTTATACATAACTATCCTATCTTATATTCATCTTCCAATGAGAATTCTACGTTTTCATTAATCCATTCTTTTCTGGGTTCTACTTTATCCCCCATTAATACACTCACTCTTTTTTCGGCAAGAGATGCATCATCAATATTCACTTTTATAAGTGTTCTAGTCATAGGATCCATTGTTGTTTCCCATAACTGATCTGCATTCATTTCACCAAGTCCTTTGTATCTTTGAAGAGTACAATTCTTATTTTTAGTCATCTCTTTCATCTCTTCAATCGTATATGCATAGTGCATATCTTTCCCACTTGTTATTTTAAATAGTGGAGGGAGTGCTATATACAATTTGCCTGCTTCAATTAATGGCCTCATATATCGATAGAAAAAGGTTAAAAGCAGGCATTGAATGTGCGCCCCATCATCATCAGCATCGGTCATTATTATTACTTTATCATATTCTATATCATCCGATTCAAAGTTTGCCCCTACTCCAGCACCTATTGTGTATATCATAGTATTTATTTCTTCATTTTTAAACATTTCTTCCATTTTAGTTTTTTCAGTATTTAAAACTTTACCACGAAGAGGAAGAATTGCTTGAAACTTTCTATCTCGTCCTTGTTTTGCTGAACCACCTGCTGAGTCACCTTCAACTATAAATAATTCTTTTTTTGTTTTGTCTTTTGACTGTGCAGGAGTAAGTTTTCCAGATAGCATACGTTCTTTACCATTTTTTGTCTTACCTTTTCGTACTTCTTCTCGTGCTTTTCTAGCCGCCTCTTTAGCCATTTTTGATCTTAAACACTTTTCAATAATATCGGTTGCAATTTTTTTGTTTTCTTCCAAGAAAAAGGCAACTTTTTCTACTACTAATCCTTCAACAATATTTTTAGCAATTGGTGTTCCTAGTTTTCCTTTAGTTTGTCCCTCAAATTGAAGTAAAGATTCAGGTATTTTCAAACTTATAACCGCAGTAAGTCCCTCTCTTACATCAGGTCCTTCAAAAGCTTTATCTTTTGGCTTAATGAAACCATTTTGCTTAGCATAATCATTGAATACCCTAGTAAGACCTGCTTTAAAACCTACCTCATGTGAACCACCATCTACTGTTTTAACATTATTTACAAATGAAATTATATTTTCATTATAAGAATCTGTATATTGAAATGCGATGTCTGCTTCAATCCCACTTTTTGAACCTGTAAAGTTGAACACTTTATGGATTGCTTCCTTTTCTTCATTCACATATTCAACAAATGAAACAAGTCCATTCTCATAACAATATGAAACTTGTTTATTATCTTCTAAATCAATAACTTCCATCATCAATCCCTTGATTAAAAAGGCTGATTCTTGCATTCTTTCAGCAATTGTTGTAAATGAAAAATTGGTGTTTGAAAATATTGCTGGATCAGGCATAAATCTTACCGTTGTACCCGTTTTATTTGCTGAACCTATTTTCTTTAGAGGTACTGCTACCCTTCCACCATTTTCAAACCTAATATAATGCTCTTCTTTATCTCTTTTGATAGTTACTTCCATCCAAAGAGATAAGGCATTAACAACTGATCCGCCTACTCCATGGAGACCTCCTGATACTTTATATCCTTCGCTTTCAAACTTTCCTCCAGCATGTAGAACAGTGTAAATTACTTCTGGCGTGGATTTACCACTTTCATGTTTCCCAGTCGGAATTCCCCTTCCAAAGTCTTCAACACTAATACTCTTGTCTTCGTGAATAGTAACTTTTATGCGATCCCCAAAGCCATTGATGGCTTCATCTATTGAATTATCTATTATTTCCCAAACTAAATGATGAAGTCCTCTTTTATCTGTTGATCCAATATACATACCGGGTCTTTTTCTAACAGCATCTAGTCCTTCTAATATTTTTATACTATGTTCATCATATTTTAATGCCACTTATACCATCTCCAACTTAATTATAGCAAATTTTTAAAAAAGAATCATCTCGATATACTATTTCTTCTGGCAAAGATTTTTATTCTTATAATTTATATCATATGTTACTTCTTTGCCAAACCAGGAAAGTGGTTTAAAAGAAATGGCATCATTTTCATTAGAAAATTCTATTTCTACTATTTTTAATCCTTCTAAACTTTCGTGATATATGTCATGTTCTATTATTACATTTTCGTATGGTATTAAATATCTAGTTTTCCTAATTAACCCTATTGCCTCTAAAGAAAGGGTATCAAATTCTTTCTTTTCTATTTCTATTTCATGTTCTTCCCTACTTAACAACCCATTACTTTTAATAGTTTTAAAATATTTATCATTTGCTTTTCTTAGTCTTATTTCAGGATTAAAAGATAAATATCTTTGATCTATCTCTAATTTTTTAAATCCTTCTAATGATTCTGGATAACCATCCGTCAAAAATTTTCTTTCTATTTCCATTATTTTTCAATATCTTGCTTTAACTCATATAATTTATTCAGTGCTTCAATTGGAGTCATTTCAAGAGGATTTAATTCTCTTATTTTATCCTCAATACTTATTTTTTCTTCCTCTGCAAATAGACTAGTCTGGATAACAACTTGCTCTTTTTTATTTTCGTGCTCATAGATATCCAATATTCCCTTTGCCCTTTTTAACACCTCTTTGGGAATTTTTGCTAAAGATGCAACATGAATACCATAACTTTTATCAACAGCACCACATTTTATTTTGTGTAAAAATATTATGTTATTGTTTTCCTCTAATGCACTGACATGAACATTTTTTAAGAAATGAAGATCTCTGTCTAGTGTCGTAAGTTCATGATAATGCGTTGAAAATAAAGTTTTTGCCTTTACTTTATCATGAATATATTCAAGTATTGCTTGTGCTAAACTCATACCATCATAAGTTGCAGTTCCTCTGCCAAGCTCATCGAATAATAAAAGACTATTTGATGTAGCATTAGTAATTGCATAATTGGCTTCTTTCATTTCAACCATAAATGTTGACTCTCCACTTACCAAATCATCGCTAGCACCAATTCTGGTAAATATTTTATCGAATATTGGAAGTGATGCTTTTTTGCATGGCACGAATGACCCCATTTGCGCCATAATAATAATTAATGCTAGTTGCCTCATGTAAGTAGATTTACCTGACATATTAGGACCAGTAATAAGTAAAATATTAGTTTGTTCATTCATTGATATGTCATTTGGAACAAATGATGATTTACTTACTTTTTCTATCACTGGATGTCTTCCATCTTTAATATCTATATTTCTCTCATCTACTATGGTTGGCCTGACATATCCATTTGCTTCTGCTACTGTTGCAAGAGACTGCATAACATCAATTTCTGCAAGGACACTAGCCGTTTTTTGAATATTAGTAATATATTTTTTAACTTCTTCTCTAATATTTAAAAATATTTCATATTCCATTGCCACTATTTTTTCTTCGGCATTTAATATTAAATCTTCTTTTTCTTTTAAAACTGGTGTTATAAATCTTTCAGCATTAGATAAAGTTTGTTTTCTAACATAACCGAATTCATCTTTAATGAGTGAAATGTTGCCTTTAGATATTTCAATATAGTATCCAAACACACGATTAAACCCTACTTTTAGGTTCTTTATGCCTGTCTTTTCTCTTTCTTCTTGTTCCATCTTTAATATAAAGTCTTTACCTCCACTTGACTCTTCTTTTAAAGTATCTAAAGTACTATCATATCCTTTTTTAATTAGGTGCCCTTCTTTGATAGTAGGCGGAGCATCTTCATTAATTGCTTTTTCCAAAAGTTCAAATAAATCTAAAAATGTCTCAATATCTTTATCATATTTTAACTGATTTAAGATATTTTTAATTGTTGGAAGGGGCTTTATAGAATTTTTTAACTGAATTAGGTCTCTAGCATTTACATTTCCATAACTTATTCTTCCTACTAAACGTTCTAAATCATAGATTTCATTTAGCAAACTCTTTAATTCTTCGGTTAACAGAAATTCTGTTAATAATTTAGAGATAATATCATATCTACGATTTATTTTTACTTTATCTATCAATGGATTTTCTATATAATGTTTTAATTCTCTTGCCCCCATTGCGGTTTTTGTTTTATCAAGCAGCCAAAGAAGTGAATAAGTTCTCTCCTTTAACCTAATAGTTTCTGTCAATTCTAAATTCCTTTTTGTATGAACATCTAACTCCACATATTCTGTTTTATCAATTACTTTTACTTCTTTAAAATGGTCTAACAAACTCTTTTTAGTTTCATTTAGATAAAACAGTAAATGCTTAATTGAAGTAATCATTCTTATATCTTTGACATCTTGATATAAATAATTGTAATAACTATTATCTAATAGTTCATCACTTATTGTTACCAATACTCCATAGGTGCTTCTTAATATTTCAATTATTTGTCTATCAATTTTATTGTTTACAATTACTTCTTTGATACTTAATTTTATAATTTCATTAATTATGCTCTCTTTTTCATTGGTAGACTCTACTACATAGAAATCTCCTGTTGTGATATCAGCATAGCTGATAAATGTTGCATGTTCAAAATAATAAATACTGGCAATATAATTATTATCCTTTTCGTTTAGGCTGTCGCCTTCCATGATAGTCCCTTTGGTAATTACTTGTGTAATTCCTCTTTCAACTACACCTTTTTTATTTGGAAGAGTAAGTTGCTCACAGATTGCAACTTTATATCCTCTATCTACTAATTTTTCAGCATATGATAAATAAGCATGAAAAGGAACTCCACACATAGGAACTCTTTCATCTAATCCACTATTCCTTCCTGTCAAGGTAAGTTCTAGTTCTTTTGATGCTGTATATGCATCCTCAAAAAACATTTCATAAAAATCTCCCAAGCGAAAAAAAACAATACTATCTTCATAATTATCCTTTATTTCCATATATTGTGCCATCATTGGTGCTAATTTGTCTCTGTCAACATCTTCTCTTTTCATATACTTCCACCTATAAAAATTATAACAAAAAAATAGATTGATATCTATCTTTTATTTAAAATGATCTCTGACTCTTTTGGCTTGTGCTAAACTATCTTTTAAATCTTTCATTGATGTTTTTACATATGCTATTTTACTATCTATTAGTTCTCTCTCACACATATCATTTTCATGATATATAATTTCATACATGTCTTCATATTCATCCCATAATGTACCTTTTTTTAAAATTGGTACTTTGTCGACTACAAACTCTCCATCTTTAATGTAAAGCACATATGGTTTAGCACTAATTTTATGATTTACTCCTTTAAAAATATAAATCTGAGTATCATCATCAAATTCTGAAATATAATTTTTAACCATTATTTTCACTCCTTAAATTTTTTAAAACATCGTCAAAAGTTGTTCCTTCTATAATTCTAATATTATAATTATTTTTTTTGACTAAATCAATCACTTCTTGATAATTTTCTCCAGTTGGTGCTATAAATATATCAGCATTACCTTTTAAAGCAGCTTTTAACTTATATTTGATTCCACCAATTTCGCCAATATTACCTTCTTCATCAACGGTACCTGTCCCAGCAATTTTTAGTCCCTTAGTAATGTCTTCTTTAGTTAATTTATTATATATTGATAAGCTCATCATTAGTCCAGCACTAGAACCAGAACTTCTTTTTAAATCTTCAAAGGATATTCCTTTGAAAGTTTTATATTCTTTATCTTGGTATAGATATACACCCATAGCTTTTTGATCATCTACCAAAATAGTCTTAGAATAACACATTTTTTCTTTACCATCTCTTAATACTTTGATATCCATCCGATCACCTACTGTAGTGTCTTGCACAATTTCTCCTAAGCTGGTTTTATTTTTAATTATATGCCCATTGACTTCCACAATAGTATCATTAAATAACAGATTTGTATCTGCACCATCATAAATATATATTATTCGAAGTTTAGTATTTACTAACTCAATATATTCATTAGCAGCGGTATATGCAACATATTTAGCATTTTCGAAAGATTCTTCTAAATAAAGTTTCATCCTTTCCTCATATTCTTGAAGGGATTCATTTGTTTCTTTTAAATCTTCTTCTTTTTCTATTTCTAAATTAAATATCTTGGCAATCAAATAAGATAAAGGAGTTGCTTTCATCTCACTGACATAAGTAATATTAAATGAACCTTTGCTTTCATAAGCACTCTCTACAATTATTTTATCATCTATTTTTGTCGTACCACCGCCAAGCGTCACATAATATGGTAATGGTATTACTGATAGAAGGAAAAAGACCAAAAGTAGAATTAAGAACTTATACTCATCTTTAATAAATGCTATTATTTTATTTCTCATATTATCTCTCCTAAAATAATTATAACAAAAATGGTGAACATTTATGAAAAAACTTATATCTTTTTTTAAGATTTGTCTATTTACTTGTTTAATAATAATAATTTTTTTAATATTAAAAGTATAAATGGTTCAATTCTCTTAAGTTTTAACTTATGGAAAGAAAATATATTTCCATCACTTTTCCCATTTTTTTTTGGTTGCTAATATTTTAACAAATATTGGTTTTGTTGAATTTATTGGCAATATGTTTTCTAAATCTATGTATTTTCTATTTAAGATTAAAAAAGAATGTGCTTTTATCTTTATTATGAGTATGTTATCTGGATTCCCTAGTAGTGCTAAATATATAGATGATTTATTAAGCAAAAGTTTAATAGACAAAAAAGATGCTGAAAAAGCATTACTTTTTTCATTTTTTTCTAATCCCCTATTTATTGTTAATACAATTGGGATAATGTTTTTTGATAATATGAGAATTGGTATTTTAATATTAATTTGCCATTATTTAGGTAATGTTGTGATTGGAGTCTTGTTTAGAGGTTTTAATATCAACAACTATTCTAATCATATTGAAGAATTTAAATCAAAAAAAATAGATATAATTAGAATATTTCTTGATGCTATCATAGATAGTTTAAAAACACTTGCATTAATATTTGGAATCATAACAGTATTTTTAATTATAACGTCTATTGTCTCTGCAATATTTCATTTTAATTTTATCACGACATCGCTTATTAGTAGTGTCTTAGAAATTACATCAGGATTAAAACTGTTATCTCAAACTAGTTTATCCATAGATTTAAAAATAGTACTATCTACCGCAGTACTATCATTTGGGGGACTATCTATTCATGCCCAGATTTTTTCTATTTTAAATAAATATAATATTCGGTATAGGTATTTTTTACTTGCGAGAATTCTCCATGCTACCATTTCTTCTATTATGGTGTTGTTGTTACTACAAATGGGTGGCTTATTTTAAAACCATAATTAGGAGTTGAAGTGCTAATTTCATAATATGGAACATCAATTGTTAAAAGTGATCTAGTACCATCTATAGTAGTAACACCCATATTTATAACATCCAGACTAATCTGATCTTTATTCGGTATATCATATATGATATTATTAAATGTAATTGTCTTGTCGGTACTACTGACAGTAATAGTTGTGGTAGTTAAATCATCATAAGTAATGGTACATGTATTGTTACTGCAAGTAACATTATTTACTGTATTTTTAATTAAATCATCTTCTATATCTTTTACTAAAGTACTTTTAAATTCTGCCATTTCCTTACTAAAGGCTTCATCCGATGCTTTTTTCTTAACTGATATAACAGTTCCTAGCATAGAAAAAACGAGTAGTGCCAAAATTGCAAATGATATAATAAGTTCAATCAAAGTCATTCCTTTATCATTTAATTTCATATTTTCTCCTTTAATAAGTCTTTATAAGTTTTTCTTCACCATTTTTAGTTTTATAAACCTTTTTCTTTTGATTTGTAAAATAATTTATAAGTGAATAGTCTCCACATTTAAGTGTCAAATAAATTATATCATCTTTTTTTATGACATAACTTTCCTCTTCCATACAGAGTGCCATTTCACTATCAAAGGGATTGTATACGTGATTTATATATTCTTCTTCTATTAAAGTATTTAAATAAACTTTCTTTCCTTCTGTCATATTATTTTGAAAATCATAAACTTGTGCCTGACTAAGAATTCCATCAGCAGAATATCCTAAAGTCTTATATTTTTCATTTTGTTCAAAAATATACAAACAGACAAATATTAATATACAGGCACCTAAGGCTATCAATGAAAATATTAGGAAATCTAACTCAATTTGATATTTGTTATTTTTCATGGCTATATACCGCTAACATTTTTTTGTATATATCTGGTTCAATCATATCAATTGTCTTAATCGCTTTTTCTAAAGATTCTTTATAATTTCCCCTGAAAAATTCAAGTGATGCAGTATCCAACCCACTATTTATCTCTAAACTTAATGGCCTATATCTATTACCATAAACTATTATCATTTCTGATAACTTGGCAGTTTTAATCATTTCATTTACAGTATTATATACTTTAAGTGCTAAATCACGAGCAGTATCTACTCTGACATTAAGTGTTTTAATTGTAATTGGAGTCTTTTTTAGTTCTTTTATTACTTCCTCATTGGCTTCATTAGCTTCTGATAGTTCTACTACATAATTATTAGAAACAATAGGTAATTTATAAGTTCTCATCTTAGACTTGCACTGCTTTAAAAGAAGAGTGATTTCATCTAATTGTTCTCTTGCTCTCATTTCATCATCTTGCATACTTCCCAATGATTTTAAACAATCATCTAATGATATTTCAGTATCTTTTAACCTATTAGATAAAAAGATAATATCATTTTTTAATTTGCTATATGGCTTAACTTCAGATTTCAGTTCCCTAATTACAGTATTATAATTATTATTTATGTCAAGAAGTTCTTTTTTAATATCATTAAATGTTACAAGATCATCATTTGACAAATTATATATGTTTTTAATATCATCTAATTGACTATCCACATCACTTACAATTGCATTAATTTTAATTATTTTTTCTTTAAAGCTCTTAGTTGTCTCATCAAATATCTTTCTGCTTCTTTTTTCATGGCTAAATTCATTAAACAAACTATCCAAATATTGTAAAAATGTCTTTAGTTCTAACATACTGTTTTCAATATTTAATATTTTTAACTTATCACGAATTATATTGGTACTCTTTTCAATTTCTGCTAAATTATATTCCACTTTCAAGTATGCAAGTGGATACTTTTTTTCAAGCATTTTTTCATAAGTTTCTTTTATCTCTTTTATTCTTGAAGGAATAATATTTTCTAAAAGCAAAACAATATCGGGTGTTTCTTCTACAACAACACAGATATGGGAAATCATTTCATCGAGTACCTTTACAACTGCAATGGTTTCACTATAATCATTCTCTTCCATTACATTCTCGAAGTCCTGAAATTTCTTTTCAATATTTTCAAATTGCAGTTCTATATAATTATAAATATCTTTATATGAATCTTTATTATTTATAAACTCTTTTTCTAAATCACGATATCTATTTTTAAGTTTAGTTACTATAGATCTATTTCTTTGTTCACTCATAGTAACTTCTTTTATGTCATCAAACAAATTATCAGTTGTTGTTTTAACTTTATATATTTCCATTTCCAATTTTGTCATAGTTTCTATCGCTTTTTTAATATCTTTGTTATCAAGACAATTGTCAACTTCAATAATCATATCTGTTAGTGTATCATATCTTTTAGTTTTAATTACTTCAAACTTATTTTTCCAAGATTCATACTTTTGTTTTAATTCTTCATTATTTAATGATACTTCCATCTTGGCAAGTTCTGACATAATTGGCGTTGATACTATTAGATTTCTTTCTCTTTCAAGTAGTTCTAACTGCTTTTTTAATTTGTTAAATTTTTTATTTCTGACAAGCAAAAAGAAAATCACAGTGAAAACAAAGACTGCAACTGTAAAAGCAATTATGTATATAACCATCTTACTCATACTAGTCACCTACTATAGTATATTTTATCAAATTTATAGAAAATAAACAATAGATTTTATGTCTTATCTCAACATGGTTGGTTCTTTTTTAGTTAAATCAATTATGGCAGACGATTCTTTTGTTTGAATAGTATCTTCAATTACTATATCTATGCTCGGAAATTCTTTTTTTATTTGTTCTTTATTCATACATATATCTTGCCCACTTTTATTACATGAAGTTGCTAAAAGAGTACCAGTTTTAGATATTAATTGTTGTAATGATTGATTAGTAGTTACTCGTACACCGAAATCTGTTCTGTCAAATTTTTTAATCATTGCTGATTCTTTTAAGTTAACAATAAATGTATACTTACCAGGAAGATATTTTTTAATTAGCTCTATATTATAGGTTTTAGTAGTATCAATTGCTTCTATCAAAGTATCCACATCTTTAAATATCAGTGATATCTTTTTATCAATGGGGCTATCTTTTAATCTATTTAAGCGTTCTTCATTATCTCTCTTTGCAATCGCCATTAACCCATACACAGTATCTGTTGGTATTGCCATTATTTCATCATTTAATATTTTTTTTGATATCATTTCTACATCTTTAAAAGTATACATCAAGCTATCTCCTTAAACTTCTTTATACCCCAAGTATATAGTACTCTATTTGATATAATCCATAATACTATTACAAAAGCAAGTATTATTAATGCCATGTTTTGAAACGACAAATTTAGTGTTGATAAAACTCCTATAATAATAATTGTAAAAACTAAAGGTACCATAATTCCTACAAATGATGCTGCTGACTGCTTAACTATAATTGTATCATTGATAGCATCCATTTTTGGAAATAACAAATTACATATCAGTCCAAAATTACAGATAAACAAATTATAGATAATGCATATTACCACAAGAATTAATAGTTGTAACGGAGTTATGTATGAACTTATAGTAAAAATTATCAATCCTAATATAACTGCTGGTAATGTTACCAATCTATTGACATGTTTTTTGGATGCAAATATATCTTTTGTTTCGATTGGTAACATCTTAAGTATCCAAAAATTATTCCTTTCAATAGATATTGAACTATTAGTAGTCATTGTAAAACCTACTACCATTAGCATAAAATATAACACTAGTGAATAAGAATCAAGTTCTATATTAGTTGACACTAACTTAGTTAGAACATCTGGTTTGTAAAATATACTAGCAACCGATCCTATCAAAAAGAATATTACGCCAAATGCTGTGTTAAATACATAGATGGCGGAAGAAAAATATCTTTTTATTTCTTTTATATTTAGTGCCTCTCTCTTTGATTTTGATATCAATTGTTTTTCTTTATAAACACCCTTTTTAGAATGAGAAGACAATCTAGAGATAATACTAAAATATTTCTTACTCAATATTAAAACAAACAAAGTGAATAATGATAAGTTAATAATTATATATATGCCAATATATATAATATTATTTGTTACTAAAAATTTTTCTATTAAATAAATTGGATAACCAATATATTTTATAATATTATTTAATAATAGAACATTATCAGTTAATAGAAATAATAAATTTTTAGCTTTAGTTATAAAAAATAAATATATGCCAATAAATAATATATAGCATATAATTTCAACTATATTTTTTCTTTTTGATAGTGCTGTGATTTTTGCAACTACATATCCAAATAAAGATGCAAGTATAGTTGGTATCACAGGTAATAATATTAAAATAATTGGTATCATTATATAAAATATTATTGTACATGATATATTTTTAATATAAATACATAATCCTGGAATCATAAATAACAAATTTATAAGAAAATTCATAAATATTAACACTAAAAGTCTACTTGTAAAAATTGTGCTTCTTTTAATAGGGAGTGATAATAGCAAATTATTATCTTTACTATCAAAAAGCACTGATTTGGCACTAAATATTGTAAAGAAAAATGAAAATATTGTTGCAATTATCATAAGTATTGGAATAAAGTAATCGGCAATTCCTGATGTCAATAATGTATCAAACATGGTTTTTAAAAACATATATAAACTGCCTATTAAACTGCCAAGAATATATAGTCCAACAACAATTATTAATATTAGTTTCTTAGGAGTTGTTTTTTTGACTTGATAAGTATTAATTAAATTATTCTTAAATAATATAAATAATTTATTTTTCATTTTCTATCTCCAAGAATACTTTTTCCAAATCCTTTTTTTTCGTTAAGTCTTTCGTTTTTCCAACTTCTATAAGTCTACCATCCTTAATAATTGCAATTCTATCACATATTTTTTCTACTACTTCTAATACGTGTGATGAGAAAAATATGCATACTCCATCATCACATAAAGATCTCATTGTATCCTTTAGTCTTTTGCTAGATATTGGATCAAGCCCTACAAATGGTTCATCCAGAACTAAAAGTTTTGGTTCATGAATAAGGGCTGAAATTATTGTAAGTTTTTGTTTCATACCATGAGAATATGATTCTATCAAATCACCAAGAGACTCAGTAAGTTCAAACATGTCCGAATATTTTTTGATTAGTTCTTCTCTTTTTTCTAAGCTTACTTCATATATATCTGCTATAAAATTAAGATAATCTATGCCGCTAAAACTATTATATATGTCGGGATTATCAGGAACATAGGCTATCTTTTTTTTACATTCTAGTGGAAAATCTTTAATAGATTTGTTATCTATTAGTATTTGTCCTTCATCAAATTCATGAATACCTACTATTGCCTTAATTATAGTTGTTTTACCAGCACCATTATGCCCAATAAAACCAAATATTTCACCATCTTTTACTTCAAGCGAAAGATTATTAATTGCAACTTTATTACCATATTTTTTAGTAACATTTTTAATTTCTAACATAAATCCTCCTTATATTCATCAAATACCATTCTCTCTTTAGTAATTGGATGATTAAACTCTAAATGATATGCATATAACATTAAATCACAAGTATTATCATTGCCATATTTATGATCTCCCACTAAGGGATGATTAATATTATTAAATTGTACTCTTATCTGATGAAATCTACCAGTTTTTAGGGTTATATCAACCAAAGTATTATTGCCTATCTCCTTAATAACTTTATATTCAAGATGGGCATATTTTCCTTTATTAGAAGTAGTTATAAAAGCCATCTTATGATTTTCATCTTTATATATATAATCTTCTAGTTCACCAGCTTTTTCTTTAAACTTTCCATGAACAAGTGCTAGATATTTTTTAGTAAATTCACCATTTTTAATTTCTTCAGACAATCGCTTAGCAGCTTTAGAAGTCCTAGCGAATACCATAATTCCTGCTGTTGGTCTATCTAGTCTATGAACAAGTCCCAAATAAACATTGCCAGGTTTATTATATTTTTTTTTGATATAATCTTTCAGCAAAGTAAGCATATCTGGATCTTTTGTATTATCGCTTTGTGAAAGGATTCCCTTAGGTTTCATTGCCACAATTAAATGATTATCTTCATATAAAATATTCATTTTACCACCTATAGCAATTATACCAAAAAAAGGGTGTTTTTACTACTCTCTTCTTAGCGAATCAATAATATTTAGATTACTGGCTTTTCTCGAAGGATATAAACCAGCTAGTAAACTTATAATAGTACTTAACATTATTCCTAAAAATAAATAAGTCATCTCTACTATAACTAATTTAGTCTCAAAATAATTAATTGATAATTTATTTAACAAACAAGAAAATATAAATAACATAGTAATACTAATAACACTAGATAGTAACCCTATTAGGAGAGATTCTGATAAAAATATTTTTTTAATATCTTTTTTTCTTAATCCTAAAGACCGTAATATGCCTATTTCTTTTGTCCTTTCCATAACACTAATATACAATATAACAGTTATCATTATCATAGAAACAATTAGTGATATTGCAGCAACTGCTGATAAAACGTATGTAATTAAATTAATTGTATCCATGTATGTTTTTATGATATCCTGTTGATCTAGTACGATATATCCCATGTTTTTCAATTGTGCAATAATTTTTTTGTTATTTTTTATGTTATTGGAATTAACATACATCGTGCCTAATCTTATTTCTACTTCTTCTATGTTACTAATGTTTTCAATTATAGCTATATCTTCATTTTTAAAACTTGTTCCATCATCTTTATATACCTCTATTATTTGGGGATCTACTATATCATCTATTCCGTTTTTGAGATATTTTTCTACACCATTACCAATAGATAGGACTAACATAATACTTAAAATACCAATTGATGTTGCAATTGATACTAAAAAGTTTCTTTTAAATTTATTTTTCATATTTCTTTGTGCTATTTTTAAAGGTAGGAATCTTTTAATATGATTACTTTTTTTTACACCATTATCCTTTTGATTATTAACTGACTCTTTTTTCGTTTCATCACTAGTTATTATTCCATCTGATATTGTAATAATACGATTACATGATTTAGATACTTCTTTTGAATGGGTAACTATAATTACTAACTTTCCACGATTTGCAATATCTCTTAGAATATCAACAATCATTTGACTATTTTTACTATCTAGTGAACCTGTTGGTTCATCTGCTAAAATAATATCAGGATTCTTAATAATTGCCCGTGCAATGGCTACTCTTTGTTTTTCCCCACCCGATAATTTGCTTACCTTTTTATTAAGTAACTTTTCTATATCTAAACTCTTACACACATCTAACATATTATCTTCTTCTAGATTAGCGATATCTGAAGAAATTCTTATATTATCTCTTACAGTCATATGATTAATGAGATTAAAACTTTGAAAAACAAAACCTACTTTGTCTTTTCTATATTGATATCTATCTCTATCATCTAATAATTCTTTGTTATCAACAATAAAGCTTCCTTCATAAATATTATCAAGTCCTCCAATAATATTTAAAAGTGTTGATTTGCCACTGCCAGATTCTCCCACTATGGCAATCATTTCTCCCATATTGAATTCTAAATTGATATCTTTTAGTATTTTGACACTTTCTTTTTTATTAATTTTAAAAACTTTGCATAAATTCTTTATTTCTAACATATTACCTCCTATAATTATTATTACAAAAGGTTTTATTTATACCTAATACCTAAACAAAAAAGCACTTCTATAGTGCTTCTTTTCTTGAAAAATTCAATCTTCCTTTTTTATCAGTTCCAATTGCTTTTACTACAATCTCGTCTCCAACATGTACTACGTCTTCTACTTTTTCAACTCGCTCTTTTGCTAGATGTGATATATGTACTAGTCCTTCACAACCTGGCCATACTTGAACAAAACATCCAAATGACTCTATCTGTACTACTTTTGCTGTATAAATCTTACCATCTTCAACTTCCTTTGTAATATCTTCTATCATTTGTCTAGTCTTTTCAATTATTCCTTTGTTAGTATGATAAATTATTACTCTACCATCATCTTCCAAATCAACTTTTACTGCATTAGCATCTTGAACTGTTTTAGTCCCACTTGCTTCAAGTATAATTTTAGTAATCATTTCACCACCGCGACCAATTACATCTTTAATTTTTTCTGGTTTAATCATAAATGTAACCATCTTAGGCGCATATTCTGATACTTCTTTTCTAGGTTCAGGTATCTGCTTTTTAATTACATCAAGTATTTGCATTCTTGCAACTTTTGCCTGTTCTAGTGCTTCTTTTAATATTTGTTTATTAATACCTTTAATTTTAATATCCATTTGAAGTGCACATATACCATGTTCAGTACCTGCCACTTTAAAATCCATATCTCCTAGATGATCTTCCATTCCTTGAATATCTGTTAAAACAGTGTAATCGTCCCCATCGGTTATTAAACCCATAGCAATTCCTGCAACTGGTGCCTTAATTGGTACTCCCGCTGCCATTAAGCTCATACATCCAGCGCAAATACTTGCCTGAGATGATGATCCATTACTTTCTAATATCTCAGATACTACTCTAATTGTATATGGGAATTCTTCTTCACTAGGTATTACTTGTAATAATGCTTTCTCTCCCAATGCTCCATGACCAATTTCTCTTCTGCCGGGAGCCCCATATCTTCCAGTTTCTCCAACTGAGAATTGTGGAAAATTATAGTGAAGCATAAATCTTTTTTCATCTTCTAAAGATAATCCATCTAATATTTGATGTTCGCCAAGTGCTCCCAAAGTCGTTACTGACAAACTTTGAGTTTGACCTCTTGTAAATAGTGCTGAACCATGAGTTCGTGGAAGTATATCTATACCTGTTGATAGTGGTCTAATCTCAGTCATTGCTCTACCATCTGCTCTAGTATGCTCTTTAACAACTATTTTTCTAAATATTTCATATTCAATCTTTTCAAGTACTAATTTTACTTTAGTTAAAAGTTCTTTTAACTCTTTATCAGATAAATTACCATTTTCCTCTTCATATTTTTTAACAGCATCTTCTTTTACTTTATCAATTGCTGCATATTTTTCTAGTTTATCTTTGATACGCATTGCACTATTTAACTCATCTGTTACTAATGTTTCTACTTCGTTTCTTAAATTATCACTAATTTCAAGAATTTCATATTCCATCTTCTCTGCGCCAATTGCTGCAACGATTTCTTCTTGAAATGCTACTAATTCTTTGACTGCTTCATGTCCAAACATAAGTGCTTCTAGCATATCAGATTCACTAACTTCTTTAGCGCTTGATTCAACCATATTGATAGCTTCTTTGGTACCTGCAACTGTTAAATCAATATCAGAAACTTCAGTTTGTTCCGTTGTTGGATTAATTATAAATTCTCCATTTACTCTACCAACTTTTACTGCTGCAACTGGGCCATCAAATGGAATCTTACTTATACATGTTGCAAGTGATGAACCAAACAGCGCTGTTGTTTCTGGTGAATTATCTTGTTCAACTGATAATACTTCGTTAACAATTTGAACTTCATTCCTAAATCCTTCTGGAAATAATGGTCTCATAGGTCTATCAATCATTCTTGCTGCAAGCGTTGCGTTATCTGTTGGACGTCCTTCTCTTTTAATAAATCCTCCTGGAATTTTACCAACAGAATAAAGTTTCTCTTGATATAAAACCATTAATGGGAAAAAGTCTCCCAACAAATTAGCTGTTTTAGATACTACTGCCGTTGATAATATAACTGTATCTCCATATCTTACTAAAACTGCTCCATGTGCTTGCTTGGCTAATTCTCCATGTTCAACTACTAACTTTCTACCCTTAAAATTTAATTCGAATATTTTCTTTTCCATTCTCACTTCTCCTTATCGTTCTTGCTTTACTTATTATATTATTTTTTTCCTTTAATAGTGCTTGTCTTGATATATTATCATCTTTATTATCTAGAAATGAACTAACAGGATACATATAATCATCTATTATACCAAAATCATCTTTAGTATTTGAAATGAAATAATATCTATACCCATTTTCTACATCTTTATAATATGGACCTTGTATACTGGTTTTAGGGCCTGATACAATTCCTTGACCAATATATTCACAATATTTTAAAAAGAAGACATTAGTAGATTTATGCTTTAAAGCTAAATCTACTCCTGTTATTTTAAAAATATCTGCTACATATAATCTTTTTATTTTCATAATACCCCCTACTACAAAAAAGAAAGACACTAAAAAATAGCGCCTACTTTCTTAATCCTAATTTTTCTATTAACACTCTATATCTATTAATATCCTTGTTTTTAAGATATAATAGCATATTTCTTCTCTGGCCAACCTTTTTTAAAAGTCCTCTTTTAGAATGAAAATCATGTTTATGTTCTTTTAAATGTTTTGTTAATTCTGTGATTTCTTCTGTAAGTATTGCTACTTGAACTTCTGCTGATCCAGTATCATTATCATTTATTTTAAAATTTTTAATGATATCTTGCTTCTTTTCACTTGCTAATGCCATAGCTCCTCCTTTATAAATTTTCACCAAATCCTAGTTTAAGGACGGAGTTGCCTATAACCACGATTTGGAACGTATATAATATACTATATATTTTTAATTTTTGCAATGTTTTATTTAAAAATTGTAAATAATAGTAATCCAACTCCCAAGATTAGCAAAATTATGCCACGAATAATTAAATGTTTTCTTGATATGTTTCTTGTTTTCTTCTCTTTCATATATACCTCTATTTAATAATAACAAAATAAAATATAAATTGCAATTAGAACCTATGACTGATATTTGTCATAAGATATATCAACAGGTGATATTATGTTTAATCGTCATAGTTTCTTTTGCAACTGTCAAGCTTGTCGTAATAAAAGAAGATGTTCAATAGGATATTTTTGGTTACTTTTAATATGGGTAATAATTATTATCTATCAGGCAATTATAACTGTTTTTTTTACATTTACTTGGAATGCTGTAATTCTTTTATGTGAATTAATATTCTTCTTTGCTCTCCTCTTTAGAATAATATGGTGATATTATTTTATCTGTTTTAAATAAATAGTTCATCATACTATTTATTTTTTTAGTATTTTGATATTCATCCGGTACAAAGGCTATGGCATCAGGCAATGACAACAATACAAAGAGCAGTTTTCTTTCATCACTTTGAAGAGGATACTTAGATTCATATAATGATATTAATTCCCCAAAGTCAACTTCATCATAACAATTTTTATAAAATTGATATAAGTCATAAATTGGATTATCTATTTTATAATTATCCCAACTTATTAAATAATTATTTTCATTTCTAATAAGATGATCAAGACTTAAATTATTATGAATAGTCACTGCTCTTACTTTATCTTTATTTTTTATAAGCTCATACCAATTATCTAATTCTTGATTACAATAATACAAAGATGCATATATCTTAGAAATATTTCTTACCATTAAATAATTGCTTGGTGACATATATATTTCATCGTCTATTTGATCATTAATATTTTGATAATAATCCATAGTATCAGATATTTTTTTTTTAAGATCTTCATAAATAATTTTATAATCTTCAATATCTAATTTTTTATAATGTGTTGTTTTGCTATGAAGCAGTGCAACTAAATTAATAATATCTTGTGCCTTTTGCTCTTTTGGAGTATTTACTCCTTCAATATACTCATATATATCATATTCATCATTTGTATCACGATTATACATCCTAGGAAAATAAAGAAAACTTCTTGATGATAAATATTCAAACAAGTTTTCTTTAGATTTCTTCTTCTTTTTTATGACATACTTATTATCTTTTGAAGCTATTATTTTAGAATTATTTTTTATTTCATAACTAATTGGCTTGATTTCATATTTGCGTAAAAATTCTTTCTCATTAATCATTTTTTACGCTTGCTGGTATTACTAACTTAGAACCTGCCTTTATTTCATCAATACTATTATATTTTAACAATTCATTTTTGGTAATTGCATATTTTGAAAGTATATCATCAATACTATCTTCATCTCTCATAATATAAATACTATATGTTAAATAAGTTTCATCATCATTATTACTATTAATATTAGTAACTACATCCTCTATCTTAACGATGTTTTCTTCTTGTTCATGGCGATTATCTTTTATATCATGATCGTCTATTTCTACAATTGGTATTTTTGTAGCAACTATTTCCTCCTTTTCTTCTAATCCATCAATAAACACATCAATATTTATCCTCAATATATCTTCATTTATCACTTCATAATAAAAATCATCAATATCAAAAAAAGCATCCACTATTTCATAATTATTGCTTATTGATATTTCACATGGTATTTTATAACTATATTCTGTTGCAATTTCGCTAGCTTCTGCCATTTTATAAGCCCCTTTAATATAAAAATTCCCTGACAATAGATGATCTTTAATTGTTAAATCATGATCAAGTGATATAGATGTTATTTCACTTATTTTGGATTTAAGTGAGATGTCTTTGGTAAATGGTATTATTTTTTTCATAAAATATCTCCTTTCATTTCATTTAAATATATGCAAATATATCTATAAAATGAAAAAAGATAATTACTTATCTTTTTTACGTTTTCTCTCTGGTCCTTCCACTATCAAACTTCTGTCATTGCTTTCTAAGTAACAGTTACTAATTTTATTAAAAGACGATTCTTCCAATAACTTTATCTTTAGTTTCTGTTTTTTACTAAATGCCATATATTTATCAGGTAGACTAATGTTTAAGACATGACACCAATAATAAATTGTATCATATTCAATTAAATCATTTAAATTTATTCCTAACGAAACTGCCTTTCTTGCTTTAGGCCTTGATAATTTACGATCCATCATTTCCATAGCAACATAACATCTATTGACAAGATTTGGATTAATAGTTTTTATATCTGATTTTAAGCCATTAACATCACTTAACAATTCACATACTTGATCATTAACCATTGCATAATTAGCATCGGATTCAAATATTTCTCTAACTTTCTTAACAAAATTATATGCACTATTATATAATTGAGAAGAGTAAAATGAAACATTAAAATATGGTTCTGATATTAATTCTTTTAAAATTTTATAGTTAACACAAAATAATGTTTTATCTTCATATATAGGTAATAATTTGTTCCCTTCATCTGAAATTATTAGTGATCTTTCTAATAAATACAGTAGTCTATATGCTGAAGCTTGTTCTTTCCTTTTTTCTAGTTCTTGATATGAATCTAAAATCATATCTCTCATTTCAATACTTATCATAATTTTTCTTCCAATAAATTTGATATGATTTGTTCATAATTATCGATCATTACAAATTTAATCCCTTTCTTTATATATTCATCTATATCATCTAAATCCTTCTTATTAGTTTTAGGTAGATAAATTCTCTTAATATTTGCTCTTTTAGCACCTATCACTTTTTCTTTTAATCCTCCTATTGCTAGTACATCCCCATTTAATGTAATTTCACCAGTCATACTTATTTCTGATGATATTTTCTTGCCAGTAAAAGAACTTATTAGTGCTGTCGTAATTGCAACACCAGCACTTGGCCCATCTTTTTTTATAGCTCCTTCTGGAACATGAATATGAATATCAGATTCACTTATCAATGATGGCTCAATTTCGAATTTTTCACAGTTGGCTTTTATATAACTAATTGCAATTTTAACACTTTCTACAAATACATCTCCCAAAGATCCTGTTGCTATAATATTTCCACTACACTTATAATGAACAATTTCAATTGGTAATATATCTCCACCACTTGGCATATAACTCATACCATTTACTACACCTATTTTTTTAATTATTTCATTTTGATTATATAAGTATTTTTCATTACCAAGATAAATAGTAACATCGTTTTCCTCAATTACATATTTAAACCTCTTTTTGTTTTTTACTACGATTTCTTTGACTATTTTTCTAAGCACAGAAGATATTTCTCTTTCTAACTCTCTAACTCCAGCTTCCTTAGTATAATTTCTAATTATTTTAAAAATTGCATCATCACTAAATAAAACATTTCTTTCTTTTAACCCATGATTTATTATTTCTTTTGGTATTATATGATATTTGGCAATATTAAACTTCTCATATTCTGTATAACTAGATAATTCTATAACTTCTAATCTATCCAATAGTTCTAATGGAATTTGTTCTTTATAATTCGCAGTACAAATAAACATGACTTTCGATAAATCAAATTCTTCTTCAATATAAAGATCTTGAAAACTATTGTTTTGTTCCTTATCCAAAACATCTAATAAACTAGATGCTGGATCTCCTTTAATGTCTTTAGTCATTTTATCAATTTCATCTATTATGAATACTGGATTTGATGAATCTACTTTTTTCATGCCTTGAATTATCTTACCAGGCGCTGCACCTATATAAGTTTTTCTGTGACCTACAATTTCTGCCTCATCATTTATCCCGCCTACTGATATTTTAGTAACATGACGATTAATTGCTGTCGCAATAGATTTTGCAAGTGTGGTTTTACCAACACCTGGGGGACCAACAAAACATAAGATGGGGCTATTAGCATTCTTGGTCATCTGTCTTAATGCTAAAAATTCTATTATTCTTTCCTTTATTTTATCGAGACCATAGTGACTATTATTTAAAATTTCTACTGCTTTGTTTAAGTCAAGATTATCTTTAGTTTCTTTCTTCCAAGGAAGAGATAATAACCAATCTATATAATTTCTAATAACACCTAATTCTGGTGATGCAGTTGAGCAACTCTCATACCTATGAATTTCAAGCATCAATCTGTCTTTTATCTTCTTAGGTGCATTGAGAATATTAACTTTAGATTTTAATTGATCAACTTCACTATCTTTGTCATTAATATCCCCTAACTCTTCACGAATTAATTTTAATTTTTCGTGAAGAACAAATTCCTTCTGTGCTTTTTCCAATTCCTTTGAAACATCTTGTTCAAGTTTTTTTTCCAAATCAATTACTTTTAATTCTTTATTAATATCATCAAGTAACATTCTAACTCTGATTACCGGATTACATTCTTCTAATAATTCTAACTTTCTCTCATAAGATGAGGGAATATATATTGCAACTATATCTGTTAATTTATTGATATCTGTCATATTATTTATTTGTGATAGAATACTATTACTCATATAAGGCACATTATCAATAAACATTTCTAGTTGCCTAATTAGACTTCTTGCATATGCAACCTCTTCAAATGATTCTAAACTATCTTCCACAACAGGCTCCAATATAGAATTTAATACATCATCATCTTTTTCATAGCAACTTATTTTTGCTCTTTGGATACCCTTGATAACTATTCGCGTTTTGCCATTTGGCAAATCTAATTTCAGAGAGATAATTCCAATAACTCCGACCATAGGAAGCTCTGTAACATCAGGGTTCTCTTCTAAAGGATCTTTTTGATTGGCAATCAAAATATGTGAATTAAAGTATGTTTCAGCAAGCAGTACCAATTCTTTGTCTTTATTATTGTCTATCTCAAGCCTTATCTCACTGTTTGGAAATAAAATAGCGCCTTTTAAAATTAAGACTGGCAATGTAGTTTTAATCATAAAATAGCGCCTCCCAACATAATGACTTTTATTATAATTGGTTTAAAAAGAGAAATCAATATAAAACAAAAAAAAGATAGAAAAATCTATCTTTAACTATGATTTCGTAAAACCACTATCCCAGAGCCGCCTGCTCCACCGGCATAATTAACATTATTTGTTGTGCTGGATCCTGCTCCTCCACCGCCGCCTCCAGTATTAGCAACTCCTGCTCCACCTGTTGTACAAAATCCTCCTGCTCCACCTCCCGGTGTTCCTGCTGTCCCAATATTTACAGCACAAGATTCTCCACTTCTACTACCAGTTCCTCCTGCTCCTCCACCACCATACATTGTAACACCTGAATTACATGATGAGGCACTTGCTGTACCTTGACCAAATTCACAAGTAGTTACTCCACTACCCGTTCCTTGAGCTCCAATACCTAACCCGGTATAATTTGCAATTCCTGATTTGCCATTATATCCTCCTGAACCTGATATTGCTTGATATGTAGGACCTCCGTTAATTCCGCCACCGCCGCCACCGCAGCCGCCTGCTCCTCCTGCTCCACCTCTCAATAGACCTACATTAGCTGATCCTCCTGAACCTCCTTCTGCCTTATAAGTTGTACTAATAAAATATGATTGTGTTCCGGAATTCCCATTTGCTGCTGATACGCCTGCTCCTCCTGCTCCTACATAAACAGTATTTGCAGTATTTGCAGATAGTGATGGCACACTAGTATACGTTGCAACGTATCCACTACCGCCACCACCGCCGCCTGAATATTTGTAACTTGCGTTGTGACCGCCACCGGCACCACCGCCGCCTACAACGAAAGCATCAACCGTAGTTGCTGTAGTAAAGGTAATTGTATATGACCCAACACTCTTTAATCTTATGATCCAACTAGATGCCGTCCCATCAACATAATAAGAAGATCCTGTATATGTAAATAAATTACCCCATACTGCATACAAATTCACAGTCCCACTACTTGCTAAATTGCTTACACTTTGTCCATCAGTATATGAAACAGTTGTACTTCCACTTGATGTCGCCCATCCTAAGAATCTATATACCATTCCTGATGCTCCTGTTGTTATTTTAGAAAAACCATTGGTTGTCAGGTTTTGTGCAACATTATATACATGGGTACTATTTGCTGTTGTACCACTTCCACCAGAACTATTATATATAACGGTATACTCATTTGCTCGCCACTGAGCTGTTACGATTGCATTAGAAGTACCCATTGTTACTACATTGCCGCTTACACTACTACCTGTTCCATTTATACTCCACCCAGTAAATGTATAATCAGTTCTTGTTGGTTCCTTTAGTGTTATTGTATCTCCTCCAATAACGTTGTAACTTGTAGGATAAGTCGTTTCTCCACCATTTAAGTTAATAGTTAATGTATATTGTGTTTTACGTGTGGCATACGCATTTATTCTATTTCCTTCACTTGTTTCTGCATGAGTATTATCCATCACTGTTGTATATGTACTTCCATTACTTGAAACACTTGTCACATTATTATAATACGTTCTGCTATCTGCCCAATAATGCCATATTGCAATTTCATCTAAGTTGTATGTAGAACCTAAATCGACAACTACACATTGATTACCTGTTGCGCCCCTTGCATAATTTGCACTTGTT
>Ga0116152_10000618_pt1 | contig 29104 bp, 30 predicted proteins | sample AD_UKC119_MetaG_FD_89894 | JGI IMG/M metagenome (GOLD analysis project Ga0116152, IMG submission 89894) | Active sludge microbial communities of municipal wastewater-treating anaerobic digesters from Hong Kong - AD_UKC119_MetaG | ecosystem: Engineered > Bioreactor > Anaerobic > Digestate... | reverse complement strand
CTGGCGAAATAAGTTTTTTTGGCGACGGAAGAAAGAAAATTGACAATGTAAGCGGAATCTTCGGAAAGGTCTTTGATTTCAAAAATTCCCAAAACGGTTCCCAATTTTTTTTGATCAATGTTGCGGGAAGAAAAATTGACTATCTCTATGTAAGGAGTCAATTTTTTGTTGTTGATGACGACAATTTCTTTTATGTCAGTGTCTATTTTGATTTGTTTTTTGGCTGGCATAGGAATTGAAAATTTTAACAAATACCAAAAATTTGAATCCGAAATCCAAACTTTTTGTGCAGATTTATTATAACAAAAAAATGGATATCGTTAAAGGCTTGTGACCGAACAGGTTGCGAAAGACGAGAATATTGTTTAGAATTAGTTTGTGGCGAGGGGCAGGCTTCAAGAATAATTTTTTCGCCAAACACGCAAGTCCTAATTTTTATTGAATTTTATGCTGAAGGAAAATTTGAAGTTAAGCAAGCATTTTAAGTTTTTGAAGAATAAATTTTTTTGGATATTTGTAGTCTTTTTTGTTTTGGGAATTTTTTTGCGGACATATAATTTGGGTTCGTGGTTGCATTTTGAGCTGGATCAATCACGGGATGCAATGGTGGTAGATAATGCTTTGGCGGGCGGAGTTGCAGAATTGCCGCTTTTGGGTCCGCGGGCAGCCGGCAGTTTTTTGCGTTTGGGACCGATATCTTATTATATCAGTTATCTTTTTTCTTTGTTGATTAATGATTCAGTAATCGGCTCGGCTTTACCGTGTGCTTTCTTTTCGATTCTTTCAATGATTGTTTTTTATTTTTTAATGAAGCGGTATTTTTCCAAAAGTATTGCTTTGGCGGCGGGAGCGATTTTTGCTTCTTCTTTGTTTTTGATAACTTACGCACGCTTTACTTGGAATCCAAATCTGTTGCCGTTCTTTATTTTATTTTTTATGTACGCTTTATTGCGGGCGACTAATGAGGAAAATAAAAAAATGCGAGGCTGGTGGTTGGTGGCAACGGCAGCAGCACTGGGAATTTTATCGCAGCTTCATTTTTTGGCGATGGCGATAATTTTTGTGGTGGGCGTTATTTATCTGATAATTAAGCGACCAAAAATTAAAATTTTGTTTTGGGGTTTGAGCGTTCTGACGGTTTTTGTTTTGAATTTTCCTTTGATTGTTTACGATGTCGAAACCGGAGGTGATAATGTTAATCAGCTTTTTGAAACGGTTAATGACAAAACAGACAGCAAGTCCAGTCGAAATCTATTGGAAAAAACGGTTAAGAATCTGGCTGAAAACAGTTCGATGTATTGGATTATTTTAACCGGTTATCAAGATTTTGATATGCCGGAATTTTCTTTTTCTGCCAAAAAGATTATTGATGTCGAATGCAAGGAAATTTGCCGGAGAAATTTATTGCAAGAAACTTTGGCGGCGAGTTTTTTTGCGGCTGGATTTTTGCTTTTGCTTTGGCGGACTTTTCGAGAAAAAGATTCTCAGAAAAAAGATTTTCTAATTTTGAATTTAATTTTGTTTGCGGTTTCAGCGGCGGTCTTCACGCTTCTGGCTTATGATTTGTCGCCGAGATTTTTCTTGGTGGTGATTGCTCTGCCGTTCGTGTTTTGGGGGTTGGTGATGGCGGAAATTTCCAAATTTTTAAGAGCGAGAAATTTAATTTGGATTTTGGCGATGGTTTTTGTGGCGTTTAATCTTTACTTTACCGCGAACCTTTTTACTCAACTAGCAGATGCTAAAAATGAATCTATTGAAATGGAAACCGATCGGATTATGAAGCAAAAAACGCGTATTACTTTGGAACAGCAAGAGATGATTGCGGATTATATGGCGGAGCAATACAATAAAAATAAATATCCGATTTTTTATCGAGCGCAAAGCGAATATCATCGTGCCTTTGGATATCTATTGGACAGGCGTCAAATTCCTAGAGATGGAATGGAAGCGGGAGATAAGAGCGATATTTGCGCGCACGGAAATTATTTTTTGATAATGCGCACGCAATCTGATAAAACCGCTTTCTTTGTAAAATATTTCAGTAAGTTTTCCATTGAAGGAGAAAAACAATTTGGCACATTGACTGTTTATACTTTAATGCCAAAACCGGATTCTGTGAACTGCCTGGATGCTGATCAAAGTAAATTTAGAAGCATCGATAATGATGAACGCTACACTTGGCGAAAAGTTTTTGACGAGAAATAATTTAAAATTTTGCGCATTATATAATTTCAAATAAATCAAATGAGAATTTTATTTTTCAATTATGAATATCCGCCGTTGGGAGGCGGAGCTGGTAACGCAACTAAATATATTTTAAAAGAATATTCCAAGCTGGAAAATTTACAAGTTGACTTAATTACTTCGGCAACGGATGAGAAATACAGCGAGGAAAAAATTAGCGATAATATTACAATTTATAAATTGCCGATTGGAAAAAACGGCAGCAATTTGCATTACCAATCGCAAAAAGAGCTTTTGATTTATGCGTGGAAGGCTTTTTGGTTTGCCAATAAATTGACCAAAAAAAATAAATATGATTTGACTCATTCTTTTTTTACGGTGCCATGCGGAGCGATTTCCTTGTGGCTGAAATTTTATCGAAAAATTCCCTACATCGTTTCTTTGCGCGGTTCGGATGTGCCGGGTTACAGTGAGAGATTTTCTTTTATTTATGCAATTTTGACCCCGCTGATAAAATTTATCTGGAAACAATCTGCTTTTACAGTAGCTAATAGTCTGGGATTTAAAAACTTGGCGCTCAAAACTAATTCTAATCAAGAAATTAAAGTGATTACCAACGGAATTGATGTTGAAGAATTTAAGTTTAAGGGTTTGGAAAAAATAGATTGCGAGCGAAAAGATTTTAAAATAATTTGCGGAACGCGCGTTACGCATCGCAAAGGAATTCGTTTTATTTTGGAAGCCTTGAATTTGTTGGTGAAGAAAAATTTGAATGTCAGCTTAGATATTATCGGCGAGGGGAATGAGCGGGAAGAATTGGAGAAGCGAGTGGATGAATTGCAGTTGAAAGACAAAGTTAATTTTATCGGAGTAGTGGAACACAGCCGATTGCCGGAAATTTATGCGGGAGCTAATGTTTATGTTTCCGCTTCTTTCAATGAAGGAATGAGTAATACTTCTCTGGAAGCTTTAGCGGTTGGTTTGCCAATTATTGCCACCGATACTGGCGGAACTTTTGAAACAGTCAAAGAAAATGAAAACGGATTTGTAATTAAAATGGGTTCCGCCGAAGACATTGCCGAAAAAGTGGAAATTATTTACAACGATTGCGCAAAAGAAAAATCAATGTCGCAAAAGAGCCGAGAGATGGCGGAAAAAATGAGCTGGAAAAATATCGCGGAAAAATATTTTGAACTTTATAAAAGATAAAAAGTCAATAGTTTTCTTATTGGAAGAATTAGGTTATTATAAGGCTAGTTAGTAGTTTTTAGATTAGTTAAAATTTATGAAACAATCACAATTATTTACCAAGACATCCAAAGATTTTCCCAAGGATGAGGTTTCTAAGAATGCACAGCTTTTGATTAAGGCGGGTTTTGTGCATAAGGAAATGGCGGGCGTTTATTCTTTTTTGCCTTTGGGCTTGCGAGTTCTAAATAAAATTAACCAAATTATTCGTGAGGAGATGAACGCGATTGGTGGACAGGAATTATATATGACGGTTTTTCAATCGCCGGAAATTTGGAAGAAGACCAATCGTTGGAGTGATAAAGTGGTGGACAATTGGTTTAAAACTTCTCTGAAGAACGGTTCGGAATTGGGACTGGGTTTTACGCATGAGGAACCGATTACGGCGCTGATGAAAAAATTCGTGTCTTCTTATAAAGATTTGCCTTTTTATGCTTATCAAATTCAAGAGAAATTTAGAAATGAAGCGCGCGCCAAAAGCGGGATAATGCGTGGGAGGGAATTTTTGATGAAAGATCTGTATTCGTTTTCCAGAAATAAAGAAGAGCACGATGAATTTTATGAGAAATCCAAGCAAGCTTATCTGAATGTATTTAAACGAGTGGGAATTGGTGAAATGACTTACTTGACTTTTGCATCTGGAGGAACTTTTTCCAAGTATTCACACGAGTTTCAGACGATTTCGGAAGCAGGTGAAGATATCATTTACCTGGATGAAGAAAAAAATATTGCAATTAATGAAGAAGTTTATACCGATGAGGTGATTGCCGATTTGAAATTGGATAAAGAAAAATTAGAAAAGAAAAAATCAATTGAAACGGGAAATATTTTTTCTTTGGGTTATAAATTTTCTGAGGCTTTGAGTTTGACTTATAAAAATGAAGAAGGCAAAGACGAGTTTGTGTATATGGGTTCCTATGGAATTGGACCAAGTCGTTTGATGGGAACAGTGGTTGAACTTCTGTCAGATGAGAAGGGAATGATTTGGCCGGAGAGCATTACTCCTTTTCAAGTGCATTTGATAAATATCGGCGAGGAAGAAAAAGCGCAAGAAATTTATGATGACTTGATTAAAAAAGGCGTGGAAGTTCTATGGGATGATCGAGATGCGCGACCAGGAGAAAAATTTGCCGACAGTGATTTAATTGGAATTCCTTATCGTGTAGTAGTGAGTGAAAAATCTTTGGCAGCTGGTGGAGTAGAGGTAAAGAAAAGAAATGAAGGAGCGAGTGAGATAGTGGGAATTGAAGAGATGATAAATAGTTTATCAAGTTTGTAAGGTTTTTAAAGTTGAAAGAAAGTTTAAATTTCTAATTTTGAATTTCTAATTTTGCCTGCCTGCCGGTAGGTAGGAATTTCGAGTCAATTTTTGATGTCTTAATTTCAGAATATTAAAAAACAAGAGTTTATTTTTTGTTGTCATTGCGATCCGCCCAAGGCGGAGTGGCAATCCCAGAGTTTAAAACACAAAACTTAATATTGGAATAAATTTATGAATCAAAAAATTCCGTGTGTCTATATTTTGGCTTCCAAAAAAAACGGAGTTATCTATACTGGAGTTTCAAGCAATTTGCAAAAAAGAGTTTGGGGACATAAAAATAATCTAGTAAAAGGATTTACAAAAAAATATAATATTCATGCTTTAGTTTATTACGAAGTCTGCCCATCAATGGAAGCGGCGATATTAAGAGAAAAACAAATAAAATCTGGCTCAAGAAAAAACAAGATAAAATTAATTGAAGAAAATAATCCTCTTTGGCTTGATTTATATGATGAATTGATTAAGAATGGTTAATGTAAAAAAATAATTTCATAATTTAAGATACAAAACCTAATATTAAAATTGAAGAATAAATTACGGGATTGCCACGGTCGTTCCTCCCTCGCAATGACGAATTATTAGTCGATTGCTTGCCTGTCGGTAGGCGGGGAATTGGGAATTTGATATTTGAAATTACAAAACCAACCCTCACCCCAGCCCTCTCCCCGAGGGAGAGGGGGTAAAACATTTTCTTTTTTGGATGAAGAGATCTAATTATTTTCGATGCCTCTATAGATGCCTCTGAAGTAAGTACTCAAGTAAGTACCTAAGTAAGTACTCGAGTACTTACTTCCTGCCCGCAACGCCTTGCTTGCATGGCAGGCGGGTGCTACGTAACATGCTACGTAACAAAAAATAAAATACTAATAACTAAAAACTAAATTTATGAATTTACTTATTGGAAACATTAAAATGAACATAATCTCTAAGGATGAGCGGGAGAAATATTTTTCAGAATTAGAGAAAAATTTGGAGGGTAAAAAATTTGAGAATACAAAGATAATTTTGTGCCCCCCTTTTATTCATTTGGAGACTTTTGCTCGAAAGCTGAAGGATAAATCCATTGTGATTGGAGCACAAAATATTTATGAGGAGGAAAGCGGAAGATTTACGGGAGAGGTTTCGGCGCCGATGGTAAAAAACTTTGGAGGGGAATATGTGATAATCGGACATAGCGAGCGGCGGACTATTTTTGGAGAGACGGATAAAATGGTCAATGAAAAAGTGAAGGCGGCGGTTAAAAGCGGATTAGTTTCGATTGTGTGTATCGGTGAGACGATTAAAGACAGAGAAAAAGGCGAGGTGAAAAATGTAATTTCTACTCAGCTTTTAAATGCGTTAAATGATATTCCCAAGGATCAAGTTTCCAGAATGATAATTGCTTATGAACCGGTTTGGTCGATCGGTACGGGAAAAATTCCAACAGCTGACGAGGTGATGGAAGTGCGAATTTTGATGCAAAAAATTTTGGTGGACAATTATGCAATGCAAATAAATGAATTGCCGGTGCTGGTTTATGGCGGATCGGTGAATGCTCAAAATGTTAGAGAGTTGTGTTTGGATTCGGGTATGAATGGAGTTTTGGTGGGAGGCGAGTCATTACGTCCGGCGGATTTCATCAAGATTGGAGAAGTTTTAGATAAAAAATAAAACAGGCTAGTTTTTAATGCCTGTTTTATGAAAGTTTGGGAAATTTATTTCTTCTCTGGAACGATGCTTACAAATCTTCTCTTGACAATTTTTCCAGTGAAAGCTTTGACTTTCTTTTTGCTGAATTCAACAACCCCTTTGGTTAAAGCGTAAAGAGTATCGTTTTCTCCGCGTCCTACATTTTTTCCTGGATGAAATTTAGTTCCTTTTTGGCGGACAATGATATTTCCGGCGTTAGCTTTTTCACTACCGAAAATTTTAACTCCTAGTCGTTTTGAAATAGAATCGCGACCATACTGAGTAGATCCACCGGCTTTACGATGTGCCATATAATTTATTTAGAATATTAAACTAACAAAGATTAGTATAGCAAAATTTAGAAATATGTCAAACAGAAAATCGAAAATCATTGAAAAAATCAAGTTATTTTGGAAAAATTACGAGAAACAGATTGTCTTGTTTGCGGGTATAATTTTGGTGGCAATTTTCTCATTTGAAGTGGGATTTCTCGAAGGGAAGAAAATAGAGAACAATGATACTTTGGTAATTGAAAAAGCGGCGGAGCAAAAAGAATGTGTTTGTAATAATGCTCAAACGGAAAGCTTGATAAATTCAACAAATCAAAATGTTGCTCAAGGAAAAACCGGTGATGAAAAAGAATGTGTTTACGTAGGCAGCAAAAATTCCAATAAATATCACATCCCAACTTGTCAGTTTGCCAAGCGAATCAAGCCGGAGAATCTAGTCTGCTTCAAAAGTAAAGAAGATGCTGAATCAAAAGGTTATACGGCGTGCAAGTGTGTGGAATAACATGCTATTGACTTTTTTCTAGATTCGTGCTAGTATTAAAGGTCATAAAATTTAGTGCAAAAAAAGCCTACTTTTAGTGGGTTAGTTGTAGAATTATGGCATAGGAAGTCTGTCTGAAGCAGGCTAAAATAGCAGTACTTCAAAAAAGGAGCGACATTATGAAATCTTCTATCTGTCTGTGTGTGGCATTTGTTTTTTGTTTGTTTTCCTCTAGCTTTGTTTCAGCAAGCCTTGAAAAACCGGAAAATATGAACGAAGCGTTGTTAGTTCGCATGCTTTCCATATCACTTAGTGAATATCATGTTTTTTGGCCGGAAAAAGAGATGATCCTTGATGATTGCATCTATGAATATTTCTTTATTACAACTTTATCCCAAAAAAGATATATCATTGAAGGAATTTCCGATAAAAATGATAGAGATAAGGATACAACAATCGTTGCCTATGAATTTGTTCGATTTCTTTTTCCTGGGGATCATTTCACAAAAATGAGTGAAGGGGAAATCTACAATATTCATCTGAAAATGGTGGTCAGGGAAATTTATCGGGAAAGGATTTTTCTTGGCGAGGATGGTCTTTATAAGGCTACCAGAACAAATAAGTAGTTGTTCCATTTATGAGCCGTTGGGTATAATATCCAGCGGCTCGCTTTTTTAAATTTGCATTTTGCTAATTTGCTGTTATACTAATATTGAAATTAAAACTCTCCAGTAGAGTGGCAATCACCACTTGAATTTGTTTCTCGAAAACAAGAGAGGATGAGAAGAAAGTCTCCAATTAGACAAGTAGAACTCATCGGGTAAGCCCGTAATAGCTGTAATTGAGTTTCGTTAATTTATATTGACGGGAAAATTAAGGTGGTACCACGCCTCAATAATGATGTGCGTCCTTATGCAATTTTTGCGTAGGGATTTTTTTGTTGGGCTACGAAAGTACAAAATTTGGATTATTTTTAAGATTTAATAAATAAAAAAAATAAGACCACCTACGATGTAGATGGTCAGGAAAAATATTTCAGAGAAAAAACTAGGCCGCCTAATTTGACTTTCTGTTTTCTTCCAGTCTGCCAATTATGGCTGCTGTCATTGCCGACACACAGCGTGGCATAACTAATCTTTCAGATATGGAACGAATGTCGTCAGTTGAAATTAATCCTTGTGGAAATTCTTCCAAAATTTTAGCAAGTTTTGCAGCAGTTTCTTCTTCGCTTGTTGCGGAGCTCGGATTACGGAAATAAGCGAAAGCTTCAGCTACTTCTTTTTTAGTCCACTCTTGATTTTTGTCACTCATGGAAACCTCCTCAATGTTTTGAAATGCTTGGTGGGTACTGGTGGTTTTATATCAGAATAATAATAAAAAGTTAACAATAATTTAAATAGTAATTTTGTAGCCTATGTCATTTAAGAAAGTAGAATCTAATAAAAAATTTCCGGAAATGGAAAAGGAAGTGATAAATTTTTGGAAAGAAAATAAGACGTTTGAAAAATCTTTGGAAAATAGAAAAGATGCCAAGGAATATACTTTTTATGATGGGCCGCCGTTTGCGACGGGGACTCCGCATTACGGACATATTGTTGCCAATATAATGAAAGATGTCGTGCCGAGGTATTGGACGATGCGCGGGTTTCACGTGGAACGTAAATGGGGTTGGGATTGTCACGGTTTGCCAATTGAAAATATTGTCGAGAAAGAGATGGGTTCTAAAAAGAAAAAGGATATTGAAGCGATGGGAGTGGATAAATTTAATGAACTTTGCCGCAGCAAGGTTTTGACTTATGTGGATGAATGGGAAAAAGTAATTGGACGATTGGGTCGTTGGGCAGATATGAAAAATGCTTATCGAACAATGGATAAGGATTATATGGAAAGTGTTTGGTGGGTTTTTAAAGAATTGTGGGATAAAGGTTTGATTTATGAAGATTATCGCAGTATGCATATTTGTCCTCGTTGCGAGACAACCTTATCTCAACAAGAAGTTTCTGAAGGATATAAAGATATAAAGGATTTATCTGTAATTGCGGAATTTAAATTGATTGATGAAGAAAATACTTCTATTTTAGCTTGGACAACTACTCCTTGGACTTTGCCGGGTAATGTAGCCTTGGCAGTGGGGGAGGATATTGATTATGTGAAAATAGAAAAGAAAGACGAGGGTGTTGGAGAATTGGTTAGATTTATTTTAGCTAAAGATAGGCTTGGTGAAATCTTTAAAGATGATGATTATAAAATTGTTGAAGAATTTAAAGGCAAAGATTTGGTTGGTAAAAAATACAAACCGCTTTTTGATTTTTATTTTAAAAATGAAAAGTTAGAAAATCGAGAGAATGGGTGGAAAATTTATGCTGGAGATTTTGTAACGACAGATGAGGGAACTGGCGTGGTGCATATTGCGCCGGCGTTTGGTGAGGATGATATGCGATTAGGTAAAGAGAATAATTTGCCGTTTGTTCAGCATGTTGCGATGGATGGAAGTTTTAAAAAAGAGATGAAGGAAATGGCAGGACTTAATGTGAAGCCAATCGATAATCATCAAGCGACTGATATTGAAATTATAAAATATTTAGCAAAGCAAGGAACTTTGTTTAGTAAAGAAAAATACGAGCATAGCTATCCGCATTGTTGGCGTTGTGATACACCTTTGATAAATTATGCGACTAGCTCTTGGTTTGTAAAAGTGACTGATGTAAAGGAACGAGCTTTGGATTTAGCAAAAAATATTAATTGGTCGCCGGCGCATATGAAAGAAGGTCGGTTTGGAAAATGGTTGGAGGGCGCGCGCGATTGGTCAATTAGTCGGCAGAGGTTTTGGGCGAGTGTGATGCCGATCTGGGTTTGCGATAAGTGCGGGGAGAAAAAGGTGGTCGGTTCAATTGATGAAATTCGCGAAGGCTTTGACAATCCGAATAAATTATTTTTGGTGCGGCATGGAGAAGCGCAGAGTAATGTGAAGGGATTTTTTAGTTCAATGCCAGAGAGAAAAGAAAATCCGCTTACTCAAAACGGTCGAGAGCAAATTGAGGAAACGGCAAAAATTTTGGCGGACGAAAAAATAGATTTGATTTTAGCTTCGCCCCTACAAAGAACTCAAGAGACCGCGGAGATTTTGGCTAAGAAATTAAAAGTTAAAATTGTCACGGAGGAATTATTGCGAGAAACAAAATCAGGAAAATTAAACGGAGAAAAGTTTGATTTGAAAATGGTTCAGAAAGAGCAGTTGATTAACAATAATTCTGATGGAGTAGAAACTTTGGAGCAGGTCAAAGAGCGGATGCAAAAATTTATTGATAAAATAAATGCGGAGTATAAAGGAAAAAATATTGTGGTGGTTTCGCATGGGGATCCATTGAGAATGTTGAAGGGCGTTTTAAATGGAGACAGTATAAAGGAAATTTTTGCCAAGAAATATCCAAAGAACGGAGAAATAATCAGGGAATATTCCAAGCCGATTGATTTGCATAAGCACATAGTGGACAAGATTACTTTTAAATGTGAAAAGAATGGATGTGATGGTAAGATGAAACGAGTGCGTGATGTTTTGGATACTTGGTTTGATAGCGGGTCAATGCCGTATGCGCAGAAGCACTATCCGTTTGAAAATAAAAAAGAATTTGATAAAAGTTTCCCGGCGGATTTTATTGCGGAGGGAGTAGATCAAACGCGAGCTTGGTTCTATTATTTACACGTGATTGGAACGAGTATTGAAGATAAAGAGGCTTTTAAAAATGTAATTGTCAATGGAATAGTTTTGGCGGAGGATGGAAAAAAGATGAGCAAGAAATTACAGAATTATCCTGATCCGATGGAAATGCTGGAAAAATACGGGGCTGATAGCGTGCGATATTATTTGATGAGTTCTCCAGTGGTGGCAGCGCAAAATTTGAGTTTTAAGGAGAGCGATGTGAGCGAAATTACTCGCGGAATGATGCGAATGCTTTGGAATTCTTATTCTTTCTTTGTGCTTTACGCTAATATTGATGAGTTCACAGTTCCTGGTCAACAGTTTGCAGTAGGGGAAAACTTATTAGATAAATGGATTGTTTCAGAATTAAATTCGCTTATCAAAGAATTTAATTTGCATATGGAAAATTATGAATTACACAAAGCTTCTCGATTGCTTCCTAAATTTATCGACAATCTTTCTAACTGGTATATTCGCCGCAGCAGAAAAAGATTTTGGAAATCGGAAAATGACGGAGATAAAAATGAAGCGTATCAGACTTTGTATTATGTTTTAGTTGAGCTTTCTAAGGTGATGGCGCCTTTTACGCCGTTTATTTCTGAAGAGATTTTTAGGAATTTAGTTCTTAGTTCACAGTCGACGGTTCACGGTAAGGAAAGTGTTCACTTGGAAGATTTTCCAGTGGCGAATGAAAAGTTGATTGATGAGAAAGTTAATTCTGAAATGGAAATGGTGAGAGAAATTGTAAACATTGGATTGCAATTGAGAGCTAAAAATGGAATAAAAGTTAGACAACCGCTTAGCGAATTGGAAATATTGAAATGCGAATTGAATGAAGAGCTTTTGGATATTATAAAAGAAGAGGTGAATGTGAAAAATGTGGCGAGTGTCGGGGATGTTGAAGAATCTGAAAATATAGTTTGGGATGATGAGAGAAAAGTTGGATTGAATATTAAAATTTCCGAAGATTTGAAATTGGAAGGGCAGGCGAGGGAAGTGATTCGCCATATTCAACAGATGCGCAAGGAGGCGGGATATGAGGTTGACAATCGAATTGATATTTGGTATACTGGCAAGAATCCCGTTTTTGAAAAATTCGGTGATTTGATAGCCAAGGAAACTTTGGCGAAAGAAGTACATTTAAAATCGAATAATGAGGAAATCAACGCGGATTTGGAAAAAGAAATCCGAGTTGATGAAGATAAATTTACGGTGTCAATAAAGAGGTAAAATCATAACTCGTGGAGGATATTATGGGACCTTTGGCAAGCGTAGCGATTATTTCTGTAGGTGCTTCGGCTTTAGTGATGTTTCATTCGGAATACAAAGGCACTAACAAAAAGAGTATTGTCTGGAGTATTTTTTGTTGGGCGGCATGTATTTGGTTTCCGGTACATATCGCGGATGGTTTTCATCTGGCGAATGTAGCCTTTCTGAAAGTTGGCGGATATTTATTTTTTGCCGCTGTCGGATCGGCTATTTATTACTGCGCCAACATTCCGCATACAATTTTTTCCAGGAGGACTGTTCAATGAAGATTGATCCTGTGATTTTGAATCTGAATTTAATCATTTCCTTTGCAGCATTTTTCTTTTTGTGCTGGGGAATTCTTGAACTATTGAATCACAATTTTGTGAACAAATTTAGCAAACGTTGGCTCAAAACAATATTTGCAGTGGCTTGGACATTGTCTTGGGTTGGGGCATCTGAGTATTTTGTAATGCCTCAGATAATGAGAGATCTGAATTACGGGAATTATCTGGTGTTTGCCGCTGTTAATTCGGCGAGCATTGGACTGATATTATCCGGATTTTTGTTCTCAGTTTTCTTCGAGTTTTCTAAATATCGGAATAAATTCTCAAGAAAGAAAATCAAGGAGGTGTGAGATGTATAATATATGTGTTGCCGTTGTAGCATATATTTTATTCGGATTTTTCCTTACATACTTACTTGAATACGTTAAGAACTTTGTTTTCTTGATATTTCTTGTTATGTGGGAATACATGGGATTTAGTTTGGTAGTTATCGTTAGTCGGTTTGATAATGTGGTAAATAGGGGATGGATTGAGGCGGTCCAATTTACAACGGGATCACTTCTGCTTGGACAGCTCATGGCGTTTCTGGTTTGGAAAGTGATTACCAGGAATTGTCCCAATGTCAATGAAGCAAATTCGGAATAATCCGAGGAGGTGATTATGGATAACGCATTGGATGTTGCCGGATTAAGAAATGTATTTATCTTTTTATTTGGAATTGAATTACTTACATTTCTTTTTATTTATCTCGTTGTCAGGCACAATATCGAAAAGATATCCATGAAAGATTATCGATATAGGCAGTTAAGGATAATCGGTAATATGAGTATTGTGACAGTGGCTTCTTGTCTTTGCGGAATGATTTTGATAGGTTTTGGGACAGTAGCTTGTGAGTTTTCTATTGGATTTCTTTCCATCTTAGGTTCACTGACGCAGTTTGTTTTTGTTTTTTTGATTCCAATGTTGCATCTCTGGTTTCAATTGAAGGAGTGAATCTTTTCCCTCATTATTTTTCCCGCCGGGATCCATTTGGGTCTTCGGCGGTTTTTGTTTTTTTGAAATTACAAACCAACCCTCACCCCAGCCCTCTCCCTTGGGGGAGAGGGGGTAAAAAATAAGCGAAAAATAATTTACGTAATTAATTACGTAAATTATTTTTGAAAACAAAAACCCATCAAATTAATGACGGGTTTATAAGTAATTCAGTTTTGTAGAAGATTATTTATTTTTCTCAACTTTTTTCACTTCTTTCTTTTCAGATTTTTTAGCAGTAGTTTTCTTCTCAACTTTTGTGGTTTTCTTTAAATTATCTTTAACTTTAGCGGAAGCCTGAGTAAGTTTTTTGAATCTTTCTACGCGTCCAGCAGTATCAACTACTTTTTTGTCGCCGGTAAAAAACGGATGGCATTGGGAGCAAATTTCCACTTCCATATTTTTTTGAGTAGCTCCAACTTCCAAAACCGCTCCGCAGGCGCATTTAATAGTTGTCTTGGGATAATATTGAGGATGAATATCTTTTTTCATAAGTTTTATAAATTGCATTAAATTTTAATTTACCGCTTCGAGATTTCTCCACTTCGCTCATTCTCCTATCGTCGAATTCGCTTCGGTCGAAATGACACAGTAATGTACGCAAGAAATACTAGCACAGAAAAAAAGAATTGACAAGAGCTGGGAGTCTGCTATACTTTTAGCGTGCTTTTGCAAGGCATTATTTTTTATTTTGTCTCCATTGGCGCCGCTAAAACATGTCTTTTGATGCTCTTCCTGTCTCAAGTTTTTGAGATTGAGCTATTAAACAAAAGGCAGAGGATTAATTAATAATAACAAGGAAAAATGACTGAAGTAAAAAAAACATCCGCCGGAAAGGATGAAGAAAAAAAATCCGGAAAAACAAAATCATTGGAGGAAAGATACATTATGGATTTTTCCGATGATAAAATCAGTTTGGAAAAAATGTTGAAGAACGGTGTTCATTTTGGACACAACAAATCCTGTCGAGATCCGCGAATGGATAAATTTATTTTTGGATCTAAAAGAGGAATCAATATTATTGATTTGGAAAAAACTGAAGAGTATTTAAATAAAGCGATTGAGTTTGTGAAAAAAATCGAGAAAGAAGGAAAACAAATTCTTTTTGTGGGAACCAAGAAACAAGCTAAGACTATTGTCAGAACGGCGGCGGAAAAAAGCAAGATGCCTTTTGTGGTAGAACGATGGCTGGGAGGAACTTTTACCAATTTTGAAGTAATCAGAAGAAGAGCTCAATATTTGAAAGATTCTCAAGAGCAAATGGCTTCCGGTGGTTTCGATAAATATACTAAATTAGAAAAATTAAAAAAGAGCGAAGAGTTGGAGAAACTGGAAAAGAAAATGGGAGGAATTAAAGAGATGAAGGTTTTGCCAGCGGCGATTTTTGTAGCGGACATCAAGACTGACGAAATTGCTTTGAAAGAAGCGATAAGCGCTAACATTCCGGTGATTGCAATTGTGGACACTAATGTAAATCCAAACACTGTTAATTATCCGATTCCGGCTAATGATGATGCGGTTTCTTCGATTAAAACCATTATGGAATATTTGGTCGGACAAATTGTTAAATAATTTCTTTATTAAATAAAAATATGTCTTTGGAACAAATAAAAAAAATTAGAGAAATGACCGGTGCCGGGATGGTGGAGGTGAAGAAAGCTTTGGATGAAGCGCAGGGCAACGAAGAAAAAGCGGTGGAAATTTTAAGAAAGAGTGGACAAGCTAAAGCTTTGAAAAAAACCGATCGCGAAGCTAAAGAAGGTGTGCTTGGATCTTATATTCATTCCAATAATAAAATCGGAGCGATAGTAAAAATTTTTTGTGAAACAGACTTTGTCGCAAGAAACGAAGAATTCCAAGAATTGGCAAAAGATATTGCAATGCATATCAGTGCGATGAGTCCGATTTATTTGAAACCGGAAGAAGTGGATAATAAAATTTTGGAAAAAGAGAGAGAAATCTGGACCGAACAAATGAAAAATGAAAACAAGCCTAAAGAAATAATGGACAAGATTATGGAGGGCAAGGAGAAGAAATTTAAAGAAGAAATATCTTTATTAACTCAGCCGTTTGTGAAAAATCCGGATGTGACGATTGAAGAACTGATTACTGAGAAAATTGGAAAAATTGGCGAGAACATTCAAATTGGAGAATTTAAGCGATTTGAATTATAAAAAACGATTTCAGCTTCAATTTTTAATTGAAGCTGATTTGTGATAAAATAGAGTGGAAAGTTTGTGATGTGATAAAAAATTTGATTATGTTTAAATATTTGGTTAACTTGAATGGTTGGGGAGATTTAAAGGAATGCGAGAGTTCCGTTGAATTAGAGAAGGGCGAAAAAATTATTGTGGAGGATGAAGCGGGAATGATTCTGGGAATTGTCAAAAAAGAGAAGTCGGAAAATCACAATAATCCTGACGGGGAAGTTTTTTTGGTTTCCAGAAAAGCAACGGAAAAAGATTTGAAGATGATAGAAAAAAATTTCAAGAAAGAAAAAGAAATTTTGGAATTATGTCGCAAGGAAGCTAAGCGAATGGATTTGGCGATGAAGTTTGTGGATGTATTTATTACTTTGGGAAAAGGGACAATTATTGTCACTTTTATCGCGGATGGTCGAGTGGATTTTCGCCAGCTGGTAAAAAATCTTTCTCGAATTTTTCATCGTTCTGTACGAATGCGGCAGATTGGTTCTCGGGATGAAGCTAGAAATATGAGCGGATGCGGAGTGTGTGGCAAAGAATTGTGTTGCGCAAAATTTCTAGGGGAAATTCCCAGTATCTCTACTGAAATGGCCAAAGTGCAGAATGTTGCTCAGCGCGGTTCGGAAAGAATTTCTGGAATTTGCGGACGCTTGATGTGCTGTCTTTCTTATGAGTCGGAACAATATCGGACAATGATGGAAGGTTTGCCTGAAGTCGGCAGTCGAGTGCGCTCTCAAAAAGTGGAAGGTGATGTGATAGAATTAAATCCGTTGGCGAGTGAGGTAAAAGTGAAAACTGACAAGGGCGAATTTGTAATAATTAAAAAAGAAGATTTAAAATAAAAAAATGTTTTATTTGTATTTTGTTTTACCACCGGTTGTGATAGTTTTGAGTTTAGCTCTGATAATATTTTTGATTTCTCGGAAGTCACTGGAAATAGAACGACAGGCAATGGTAGGCAAAAAAATTGAGAATGAAAGCCGATTTTCAATGACACTGAAAAGTTTTTGGTTTAAATTTTTAGAGAGACTGGCGCACTGGTTTAAGATTTTTTCTTTGAAATTACACAATTGGATTGAAAACCGATTGCGATTTATCAAAACGCGCAAGAGTACGATTGAATTGAATTTGGAAAAAACCAATGGAAAGAAAATTGAAAATGAAGCAGAAATTTTCGCGCCAAGAGAAGAAGAGGATAATAATTTTACAAATGCAAAAGACGAAATTCAAATTATTGAGAATGTGGAAAATGTTGAGGTTGATGAGAAAAAAAGTCCAATGGATGTAGTTAAGGGCGAAAAGATTAGTCGATTCAGGGGATTTTTTAGGAAGAAAGAGAAAGAACAAGAAGAAATTTTGGAGAAAGAATTTTCTGTGCCGCAAGAAGTGCAGGAGGAAGAAAAAGTGATGGTGAGTGAGAAGGTGGCTTATCCGGAAGAAGAGCGAAAGGATGAGTTGGAAAATATTTTGGTGGAGAGGATTGCTTCTGATCCGCGGGATATTGAGGCTTATGAGCGATTGGGAGATTATTATGTAAGTCAGGGAAATAGAAATGATGCGGAGGCTTGTTATAAACAAGTTTTGAAACTTAATCCGCAAAGTTTGAGTGTAAGAAATAAATTAAGTCGATTTAAACGCCAAAAATTTTAAAAGGGTTTACAATTTCTAAATTTTGCAATAGAATAGCTAAGTGTTTTTTGTGCCACCTTAGCTCAGTTCCCGCCCGAGGCGGATTATAAGGTAGAGCAGTTTTGTAATGGGTTAGATAAGCCAAAGTAGCTCAGTTGGTAGAGCAACTGTTTTGTAAACAGTCGGTCATCGGTTCAAGTCCGATCTTTGGCTCAAGAATTTTTAAAATTCGAATAATGTTGAATTGGGTCGGTGGCAGAGCGGTCAATTGCATCAGACTGTAAATCTGACGACTTCGGTCTACGGCGGTTCAAATCCGTCCCGGCCCACAAAAGTGATTAGAAAAAAACCGTAGGCATAAAGGGCTTTTGGTCTACGGTGGTTCAAATCCCTGCCTACCGGCAGGCAGGTGTCCCGGCTCACAAATGTCTGGGTAGCTCAGTCGGTAGACCTGCCCGCCATTGCCTAAGCCTAGATAGTTCAGTGGCAGAACGCTTCCATGGTAAGGAAGAGGTCGAGAGTTCGATTCTCTCTCTAGGCTCAGGCGAGGGCAGGCGGGGCGCATCCGTATTTTAATAAAGTTAATTTTTTTAGTTTAGGAAGCTAATTGATGTTTGTAGAATTTTTGAATATTTCTAAGAACCAATTACCAATAACTAGCAACCAATCATATGGCAAATGACAATCTAGTAAAAATGAGATGTAGCGAATGTAAAAATATTAATTATTACACTAGCCGAAACAAGAAGAAGATTAAGGAAAAGCTGGAAATGAAAAAGTATTGCAAATTTTGCAAATCTCATACATTGCACAAAGAGATGAAAAAATAGTTATGATTATCACAAGTTTTGCTTGTGATAATTTTTAGGCGGGATTCGTATAGTGGTAATACACCGGTCTCCAAAACCGGCGACGGGAGTTCGATTCTCTCATCCCGTGCTCGATAATAAAATGGCTATTTAAAGCCATTTTTTAGTTGACTTGTAATAAGTTTAATGGTATTTTCTATTTGAAAAAAGTTCCTTTTTATTTAGATAAATTATATATAGGAGATTGATGATGGGTGATATCGGAATTAAATTTCCTTATTCTGTTATTGGAAATTTGTCAGCATCAGATGTTGAAAAGTGGCATAGATTTTACAAAAAGCCAATTATTTGTTCAAGAAACAGTTGTTGTGAGGAGGGCTTATGGAGAAGAACCCAAAATGTGAAAAATAGGGAGCAGTCAGATTGGGAAAAGTCTGATGATATGCGTCGAAGAATGGTCCATTACAAATACGGTTATGATTTGATTCAAGATGAAAAACAAAAAAGATTTCATCTTGGGATCTTTGATTTTTATTTGTGGTGGCATGTATGTTTTCCAAGAGATGAGATTTCAATTTATTTGAATATTTTTTATTCAAGCTTGCAATTTGGAGGTTGGAGGAGAATATACGGATTGGGTGAGCATGAGCAATTATTCTCATATGGGGATTTGTACATTCGGATTTTAAAGTACAATCCAGTGGATAATATTCACGATAGAATTTGCCAGCGCCAGTTTCCCTCTGATTATCTAATCCTTGAAGTTTCTGTTTTTTCGAGTGAAAATTACAAAGGTGAAAATTTTCTTCAGAAACCATGGAAAATTCTGGGAACTGGAATTAGAACTAGGGATAAAAGAGGGGAGCCTGAATTAAATCCTTGGTTTCGTCTTCAGGATTTTTTTCCAGCTCAGATTGAACTCGGATGTGGTCCTTCTATTGAGGCTGGCATTCCCCCTTTGAATTATCTTCATAATGTTTATTGTGTTACGAATTCAATAACGGATAAGTTTATCTTTAGCCCATATGAAGATAAGCTAGTTTCTAGTTTGATGAAAAATCCTAGAGAATCACTCATGCTTTTAAGTGAGGTCTATAGAAGTTGTTTTGTTTCTGAACCAACTAACTTTTATTGTTCTTTGAAGGATATGTATGATAAAGGTTTGATTGTCGGTCCAGTAATAACTAATAACTTTGATGGATTATCTAGCCGAGTAGGATTAAATGAACTGTATGTGAGGCGATATGAAGAATCTCATGTTATACCCAAAATAGATTTTCATCCACAGGCTAAATCATTGTTTGTGATAGGGTCTCATGCGGATAGAAGGCGCATTCAACACGCCGCTAGAGAAAAGGGCTTGTTGGTAGTATATGTTGACCCTGAGGGATATTGTGTGGGTGATCAATTTAAAAGTTATCCATTAGAATCGCCTCAAGATAATGATATCCTATTTAGGGTGACAGCTAATGAATTCGCAGATAAAATCCGTGAGATTATTTTGTAATTTTCTGCCCACAATGCAATAAAGTATTGTGGGTTTTATAATTTATGCTAATATTATTGTATGAACCCTATAAAAATATCAAAATTTAATAAAAAATTAGTCGTTAGGTTTAATGATAAGAAAGTTGAATTGCCTAAAATTTGGCAAGACAAAATAAATGAATATTGGCAGTCTTTGATAGAATCCGGAAAAAAATATACTCGCGGAGATGTTTTCACTGTAGTGAAAAATGAAGAGCTAAGCGATGAGCATCAGATTTTAGTGGAGAAAACAGATTATGCTCATTATCTTTATTGCCAAAATATGGATTCGGAAATGAATGGTTATGGCATAAGAGTTATTTTTACTTCTTGCCTTGTTGAGACAAAAGATAATAAAATAATTTTTGGGAAGATGGGGGAACAGACTGCGCGTGCCGGGATCTATCAGCTTTGTGGGGGAGGAATAGACAGTTCTGATATAAAAGATGGGATGTTTGATTTTCTTGGTAATATTTCAAAAGAATTAAAAGAAGAATTTGATATTGATGCTTATGATAAATCTCGCGTGAACGAAATAAATGCAACCTATTTAAAACAAGGCGGTGAGACAAAGAAAATGGCAGTTGTTTTTAAAATTAATCTCAACGAAACTGCAGAAGAGTTTTTAGAAAAATATAAATTATTTGTTCAAGGATTAAGGGATAAAAATGAATATCCAGAATTTGGAAAAATTGTAGTATTGGAAAAATCAAAAAATGATATTGAAACCTTTTTCAATCAACACGGAAATGAATGCGACGAATATATGGAACCTTTATTTAAATTTGCTTATTTGGGTTAGAAATCTCTTCTCCTATCATTAATTCTTCAACACTTTCTAGTTTTTGATTAACTCTTTCCCAATTTTTCAAAATATTAGTTCGAAGCTCTAACCCTAGGGCGTGCATCTCGAAAACAGTTTCTTTCAAAGGAGCTGTTTTTGTTTGAAAATTTTTTTATTCTATTTTAGAATTGGAACAGAAAAGTGAATTAAGAAATATGTTAATAAATATTGGATTTATAAATAAGTTTGTATGATTCAGAGCAAATATCCAAAAATAAATATTGTTATTGATAAGGACTTGGATTTCGTTAATGCGAAGGGGTTTTTGCGTTATGAAAAAGATATGTGGTTTTTGAGGAGATTTTTTCCAAAAAAGTTGCATCATATACTAGATACTGAGTTTGATACTAAGAAGAGGAATATAATTATAAAAGAATATCTGGAAGATTTTTATTTGAAAAATAATAGAGAGATAGAAATTAATCTCAAGAGAACAAAAGAGGAATGGGAAAAAATAGAAAAAGAATACTTCAAATTGGTGGACGAAATTTTTGATGGTTACAAATGGCCGGATGGAGAGTATAAAGGTGTTTTTAGCGTTTTTGGCATGTATCCCAGATGGATAGATGAAAAAATATTTTTTCTGCCCTGTCTCTATAAGCCAAAAAATTTTTCAAATGGGGTGATTGCACACGAGATGTTACATTTCTTATTCTTTGATTTCATAAAAAATAAATACAAGCTAAATGAGAGTTCGCATATTGCAGGGAAAGAGGATAAATATGTTTGGAAAGTATCGGAAGTTTTTAATAATGTCATTTTAAATTCAAAAAAATTTCGCAATCTCTTGAAAGGTAGAGAGCGTCCATATCCCGGGACGGAAGATATTTTCAAAAAAATGACAGCTCAGTGGAGAGTTAAGAAAGATATGAATTGGCTCTTGGATGATTGGCTTAAAAAATAAATATTAAAACAAAGCTTTCAATTATAACTATTTGGTGTATAATAGGGTTTTAGTGTTTATAATTATTTTTTTATGGGACAAAGTGAAGTAGCAATAAGGTTTAGTGACGTTTGTTTTGAATATGAAAAAAGTGGTCGAGTCATCTTGGATGAGGCTTCTTTTGCATTAAGAAAAGGAATGAAAGTGGCCTTAATGGGTCAAAACGGAGCCGGTAAAACATCTCTTTTTAATATGATTATGGGGACAGTTAAACCTTCTTCGGGAAATATTTTTATCGATAAAGGAATGGCAGTTGCTTGTGCGCAACAGGTTGTGCCTAGAGAGCAACTTGATTTAAAGATAAGAGATTTTTTTGCTTTATATTTTAAAGGCGCTGATTATGAGTTGGATAAAAATATAAAAGATGTAATGGAGGCGGTTAATTTGACTTTGCCAATGGATAAACCATTGAGCGCTTTTTCAGGTGGACAGCAAGCGAGATTATTGATGGCATCAGCCTTGATTCAGAATCCAGATATTTTGATGTTGGATGAGCCGACTAATAATTTGGATAATGATGGAATTGGACATTTGATGATGTTTTTGATGAGTTATGAAAAAACTTGTATTGTGATTTCTCATGATGCTGATTTTCTAAATACGTTTACTGATGGGGTTTTGTATTTGGATATTTTTAATCACAAAATCAATCAATTTGTAGGAGACTATTATACTGTGGTGGAAGAAATAAAAGCTCAAGTAGAAAAAGAAGTTCGCAAAAATGCTCAGTTTAAAAAGAAAATCCGAGATAATAAAGAGAAGATGAATTACTTTTCTAACAAAGGTGGAAAGATGCGTTTGATTGCTAAGAAAATGCGTGACGAGATTGAAGAGATGGAGGCGAGTAAGGTGGATGTGCGTCGAGAGGATAAAACTATTCGTAAATTTACTATTCCTGTGCAGGCGGATGTCGTGGGAGATATTATTACCATTTCATCGGTGACCGTGATGAAAAATCATCAACCAGAAGAAAAAAAATTAGAAATAATTTTAAAAAAGAGAGATCACTTAGTTTTGAAAGGTCCTAATGGAATAGGGAAGACTACTCTTTTGGAAAAGTTGGCCAAAAATAATACTGAAGGAGCTAAGATTTTGGAAGGTGTAAAGGTTGGTTATTATCGACAAGATTTTTCTACTTTGGATTTTGGTGAGACGGTTTACAATACATTGTTAAATGCAATGCCCAAGCAAGAAGAAGAAAAAATGCGCAGTGTGGCGAGCGGTTTTCTTTTGGGAAATAAAATTATGCAATCAAGAGTAGGTGATTTGTCTGAAGGACAGAAGGGATTGGTGGCATTTGCTCAATTGGTTTTGCAAGAGCCAGGACTTTTAATATTAGATGAACCAACAAATCATATTAACTTTAGACATATTCCTGTAATTGCGCAGGCACTAAAGGATTACGAAGGAACAATGATTGTAGTCAGTCATGATCAGGAATTTCTGGATCAAATCGGAATTAGCGATGAATTGGATTTGGCTAGATAAATTTATTAAAAAATATTTGACCGAGTTTACGTAATTGTTTACGTAATTAAATACGTAAATCCTGTGAAACTTTTTTCTTACAAACCCTCATCCCAGCCCTCTCCCTCAGGGAGAGGGGGAAAACGTGTACCATTTTTATGAGAAGCAAATTATTTTTGTAATTTTATAATATTTTGTATTTTTGTAGCCCAGGTTTTCTTTTAAAAAATAGTTTTTGATGTTAATATTGACGCAGTAAAAGTTAATTTATTTTATATGGAAAGAATAGAAATTATTAAGAAAATTGAAAGTTTGAGGGATTCTAAAGTGATTACTTATGCGACGAGTGATCGGCAGGGGCCGGTTAATGGGCGGGTAGCGATGGATATTATTCCGATTATTAGTAGCCAGCTGAGAAAAATCGGCAAGACCAAAAATATTGATTTGATTTTGTACAGTTCCGGCGGAGACACGATGGTGCCGTGGCGGCTGGTGTCAATGATTCGCGAATATTGCGATAAATTTTCAGTTATTATTCCTTACAAAGCTCACAGTGCGGCGACGATGATTTCCTTGGGAGCTGATGAAATCGTGATGAGTGATATGAGTGAGCTTTCGCCGATTGATCCGTCCACTTCTAATTTCTTTAATCCGATTGATCCCAAAAATCCGCAAAACCGCATTCCGATTTCCGTTGAAGAAGTGATGAGCTATTTTGATTTGGCAAAAAATAAATTTGGTATCAAGAGCGACGAGGAGCTCACCAAAATTTTTAACAAATTTGTGGAAGCTAATCCGTCCGTTCATCCTCTGGCTCTTGGCAATGTGAATCGAACGCACAGCTTGATAAAAATTCTCGCCAAAAGATTATTAAAAAGCCATCAAACAGCGATGAAGGAAGATGAGATTGAAAAGATTATTGAATTTCTAACGGAAAAACTTTATTCGCATCAGTACTATATCGGACGCAAGGAAGCCAAGGAAGATTTGGGAATTAAAACAGTGGCAAACGCCGATGACGAGATGGCAAAATTGATGACGGAAATTTATGAGCAGTACGCCGCGGAAATGAAAACTCGGGAGATTTGGAATCCGGAAGCGGAACTCGGCGAAAATCAATCAATGAGCAAACGGCAATATAAAATCGCTTTCGTTGAAAGCGCGGAGATTTCCAATTTCTTTGAAATAAATATGGAATTCAAAAAAGTCCAGCAAAATATTCCCCAACAAACTCCTAATGGCGTAATTCAAATCCCGCAAGAGCAAATTGTTTGGCGAGTGGCGGAGCAGGGGTGGAAGTAGAATGAAATTTATGAAAAAAGAAATTACAACAAAAATCGCTATTTTTCAAAAAAAAGAAATTCGTAAAACTATTTATAAAAATGAATGGTGGTTTTCGGTGTCTGATGTTGTTGAGGCTCTCACTAATAGTGTTGATTCTGGTGCTTATTGGAGAAAATTGAAGCAAAGATTGCGGGAAGAAGGAAGTGAAGTCGTGACATTTTGTCACGGGTTGAAATTAGAGATTTCAGAACTTTAAGAAAATTAGAAAAAAAGTAGAGCGGAATTTCAACTGGGGTACAATTTGTCCCCCAGTTGAAATGTTGTTTTTAAAAAGAAAAAACCTTATGTGCTATATAAGAGGAACCTCCGGAACCCCACACATAAGGATTTACTCATCTAATAATAGATTAGCATAAATTGCAAAAGAATGTAATATTTGCGATAATATAAAATAATTAAAATCCCGCAAGAGCAAATTGTTCGGTGGGTGGTGGAACAGGGGTGGAAGTAAAAAATATAATTGGAAATTATAATAGAGTAAAAAATTTATATGAGATCACCATTAAATACGAATTCTGTAGTGAGGCAAATTGAAACAAAAAGTGCTGTGAATTCATCTTTGTGGGCTTGTGTAGCTATTTCTAACCTATGTTTTTTTCTGTCCAGTAAGACATCGGGTTGGTTTTCTGTTGCTATTTTTTTAGTGGGCTTAGCTCCTGTGATTTCTTTTATATATAGTTATTTTTATTTCTTATTTAAAAATCCCGATTATTTGCGTTCCGAAAATTATCAACTGAAAATGGAAACTATTCGATTATTGGGAGATAAGGACAATGGCTTGGAGGCAAGTGCAAAAGATTTACTTCATGTTACAACTAACCCAAAATTAGAACGATCAAAAAAATGAATAAATTATATTTAATTTCGTATAACTTAAAAGGAGACAATGATAAAATTAGGTTTCATGATTATATTAAATCTTTGTGTAAAAATGATTATATAACTGACTGGTGGCATTATATTGACAACTCTTATATAGTAGCGTCTTCCTTAAATGTTGAAAAATTATATGATATTGTTTCTAAGGGAAATCCCAATCAATATATTTTTATTGTTGAAGTAGATACAGAAAATGCACAAGGATGGCTTCCTAAAAAAGCTTGGGATTGGTTATCAAAGTATTGGAAATAAATAAATTTAGTTTGATTTTTAGTTTTAGAATTAGTTAGCGAGTTTAGACGCTCGCTTTTTTTGTTTTTAAAAACTTGTTATTTTTGGCGGTTTGTAGTAGTCTAAAAATGTTCACCTATAACAGAATACTCGAAAGAAAAATGCCTTTGATTTTATCCGATCGTGGATAGTGATGGGCAGTTGAGTTCCATGATCGGACTTCTTTCGAGACGTCTGTTATGGGTGAACAGCTCAGCTGTCCTTTTTTGTTTTTCAGAAATATGTAAATAAGTTGCAATATTATTAAATTTAAATTACATGAGCCTGGTCGTAAAAAATAAAAAATTATTAACATTTTTCGTATTCTTTTGTATTGTGGTTATCTCAGATTTGATAGTCTATTTTCTAACTTTAAAAAGTGGAGAGAGCAAATTAGTTGAATTTAATAGGACAGTAATTGCACAGGAGGAAAAAATAAAAAAATTAGAAGATGAAACGGAAAATTATAGTCAAATGATAGAAGAAATAAATAGCGAAATTGATAAGCTGAATTCTGTTGATATTAAAATTGAAAATGAAGAAGTTCAAGAACAACAAGGTAATCAAAAGCAAGCGCGAACCCAAGTAGAAGAAGAAAAAAACAAAGCTTGTGCAGAAGCTAATATCATTCTCTCTGAAATAAAGGATGCGTGTGGGATTATGCCCTATCCAGGAATCACTGAATGTTTAAAAAAACGCAGGCTTATGTATGACCGCTACAAAAACGGAACTGATCAATCTAAATCAGCCGATAAAGAAGATACAGAGAAGCAAAAAGAGATAATTGATAAAATCATGGAATTAGAGCCTCAGTATATGGAAGCTTGCAATAAATGTGGGATAGAAGTTTACTAATATAAAAAAGTGAAAATGGAGATAAGAGAGTAAAAGGTACTTACCCCCTTTAATTCTATGGCGAAAAAGAAAATGGAAGAATTTGATAGCGTTATGATTACATTAGAATCTGATATTATGACTGATTATAGTTAATTACTGTTAGCATTAATTTATTTAAGATATTTTATTATGGAAATATTTAGGAATTTATTTTTATTTGGAGGAATTATATTTTTTGTTGTTTTATATGGATGGATGATATTTTCCTGGATTTTAGATAAATTTAAAAAAGAGGACATAAGAAGATCTCCAGAATTTATAGCGTGGCAGAAAAGAGAAAAAAGGCGTGAATTGAGAAATAATATCTTCCTCATTTTTTTGTTTTTAGTTCTAAATTTTTTTATATTTTCTGGCTTAAAGGTATTTTTTGGATATTTTACACAAAATGAATTGGGCCCGATTACTCTGACTGGTTTCATGTCAATTGGGGTTTTTTAACTTTTTTAATAATTTTTAACAATTACAGGTTTGATATAAAGGAAAGGGAAGACCTGATTATGCAATTGATTAAAGAGTTTGATATAATTTCAAAATTAAAAAGAAGAAACAAACATCACAGGACAGAAGAATATACCCTAAAAAAAATCGAGGATGTGTTAAAAATAAAAATAGATCAGGATGAATATTGATTTTATAAAAAACGCTAAATTTAGAGGGGATTTTTAGGTTATTTTAATTATTAAATCTTTCAATGTTATGAATATTTTAATATTTTTTCTTGGTTTTATTTTTTGTATTATATTTGTTTCTATTCTGAGGATATGGTCAGAAAAATCTGAAGAAAAGCTTAAAGAAATAATGGAAAAAAACAGAATTGAGTATGAAGAAATGGAAAAGTATAGAAGGAGATGGGGTCATAATCTTTTCGATGAAAATTATGAAACGATTAAAACATTCAAATTAAAGTGTTTAGATAATTCGTATAATGCATACTTTGATAGTAGTGAAGTATTTATAGCACTTAATTTTAAATATATTGATGATCCTGAGCTGCCCAATGTGGGAGAGAAAGAGATGGTCAAGGTTAATATTAATGGTTTTTATCAACACATATTTGCTAGGACATTTGAAAGTGGTGATGTTTTGATATTTTCAAAGACAGAAGGAAAGATCATAGATAGAATTATGCGTAAAGATAGGGGGATGTATCTTAGTGATGATCCAACGCGTCCTCAATTTTATGAATATTATTTACCGGACGGAACAATGTTTTTTGAGGTGATGAATTTTACGGTGTCTTAAGGGTATTTAGATAAAAACGGTAAAATGACTATCTTATAAAATTAAAAACATAAATTTATGAAGACTATAAGAATACTCATCCTAGAAGATGATTTGCTTACTCTTGCAACTTTACTGCAAAAAATCCATTTGTTGGAGGAAGAGTTCTTAAATAATAAGCCTGCAAATGATATTGCTGTGACGGTTTTATCTGAGTATACGCAAGTAGAAGAGTATTTAAATAAAACTAATCATATTAAATTTGATGTAATTCTTCTTGATCGGGATTGCAAAGCTTGCGGATCATTTCATTGTCTAAACTTTGAAAAATACGGAAAGGATAAAATAATCTCAATTTCTACAGTTCCGCAGTGGAATAAGGAAGCGGTTCAGAAAGGTATAAAAAAAGTGGTTTATAAAAACCACGAAGATATTGAGGATTTTGTAAACAATGTTATTGCAAAAACTAAAGAGATATTGTAGGATGTTTCGATAAGATAAAAAGGTGAAAAGGGATTAAATACACTTTTTATCCAACAATTTTCTTTGGATTATTTCCGCTTTAAATAAAACAAAAAACAGAAATAATATTTACGTAATCAATTAAATAAATATGTAAGTAAATTAAAATTAAATTATGAAAATCAAATTTAAAAAAGTTAATAAAAAATATTTTATTTTTGGTGGGATGGTTGGGGTGGTTTTGCTGGTTTTGTTGGCTGGGTATTTTTGCTATGAGCCTGTTTTTAAATTTGTAATTAAGAATAAAGTTGAGAGAGAAAAGCACGCTAAATATTTGGAGGGAGCTAAGAATGCTTATGAAGAATTGGAACAAGATGTAAATTCAGTTATTCTAAAGATGAACAATGATGACTATGAGGGGATTGGAATAGTTTTTTTGATAAGCGGGGGAGTGGCTTCTGTGGGGGATGTGGTTGAAAATTCTCCGGCAGAAAAAGTTGGATTGGAATTTGGCGACAGGATAATCAAAATTAATAATATGTATGTTGCTGAAATGGCTTATAGTGATATTGAAAAATCTTTGAAAGGCGAAAAGGGAACTTATGTGGTATTGGATATTTATAGGGATTCGTTTGGAAATAAAAGCAAAGAGATTGTCATCAAACGAGATTATATAGATAATTCCAAAAATCGAAATTATGCCAATTTTATCAAACAGGGAATCGGCGGAACAGATTTGGGAAATAACTATAAAGAATATAATGGCAAAGTTTATTATTGGGTTGAACAAGGGACAGATTCTCGTATGGCGAAAATAGATCTTGATCTGAGAAAAATGGAAACATTTAATGGTAGATGCAATTTGGATGATGAGGGACAGGAAATTTCGTATCAGTGTGATCATTTTGCCAAAGATGATAAAAAAGTTTTTAGGAATTATCTTGAAATAAAAGGAGCTGATCCGGAAACATTTGAGTTGATGGAAAGCGGAAATGAAATCAATTATAGCAAAGATAAAGATTCAATTTTTAGCAACGCTTATAAAATCGAAGGAGCGGATAGAGATACTTTTGAAATTATTTCTGACCGCTATTCAAAAGATAAGAATAGTATATTTTTTTGGAATAATAAGATTGAAGGAGTGGATTT
>Ga0116152_10000616_pt1 | contig 29129 bp, 23 predicted proteins | sample AD_UKC119_MetaG_FD_89894 | JGI IMG/M metagenome (GOLD analysis project Ga0116152, IMG submission 89894) | Active sludge microbial communities of municipal wastewater-treating anaerobic digesters from Hong Kong - AD_UKC119_MetaG | ecosystem: Engineered > Bioreactor > Anaerobic > Digestate... | reverse complement strand
GCTTCAACGGCAACCACATCCCCTGCTGTTACAGTCAGTCCCTGACTCAGACGGAAAAAGTCCTTATGATTATTTTTAAATCTGACCTCAACACAATCAAACTGCAAGGCAGTTCCCATGTTTTTAATGCCGTTGAAAGCCGTTTCAGCAGACACTTTGCAGCAACCCGATGAAAAATTCATCTCGCTTACATTGTCCTTCTGATGAACGCAAAGCCCACGGGCAACGAAATTCGGAATATGACAGTTATCTATCTTCATAATATAAGGGTGCAAATGTACAATATAATGTGGAAATACGAAATACGAGACACGAAATCAGAAATACGAAATGATGTGGAAATGTGGGACTTCACGTGAAACGTGACACGGTCGTCCATGTGTCGCTCACGTGAAACGTGACAAGTTCGCGAATGTGGGAATATTAGATGATCACTTTTTCTTTATACTTTTATCTTTATACTTTTATCTTTTGTCTTCAGGGGATGTGGGAATGTGGGAATACGAGATACGAAATACGAAATACAAGATACGAAATCAGAAATACGAGATACAAAATACGAATGAATGTGAAGATGTGTCGCTTCACGTAAAACGTGACACAGTCGCTCATGTGACACCTTCACGTGAAATCACGTAAAACGTGACAAGCTGTGATAAATCGGTGTATGTGTAAATATGAGATTCTGGAAAAAATGTGGGAATTTGGGAATATAGATGGTCACTTTTGTCTTTTTCCACTTCGACAAGCTCAGTGCAGCGCTTTTATCTTTTGTCTTGAACGGATGTGGAAATGTGGGAATACGTAATAAGAGATACGAAATCAGAAATACGAGATATGAAATACTGCAGCGATGATGCGATGATGCGATAATGCGATGATGTGGAAATGTGCGCCTCCGGCGATGTGCAAATGTGGAAATACGAAATACGAGAGAGGCGTAAGTCATAAGGAGTAAGGTGTAAGGCGATAGGCATTGAGCTTTGCGTTGTGCGTGGAGTATATCACGCCGAAGGCGGGACGTTGTGCCACGAACCGCATGCCGCCTGCCACAAGCCAAATACAGAGCGAGAATCAGAGCACCGACGCTTCGGTCGGCACATATTGCTGATCGCTGATGACTGACGGCTGAAAGCTGTGAAGTAAATCAAAGCCGGAACATGCGGCCGATATCAAAGCTCAAATCGGTAAAAATTAATTTCGGATTTCCGTTGCGTTCAACATGATAAATGGCTTCGTCAATGCTATTGCAGAAGAAATCAAGATTGTCCTTGTGAACATACGTCGCAAATTTGCTGAAAAACTTTTCATCCTCCTCGTCGTAGAACTTGATTTTTTTCAGGTCGGCACCGAGTTGAAAAGTATTTGTCAGTTTGCGGGCGCTTTCAGCAAGAATATGCTTTTGTTTTTCGCGGCCCATTTCGGCAAATTCGCCCGACATAGTAAAAATTTTCTTACCATTCAATGCAAAGCATGTCCTCATCCATTTGCGGAAAAAATCAGAAACATCCTTCATTTCATCGCTGTCCTGCAGGTAATCATATGCTTTTTCAAGGTTCCCCTCACTGTTGTAAATGGCATCGAAAATGTCATTCTCAGGGCGATCGGAGTAATGTTCACGCAAAAAACTATAACTCTGCTGTGAGGTCGGGGCTTCGATTCTGGTTGTCTGTACCCGTGAAAGAATGGTCGGCAGAATCAGGTCGTGATTTTCTGCAATCAGAATAAACAAAGTGTTGTCTGATGGCTCCTCCAGTGTCTTCAGAATTTTCGGGGCGGCATTGTACTGAATTTTTTCAGCCATCCAGACAATGATCACTTTCACCTTTGCCTCGTGATTTTTGTACTGCAGCCGGCCGATGATATCATTTATGTCGTCAACCGAAATTAGGCCCTGTTTGTTTTCAACCTGAATATGCTTGTACCATGAATTCAGATTGACAATGCCCGCCTTGTTTTTGACGAAAGTGCGCCAATCGGCCATGTAGTCGCGGCTCAGCTCACGTTTATCTGCCTTCACCACCGGAAACAGGAAATGCAGATCGGGGTGCTCCATCGAAGCGAAGCGCCGGCACGACGAACATTCACCGCAGCTGTCGGCTTTGAGGCCATCGGCATCGTTGTAATACTTTCGGTCGGTGCAATTCAAAAACTGGGCATAAGCCAGAGCCATCATCAGCTTGCCACTCCCTGGCGGGCCAATGAACATCTGCGCATGGGCTATACGCTGTTCTTCAGCTGATGTAATCAGCTTGTTGATGACTTTTGTGTTGCCTGGAATATCTCTGAAAAGCATGCGAAAATTTTCAACGAAAATACGGCAAAAAAAATTATTGTCAGTAAAAAATGCAATCCATAAAATATTTGACACAATACTGCCGTTATAATTTGCAGAGTGAGTTCCAAAAACTGTTCTTTTCAAAAACCTTTTGTTTGGATAGCTCTCATGGTGGGTAATGTGATGCCCGGGGCCAATACTCCGGGCATTTTTCATTTCCGGTTTGGTCGGGATAATCGGGCGATAAGTATATAGTTAAAGCTGATATGCGGTTTTAACATTGGTCACCCGATAAAAAAAACTATTTTTGTATCAATAAATGATATGTCATGAGAAAACTATTTCTATTGAGCTGGTTGTTCATCTTCGTTTTTGCAACAACCACCATTGCCCAGGATGAAGGGTATAAATTCACCGACACCAAAACCGTGAAAGCAACATCCGTCAAGGACCAGTACCGCTCGGGCACCTGCTGGAGTTTTTCAGCACTGGGTTTTTACGAAGCAGAACTGCTGCGGCTTGGCAAAGGAGAGTTTGATCTTTCCGAAGCTTTTGTAATCCGTCATGCCTATATTGACAAAGCCGAGCGCTATCTTCGTTTTCATGGCGCGCTGAATTTCGGCGGTGGTGGCGCTTTTCACGATGTCACCAATGTTATGAAAACCTATGGAATGGTTCCCGAATCAGCATACCCGGGACTGAATTACGGAACCGAGAAATTCGATCACAGCGAACTGGATGCCGTACTCAAAGGTTATATGGATGCCATCGTCAAAAACGAAGATGCTGTACCAACCACTGCATGGAAAAACGGCTTCATCGCTATTCTTGATGCATACCTCGGACCAGAGCCAACCGAATTTGAATACAATGGGAAAAAATATACACCGAAATCATTTCAGGATATGCTTGGACTGAATTTCGATGACTATGTTGAAGTTACATCATTCTCTCATCATCCTTTCTATCAGGAATTCATTCTCGAAGTTCCCGATAACTGGAGCCATGATATGTCATGGAATATTGCCGTCAATGAGCTTGTTGAAATCATCGAGTATTCGATCAACAATGGTTACACTGTTGCCTGGGCCAGCGATGTTTCGGAAAAAGGTTTCAGCTGGACAAATGGTGTGGCTGTTGTTCCCGATGCAAAACGTGATGACCTCTCCGGTACTGAACGTGAAAAATGGGAAAAACTCACTGCCAAAGAAAAAGCTGCTCAGTTGTATTCGTTCGACAAACCAACAAAAGAAATTACCGTTACGCAGGAAATGCGTCAGAAAGAATTTGACAATTTCAAAACCACAGATGATCACGGACTGCTCATTACAGGACTTGCCAAAGATCAGAATGGCACTATTTATTTCAAAGTAAAAAACAGTTGGGATGCTGTTGGCAAATATGATGGGTATTTCTATGTTTCAAAAGCATTTGTAATGCTCAAAACTACCGACATGCTGGTGCACCGCAAAGGAATTCCGCCTGCAATTCTGAAAAAACTGAAACTGTAATTTTTATTGAAGAATTCACAGCCGGTTAGTTAAACTGACCGGCTTTTTTTATAGCTGATATTCTTACTCAGATTTCAAATACATGACAATCGTCAATAAAAAACATTCAATCTTTCAAAGCATTTTATCTTCTCTTCAGTTGTTTTATAAGTATTTTTGCGCATAGATAAAACCTGCCATGAAAAACATACTCATTCTCGGAGCCGGACTTTCGGCATCAACACTCATCAGATATTTACTGCAAAAAGGTGAGCAAAATCAATGGACTGTTACAGTTGCCGACATGGATATTGAAACAGCCAAAAAGAAAACCGATGGTTATAAAAACGGAAAAGCTGTTTCGTTCAACATAAAAGACGAAAAAAATCTCGCAGAACTCATAATGCAAAACGACCTTATCGTCAGCATGATGCCCGCTCTTTTCCATCCGGTAGTAGCTCAGCAGTGTCTCAACTTTTCCAAACATCTCTTCACTGCTTCATATGTATCGCCCGAGATGAAATCATTCAACGAAGAAGCAACGGCAAAAAACCTGATTTTCTTCAACGAATGCGGTGTTGATCCTGGCATCGATCACATGTCGGCCATGAAAGTGATTGATGAAATCCGTGCCAAAGGCGGACGTATCATTGGGTTTGAATCCAACTGCGGCGGTCTGGTAGCACCCGAATTTGACAACAATCCATGGAATTACAAATTTACATGGAACGCCCGTAACGTCATCCTTGCAGGACAGGCAGGTGCCCGTTTTCTGCATAACGGCAAATACAAGTATATCCCTTACACACGGCTCTACGAGCGCATCGACAAAACTTCTGTGCTGAATTTTGGCAACTTTGAAATCTATGCAAACCGCGACTCACTGAGCTATAAAGAAGTTTACGGACTCGAAAATGTAGAAACCATTGTTCGCGGAACCATGCGCCGACCGGGCTATTGCGCTGCATGGAACTGCTTTGTGCAACTCGGCGTATGCGATGATACCTACGAACTCGAACATCCCGAAAAACTAACTAATCGTAGTTTTATTGAATCTTTTCTGCCGGAAAATCCGGGTCTGAGCGTCGAGGATAATTTCTGTCAATATCTGAAACTTGACCGCAACGGAGAAATTTTCAAGAAAATGGAATGGCTGGGTCTGTTCACCAAAACCCCTGTGGGAACCGGATTTAAAACACCTGCACAAATTCTTCAAAGCATCATTGAACCAAAGTGGCAGCTCGACAAAAACGATCTCGATCTTCTTGTTATGCAACACACTTTTGATTACGAACTGAACGGTAAAAAATATCGCCGCATGTCATCGATGGGAATCATTGGCACCGACACAGTTCACACCGCTATGGCAATTACCGTCGGAATGCCGCTGGCTCTGGCCATTGAACTTTTCCTTACGGGAAAAATCCACGGCAAAGGCGTTCAAATTCCGGTTAAACCCGAATACTACAATCCTATTCTCGAAGGTCTGAAGCCATTCGGAGTTGAGTTCTTCGAAGAAGAAACAGAGATTTAAAAATGAGAATTTTTGTCGCAATGGTTATCGCGATGAAGATTTTTGATTTCATTGAGATAAAGTCGGTTTTGAAATATCAATAACCGGCTTTTCTTGTTATAGATGTTGTTTATAAACGATATATACAACTGACAGCTGAAACTGTCAGCTATGATGAATATCCTCGACCTTAATCTTAATCTGGGCGCTCGTCTCTCCTGTGCTGATGAAGGAACTTCCGTCGGCATGCCGCCTACCCCCTGACCTTGTGTTTACTCCGCAAACTTCCGCAGATAGGCAGTCAGATCCGAGGCAATATCCAGCTTCAGTTTTTTCGACAGGCGATTCTTTTTGATTTTGATCGATGCTTCGGAAATACCCATCACATGAGCAATTTCCTTGTTGCTTAAATTAATCAGAATGTATGCACAAAGTTTCTGCTCTCCCTGAGTAATATCAGGATGAGTTTCAGACAAAACTTTGAAAAATCCCGGATACACCTGATCGAAATGATAAAAATAATTATTCCAGACAGCTTCATCGCCGGCATTCATGCGGATGATGCTCTGAATTTTTTTCAGCGAAGCATCATTTCCTTTATCTGTATTCGCAGAAACAAACTGATCAATATTTTTCTCAATTTCCTGCAATGTTTCGTTTTTGGTTACAATATGCATGGTCATTGATGTCAATTGCCGCTCTTTCATCTGCAGGTCATTGGTAAGTTTTTCCTTTTCCAACTGAGCAATAATGGCCTTGTTTTCCAATTCTTCGGACAGACGACGTTTTTCGCTTTCAGCCAGGGCATGCCTCTGATCAAGCATACGGTTTCGGTTACGAATGTTGATAAAAAGAAGGACAAACAAAACAAGTGCAACCGCGATAATTGCAATGATGAGCCACTGAACATGATTTTGCAATTTCATTTGCTTGTCAAGCAAAGATTTTTCCTTCTGCCATTTGCTTTGCTGCATCGATAAAATGAAATCGGCGAAATCACCTTCTGTAGTCTGTGACTCAATTTTCTCAGTTATATCCTTGTATTTTTTCAGATTTTCATATGCTTTGGCAATCTCGCCTGTTGACTCATAATACTGAGAATACAATTTATAAATCTCCGGAAGCTGAGCAGATGCATCGCTTTCAATGGCATTGAACAATGCTGAATCAAGATATTCAGCAGCACTTTTACTGTCGCCGCCATTAAGCAGTGTTCGTGCAAGATTACTGTAAGTCAGCGCCAGCTGCGACTTTGCGATGCTGTCATGAAAAGCAAGTGATGCCTTGTAATAAAAAACGGCGCTGTCACGGTTTCCTGTATTTTCGTAAATCACTGCAAGATTATTCATAGCCGTTGCAATGCCAACAGGATAATCATGCTGCCTGCTGATTAAAATCGACTCACGATGCAGAGCCATTGCAGTATCATACATACGAAGCTTCTCATACAATGATCCGATATTGTTTTTCAGATCAACAATGTTTCTGAATTTCTTTGCTCTGATCTGAATTTTCAGTGACTGATTGAAAAAGAAAATACTGTAATGATATTTGCTGATGGTGTATGAAACAACTCCAAGGTTATTGTAAACAAGCGATATTCCAACAGTATCATCAACGCTCTGATAATATTCAAGCGAACGGATAAAACTCTGCAGCGCCATGTCATTCAGCCCGCGCGTGAACAATACAATTCCCTGCAGGTTGTAACACTCGGCCAGACCTTTCTCATAATTCAGATGAGAACATTCGTCAATCAGCATTTCTGCCTCACGCAAGGCCTGCAACGGCTCGGAATTGGTTTTACCCCTTGCTGACAGAATACGCTTGTCAATCTCTTCAAACTGCGCAATGGCAGAAAAAGAGACAAGGAAAAGGAATATATGCAGCAGAATTTTTCTCACGATTCAAAGTTATGCATTTTTTACATCCAGATTGTCGCGCAGTTCATTGCCAAGTATCATAAAGGCCATGACTGCAAGGACTATGGCCAATCCCGGCAATAAAGCAAGATACGCGCTGTCGAGCACCAGATGACTGTAATACTCCTTCACCATACCACCCCAGGTGGCAACCGGCGGCTGCACCCCAATTCCAAGAAAACTCAACCCTGCTTCGGTCATGATGGCCGATGAAAACGAAGATGCTGCCAACACAATAACAGGCCCGCGTATGCCAGGTAATATATGCCGGAAAATAATTTTTCTGTTTTTAATTCCCAGCGCTTGTGCGGCCTCGATATAATCCCGCTGCTTGATGGACATCACCTGACCACGCACCACACGAGCTATATCGACCCAGAAAGTAAGTCCTATGGCAACAAAAATCTGCCAGAAACCTTTTCCCAATGCAAAAGTAATGGCAATAACCAGCAGTATTGTTGGCAATGACCACACCACACTGAACAACCATACCAGGAAACGATCAATAATACCACCATAATAACCGGCAATGGCACCCAGCATAATACCAATCAAAAGCGCAATAAAAACTGCCACCAGTCCAACCGTAATACTGACACGCGCACCCAACACAATACGGCTGAAATAATCGCGTCCAAAACGATCGGTACCCAACAGAAATTTCTTTTTTACAATCATCTTTGATGTAATGAACTTTTCAAGTTCTATTCCGGAAGAAACCCGTATCACTCCATTCCTTTTTTCCCATGCTGTCTGCAACTTTCGGCAATCATATACTTCAATCTGCCCACTATTGGGTGTAAGGCCGGTATATGTTTCAATATATAAACTGTCTTTTCTGAAATAATAGCTGAAAATAGCTTTGCTACTAACCGACAAGGGTTCGCCATACAACAGCTTTTCAAAAAATGAAACCTTTTCTGATGAAGCAATTGGAATTTCGAGAAACCTGCACTCAAAACCCGGCTTCTGAAGTGCAATTTCCACCTGCTGACTATTGGCGTCGGAGGTTGCGTCGGGAATAATGAAGTATCCAAAAACAGCTACCAGAGCCATCAGGATGATATATCCCAGAGAGGTGTAACCCATGACGGTTTTGATCAGTTTTCGTTTCATATCAATCAAAGACAATGACAAAGATATTAATTTCGTTGATACATTAATGGTCAATCAAATTCATGATTGCATCGCAACTTAATCCAATTGGCATGATATTTTTTACTATCTTTAACCCCGTAAACCAGCATTATGAAAACCCTGATGACCATTAGTCTGATTGCCCTGTTTGTGAACCTGTTCGCTCAGGATATTCCCGTGGCAACCGCAGAACAATTCAAACGTTTCAAGGAAAGCACCACTTATCTGGTGAAATACGACGATCCGTTCAGTTCATTCAATGAATATATCACCGAAGATATGTCGAAAGTGTGGAAAATAACACCTTTCAAAATCATTTCACCGGATGAATTTGAAACACTCAGCAAAGACAAAAAAAATTCATTTATTTTTCTGTCCGAAATATTTAAAGAAGAAGGAGAAAAAACAGCAAAATGGAATTTATTGAACATCACACTGGGATCAAATGCAGGAAGCGCAAACATGAATTCAATGCCTGACCTTGGAAGCGCTCCGCTAAACTATGTTTCGGACAATGAAGACAACGAAGAAGAATATCTCTACAAACTGGCCGGCGTGCTTCGTTTTTTTCAATACTACATTCAATACAACATGGCAAACCCCGGATCCGATATTAAATCCGTTGTAAAAAACAATCAATCAAAATTAACAGGGAAAGAACTCTGGCTGCTACAGAGCGATATGTCTGATGAAGTAAACTCGCTGGAAAAAATCAGTAAATATTTCTCCGGCACAGTAAAATTTGTCACCCCCGAAGAAATCCGCTCAGCCATTCATGCCGGAAATGAAAAGGTTGTTTTTCTGCATCAGGTTACACCAGGCAACAGCGTCGGCAAATGGAGTCTGAAATTCCTGCTCTGCGCCTCAGACGGCTGCCCGGTTTATTATGACGTAACAACTGTTGGTGCTGGCAAAAATGGCAGATTTTCAGCATCCGATTTCAAAGCAATTAACTAATCTCTCTTTTTTTATGAGCGACGACAAAAAAATCATTTTTTCGATGGTGGGTGTAAACAAAATTTATCCACCTCAGAAGCAGGTTCTCAAAAATATTTATCTTTCATTCTACTACGGCGCCAAAATTGGTGTTTTGGGTCTGAACGGCAGTGGAAAATCAACACTGCTTAAAATTATTGCCGGAAAAGAAAATCCCACCGAAGGCGACGTGGTTTTCTCACCCGGATACTCCATCGGAATGCTGGAGCAGGAGCCACATCTCGACAACAACAAAACCGTGAAACAAATTGTCGAGGAAGCGGTACAACCTATCGTTGACCTGCTAAAAGAATACGAAGAAGTGAACAACAAATTCTCAGAGCCCATGAGCGACGATGAGATGAACACACTCATTATTCGCCAGGGCGAACTCACCGAACTGATAGAGCAACACGATGCATGGGAGCTGGATTCACGCCTCGAAAGAGCCATGGATGCATTGAATTGTCCACCATCGGATCAGATTGTAAAAAACCTCAGCGGAGGCGAACGTCGGCGTGTGGCGCTGGTGCGGTTGCTGCTGCAAAAACCCGACATCCTGTTGCTTGATGAGCCCACCAACCACTTAGATGCTGAATCGGTGCAATGGCTCGAAAAACATTTGCAGGAATACCAGGGAACTGTTATTGCTGTTACCCACGACCGCTATTTTCTCGATAACGTAGCCGGTTGGATTCTTGAACTGGACCGAGGAGAAGGCATTCCATGGAAAGGCAATTACAGCAGCTGGCTTGAACAAAAATCGGCACGTCTGGCACAGGAAGAAAAGACCGAATCGAAACGCCGCAAAACACTCGAGCGCGAACTTGAATGGATTCGCATGGCTCCAAAAGCACGACACGCCAAAGGGAAAGCACGTTTGAGTGCATACGAAAAATTACTGAGCCAGGATGTGAAAGAAAAAGAACAAAGACTCGAAATCTTCATCCCCGACGGCCCCAGATTGGGCAATCAGGTTATAGAAGCAAAAAATATCAGTAAAGCGTTCGACAATAAACTGTTATTTGAAAATCTGAGTTTTACCATTCCACCCAATGCCATTGTTGGTATTATCGGTCCCAACGGTGCCGGAAAAACAACATTGTTCAGACTCATGATGGGTATTGACAAACCCGATAGCGGAGATTTTACCGTAGGCGATACCGTGAAACTCGGATACGTTGATCAGGCACATTCCTCAATAGATTCTGAAAAAACGGTTTACCAAACCATCAGCGACGGCATGGAAAATATCCGAATGGGAAGTCGCGAAATCAATGCCCGGGCCTATGTAAGCCGTTTCAATTTTACTGGACCTGATCAGGAAAAAAAATGCGGTGTGTTATCGGGCGGAGAGCGCAACAGATTGCATCTTGCGCTGACTTTAAAAGAAGAGGCCAATGTACTTTTGCTCGATGAACCATCCAATGACATTGACATAAATACACTCAGAGCATTGGAAGAAGGGATTGAATCTTTTGCCGGTTGCGCCATGGTCATCAGCCACGACCGTTGGTTTCTCGATCGCATTTGCACACATATTCTGGCATTCGAAGGCGATGCATCTGTGGTCTTTTTCGAAGGCAGCTTTTCCGAATACGAAGAAAACCGCAAAAAACGTCAGGGCGACACACCTGTCAGATTCAAATATAAAAAGCTATCCGTTTAACAATATTTACGGGTTAATAGTTGCTTTTTATAACACAAATTGATTAACTTGCATAAAAATTCAACACCATGAATGAAATAGTTGTCGGAATTGACTTTTCAAAAGGTGCACTAAATGCACTCAAATATGCATCACTCCTTGCCAAGGGTTTTAACTGCAAAATAACCATGCTGTGGGTCGATAAACCATTTAATCCCGACAGCGTGTATATCGATGGTGAAAACTTTCGTGAAGGCATCCATAAACGTTTTGCAGAGCTCATCGAAGAATACACACCCGTTGTTGGAAAAGATAATATTCAATATAAAATACGCACTGGCAAGGTCTATGAAGAAATCGCAGCGTATGCCAAACTGAACAAATGCCGCTTTGTTGTTATCGGAACGCATGGTATCAGCGGCTTCGAAGAATTATGGATTGGCTCCAATGCCAACAGAGTCGTTTCCATTGCACCCTGCCCGGCATTTACATTGCGACAGGATTTTCTTGTTCCCGATGCAATCCGTAAAATTATTGTTCCGATTGACCGTACAGCAGAAACTGAACTTAAAATACCATTTGCCATTGATATTGCAAAGGCATTCAACGCCGAAATCGTTCTGATGAAACTTTATGCAACCAATGTTCCTTTGCTGAAGAAAAAAGTGGACGACATTGCCAATGATATCTGCGATAAACTTGCCCATGAAAAAATCAAAGTCAGCACCGTTGAAAAAATCATTGTCAATATTACAAGCGATGTGTTGTCGGTAATCGAAAAAAAAGATGCTGATTTATTACTGATTATGACCGAACAACAGAACCGATCGGCAAACATCATGCTCGGCGAAATGGCTCAGCAACTCGTAAACAACAGCCCAATTCCCGTTTTGAGTATTCATAACGACGATAAACCATTCAATTAATTTTTTAAGTCTTTTTCATGTATCCTGACTCACTTCACCGGATTGCCGAAGAAGCTTTCCTGATTCCTGTTTCCAATGTGACCATGCTTCCTGCATCCGGATCCAGCAGGCGTTATTTCCGCATCACCTTCAATAACGGCAAAACCATTCTGGCTGCCGAAAATGCTGAAATCCGCGAAAATAATGCGTTCATCGGTTTTGCAAAACACTTTGCTTCGCATGGACTGCCTGTACCAGAAATACTGCATGAGCACAGCAACAAACAACTATATTTCCAAACCGATCTGGGGAACGAAACACTGTATGATTTTCTTTCCGCCAACGAAAACAATGCTGAAAAAAAACATGAATACTATAAACTGGCGGCCGACTATCTGCTGAAATTTCAGTTCTGCCCTCCACCCGACTATTCACTTAGCTTCCCGCGCGATCGCTTCGATCGTACCAGCATGATGTGGGATCTCAATTATTTCAAATATTACTTCCTGAAACTTGCCAATGTTCCTTTTGATGAACAAAAACTGGAGCATGATTTTTCTGCATTCTGCAATACTCTTGATGCAGTACCTGCCTCTTTTTTTATGTACCGTGATTTTCAATCAAGAAATATTATTATAGAAAACAACAATCTGGCTTTTGTTGATTTTCAGGGAGGAAGACGTGGGCCGCTCCAATACGATCTTGCGTCATTGCTCTTTGATGCCAAAGCCAATCTCGGCAACGATTTCCGCAAAGAAATATTTGATCATTATCTTCACAAACTTTCAACATCTCACCCGGAAGAAAGCCAACAATTTGAAAAATACTACCTCCACTTTGCATTGCTTCGGATCATGCAGGCATTTGGCGCCTATGGTTATAGGGGATACTATGAAAAAAAATCACATTTCCTGCAATCCGTGCCACTGGCAGCTGCCAATATCAAATATTTGCTGAATCAAATCGGATTTGGCGGCGATTTTCCCGAACTGTTGAAAATTTGGAAATATATTGCCGAAAACTTTGACAACAACGATTTGCCGGCACCAGACAAAGGAGTATTGTACATCGATGTTTCAAGCTTTTCATACCGCAAGGGATACCCATCTGGCAGCCCTGATCACGGCGGCGGTTTTGTTTTCGATTGCCGCGCACTACCAAATCCAGGACGAGAAGACCGTTTCAAAGCTCATACTGGAAAAGAAAAAATTGTTGCCGATTGGCTGAAAAACAAAGAAGAAGTTGCATTTTTTCTAAACAGTTGTTCAGCACTGGTTAACCTTTCGGTCGATAACTATATCAAACGAAATTTTAATCACCTTTCCATTGCTTTCGGCTGTACGGGAGGTCAGCACCGGTCGGTTTACTGTGCCGAGCAAATGGCTGAATTGCTTCAGAAAACCTACGGTGAAAAAATTCAACTGAAACTGCACCACCGGGAATTTTCATAACAGCGCAATAAAAAAACTTTTTCATTGTCTAAGTTTACAAAACAAGGTTATGAACATCGCTTTATTAAAAAAGGGAGACCATCGGGCTTTTCAGGAGCTCATTGATTCCACTCACAGCGATGTATTCAGATTGGCATTGAAATTTACAACCAACCGCGACGATGCCAAGGATATAGCTCAGGAGGTTTATCTCGAAGCTTTCAAAAACATCAGCGATTTCAGAGAAGATGCCAATATCAGAACCTGGCTGTACAGAATCACCGTCAACCGGTCGCTGAACCTTATCAAACGAAATAAAAACAAATTTCATTCGCTCAGCATCGAAAATGCAGACGAGAGCATAATTCAAATTCCGACACCAGGAGACCACGAAGCTGATCAGGCCATCGAAAACAAAGAGTTGAAACTCGTACTGAATGTTGCACTGTCGAAATTGCCAGACAATCAGCGAACCGCCTTTCTTCTTTTTAACCATGATGGCATGAAATACAACGAAATTGCGGAAGTAATGAACCTGTCGCTCAGTGCTGTGGAATCTCTGATATTTAGATCTAAAGCCAATTTGAGAAACATTCTGAATGATTATTACAAAAAAAATTATGCTTCGGCGCAAGTTTTTAAAAACAACAATGTCAAATGAACAATGAATCCAAAATGAACTGCAACGAATTTTGCCATATTATTGACAGCGGAACTATTTCCGGAAAACAAATGACGTTTGTAGCAGAACACATGGCTGGATGTGCACAATGCAAAAAATATTATCAATTAATGTATTACAGCATTGAACACGCCAATGAATTATTGCCAGATGAAACTCCACACGCAGGAATGGCCGCCGAAATAGGAGTATTTGTGTTTGCTGCGGGTCAAGTGTCAAAAACTATTCCCTTATGGGCAAAAATTACTTCAGCTGCTGCAGCCATTGCCATCGGATTAATAATCGGAAGTGCTGTATATGACTCCGGAAATATAGATACAACAAACCCGGAAACAGCATTTATTACCGACAACAACAATCCGGTATATATGGCCGAAACAACCGAAATACTGTACAATTCATTTCTTGCTGAAAACGAGGGAGAATAACCATGAAAAATAAAAACACCATCATCTGGATTCTTTCTATAATCAGTATTGTTTCAACCACTGCTCTTATTACCTTTTGGATTATTCGGCCATCGGCACCCGATATCAAAGCATTCAACCGGAACCTTAACCGCCAACATAACACAAATATGCATTGCGACCAGAATCTGATGGTGCGCCTCAATCTGGATCAGGAACAGAAAAACGAATTTAACAAAGAACGCTCTTTACATCACACAACCATAAAACCCATATTTGATTCCCTGCGGATACTGCGCACAAAGCTATTTAATGAACTTGACAAAGAAAATCCCGACTCTGCAATCATCAATTCATGCATCAGCGCTATTTCCGATCAGGAAAAAATAATTCAGCAGGAAAGTGTTCATCACATTCTCAGTATGAAAAAATTTCTCAATCCAACACAATTCGACACGCTGATTTCGATACACTCACAAGCCATGATGCCGGTACGCAAAGGCACACACAACAACAGACAACATTACAAGTGAAAAACAACAATTAAAAACAAATAAAATGAAAAAACTCTTTTTAACAACACTCATTGCGCTGTTTGCAGTAACATTCAGCACCGCTCAGAACCAGCAGGGCCAACCCAAAGCAGGACAAGGTCAGGGACAAGGCCAGATGATGCACAAATCAGGTGATTGCAATCACATCCCAAATCTCAGTGCAGATCAATTAAAGAAAATGGAACCTCTGCGCCTCGATTTTCAAAAACAAAAAATGGAAATATATAATCAAATCAAAGCAAAAAAAGCTCAGCTGATTATTGTTTCCACTGGCGATAAAATCAATAAAGCAGAAGCTTTCAAACTTATTGATGAAATTGCCGTACTGAGAACCTCGCTCGAAAAAGCCCGCTTTGAACATCAAATGGCCGTCAGAGCTCTGCTCACCCCCGAGCAACAGGTGTATTACGATATGCACCATGCCAAAAACGGAATGGGTAACGGACGCCGCGGTCATGGAAACGGCTATGGTCAAGGACAAATGAATGGAAATGGCTGTGGACAAAAATCAGGAAACGGCAATGGGCAGGGATTGCATCATGGACCCGGAACCTGTATTCATGGAAATTAAACCTTTGGTTGGTTTATAATTTGCAAAGGGCCTTCCTTCGGGAGGGCTTTTTTATTTTCCCAACAACACCACCACTTGGGCAGCGATGGCTTCACCGCGGCCGATTGCATCGACTCCTTCGTTGGTTTTAGCTTTCACCGATACATGACTGCGGTCGGTATTCAGTGCAGCCGCAATGTTTTCGGCCATCTGCAATTTATAAGGCATCAGCTTGGGACGCTCGGCAACAACAACAGCATCGATATTCAAAATTTCGTAGCCCTGCGCGGAAATAAGGTCCATGGTTTTTTTCAGCAAAATCATGCTGTCAATTCCCTTATAATTCGGATCGGTGTCAGGGAAATGCGCTCCGATGTCGCCCAAAGCCAGAGCGCCAAGCAACGCATCGCACAAGGCATGAATCAATACATCAGCATCGCTGTGGCCATCAAGTCCGAAATCAGAAGGAATATTTACGCCACCAATGACAAGCGGCTTCCCTGTAATAGTCCGGTGAAGATCATAACCAATTCCCTGGCGGATGTCCATTGATTAGTTTTAGCTTTTAACCTTGTCGAAATTGAAAACCAATGTAAAACGCAGTGTGTTTTCAAGTGGGTTGCGTTGCTCCAGCGGAATCAGATAAGAAAAGTCGAGTCCGAAAACGTTGTATCGCAAACCGGCACCCAATGTAATATACTTGCGGTTTCCCTTATTGGGGTGCTCATAAAAAAAGCCGGCCCGCAAAGCAAACTGCTGATCGTACCAATATTCTGTACCCAACGAAAAACTCAGTTCCTGAACTTCCTCCTTAAAACCACCGGGCGCATCCGAAAAGGAGCCAAACATACCACTAACAATGGATCTTTTAGGATCCTTACCGTCAGCAATAACATAATCCCCGTTGTCATCCTTGATGGGCTGACCTGCTGAATCCTCAGCATAAATAGGCGGTGTAGGCACCAGCAGCTTATTGAAATCGAAAGTAAACATCAGCTGATTATAATCGTCCAGATCCATGGTGAGTGATGGTCCAAGTCGCATATTAATCGGAATGAAGGAACGGTTCTGATTTTCGGTGTAGGTTATTTTTGCACCAATATTTGAAATATCGGCACCAAAGGAAAAAACAGCAGGCGTTTTGCCCATGTCGATTTCTTTCTCGTAATAAACTGCAATATCCGTGGCAATTGATTGTCCAGGTTTTGATTGTGCACCGTTTACATAAATACCGCCGGTAAGATTTGAATAAATATAACGCAATGCAATGGCACCACCGATATAATCAGAAAACTTACGGCTGTAAGCCACATCGACTGCAAATTCATTCGGGCTGAACTGACCGATTTCCGTACCAACATTGTCAGTAAAAACAATATTCCCTAAAGAAAAATACCTCAAAGAACCGGCCAGAACCTGATCATCATCAATTTTTTTATAACCTGTAAGATAACCCAAACTGATATCATTGACCAGCTGGCTCAACCACGGACTATAGGAAACAGAGAATCCAACATTTTTGTCAATAAAAGCATATTTGGCGGGATTATAATGCATGGAATAAACATCAGGAGAAGTACCGGCTCCGGCATCGCCCATGGCACCACCCCTGGCATCGGGAGCAATCAGAAGAAAAGGTACTGCAGTTGTAATAGTGTTAATACCATAGGCCTGTTCTGTCAGATCCTGACTTGATTGTGACCATCCTTTAGAGACTAAACCAACAAGAACAACCACTGAAATTATTGAAACTATGAGCTTCATATGAAATCTGTTATTTAGGTTTGCAAATTTACAATTTAATATTTACTTCAGAATAACCAGTTTTTCCGATTTTTCGGCATACTGGCCGTCGGCATTCTTGACACGGAGACGATAAATATAAACACCCCGTGCAAGCGGAGATCCAAAGTCATCGTTGCCATCCCACTCTATCGGATCGGCGCGAAATCCATTGGTGTTAACATTACGTGTAATCGTTTTCACCAGCTTTCCGGTAATGGTAAAAATCTGAATCTGTACATCAAGACCACAGCATGGCTGGTTGTGTTCAAACCAGAATTCAGTACGCGTGGTAAAAGGATTGGGATAATTCAACACATGAGTCAATGCAAGGCCCGCCGAAGATGAAACAATAAATTCAATGCTTGCTTCAGATGAATTATTGAGAATATCCCATGCTTTCAAGGTTAGTGTATGCGGACCTTCGCTAAGCGATTTGAACGGATAACGAACGGAGCCGTTGGTGTAACTGTCTTTTTCAGCTTCATAATAATCATTAAGGACTACAGACTCGGCCGAATTTCCATCGAGTGTTGCGGTAATATCGTGTCCGATGCCGGTACCAACCGTATTGATTCCGCTTTCATCGCTCAGATTGGCCAAAATAAAAGGATTCTCATTGGTGGTTCCTCCGCTTATAAACAGTTCGGAATTAAGATAGAGACTGATAACCGGCCCCGCATTGTCGTCAAGAATGGTATCAGAGCTGCCTCCAATAATAAAATCTTCAAACCATCCGCTGGCATCAGATGTCCCGTTTTCAGCATAATAACTGATACGCCCTTTACCAAAAGTGTACTGAATATCTTTGGGGACAATAAATGAAAAACTGAATTCACCATCAATAATACTGGCCTTTCCTTTATAAATGATGCTTTTCTGCAACATAAAGGGTGCTACATAATTTTCAGCCGGATTATTGGCCAACGTTTTCAATTCAATGGCTTTATCATAAACAGTGGGATATAAAGTGCCATTGAACCCACTCATTTTTACTCCGAAAGGATCTGCAATGTACCCTTTAACGGTGACATGCTTCAATGCCGAAATGGTATCGTTAAAACCTGAAACACTCACTCCGTTGATTTCAGTAGTAATAACCTGGTTTTCCGGAATGGTCATGGTAAGTGCGGGATCGCCCATGAGCATAAAATTGCGTAGATATGACACAGAGCCGTTATCAGTTTTACAATGTGCAATTAATTCTCCCAGCGTAGGAAACCGCCCACTGCTGTTATCAAAAGCTATGTCATAGAAAGAATTATTCAGGGCCTCGTTGTAACTTGCATAAGCAAGCCGGGTTGTTGTGAGCAATGCAATTCCACCACCTGAAGGATTCAGAAAAACATATTCACCCGCTGAAACCCTCCCCGGATCATCAAATCGGCTAAACTCACAGGTGGCTGTTATAAACACCGGCATATTGCAGCCATTGGTCCAGTTTTGAATGGTTGGAACATCAAGAATGCGTTCCAGTGTCCAGCCAACTTCGCCGCCATGGCCTGTATAATTGACAATCAGAGCGCCTTTTTCAACCCTTTGCCGAATGGCATCATTGGCTTCGGGGCAACGCTCACCGCCAGTAGTGCTGACTTGCTTATATGCATCGAGATAAATTTTATCCACATTCAAAAAATCATTGACAGTATCAATTCTTTCGGCCATGTTGTCTGCCTGATTAAAGTGCATGTTCCCATCGCCATCGTCGCAAACAAAGCAAATCTGATTCCGCCAGTCGGCCATATTTGAAACATTGCAGGTTCCTTCGGAACATCCATCACCCGAAGTTTCAATTTTTACCGGCGAAGTATATTTTTCAAGTTTTCGCAACACATTTTCGGCTTCTTCGGTAGAATTGACCGGAATACGACCCACCCCGATATCCAGACTACCATTACAGTCACCTCCTTCCGTATCGCCAAGCAAACCAAAGAAATCATCGGTAGCATATGAAGTTGTGGGTGAAAGGGAACTGGCAGATTCAAAAGTCGGAACAAGATTGTTATTGCCAGTAATTCTATTTTTATAATCATACGATGCGTCGCCCAGCAACAAAAGAAATTTGGGCATATCATCGGCCGAAGAAGCCCTATCGTAAAACATTTTCACAAAATCGCGGATAGCTGTTGGATCCTGCTTGCCACCTGAAAATTCGTTGTAAATTTCTTCAGGGGTAACAACAACATAACTATATCCATCCAGTTGTTCATGCAACTGACCGATAGCTGCCGCCTGCGAGCGGAACGCGGGATATGATACAATCAGATAATCGGTTTGCGGAAAGGCATGCAGATTCTGATTATCAACAACTCCAATAAATGCAGGGGTATGATACAGTACGCCATTAAATGCAATAAACTGTCTGAGACTATCATTGTTGATTCTGTAAGTATAATTGCCCGAGGAAAGTGTGCCCTGAATAAAAAGAGGATTCAATGGATTTGTAACATCCCATACCTGAAGCGAATTATCAGCATTGCTAATTGTATATTCAGCTATATGACCTGAACCACTGACATTCGGATTACGGAAAGCCATTTGATTTCCGCCAAAAACAAGATTACGCCACGCCGAAACTTCGATATAATCGAGCCATCCCATCGCTTCGGCATTCCCATTCTGATGATAAACAATAGACACCGGAACCGACGAAGTTGAAGTAGAAAAAGAAAAAGACGCATATCCGGTTTTGGCATAATCGCTTGTATAACCTGAGGTTGAAGAAATATCAACCGTATCACCATGAGAACCGGAAAAAACAGTAAAATAGCTGGGACTCGACGAACGGGCAACCAATGCGGCCTTCACTTTTACCAGAGAGTCGTTGCAGATATTGGCAAAAGAAAACGGGTAACTTTTTGAAAGCGAAGAAGACTCATAATTATCACCATACCAGTTTTTACCACTTTTAATCAGATTGTACAGATTCTGTTCATAAGCCATAAAATCCAAAAAAGCAGTTACCTGATGAGTGGCCGGCAAAGTCTCCTGAACTGCTACAGAAATACGCAAACCCGGTCCATTATCAAATGTAAGGAAGCATATATTCTTATCACTGAACAAATTATAATTGTGATAAAAAGATTTATCCGGTTGCGCTGTCCAATAAAGGATGCCTTCGGTATAAAACAAAAAATAATCGCCCGGATCAAAAGAACCATCACCACCATCATGGACATAAATGGCATTTTCGGTCAGGTCATCGTATCGGGGCGTACTGTTCAGCTCGGGCAGCATGCGGGGCCCATTTGAAAATAAGCGGATATTGACCGGATCGATTTCCGAAACATCAATGCCCCAGTTTTCAAGATTTTCATAACTAATTTTATGAATACCACCCTGCGATGTGTTTATTTTATACCAGGAGCCGTTTTCCAAAACCGAACTTCCGGCATAAGTTCTCTTAAGCAACTGATTATCTTTATCTTTCAAAACTTCCTGCCCACTGATTGTATAACTGACCAGACGTTCAATTTCGCCTGTCTGACTGTTTTTGCGAAGGCATCCAGTAAAAACACGGGCGAAATACATTTTTTTTATTTCAGTGGTCGAAACATTCATTGAAAAATCAGATGGAATCTCTGAAACAATGTCTGCGGGTAAATCAGCTGCATTTATTTTCTCAACCCGAATATCAGACAAAACAGGAATAAAGACGCTTTCAATGTTATTAATTGATATATTATCGACAAAACAAGGCACTTTGCCGAAATCAGTAAACACGGTATTTTCGAAGGGAAAAACGCGTTTGACTGATTGATTCAGATTGGGAGAAATCCCGATTTGCGCCCGAGTCAAAAAGCTGATAATCAACAACAAAGACAAAAAAAGGCCTCTCATAAAACAAAAAGAATCAGTTACACACCGGCAAAATAACAACAATTGGCGGGATTTATTGTTTGATGGTGAAAAATTTGTATTTTTGAAAAGATTATTTACAAAAGGTAAAATCGATTGAATAAATTCTTTTATCTTTGTAACCTTTCAAAGAAAAACCAAGTATAAAATTTTCGGAACGAATTGGTGTTTTTTTGAAAGTATTTGATATTTTTGTCATTAAATTCTTCAATCCATGACAGGACGTATAACGCGGATTATCTTAGCCACAGCTATCATTGCTGCAATGTCGGTATGGGACGCAAAAGCCCAGGATCCACATTTTTCGCAATACTACGCCAACCCGTTATATCTGAATCCGGCAATGGCAGGTGCGCCCATCTGTCCACGTCTGATTTTGAATTACCGGAACCAATGGCCTGGTATTTCTGGACAATATGTCACCTACAATGCATCGTACGATCAGCATGTAGATGCCTTGTCGGGTGGAATTGGCGTTCTGGTCAATGTTGACCGTGCAGGTGAAGGCACGCTGAGTACAACCATGGCCAGTGGAATTTATTCATACAAATTGGATCTGAACCGGAAATTATCGCTCAAAGCAGGTATTCAGGCCACATTTCTGCAAAAGAATCTTGACTGGACAAAGCTTACCTTCCCCGATCAGATTGACCCACGTCACGGATTTGTTTTCAACACCAACGAAGTTTATCCCGAAGATGGCCTCACTAAAACTGTAGCTGATTTTGCCACGGGACTTGTTTTATACAGCGAAAGATTTTTTGCTGGCGTTTCTGCTCATCACCTCACCACTCCAAACGAAGGATTCATAAGCTATTCGGAGCTGCCGCTCAAATGGACAGGACACGCAGGAGCCATCATCAGCATTGAAGGCGACAACAGCCGCAAACGTACTGTTGAAGAAACAAGCATCTCTCCGAATATTATGTTTCAGAAACAAGGACAATTTGAACAATTCAACTATGGCTGTTATCTCAACAAATATCCTTTTGTTGTCGGAACATGGTTCCGTCAAAGTCTCGACAATCCCGATGCAGTTATCGTTCTATTGGGCTTTGTTCAGCCAACTTTCAAATTCGGCTACAGCTACGACCTTACGGTTTCCAAGCTGACCAACGCTTCAGGCGGCGCCCATGAGTTTTCACTCACCATTCAATTTGAATGCTCTCCAAGACAACGAAGGGTAAAACCAATTACCTGTCCATCTTTCTAACACAATAACAACACGCATTTTTCAGTTATTAAATAAATTGAACCGAAAATTTCACGAACATGCTCAATAAAAACAGGATTTTCAAAGGGTTTCTAGTTCTGGGGTTGATTTCCTTGTCGCTTTCTTCATGCTACAAAGAAAGATCCCGCACAACTGCATGGTACTACAACGACCCCAAATGGGGTGGTTTCGAAGTAGTTCCTTACGCTGAACAAGAAACAGGACCAGGCCTCATTCTTATTGAAGGCGGTACATTTGTCATGGGTCGAACCGAACAGGAAGTTCCATACAAATGGGACAATATCCCTCGCAGGGTCACTGTATCATCCTTTTATATGGATATGGCAGAAGTGTCAAATGTTGATTACCGCGAATATCTCTACTGGTTAGGGCGCGTTTTTGGCGTCGATTACCCCGAAGTAGTAAAACAAGCGTTGCCCGACACGCTCGTCTGGCGCTCGCGACTGGGTTACAATGAACCTTATGTAGAATATTATCTGCGCCATCCGGCTTATGCATTTTATCCTGTAGTAGGTGTGAGCTGGACACAGGCAAACCGTTATTGCGAATGGCGAACCGACCGCGTGAATGAATACATCATGATTCGTGAAGGTATTCTGAAAATCGACCCCAACCAGCAGAACGAAGAAAACTTCAATACCGATGCATATCTGGCCGGTCAATTCGAAGGTGTGGTTAAAAACGACCTGTATGATCTGAATCCCAATGGCTCAGGAACACGAAAAGTGCGCATGGAGGACGGCATCATGCTGCCCAAGTATCGTCTCCCAACCGAAGCCGAATGGGAATTCGCTGCAATTGGTCTTATTGGAAACACCTTGTTTGAACGCGTAATTGAACGCAGAATTTATCCGTGGAACGGCCACCTGCTTCGTACCGATTATTATAAAAATATGGGTGAATTCGTAGCCAACTTTAAACGTGGACGCGGCGACAACATGGGTGTTGCCGGCAATCTGAACGATGCCGCCGATATCACTGCGCCCGTTTATTCATACTGGCCCAATGATTATGGCCTTTACAACATGGCCGGCAACGTGGCAGAATGGGTTCTCGATGTCTATCGTCCTCTTTCTTATGAAGATTTTGACGACTTCCGCTCTTTCCGTGGTAATGAGTTTCAAACCAAGGTTACAGACGAAGAAGGTCTGATTGCTGAAAAAGACAGTCTCGGTCGTATCAATTGGAGACCTGTTACGCAGGAAGAAGCTGCAAACCGCCGCAACTACCGTTATTCTGACAACCGTAACTATCTCGATGGCGACTATTCATCATCCGTTTATTATGGTGATGACATGATGAAAGACGGTGAGTTTGAAAATAAACTCATGTATGAATACTCAAAATCATCGATGATTAACAATACTGCCCGCGTTTATAAAGGTGGTTCATGGAAAGACCGTGCATACTGGCTCAGCCCGGGAACACGCCGTTTCCTCGATCAGGAACTCTCAACAGACTATATCGGATTCCGTTGCGCCATGATTCGTGTTGGCAGCCCGATTGGATTCTGATACATTCGAAAAATAATTAACTTTACCCCCATCTAACCCATGGGGGTTTTTTTATGAATATTGAACAACTCTATCAAAAAATCAAAGATTCAGCAGGCGTTTCTACCGACACCCGCTCATTAAAACCTGAAATGGTTTTCTTTGCCATTCAAGGCGAAAAATTCGATGCCAATAATTTTATTCAACAAGCTCTGGACGCAGGAGCAGCACTTGTTGTTACTCAGAATCCGGCATTTGAAAAACATCCACAATGTTACTTTACAAACAACACCCTCAAAACACTGCAGGAAATTGCCTTGTGGAAGCGCAAACAGATGAAAGCCATTGTCATCGGAATTACCGGAACCAATGGCAAAACCACTACCAAAGAACTGATGCGTGAAGCCCTTTCAGCTGTTGGCACAGTCGAAGCAACCCAAGGCAATCTTAATAATCACATTGGCGTTCCGCTCACATTGCTTTCAATGAACAATGACACGGATTTTGCCATCGTGGAAATGGGAGCCAACCATCCCGGTGAAATCGAATTCCTGTGCAATATAGCATGTCCCGACTACGGAGTCATTACCAACATTGGTCGGGCTCATCTGGAAGGATTTGGCAGCTTTGAAGGCGTAATAAAAACCAAGACTGAACTGTATTCTTTTATCGCCAAAAATAATGGAAGCGTTTTTGTCAATGAAGACGACCCACTCCTGGTGAAGCTTTCCGAAGGTTGCAAAAAAATCCTGTATGGAACCAAAACGCTTGATGCATCCATAGTAAATGATTCAAATCCTTTCCTGCGCTGCCATTGGAAGGTTAATGAAGAAGGATTTTTGACTCAAACAAAACTAAGCGGTTCTTACAATCTCCCGAATTTGCTTGCAGCTATTTCCATCGGACTACACTTTGGCGCCAACGCAAAAGAAATAAATAAAAAACTATCGGAATACACCCCTTCGAATATGCGTTCGCAGTGGATTGAAACAGAACATAATCAACTGATTCTCGATGCATACAATGCCAACCCTTCCAGTATGTCTGCGGCATTGAAAAACTTTGCCGATCTTCAAACAGAAAAAAAACTCCCAATACTCGGGGACATGCTTGAACTTGGCTCTTACAGCGACAATGAACATCATGAAGTTTTAAACCTTATCAAAGAATTGTCATTCAAATCAGCCGTTCTGATTGGCCCATGTTTCAGTAAATTCAGAAATGAATTTCCGGCATTTTTATTCTTCAGCAATACAGCTGAAGCCAAAACAGCGCTGACAAAAAACACCATCAGCGGATTCACAATTCTGCTCAAAGGATCGCGTGGTATTGGAGTTGAAAATCTTAAAGAAATTTTGTGATGAAAAATTACGATATTCACGAATGGAATGCCGGTGTAGGCATGATGTCGGGCACATCGCTCGATGGTGTTGATATTGCCATTTGCGCATTTCGATTCAACAACGGAGTTTGGGAATACCGGATTGACGATGCTGTTACTTTTCCATATGTGGATGAGGTAAAAGCATTAATTCTGGAAATGCCCGGCATGAGCGGGCCAGAACTCATGATTGCAGACCGAAAACTTGGCAAATATCACGGACAACTACTTTCCGGATATCTGATGGCCATGGGCGAAACCCCTTTATTTGTTGCATCGCACGGGCACACCATCTTTCATGAACCCTCGGAAGGCATGACGTATCAGGCAGGACACGGAGCCGCCATTGCAGCAGAAACCGGCTTAACGGTAGTCTGCGATTTCCGCAGCAGCGATGTTGCATTGGGAGGTCAGGGAGCGCCATTGGTGCCCATCGGCGACGAACTGTTGTTTGGCGAATTTGATGCACTGGTAAATTTGGGCGGCTTTGCCAATATATCCTATCGCTCCGACAACCAACGTATTGCATACGATATCTGCCCTGTCAACATTGTATTTAATCATTTTGCCCATCTTTCAGGACATGAATTTGACCGCGACGGGCAATTAGCTTCGGCTGGGAAACCGTATTCGGAGCTGCTTCCCATGTTAGATAAAATTCCATACTATTCTGCACATCCTCCAAAATCGCTTGGAAGAGAATGGATAGAAAAAGAATTTATGCCAGTGATTGAAAAAAGCGGAATTGTAAACACGGATGACATACTATGCACGTTGGCTCATCATGCAGCCGGGCAGATTGTACGCGCCTGCGGAGCAAACAAATCCATTCTGTTTACGGGAGGCGGGGCAAAAAACCATTTTCTCACAGGCATCATTCGCAAAAAATTGCAGGATCGCATGATTATCCCAGATGAAACAACAATAGATTTTAAGGAAGCATTGGTTTTTGCATTCATGGGTTGGTTGCGTTTAAATGAAATTTCAAACACACTACCATCTGCAACTGGCGCCAGCAAAGCAATCAGCGCGGGTGCCGTTTTTATTCCATAAAAAATACTTGTGGTATAAAATATTTTTTAATTGCGCAGCGTTTTAATTAACACAGCGCTGTTGACAATAATCAATTGTCTCAAAAAAAGCGAACAGCATAATAAGTTACTTTTACTTCAAAATCACGTAATATGTTTTTGAATGTTCTTCTTCAGATTGTTCAGGGCGGAGATTCGCTTGCAACAGCCACCGCCAACACTGTGCAAAAAACCGTTGAAACTGCCAACCAGCAGTACGACACACTATCATTCTGGGATTTATCGTTAAAAGGCGGTCCTGTAATGATTCCCATAGCATTGCTTCTAATAATTGCCGTTTATATATTTTTCGACAGATACATAGCGACGAGTAAAGCAGCAAAAGAAGACAGTGGATTCATGGCCAATATAAAACATTTCATCACCGAAGGGAAAATCGATCAGGCCAAAGCCATGTGTCTGAGCAATCCCACCCCTATGGCACGCATGATAGAAAAAGGAATTTCGCGCATAGGCAGGCCCTTGAACGACATTACAACCGCCATAGAAAACGAAGGGAAACTACAGGTGGCACGGCTTGAAAAGAGCATCGCATTTTTATCAACCATTGCCGGAATAGGACCAATGATCGGGTTTCTGGGAACTGTTACGGGTATGATTACCGCATTTTACGACCTTTCAAAATCGGGAAACAATCTTGATATAGCCCTGCTTTCAGGAGGCATTTATGAAGCAATGGTAACAACAGTAGCCGGTCTTATTGTTGGGATTCTGGCCTCGCTTGCATACAATGTCATCGTTGCACGTGTTGAAAAAATCGTTTATATACTCGAAGCACGATCAACAGAATTTATGGACATTCTGAATGAACCAGCATAATCAAACTAACCATGAATATCAAAACAAGAAATAAAAGAACAACAGATTTCAACTCTGCATCCATGTCGGATCTGGTGTTTCTGTTGCTGATATTCTTCATGCTGACATCTACACTTGTGAGTCCCAATGCAATAAAACTGCTTCTTCCAAGCAGCACAAGCGAGCGGGTACCTGTTGAGAAAAAAGCGGTGAATGTTTACATCGACAATCAGTTCAGATATTCTATCGATCAAAAAATCCTAGATGCTGCCGGCTTGCGCGAAGGAATCAAATCGAGACTTGACGGGCAAACCGAAGCGTCGGTTGTATTACGTTCCGATGCAACTGTTCCCATTCAATTTGCAGTAAATGTCATTGATATTGTAAATTCCATCAACAAAGAAAAAGGAACAAAACACAAAGTCATTCTTGCTACACGCCCCGAAGAAAACATATAAATTCATGAAATCGAAAAGAAAAATAACATCAGCATTATTAACACTCGCGTTTTGCGGAGGTGTTGTTGTTATATTATTTCTGTTTGCATTTCGTACTCCACTTCCATTACCCGAAGAAGAAGGCGTTGTTATTGAAACCAATGCCGGCGGAGGAGGTGGCGGATCGGACGAATTTTTCGATCAGGAATTCTACGAAGAAATGTCGGCCGATAATATTGGTGAAACAAACGAAGATTATATCACACAGGATGTTGAAAATGTCAATTATACATCAGGGCAGCAAAGCACAAACACCACTGACAAACCAAAAGTTGATAACCGCCTGACAAATTTCAGCTGGGGACAGGGAAATGGTACTGGAACCGGTACTGGAAGCGGTTCGGGTTCAGGCACAGGCACAGGTAGCGGCACAGGCGTTGGTTCTGGCGATGGACCTGGAACAGGCCCCGGAAGCGGTCCCGGCTATTCGCTGAAAGGTCGGGGAGCCAAAAGTATTCCTACTCCTAAATATACCGAAGATGATCAGGGAAAAGTTGTTGTAACCATCTGGGTGGATCGCGACGGAAAAGTAACACGCGCAGAACCCGGCGCCATCGGAACAACCGTTTCAAATCCTTCGTTATGGACTGCAGCCAAAAATGCTGCGTTACAGGCAAAATTTTCCACAAATGAAAGTGCTCCCGAAATTCAAAAAGGCACTATTACATACACTTTTATCAAACTGAATTAAAATAGTTTGTAAAGTGAAAATGCACTTTAATCATTAAATTGAAGTGCCTTTATAAACCAGATAAACTTTCTACTTTCCACTCTCTTTGGGAGGATAATCAAGCGAATAGTGCAGTCCCCTGCTCTCTTTGCGCTCCAACGCCATTTTAATAATCAAATAGCCAACTGAAATCATATTGCGCAATTCGCAAATTTCTTTAGTAACTACCGATTTTTTGTACAATTCTTCCGTTTCTTCATACAAGATTTTCAAACGATCCAAAGCACGCTTCAGGCGCAGGTTTGAACGCACAATGCCCACATAACTTCCCATGATTGAATTAAGCTCTTTACGGGTTTGTGTAATCAAAACCATTTCTTCGTTCAATACAGTGCCTTCCGCATCCCACACAGGAATGTCATTGTTAATATCAATATTTTTAACAGCTTCGATGGAATCAAGAGCCGCACGATGACTGAATACAGCGGCCTCCAGCAATGAATTGGAAGCAAGCCGATTTGCGCCATGCAAACCTGTGCACGAAACTTCACCGGTGGCATACAAATGTTTAATGTTGTTTCTGCCGCATTCATCTACCTTTATTCCGCCGCACTGATAGTGGGCTGCAGGTACTACCGGAATCATGTCGCGCGAAATATCAATACCCTTGCTAAGACAATGTGCAAAAATAGTTGGAAAATGTTCCAGCAGTTTTTTCTTTCCGATATGCCTTGCATCAAGATATAAATGATCGGCGCCACTGATCTTCATTTCACTGTCAATAGCGCGTGCAACAATATCGCGCGGAGCGAGCGATAAGCGATCGTCGTATTT
>Ga0116152_10000615_pt1 | contig 29153 bp, 22 predicted proteins | sample AD_UKC119_MetaG_FD_89894 | JGI IMG/M metagenome (GOLD analysis project Ga0116152, IMG submission 89894) | Active sludge microbial communities of municipal wastewater-treating anaerobic digesters from Hong Kong - AD_UKC119_MetaG | ecosystem: Engineered > Bioreactor > Anaerobic > Digestate... | reverse complement strand
TGTTCACTCTCGGGGGCGATTCGCCTCCCCAACGATACGAGGATCGACAATGCAACTGGCAGCCATCGCAATCTGGGCGGCGGGCCTGGTCCCGATGATCGCCCCGCCGGCCGACCCGCTGAAATCGAGCGCCGAATGGACGCGCGATCAGGCGGCGCACCTGCTGCGTCGGGCGGGCTTCGGCGGAACGCCCGAACAAATCGATTTCCTCCATCAGAAGGGACGCGACGGCGCCGTCGACTACCTCGTCGATTTTGAGCGCATCCGGGATGAAGCGATTCCCGTGCGCATCGAGGAATACCGCCGACAGCTCGAAGGGGGGCGCGGACTCGATCGCGAAGAACGACAGAAACGACGAATGGCGGTTCAGCAGGCCAGCCGCCTTCAGTTCGCCCGCGTCACGCGCTGGTGGGTCGAGAAGATGACCAGTTCGTCGCGCCCCCTGCAGGAGAAGCTCGTCCTCTTCTGGCACGGTCACTTCACGAGCGGCTTCCGCGAGGTCAAGAGCAGCGGCGCCCTGTACCAACAGAACCAGCTCTTCCGCAGAAACGCGCACGGTAACTTCCGCAGTCTGCTGCTCGCCGTCACGGAAGACCCGGCGATGATCATCTATCTGAATACGCAGCAGAATCGCAAGGGCAAGCCGAACGAGAACTACGCCCGCGAACTGATGGAACTCTTCACGATGGGCGAAGGTGAATACACCGAGCGCGACATCAAGGAAGCGGCGCGGGCGTTCACGGGAATTTCGATCGATCGCCGAACCGGCAAGTCGATCTACCGCGCCAACCAGCACGACTTCGGAAAGAAGACGTTCCTCGGGAAAACGGGGGATTTCCATCCCGCCGACATCATCGACATCATCCTGGAGCAGCCGGCGACGGCGGAATACATGGCGCGAAAGTTCTGGGAGTTCTTCGCCTATGAGAATCCGGAGCCCGAAATCGTCCACGCCCTGGCGGATACGCTTCGAAAGAACAGGTACGAAATCAAGCCGATGCTGACGGCGATGTTCAGAAGCGACGCCTTCTACAGCCAGCGCGCCCGCTTCACGCATATCAAGAGCCCGATCGAACTGCTCGTCGGCACGATGCGAACCCTGGAGATCACGCCCGTCGACACGGAGGCGATGGTCTTCGGCCTTCAGACGATGGGTCAGACGCCGATGCAGCCGCCGAACGTGAAGGGATGGGACGGCGGCGAAACCTGGATCACGTCGAGCACGTTGTTCAATCGATACAACGTGCTGGGCCGACTGCTGACGGGTACGAAGACCGCGGAGGCTGAGCGCCAGCGCGAACAGCGGCTGCGACGCGCGTCGCGCGTTCTGCAGGCGGCTTCGATCGACATCGGCGACGACGACAAGTGTCCGACGCAACCTGTGTTCGATCCGATGCCGATCGTCCGGGCGGCCAGCGTGAAATCGTGTGAAGAACTGGCGGATCTGTTCATCAATCGGCTCCTGCAGCGAAAGATCGCGCCGGAGCGGCGACAGACGGTCATCGACGCCATTCGCCAGCACATCGATGACAGGAATATCGGCGACGCGAAGAACGCGGACGCGATTCGCGGCATGATTCACCTGATCGTGAGCATGCCGGAATACCAGTTGTCTTAGGGAGAGATGGGGTCCCGCCGTCGGCGTTTGGTTTCCCCCGGAAATCGCGACGCCGGCGGCTTATTGATGCACATGAGGCGCCACGACAATGTCAGATGACATGATCCATACACGACGGCAGTTTCTCAAAGGTGGCCTGACGCTGATCTCGGCCGGCGCAACCGTCCCGCTCTTCCTTGATCGAACGGCCTGGGCGATCAGCGGCGATCCGAGCGATCGCCAGCGCGCACACCACAAGCCGGGCGGCGCCAACGGACGCATTCTGGTCGTCCTGCAGCTCGCCGGTGGCAACGACGGTCTGAACACGGTCATTCCGTTCGAGAACGATCGCTACTACCAGGCGCGACCTCGGCTCGGCATCAGGAAGGGCGACGCCATCAGGCTGAACGATCAGCTCGGCCTCAACCCGAATGCGACGGGGCTCAAGTCGCTCTACGACGCGGGTCTGCTCTCGATCGTGCAGGGTGTTGGCTATCCGAATCCGAATCGCTCGCATTTCGTGGCGACGGACATCTGGTCGACCGGCGATCCGACAGAAGCGACACACAACGGATGGATCGGCCGCTACTTCGACTGCACCTGCAGCGGCCGCGAGCGCCCCGAGCCGAAGCGCGGCATCTCGATCACGAGTGAAGTCCCGCTCGCCATGCAGGGTGAGAAATTCAGTCCCGTCAGTTTCTCGACGCCGGACGAACTGACCTGGCGAGGCCCCGGCGCGCGCGGTCGCGGCAGGAATGCGTTCGAAGATCTGAATCAACCGCACGGAAAGCGGAAAGAGACAGACGGAGCGCCGCAGGACGAGGCGTCGGCCCTGGCCTATCTCGAACGAATGGCGATGGACGCGCGGGCAAGCGCCGAGGAAATCCAGAAGGCGGCGGGCGGCGGGAGTGGCGCGCGATCGCGGCGAGCCGGCCGACGACGGCCGGGGCGCAACGCGCTCGAAGGCAACCTCGAGATGGTGCGTCGCATGATCCGCGCGGGGCTGGACACGAGCGTGTACTACGTGTCGATGGGCGGATTCGATACGCACGCGAACCAGCTGGGTTCGCACAACAATCTCATTCGCACATTCTCCGACGCCGTAAAGGCGTTCATGGACGGATTGAAGGAAGACGGCCTGCTCGATCGCGTCCTGTTGATGACGTTCTCCGAGTTCGGCCGGCGCGTCGCGGAAAATGGATCGGGCGGCACGGATCACGGCGCGGCGGCGCCCTTGTTCGTCGCCGGCGGCGGCGTGAAGGCCGGCGTCCATGGCAAACACCCGAGCCTGAATCCGGACGATCTCGATCGCGGCGACCTGAAATGGGGAACCGATTTCCGCAGCGTGTACGCGACCGTCCTGAATGGCTGGCTGAACGCGGACAGCGAGCGGATTCTGAGCGGATCGTTCAAGCCGTTGCCGTTGCTGAAGGCCTAGGTGGATCGATCGCGTCGACGACCCAACCTACGACGCTTGCCATAGGGTCAATGAGCGAACCTGCGATTCATGCGCCCGCTAACATTGGGTCGATGACCCGACCTGTGATTTCGCAGGAATCCGTGCGTCTCACGAATACGCGTGCGGTTCACCCAATCACAGGCGGTGCACGCATTCACGGGCGGTACACGCTTTCACGGGCGGTGCACGCATTCGCGGGTAACCATCCCCCTACCCCAACGGGGTACAACAAGTCAGCCCGGGGTCAGCGCAGACCGCGAACGCGGTCAAAGCGCAGCCCCGGGTATACGACCCCAATTACCAATCAAGCCCCAACGGGGCGTTACAACAAACGAACCTGTAACACCCTTTCAGGGTTTGATACTCACGGCGCCCTTCAACCCAGGGTTCCGCTCCGCCCGCATGCGCGGGCTTCACTTCACCCTGGGCTGTCTTGTGCCACGCCGTTGGCGTTTCAAGTCGCGCCCTGAGTCACACATGCAGTTTGACGAAGGCCGACAAGTGCATTGAATTCCCCGGCAATCGCCCCGGTCTATTGTGTGCACGTCATATCATGACCAATCGTGCAACGGATTTCAGACAGCGACAAACATCCAGCCAGCCCCAAAGGGGCACAACAAGTCAGCCCGGGGTCAGCGCAGACCGCAACGCGGTCGAAGCGCAGCCCCGGGTATACGACCGCAATTACCAATCAAGCCCCAACGGGGCGTTACAACAAACGAACCTGTAGCACCCTTTCAGGGTTTGACGCTTACGACAACCTCTGGCCCGGGGGCGCCTTCCGCCCGCATGCGCGGGCTTCAATTCACCCGGGGCCGATTTGTGCCACGCCTCTGGCGTGTGGCGTCACGTTGCGGATCGCGTGTGTCCCGCATCAACGGTCGGCGCATTCGGCCTGCCCATCCGCCGTACAAATCAAAACCGCAACGTTGCGCCAACGCCTGTTACCACAATCCAACCCCCGATCGCCGGACGCGGCGCCGACAATCGCCGCGCGTTGCGCTCGCTCTTTCGCCGCGTTACAATTTCGCAATGCCACAGCACTCCACCCGCGAAGGAACTCCGATGCGCAGACCCTGCGAAAAGACCGCCATCTTCGTCACGATACTCCTGACGCAACTCGCAATCACAGTCCCCGGCGTCGCTCAGGCGCCCGCCACGAATGACACGCTGCATTTCATCCCGTTCTGCGCCGTGAAGCTGCACGACGCCGTCTGGGCCCATCGCACGAAACAACTGATCGAGCGCACGCTGCCCCACGCGTTCAAAAACACGACGCCCGCACAGGAGGCCCTGCGCCTCTGCGGCGACTGGCTTGAGAACGGCGGCAATGGGCCCGTTCCGCCGCCGCATCGATTTCAGTCGTCTGATCTCTACAAGGTGCTCGAAGGCGCCGCCCTCATGCTGAAGGCCGAGCCCAACGCGCAGATCGAGACCGAAGCCGATCGCATCATCGACATCATCGCCCGCGCCCAACAGCCCGACGGCTATCTCTACGTCGCCCACATCACACATTCGATCAACGAAAGCGAAATGGGGCCGCGCCCTTACAGCTATCTCATTCATTCACACGAACTCTACAACGTCGGCCATCTCTACGAGGCCGCCGTCGCCTACGCCCAGGCCACGGGAAAAACGAAACTGCTCGACGTCGCCGAGAAAAGCGCGCGACATGTCAACAAGGTCATCTTCGAGGGTGATCCGAACTACAACGACGGCAAACCCGTCAACCAGGCGCCGGGCCATGAGGAGATCGAGATCGGTCTCATCAAGCTCTATCGCCACACGGGCAATCGCCTCTACCTCGACATGGCGAAGAAGTTTCTGGAGATTCGAGGCGTCACGTTCATCCCCGACGGCAGAGGCGTCAGTACGCCGGAGTACGCCCAGCAGCATCGCGCCGTCGCGAAACAGGACAAGGCCGTCGGACACGCCGTTCGCGCGTGCTATCTCTACGCCGCCATGGCCGAGGTCGACTCTCTCACGCATCGCAACGACTACGGCAAGGCCCTCGACAGCATCTGGCATGACATTGTCGACACGAAGATGCACATCTCCGGCGGCCTTGGCGCCGTTCCACACATCGAGGGCTTCGGACCGAGCTATGTTCTGCCGAACAAGGAGACGTATCTCGAAACCTGCGCCGCCGTCGGCAATGTACTCTTCAACATGCGCATGTTTCTGAAGTACGCCGACAGCCGCTACATCGATGTCGCCGAGGTCGCGCTCTACAACAACTGCCTCGCCGGCATCGGTCTCGACGGCGCCAGCTTCTTCTATCCCAACCCACTCGCCGCGGATGAAGGCCACGCCCCGCGCTCCGCCTGGTTCGGATGCGCCTGCTGCCCGTCCAATCTCGCCCGGCTCATCCCTCAGATCGCCGGCTATATGTATGCGACAGACGACCAGCGCCTCTTCTGCGGCCTTTACGGAAAAAGCGGCGCCGACCTGAAGGTCGACAACGTCGATGTCCACGTCGAACAGATCACGGACTACCCGTTTGATGGCGTCATCGACCTGGAATTCCGACCTCAGCGACAGACGGAGTTCGAACTCGCCCTCCGCATTCCCGGCTGGGCCCAGTCGCAATTCGTTCCGGGCGAACTCTATCACTTCGCGAAGCCGGCGGCGGACTGGCGGCTCACAGTGAATGGCGAACTCGTCCACGCGAAACTCGATCGCGGATTCGCGGTCATCCGTCGCGCCTGGAACGCCGGCGATCGCGTCCGCCTGGAGCTGCCGATGGACGTCAGGGCGAACAGCTGCATCGACAAGGTGGAGGCGGACCGCCATCGCGTCGCCATCACACGAGGTCCCCTCCTCTATTCGGCGGAAGCAATCGACAATGGCGGAAACGTTGAGCGGTTCTTTTCCGATGGCGTGCCCGACACGACGCGCGCGATCGTCTCTCGAATGGAGGCGGGCCCCCTGGCCGATCTGCCCGTCGTCAGGCTGCCCGCTCGCGAAAAGACCACTGAGGCGACACGCGATCGAGCGCTGTCGCTGATTCCGTACTTCGCGTGGAGCAATCGCGATCGTGGATCAATGACCACGTGGATTCCGACAGGCGCCGAGCTCGCCAGGATCGACTTCGGCGCGAAGGAGAATCTCAAATTTGCAGGCGTCAGCGCATCCCACACGTACGAGGGAGATACAGTCGACGCCATCCGAATGAAGCACACGCCGACGTCGTCGTTTGATACATCGATCCGTCGATGGACGGGCTGGCCGCAGCGAGGCCGCCCACAGTGGGTCGAGATTGATCTGGGAAAACCGATGCGCATCACGGGTGTCGGCGTGTATTTCTACGACGATCACGGTGGCGTGCAGGTTCCGAAGGAATGGCGGCTGTCCACGCCCGACAACGAAACCTGGAAACCCGTCGACATCTACAACACGGATTCCTACAGCGTTCTGCCGGATACCTACAACACGATTCATCCCGCCGAAGCGCTGATCACGCAACGCGTCCGCATCGAAATGCAACCACAACACGATCAGACGTCCGTCGGTATTCTCTCTGTGGATGTGGAAGTGTCGAAGACGAAGTAGCGCCGATCGATCGCCGGACACGTCATCGACGACGACGACAGGCGATTCCGACCGCCAGCAGCAACAGGGCGCCGGCCGGCTCCGGCGTCATGTTGATCGACCATGACGCTCCCGACCCTGTGCCTTCAAAATCCATCCCCGCCGAGTAGATCTGCAGCGTGTAAATCGTTCCCGCCTGAAGGGCGATCATTTCATCGAACATCGTGGTATCGCTCGTGAACATTACCTCCTGGCTGAACAGAAAGCCGTTACCGTCACTGATTCCCACGAACGACACGCAATCCTGATCGTTGTTATTGACAGTGATTTCGCCACTCAGATGCACCAGGCCGCTCGTCTGCGGAGTGAACTCCATCGTGATGCGACTGTCGGCGTTGTTGTTTCCCGTTGAACCGGTGTCGATCCCGCCGTTTCCCGACACGCCACCGGGCGAAACAAAGCTCGATTGTCCGGAGGCGCTTCCCACACTGAAGACGGATTCGATGAACGATCCGGTGTTCAGCGTCGAGATCGTGTCGCCGTTGGAGAAGATCACGTCCTCTCCATTGTCGCCACAGCCCGGGCAGAAACTCGTCCCGTGTGCGTCGACGGATCGTTCGATCGTCAGGATCATCAACCCGGCGTTCGCCGGTAATGGCGCAACGAGCGCGCCGGCGATGGCGGCGCAGATCAGGATCGCCCCGGCGCAGGGTCGTTCGTTACCATTCCGTCGAATCAATGCGCTTTGTTTCTGATTCGTCATGGCCCTTCCTCCGGAGTTGAATGAGTCGAGATTCCGACCCCGTCGTCATTCTAATCACCGGGGCCGGTCAAAACCAGGACTTTGTCGCCGGGGTTTGTCGTCTCAATTCGGCTGCGGCGCCCGGATCCCGATTCGCAGGCGTCCGAACAGGATTCAGGCGCCCAAATGATCTGTGTGTTGCTACACTTGGCCCGGAATTCGCCGATTCGTCAATCGGCTGTCGGGGCGAAATAAGCTCCGCGGATTGCGACGAAAGCAACAACGCCTGAATCGGGCGCTCGACATGGACATTGCATTCATCCTTCTGGCGCTGATCTCTCTGTACGCCTGCCTTGGCGCCGCCGAGCGTGCCGCGACGGACCCGGCCAATCCCTCCGCGATTACGCAGCTCGGTGTCATCTGGGTCTGCCTGATTCCGGTCTGCGCCGCCCTCATCTTCATGGGCGCCTGGTACCATTGGCATGTCGATCGTATCGAGGAGTGGCAGGACGCCCAATCATTCAGAAACTCGAATCCGCATCTGCTCGACAACAACGACCTCGTGTACCTTGGGGGCTACGCGATCGACCTGGAGAGTCTCCGGCGGGGATTGCGCAAGACGATCGTGCATCCGGCGTTCAAGGCGCCGCGCTGGACCATTCTCATTCAATATGCCACGCCGGCGGCCCTGTGTATCGCCGTGTTTGTTCTCATCTATCGAGGCCTGCTGAGGCTCAGAATCCGAAGCCGATTACAGCCGAATCGCTGCACAACCTGTGGTTACGATCAATCCGGCGCCACGACTGACATCTGCAGCGAGTGCGGCCATGTCGCGCGTGCGAGTCCGCGGATTCGTCGGCGTCTGCGACTGTCGCTGTTGTTTGTGATCGCGACGGCGCTCGTCGCCATCCGGGTCCACCTGATCGGCGTCATGCTCGCCACGAATTCATCCGTGCTCTTCATCGGCGGCGGCGGACTCTGGCCCTCATTCGATCAGAAATATGCGAGCGCCGTGACGCGATTCTATTCCAACGCAGTGTGGGAGTTTCCGTATTACGCACTGAGCCGATTCCCATGGATCGTCCAGGAGAACGGTCCACTGATCGACTACGGATTCGATCCTGGCGACTCCATCGTCGTTCCGTTCTGGACGATTGCACTACTGGCGCTGGGCTACCACGTCATCTGCTGGCTCAGATTGGGGAGCGTGTACACGCGCGCATCCGTCGGACCGGCCCCGCGCGTGTACACGCTGGGCGACGACCCGGCGCGGGAAGACGATCGGGCGTCATTGAAAGAAGAACCTGAGGATCTCCAATAATTGCGATTCCCGCCCGGATTCTGCGCACGAAAATGCGGCGGACCGCGTTTACGCGAGTACCGCCGCACATCGTTTCACAGTCGGAGCATCCGTTCACGAATGTCAGTCAGACCGACATTCGGATCTCAGCCGAGGTGTTCTCTCCAGATGGCGTAGTCGGCCGCGTCCACAACGCCGGAACCCAATCGCAACAGAAACAGAATGAAGCTTGTAAACATCGTGCATCTCCCGTCGACTCAATGCCCGAACCATCCCGCCGACGGTTCCGCCACCTTGAAGACGAAGAACCATCAGAACCGGCCAGCCGATTTTCGCGTAAAACGGTTACGATATGGACCGCCGCAGAATGGTTCACTGCCGCCGGATGGCGCCAGAGCGACGCAGGATGGAGCCGATTGTCAGAATGCACATTCAAACGTGGGATATTTTCGTTCAGGACATCCCCCCGGGGACACAGTCCGCGGATCAGGTTCCGACCGGTTTCCTGGCCGTTCCCGTCGGACGGCGTGAAGAGATCGTCGCCGCCATTCGAGAAATCGCCCCGGAAGTGGATTTCACGGAACCGACATGGGGCGTTATCCGCGGCGACGACTACATCATCGAAATCAACATCGGCGACGAGGACCTGACGACGGACTTCGCCTTTCACGTCCGCGGCGACGAAGGCGCCGTCGACGTCATCGAACACATCCTCAAACGCCTCGACCTTCGCGCCTTCGATCCTCAGTCCGTTTCCGGCATTTTCAGACCCGGAGAAGAAGCTCGCGAGAGCTTGCGTTCCTGGCGCGCAATCCATGACAATCGCGTCGGTGGCTAGCGACGCCACAGGAACCCTGGGCCGGCCCCGCGCTGATATGACGACTGTGACTCGCGTCGCATCACTGCGCGGACGCCGGGGAAATGGACCGGATTGATGACGCGCTCAACGATACGCATAGGGTACCCGCCGATCGGCATCGGATTCCTGGCCGTCATCTGCCTGATGAAGGCTGTTCTGCAGGTCAGGGCGATCGTCGTTCTCAACCGAATTCTCCAGCTTGCGGCAAACGGCCCACAGGCGTTCGTCATCCCGCGAAGTCCGGTCCTTCTGATTGCCCTGCTTCTGGTCACAGCGATCGGACTCTGGTTCGAGAAATCCTGGGCTCGCTGGATTGCCCGCGCCTGGGCGTCGATCGATACGATCCTCGCTCTCGTCGTTTCGTTGGGTCTGTATGGCGACATCCCCGCCGGCTTTCACTGGAACCGCTGGGGGATGGTCTTCGGCTTCCTCGTGTTCTCCTGGTTTTCGAAGTTCCGCTGGGAACAGGCGCCGGCCGCCGCCATCGAATGGAACGGCGAAGATTCCGACGAAGCGCCGGACCTCAACTTCAAGCTCGCGCCGGCGTATGCGGCGCGCTCCCTGCTCTGGAGCGCCAATGAGCTGTCCACAGCGAACGGCTTCGAGACTGTCGCCACAAGGCTGATTTCAAGAGCGCCTGTGAAGATCGGAACACTTCCTTTGCCGACAGGGCGCATTGTCGCCATGGATCCAATGCAGGGCGCCGGATACGAACGGGTCTTCGAGGGAACAACACGGCCCGGGCGCTACCCTGTCTACCTCACCCCCGCGATACAGCCAAAGGACGAACAGGTATTCGTCGCCTATGCCGCGATCCGATTCAACGAGAATGTCCCCGTCCGCTGGCGTCCGGCGTCATTGACACGCGTCGATCAACCCACGATCCCGGTGGACGCCATGGCGTCCATGTACACGGATTCGGCGATGGCCTGTTATGTCGATGCGGGCGTCCTGGCGCAATGCCGAGACGGCGCCGCCGTGTATCCGACACCCGAAAAACTCGAGTCCTTCCTCACGGAGGATCGCCTGGGGGTTGTGGCGAGACTGCGTCGCGACGATCCGGATTGCGCGATGGCGCTGTTCTTCACGGGGACAGGAGATGGTGTGTACGACTCTTATTGGGGAATCGACGAAGCCGGCGAGACATGCGCGCTCGTGACGGATTTCGATCTCAACGACGGAACCTCAAGAAACCCGCTTCTCAAGGTCCAGCGCGCCGAGAAGGCGCTCGGCGACAACGCCTAGGCGCCCGTCCCATCCGCGTCCGCCGGCGGTCCGTCGCCCGCATCATCATCAAACCATTTTCGTTCCAGTTGTTTGATCACGATCAGCGTCATGATCCCCAGGCCCGTCATGATCACGGCAAGCGCGTACAGTCCACAGCCGCAGGCGATACCGATCGCGGCGACAGCCCAGATGCTCGCCGCCGTCGTCAGCCCGTGAACCCGATGTCGCGAATGCAGGATCGCGCCGGCGCCAAGAAAACCGATGCCGCCGACGATGGTGGAAATGATGCGGCCCGGATCGAACGGGGGTTTGATTCCGGCCGCAATCGACGCCCCGCTGATCTCCAGCGCGACGAGCGTGAAGCCCGCCGCGCCGATCGAGACCAGCATGTGCGTTCGCAGGCCGGCGGGGCGACCCTTGCGCTCCCGTTCCCACCCGATGACGGCGCCGAATAACAGCGCCAGAATCAGGCGAATCGCGCTCTCCAGCATTTCAGGCGCAGTCAGTCGCACGCCCAACACTCGCTTTCGGCCGCTGTTATCGTTTGCGAATCACTGTTCCACGATCCGGTCCGCGATGGCCTTCGCCGCGACCGCGATGCTCGGACCGAACATTCATGAGAATATCGACGCGATCGGGCCCGCCCTGCGTGAGCACGTAATACGTGGACGGCGTGTCCATCAGCAGTCGGCCGTTCATTTCGATGCGCGCCTGTACGGCGTATCGCCGATTGGGCTCGATCGATCGCGGATCATATTCAATGTCGTAGATGGCGCTGGACGCCGTGCCCATGCGAATCAGCTGCTTCTCGAGCACGCGTACGGGGCGGCCTCGAACATCCACTTCGACCAGCTCGACAAAGCAGACCGCCTCCGGCGGCAGGGCGATCCGCTCGCGATAGCTCACGGTCCCCGTCACATGCGCCCGGTTGGGAACCCACTCCATCTGCACGACGACATTCTGCAGGCGTCGATCGCGCCGATTCTGAATGAGCAGCGAGACGCGCCCCGCGCGATCCGCCTGTCGCTGCAACTCCTCGCCCATGTCGAACCGCCGCCCATCAACAACGCCGACCTGATAGCCGCCCACGTTCACGATGATGTCGTCGCGCTCCAGTCCGGCGCGATCGGCGGCCGTGCCTCGCAGCACGTTTGTCACGCGCACGCCCACATCCGTGTCGTCACCCGTCAGTCCCAACACCCACTGACCGTCGGCGATCGGACGCGGCCGCCGCAGATCCTGAGGGCCGCGACGAACGCCGGGATCCTCTTCCGGACCGCGGGTTCGATCACGATCGCCACCGCGATCACGATCGTTTCCCCGCTCGACGATGCGCCCCTTGTCCCTGCCGACAGGCTTCATCGGTTGCGGATCGGCGTCGTCCGCCAATGCGGCTGTGGAGAGGACGACTGCTGAAAGCGTAAGAACACGAATCATACGAGAGAACATCAAACCATCTCCTGAACGTCGGTGTTGTGCGAAGGGATCAACCTTCGATCAAGTCACTCACATGGGCGAGCCAATCGGCGGACCCTTCTTAACATCGGGATCGCCGACCCGAGAGGATCCTAGCCCGGTTTCGACGGGATGACGAGGATGTGCGTCGCGATCCGTTATTCGATCACGACTTCGTGACACTCGAGGCAGTTCGTCTCGCCCTCGACGTATTCCGGATGCCCGGGCGGCTGTGGATAGATCGGATCGTCTCCGATGTGGCAGAGAATGCACGCCTCAATGTCATTCGTGTGCGTTTCGCGCCGCGTCGCCGAAAACCGCCGGCGGAACAGCGACACGTCAGCGTCGCCACTCGCCGCGCCCGACGACTGATCGACAGTACCAAGAACCTTGAGTGAGCCTTCTTCCCCGAAAAACTGAATCTCCCCCTCGGAGGAGTATTCGCCCGATGTGAAGAACCGGATCGCACACTGCCGCTGATCGCCGCTTTCATCCTTCAGCAGAACGCGCCAGTCGCCGCATCCGCATGTCGCCAGCAGGAAGTCGCCGAGCTCCGCGCCATCGGCGCCAATGCTCCTGCCGAACAGAGGTCGCGTATCGACGATTCCGCCCGCCACAGGTGATTCGCCGTCCGGAATGGCCAGCGGCGACAGGAAAATCGCCACGTTGCACGCGCCGATGAGTCCGACACCCGTCACAGCACACAGTATCGCCAGTCGCCGGCGTCTTTTCTGTCGCATCAATTCCCCTCCCGATGGCGCCTGGGCCTACACGTGTTCCGGCGGCCGAATCGGATCGATCTTTCCGGCGGCGAGGAGCGTCTGATACTCCTTCCAGGTCATTCGCGGCTTGCCCGTGTCGATCTCCTTCATTGAGATGCAGCCCTCGACGGGGCAGACGAGCGAACACATGTTGCAGCCGACACACGTCTCCTGGTTGATCGAGAAGACGTTGACATAGCCGTCGCCCGCGCCGTGAATGTACTGTTCGCCTCCGCTGACAAATACGCGATCGTCTTTTGTGGCCTTCATCCGTTTGAGGTACTTCTCTTCCTCGACGCGTTCCATTTTGATCGACTGATGGCAGCCGTCTTCACAGGCGATGAAGCAGAGACCGCAGTTGATGCAGCGCTCCGGGTTGATCTCGGCAACGACTTTGTAGCTCAGATCCAGATCGCCCCAGTCCCGGATGCGATCGACGGATTTGCCGATGAAGTCCGTCGGCCGCCTGAACCCCTTCTGCAGCATCCACGTGGACATACCGCTGATGAGCTGCTCGACGATCCGGAAGCCGTAGTGCATCACGGCGGTGCAGACCTGCGTGGACGTCGCGCCGAGCAGCATGTGTTCCAGGGCGTCCTGCCACGCCTGGATCCCGCCGATCCCGCTGATCGGAAGGCCGATGTCCGGATCCGACGCAATCTGCGACACCATGTTCAGCGCGATGGGCTTCACGGCGGGGCCGCAGTAGCCGCCGTGCGAACCGTAGCCGCGCACCTGCGGTCGCGGCGCCATCGTGTTCAGGTCGATCCCCATGATCGAGTTGATCGTATTGATCAGCGAAATGGCGTCGGCGCCGCCCTGCTTCGCGGCGCGACCGATCGCGCGGATGTCCGTGATGTTCGGCGTGAGCTTGACGATCACGGGAATCTGAGCGACTTCCTTCACCCAGCTCGTGATCATCTTTGCGTAATCGGGCACCTGGCCGACGGCCGACCCCATGCCGCGCTCGCTCATGCCGTGCGGACAGCCGAAATTCAGTTCCAGACCGTCACAGCCCGTCGCCTGCGTCTGTCTGACGATGTCGTGCCAGGTTTCCCGCTTCGACTCGACCATCAGCGAGACGAACAGCGCGTGATCGGGATAGTCCTTCTTCACGCTTTCGATTTCACGCAGGTTGTCCTCAAGCGAACGATCGGTGATCAGTTCGATGTTGTTCAGGCCCGCGACTTTGCGGCCGTCGTAGTCGATCGAGCCGTACCGGGAACTGACGTTCACGATCGGTTCGTGCGACAGCGTCTTCCAGACGACGCCTCCCCAGCCGGCGTCATACGCGCGGCGAACCTGATACGCCGAATTCGTCGGCGGGGCGCTGGCCAGCCAGAAGGGGTTCGGCGCCCTGACGCCGCAGAAGTCGATCGACAGATCGATTCCCCATTCGCCGCCGTTCGGAAGATCGCCATTGTCCTTACGTGTCATCGCTTCACCTCCGACAGCATGGCGTGGATCCCCGCGGCGCCGACCTTGCCGGACTGCACGGCGCTGACGACTTCTTCCATGGGCGTCAGGGCGCAGTCGCCGCCCGCGAACAGCTTCGGAACACTCGTCGCGCCCGTCGTCGGATCGATCACGATGCGCCGTTTCCTGTTGAGCTTCAGTTTCGGAATCGACGTCAGAAGATCCGCGAGGGGTTCCTGCCCCAGCGCCTTGATCACCATGTCCGCTGGAATCGTGAACTCGCTCTTCGGAACATCCGTCAGTTTCGCGCCGCGCTGCGATTTTGACTGCCGGGTTCGAATGCAGCGCAGACCGATCGCCTTCCCGCCCTTGCCGACAATGCGAACGGGCCTCGCATTCCACTCAAACTGAACGGCGTTACCGATCGTGTAGTCGTATTCGTGATCGAACGCCGGCATGGCGCCGCGATCGCGTCGATAGGCGATTGTCACGGATTCGGCGCCGAGCTTGATCGCCGCGTTGGCCGCGTCCATCGCCGTGTTTCCGCCACCGACAACGACGACGCGCCTGCCGACTTTGCACTTCGCCAGCGGTTTCGTGTGCGTCTGGAAGATGAACTCCAGCGATTCCCACACGCCCTTGAGCTTCTCGCCGGGAATGTCGAGCGGCGCCGTTCGCCCAAGCCCGATCGAGAGAAACACGGCGTCGTATTCACTCAGCAGCGACGCGAGTCTCGTTCCATCGACAGGTGTGTTCAGACGCAGGACAACGCCCATCGCCAGAATGCGATTGACTTCGGTCAGCGCAAAATCCGTCGTGATCTTGTAGGCGGCGATGCCGAGCGTGTTCAGCCCCCCGGCGACTTTTCCGGCTTCGTAAATCGTGACATCGTGACCGCGCTTTCGCAGCTCGTGCGCACACGTCAGTCCCGCGGGGCCCGCCCCGATGACGGCGACGCGCCGACGGGTCGCGGCGCCGGGCGAATAGAAGCCGAGGCTCGCTTCCGCCGCGGTGTCGCAGGCGAACCGCTGGAGCCGGCCGATCTGAACCGGCGCCTTCAGCAGCGTGTTGTCGACACAGGCGCCTTCGCACAGGACGTCCGTCGGGCAGACACGGGCGCAGGAGCCGCCGAAGATATTGGCGTCGAGGATCGTCCGCGCCGAGCCGATCGGATTGCGATGCAGAATCTGACGAATGAACCCGGGGATATCGATGCGCGTCGGACAGGCGCGCATGCAGGGCGCGTCGTAGCAATACAGGCATCGTGACGCCTCGGCGACAGCCTCATCATCTGTCAGCGCCGGATGCACATCGGCAAAATTGGATTCGATCCTACGAGACTTGGTCCCGGCTTCAGAAGCCATCCGTACCTCCAAGCGTCCGCCGCGTTTCGACCCGAACCGCCCAAGCCTACCCGATTCGTGACGCGCTTCGCAAGAAGCCACTGAAAAAAGCGACAACTGTCTTCTGAAGTGTTGCGCGACTGCATGATGTCGCGGTTCGCGGATCAGGCGGAATGGATCGCTGAGACGGGCCGGGCGTGTTCGACGACGAGCGCTGTGACGGCGCTTAATAGAGTTTGCGAATCTCAGCGCCGGGGTAGTAGGTCTTCAGGATTTTTCGATAGTCCTGCCCGCGTCGCGCTTTGACTTCCATGCCGTTCTGGCAAAGGCCGATCCCGTGACCGAATCCCCTGCCGTTGCGGAACGTGAAGGAATCGCCGTTGTCTTCGATCGTGAACCTTGTGCTCTTGAGCTTGTGACCGCCGACGCAGAGTCGGAAGTCCTCGCCCATCAGCGTCTCGTTGTCGCCCTTGGCGCCGTCGAGCTGCATTCGCACGATGTGACCGCCCGGCTCGACCTCCTTCGGACGCAGCCCTCGGATTTCGCCGATGGAAGCGACGCTGGGATAACGCTTGACGATCGCCCGGGTCAGGTCGGCCTTGCTGATCGTGACCGGATCCCATTCGTAGTAGGTCGCGAGATAGCAGTCATTGCAGATGACATGTCCCGCGAGCGGCGGCACATCCGGATCACGCGGCTTGACGTTGTTCACATGCTGCGTCTGCCCGCCGCAGGCCGACGAGTAATAGGTGCAGAACAACGTGTCGACATCGCCATTCGGCCAGACGCAGATCTCGCCCGTCGTTTCCTCGACGGCCGCCAGCGCCTTGGGGCCTTCGCCCGTGACGCCGATGTACATCTGACTGCCTTCATTGTCATAGACGTCAAAGGTCCGATCGCCGCTGGCGGACTTCATCTGGTAGAGCACATAGGTCCGCGCCGCCACGCACTGCGCCTTGAAGCTCTCCCGATGAAAGTGCTTGGGCAGTTCGCCGCGAAGCACGCCCTTCAGATAGGACTCCAGGTCGACGTGGTTCGTCAGGGCCAGCTTGGCGCCGTCCCGCGTGATCCGCAGGAGGCCGCGATAGGTGCTCGCGCCGTTGATGATGATGGAGGCGTCACGCCTGGGCGTGATCAGCAGGTCGTTTTCGGGATAGACGCGCTGACCGATCATGATCCCGCCGTCCGGCGCCGCCGCCATCTCGCACTGCGTCAGCGCGGGAGCGCTGGCCTCGATGATCGCGCCGCCGGGCCCCGCCCGCAGTTCGTAGTCGGAGGCGACCTGAAGCGTGAGCGTCTTCGAGCGGGCCGCCGACAGCAGGCGCACGCGGACGACACGATCCGTGACGATCTTCGGGGGCGGCCGATCGACCTGGTCGACGACCCGCTGGTGATCCCGATCGCCGAACGTGAAGCAGCCGACAGCCAGGATCGTCAACAGGGCGAATGGCGCGCAGACAACCAGCGTCCGTCGAACCCGGCCACTCTGGCGCCAGACGGAACGAATGATCAGCGTTGTTCTTTCACGGAATGACCGATGCAACGCATTCGCTCCTTCAACATGCGTTGAAACCGTCGTGCGGGCGCCAGTGCGCAACAAAGGACGCACTGAAACTACGAACCAGGACGCGATTCCGTTCGCCCCGACAATTCTAGAGACGCCGACTCACGCCGGCAAAGCGAAAGCGATCGGACGCGTCGTCGGTCACAATCAGGACAGGACGCCTAGACGTCTGAGGACCGAAGCGATACGCCGAGCTCGGACAGGCATCCCTTGATCTCATTCAGCGAGGTCTGGCCGAAGTTCCGCGAGGCCATGAGTTCAGCCTCCGTCCGCTGCGTCAGCTCGCCGACGGTATTGATCCCCTGAACCTGCAGGCACTTGCGGGATCGAACCGACAGCTCAAGCGTCGCGACCGATCGGTTGTAAATGTCGGCGCTGACACCCGGCGCCGGCATGATCGAGGGCGCCTTGACCACGCTGGCGCTGACGATGCCGCCGCCTCGCTTTTCGTGGGCGAGCTGGCCGAGGATGAGCCCCTTGTGCGCGAGCATCGCCTTGATTTCCTTCAGCGATGTTTCGCCGAAGTTCTTGTAGGCGAGCAGTTCCGGCTCCGTCGTTCGGAGCAGGTCGCCCAGCGTGTTGATGTTCATCTTCTTGAGGCAGTTGCGACTGCGCACCGACAGCTCGAAGTCCGTGACAGGAATATCCAGAACCGCGTTGCGCTTCTGGCTGTCCATGACTTCCTGTTCGTCGATGTACATGTCGTGGGCCGACTCGAGATCGCGGAGGAACAGGCGCGCCCGCTCATGCGCCGGATCAACAACGAGGACCCGTCGAACACAGGTCGCGGCGCGATCGTAGCGCCCCTCATCTTCGTACACGATCGCCAGGTTCATCAGGGCGTTCGCGTAGCACCAGTCGCCGTCGGCCGCCTTCGAGAAATGGTCCTTCGCGCCCTCGTCGTCACCGTACAGGTGCAGCATCGTGCCGAGATGGAAGTGAGCGAGGGCGTGGGCCTCGTCCAGATCCAGCGCCTTCTCCAGGGACTCAATCGCGCCGGCGCGGTCCCCTTCTTCGAACCGGACTCGCCCCATCACGTAATGCCAGTGGGCCGATTCGGCGCCTTCGCCCGACATCGCCTCGAGCATCGAGCGGCAATCCGACAGTTCGCCGGCGAGCAGACGGCATTCGGCCGCCATGCACCTGCACTCGACTCGATCGGCGCCGGACGAACCTGCCGACTCGAAGGCCTTCGCGGCGTCGCCGTGGCGACCCACATCTCGATAGGCCGCGGCCAGGTTGTATTGCTTTTCAGCGTTGTCCGGGGACTTTTCCAGCCAGGCGATCGCCTTCAGCGGCTGACCCAGCATCAGCCGTGAAATACCCGCCTTCAGCGCGGCGCCGCCCCCGGCGGACTCCGCCGTGGACTCCGTCTGAGACAGCAATTCTCGAAATCGGTTCGCTGACTCCTTGGTGGCAAAAGCGGTACGCTTCAACGCGTCAATTTGCTCCGCTGAGAAGGTGGGCTGCTCGAAAATCGTCGGTAGATCCAGCGTCGACTCCGTCACGATAGGACCGCCTCGCTATAGAAGATGTAATCAGGGGACATTTTGACCATTACCAGAACCAAGCTAAATTAACATCGACCTCAAAACCCTGCAAGCCGACCCTCCGGACACCGCGCCACCCGAGCCGCCTCCTCGTCGCCGATCCAGGCGCGGCGCCACCTCGCGACAAGGCCGCGACGCCGGTTGTATCTCACACCTTATGCACAAGTCGATTCTCTATTTAGGTTTATGTTTGACATAAGGATACGGACGAATCACAGCGTCGTATTGCCCGGGAAACGTCAGACTGATAGGATTGGCCCTCTGCGCCGCACTGTGGCGCTTCCGTTCAACCCCGAGAGACTCGGCGCCACGAATCGCCGTTGCCGACAGCGGTGCGTGGTCGCGCGCGGATGGACCCATCGAACCATGAAGAAACGCGACGCCGACATCGCCATCAACGACCTCCTGAGCCATCTGCGGAACCATGCGTCCGGCATCTGCCGCCGCTGGTTTGACGACCTCCGCATCGGTGAGATCGACGCCGGCCGGATCCAGATCCTCGCCGAAACGCCGGAACAGGCGAATTACCTCCAGAACCACTGCGTGGAGGCCTTCCGGGACGCGGCCCAGACGCTGACGGGACGACTGATCACCGCCGAATTTGCGGCGTCGGACGGCTCGGCCGTATTGCCCCGGCCTGCGCCGGTTCAGGAATTCGCCACGCCTGCGAATCCCCCTCGGCTCCAGGGTTCCATTACGCGGCTCAACGGCGACTACACCTTCGACAACCTCGTTGTAGGGCCCTGCAATCGTCTGGCCCACGCCGCCTGCCGCGCCGTCAGCGAGGCCCCGGGGACCGCGTACAACCCGCTCTTCCTTCACGGCGACGTCGGTCTCGGCAAGACACACATGCTTCAGGCAATCTGCCATGAGCTGCTCGAGAACGATCCGGCGGCCCATGTCATGTTTCTCAGCTGCGAGGCCTTCGTGAACCAGTTCATCGAGGCCGTCGAGAAGGGCGACCTGGCGAACTTCCGCTATCAGTACCGCCACGCCGACCTGCTGGTGATTGACGACATCCAGTTCCTGATCGGGCACGATCGAACCCAGGAGGAGTTCTTCCATACGTTCAACGCCCTGTACCAGGTCAACAAGCAGATCGTCGTCTCCGGAGACGCCCCGCCCAACAAGATGAAGGGCATCGAGAACCGACTGATCAGCCGGTTCAACTGGGGACTCGTGGCGCGCCTGGACCCACCCTGCCTGGAGACGCGCAACGCAATTCTGCGTAAGAAGATGCGCGCCAAGGGAATCCAGCTCTCCGACGAAATCACGATGTTCGTCGCCTCGGAGACGCCCTCCAACGCCCGTGAGCTGGAGGGGGTCCTGAATCGTATCCACGGCATGTCGACGCTCGAGGGCCGGGTCCCTGACGCCGACATGGTCCGAACGGCCCTCGGCCAGACGATGCAGCACGCCCTGCCCGCGTTGCGCATCCAGGACATCGCCATGGCCGCCACGACACGATTCGGCGTCAAGCTCGCCGAGCTCCAGGGAAAGCGCCGCAGTCGATCCATCGCGCTGCCGCGCCAGATCTGCATGTACCTGGCCCGCCAGCTGACACCGCACAGCCTTGAGGAGATCGGCGGCTACTTCGGTGGCCGCGATCACACGACCGTGCTGCACGCCCATCGACAGATCGGCGATCGCCTGCGGGATGACCTGGAACTGCGCACGCAGGTTCAGGGACTCGAACGGGACCTCCGTCAGGCGGCCTCCCGGATGCCGATTTCCGCCTGAGATTCCGGATCGCCGCGCGACGGTGTCACAATCGCGGACTGAGATGATGTGGATAAGTTGATACTTCCGGGGACGGCAGGTTTCACACAATGCCAGACACGCCTCACAGTGTTGAAAATGTGCTTTGCCCGGCGCCTGTCGACAGCGCCAATCACAGCTTGTTCAGGCGTGGACGAGGCGTGGAAAATGCCGTAAAATCAGGGGTTTACAGAGGTTAATGGGTCTTCGGCAAGAACGCCTCACGATTTGACAGGACCTATCAGGGTCTACGACTGACAAGAAAATAAGTTATCAGTATTAGTAGTCCCTATAGCGCCTGTTGTGTGATCGTTGTTTCAAGCGATCTTGAATGGGTTATGATCCCAACACATTGAGAGTGATTCACCATGAAGTGTATCTGTGATCGTTCGGCCCTACATGAAGCCTTGAGCGCAGCGTCAGGTGTCGCCCTGGCGCGAACGCCCAAGCCGATCCTCCAGTGTGTCCGGCTCACGGCCGACAAGGATTCGCTGACGCTGACCGCCTACGACCAGGAGGTCGGTCTTCGCTATCGCATCACGCAGGTTGAAGTGGACGATCCGGGCGAAGCGCTCGTGTCGTGCGATCGCCTGCATTCGATCGTTCGCGAGTCGAACGACGAAACGCTCTCTCTCGAGACGAAGGACGATCATCTCCACCTTCGCGGCAGGGACAGTCACTTCCAGGTCGTCGGGCAGAATGTGCGCGAGTTCCCGCCCGTGCCGGACATGGAGGGCGAGGCCTCGCTGAAGCTGCGTGTCGATGGCTTCCGTCGCGGCATTGAGAAGACGCTCTTCGCCGCCGCCCGGGAAAGCACGCGCTACGCGATCAACGGCGTCCTCTGCGAGGTCCGCGGCAAGAAGCTGCAGCTGGTGTCGACCGACGGCCGTCGGCTCGCTGTTTCGGCGGCCGAACTCGAAGCCAAGCCCGCCGAGGAATATCGCGCGATCGTGCCGACGAAGGCGTTGTCGATCTTCAATCGCCTCCATCTGGATGGCGAAGAGGTTCTCAACGTCCGCATCATGCCGAACCAGATTATCATGGCCGCGGGCGGCGTCACGATCAGCAGCGTGCTTGTTGAAGGCAACTTCCCGAAGTGGGAGGAAGTCGTCCCCGAGGGCGGCGACAAGACGCTGGAGATCAAGACATCGGAATTCCTCAGCGCCGTGAAGCGCGCGTCACTGCTGGCGAATGTCGAATCGAAGGGCATTGCCATGGAGCTGTCCGGCAAGGACATGGAACTCCGCAGCCGATCCGCCGAGCAGGGAGAAGCCCAGGTGCGCCTCGGTGTGAACTACAGCGGACAGCCCGTGAAGATCGGCTTCAACCCCGAGTTCCTGATCGACGCCCTGAAGGTCTGCGACGATACAACGACGATGGTGTTCAAGGATGGCAGCAAGCCGGGCCTGCTGAAGAGCGGACCCGATTTCCAGTATGTTGTCATGCCGGTCAATCTGTCGTAAATGCCGATATACAGGAAGAATAGGATTGTCGTCCGCGCCGATGGGCGCGAGTCCCGTTCGAAGTCGCTCGACTGAACGCGACGGCTGAGGAAGGTTGCGAGTGTCCGCCGGATACGATCGAGATCATCTCGCCTTCAGACGTGATGCGCTGGAGACTGAAGGTCTGCGGTTCGCGCCGTCCGATGCGAGGATGCAGTTCTGGAAGCGGCACAACCTGGCCAACAGCCGCGCCGGATTTCGCATCCGCCGGCCCGCGGCGGGTGTGGGCGATCTCACGGGACAGCTGCTGAAGCATCGGGTCGCCGAAGATGGAATCCGACTTGGTCGGGCCATCGTTGCCTGGAAGAAGGCCGTCCCCGCGAACTGCTTCGACAAGTGCCGGATCGACTCCCTGAAGAAGGGGGAACTCACGGTCCTCGTCGATTCCAGGAGCACGGCGTACGTCCTGCGGCGCCAGGAATACCAGCGGCTGCTGGAACGCCTCGAAGACGCCGCCCCGGGTTTGGGAATCCAGTCGATCCGGTTCCGTGTCGGGTCCGGATGGCGGACGAACAAGTAACGAAACTGAACGGAAGAATTTCACGAAGCGCGGAACCGAGATCGTGATCCGCAACGCTTCGGAGACAGTATGAGCGAAACGCCGGTGAAACAGCCCCCGTCAACCAATCCGCCGTCAGGCTCCTCGAAGAAGGAATACGGGGCGGACAGTATTCGCGTTCTGGAAGGTCTGGAGGCCGTCCGCAAGCGTCCGTCGATGTACATCGGCGATACGCAGCTTCACGGACTTCATCACCTGATCTGGGAAGTCGTGGATAACTCGGTCGACGAGTCACTCGCGGGTTATTGCGACAGCATCCTCGTCAAGATCAATGCCGATGGCACATGCATGGTTCGGGACAACGGTCGCGGCATCCCCGTTGAACCCTACAACATGCCCGACAATCCGAAGATTCACGGCAAGCCGACTGTCGAAGTTGTTCTGACCGTGCTTCACGCCGGTGGCAAGTTCGATCGTGACAGCTACGCCGTTTCGGGCGGTCTTCACGGCGTCGGTGTCAGCGTTGTAAACGCCCTGTCCGAGCGTCTCGATGTCGAGATCGCGCGCAACAATTCGCTTTACACCATCGGTTTCAATCGCGGCGTCACGTCGCGACAGCTCAAGCGCATCGGCGACTCCGACGAACGCGGCACGCGTATCGAATTCAAACCCGATCCGCAGATCTTTGAAGACACCAAGTTCCGCACGGAGATCCTCGTTACACGCCTTCGGGAACTTGCGTATCTCAATGAAGGGCTTCGCATCCAGTTTGTTGATGATCGCGTCGGCAAGCAGGAGGAATTCCATTTTGAAGACGGACTGAAAGCCTTCGTCGAGTTCATGAACGAAGGGAAGGATGTCTACCACCCGGTCCGAACGCTTTACGCGATTGATGAAGAAGCGGGGCTGGAAAGTCGAATCGCGTTCCAATGGAACGACTCATACAACGAGAACCTTCTTGCTTTCGCGAACAATATTAAGAACCGTGACGGTGGCACTCACCTCACAGGGTTCCAGGCGGGATTGACACGTACCCTCAACGCATACGCGAAGAAGAGCAATCTCGTAAAGGGGAATCTGACACTGCGCGGCGAAGACTGGCGTGAAGGTCTGACCGCCATCGTCAGTGTCAAAGTTGCCGAACCCGTGTTCCAAAGCCAGACGAAAGATCGCCTTACGAATGTGGAGGTCGAGTCGTTCGTTCAGCAAACGGTCAACGCCCAGCTTGCCAACTGGCTGGAAGAAAACCCTTCGGAAGCAAAGAAGGTCATCACCAAGGGTATTCAGGCGGCCGTCGCGCGCGAGGCGGCGCGGAAGGCGCGCGAGGCCACGCGAAAGACGGCGCTGTCCAGCGGCAACCTGCCCGGCAAACTCTGGGACTGCCACAGCAAGAACCCGGACGAATCTGAACTCTTCCTCGTCGAGGGTGATTCCGCGGGTGGTTCCGCCAAGCAGGGGCGCGTCGCCAAGACGCAGGCCATCCTGCCCCTCAAGGGTAAGATCCTCAACGTCGAAAAGGCGCGGATGGACAAGATCCTCTCCCATGAGGAAATCAAGACCATCATCGCGGCCCTCGGCTGCGGCGTCCCCGGCCACGAGGATTTCGACGTCAAGAAATGCCGCTACGGCAAGATCATCATCATGACCGACGCCGACGTGGACGGCAGCCACATACGCACGCTGCTGCTCACGTTCTTCTTCCGCCACATGCGCGAGCTGATCGACAGTGGTCGCATCTTCGTCGCCCAGCCGCCGCTCTATCTGCTCAAGCGCGGCAAGCAGGCGGAGTTCGTACTCAACGATGTCATCATGGACCGCATGTTGTCGGAGTGGGGCCTCAACGAAACGAAAGTCGCCATCCGCGATCTTGAAACGAACACGCCGACAAACACTTCGGAGAACTTCATCGAGGGCGACGACCTGCAGAAGCTCTGCCAGACAATCGATCGCATCACGCGCGCGAGGCACTCCCTCATGCGTCGCGGGATCGATTTCGAAACCTTCCTTCGCAGGCATCGCGCCGAAAACGGCGGCACGCTGCCGTGGATTCGCACGATCCTCGACGGCGAAGAACGATTCTTCCCCGATGACGACGCCTTCAACCAGTTCCGCAAGGAATGCAAGGAACAGTTCGGCAAGATCGAGGTCGCCGACGGCGGCGTGAGCCTGCCGGCGATCCAGTCGTCGGAAGACACGAAGGTCATCATCCGATACGAATTGCCTGAATCGGATGAAATCGAAGAGGCCATCACCTGGCTCGAACAGCGCGGTATCAACATCGACGACTTCTTCATGCGACGGGAGGAGCTTGTCACGGGTGAACTCACACCGGCGAAGTATGTTCTGATTCCGAGCTCGGGCGATCCCGTCGAACTCGATGGACTCGCCCATGTCGCCGAGGGGATTCGATCGCTCGGCCAGCGCGGCGCCAGTGTCAAGCGCTTCAAAGGTCTTGGCGAAATGAACCCCGAGGAACTTTGGGAGACGACGCTCGACCCGTCGCGCCGAAAGCTGCTTCAGGTCGTCATCTCGGAGGAAGCCGAAGACATCGAACAGGTCGAAGTGGACGGTCGCGCCGCCGATCGCATCTTCTCGATTCTGATGGGCAACGATGTGGAAGTCCGCCGCGGTTTCATCGAAACCAACGCGATTCACGTCAAGGATCTCGACGTCTGACCTTGTCTCATGGCGGATGTCCAACCGCGCCAGAACCGCTTCGTCCGATTCGTTGAAGCGGCGCCGTATCCATCGCTCCTGCTGCTGATTCCGATCGTGCTGATCTACGGTGGCAGCCTGCGCTGGGGCTTCATGCTCGATGACTTTCGCCACCTGCATGTCATCGAGCAGTATCAGTCCGGCGAACGCGACAACCTCCACCTGTTTCGCTTCCTGACATCGCCTGACGCGAACGCCGCCGCCCGGCGTGACGGCTCACATCCCTGGTGGCTCTCGGATGATGTTCGCTATCAGCACTGGCGCCCCGCCGCGGAGTGGATGCTCTACGGCGAGTATCTCGTCTTCGGCAGGCATCCATTCGGGTATCACGCCATCACACTGCTCGCCTACTGGCTCGGGGCCTGGCTGATCTACCGGTTCTTCTGTCATTTGGCGCAGAGTGAACGCGTCGCAAGATGGGGTGCGCTGGCGTTTACCGTTTTCGCCTGCCACGCGATTCCGACGGTCTTTATCTCGGCGCAGGCCGACGTCGTTGTGCTGGCGCTCTGCGCCGGGCTGATGCTGATGGCGATGCGATGCGCGACGTCGGGCGCCTACAGCTGTCTCTTTCCCATGGCGGTCCTGTTTCTCCTGTCGCTCGGATTCAAGGAAGCGTGCCTTCCTGTCGCGATCCTCCCGGCGGTCATCGGCGTCGTCGCCTGCAAGGGGGCGCCTCGACGCAAACTGGTTTCGGCGAGCGCTCTGCTCCTGCTGATCGGTCTCGGCTGGATGTGGATGTACGCCCAGGGTGGCTTCGGCTCGAACACGCTGGTGATGCTGGATCCCATTCGACGCCCGATGGAGTACCTGTGGGCGCTGCCTGGGCGGGCCATATTGCTTCTGACGTCGCTCGTGATTCCGGTGAATCCGTTTGTCTTCTATCTGCGTCCACGCGGCGAGCCTTTCATCTACGCCTATTGCGCCATTGGGCTCATCGTCCTGATCGCCACCATTCGTGCGATCGCCCGCCGGGCGTCGGGGGATCGTGTCGCGCCGGCAATGGCGTTGTGGACGCTCGCGTTTGTGCCGCTGCTCGTCTGCACAGTTCCCGATGATCGTGTGCTGATGCTGCCGAGCATCGGCTTCGCCTATCTCGTCGGCGTCTGGATCGCCGGGGCTCGGGCGAATGCGTCGCCGCGGATCCGTCGCGCTCCTGTCTGGATCTTCTTCGGCGCGCATCTCGCGCTCGCGTTCGGATCGGCGCAGGTGATGCGACTCGTCGAACTTCGGACGATCGCGAATCACAAGAACGTCGCCAAACTTGTCGGTCCGCATGACGCGAACAGCGTCGTGTTCTTCCTGGATTCAAAGTTCGATCTTCAGGTTCTGTTCGCACAGCGCATCTTTCGCGACGTGAACCAATGGCCGGACGCGGGCCTGCGATTTCTGTCGGACTCAGAGGCCCTGACAATCCGGCGCACGGCGCGCAACAGGCTGGAACTTACGGATCACGCGCGGGGATTCTTCGCGAGCTTTATCGGCGACATGGCCGTGACCCGCGCCCATCCGAAGCGGGTCGGCGACGTTTTCGAGGCCGGCGAAGTGACGGGCCGCATTCTGAACGTGGAGGACGGCGTTGTCCGTGCCGTCGAGCTGACATTCCGTCGGGATATCGATGACCCGGCTTATCATTTCTTCACCTGCGGTGTCCTCGGTAAACCGGAACCGTGGAAAGTCCCGCCCGTAGCGGACTGATCGAATGCGCCCGTGAAGGACGCGCTCTGCGGCTTATCGGTCATACATGGGTGTCGCCGTCGGTCCGAATCCGCATTTTGGGGCACTGGATTCGACACTTACATTGCGCATACAATTCGATGTCCTGGGCGCCAGCCTACCTACCTCGTGTCATTGGGGAACGCGATGTTTCTTCGAAAACGAAATCTGTCCATTGCCGCGGTTCTGTTGTCGGCTGTCGGCCTTGGCGCCGTCGCCTGCAATATTCTGAATCCCGTGGTCTGCACGCTTGAATACCGCTACGGCATCTACGGCACGATCGTCGACAACAACGGCGACGCCATTCCGGGGCTCACGATCACGATCTCGTCGCAGAACTACTCGGAGCAGGCGGTCATTTTCGACGAAACGCAGTACGTTGGCGCCGGCGAGCGCGAAGGGACGTACTCGATCTCGGCCGCGGCCACGGGCTATCAGTCGCGAACGATCACAGGTGTCATCGTGACGGGTGATGAGTGCCACGTGACTCCCGTCAAGCAGGACATCGTTCTGACAAAGAATTGATTTTTCGCTTCCCCTCCTCGACAATCCGGGGCTTCCGACTGCAACCACGAGTCATCGCGGAGGATGTCCCATGTCGATTATCAGTCCCGTCAACCTGAAGAAATGGGTGGAAGAAAACCGCCATCATCTCAAACCGCCCGTCGGCAACAAAGTCGTCTGGCAGGATGAGACGTTCATCATCATGGTCGTCGGCGGTCCCAACGCCCGTAAGGACTATCACGTCAACGAGACGAGCGAGTTCTTCTACCAGGTGCAGGGCGATATCACCGTTGGCATCATCCATCCGGATACCGGCAAGCCCGAAGAGGTCGTCATCCGCGAGGGCGAGATCTTCCTGCTGCCGCCGAAGGTGCCGCACTCTCCGCGCCGGCCGGCGAACACCGTCGGCGTTGTCGTCGAGCAGACGCGCGAACCGCATCACATTGACAAGCTGCAGTTCTACAGCGATGACACGCACGAACTCGTCTATGAAGCCGAGTTCAAGCTGGAGAACATTGCCGTCGATCTGAAGCGCATCATGGAAGAGTTCTGGTCCAACGAGGATCTGCGGCGCTGTCCGTCGACCGGCAGTATCATCGCGCCGCCGACCGAGGCTCAGCCGCCGGCCAGGGCGTAGTGCCGCCAGACCGCATACGCGGCGTGAATAAACGCATACTCTGTTTTGTGCTAGAATCTCCCGCTCACGGTTCACATTGGACCTTCCCGAGCGGGAGTTTTTCATGGACGCCATCGGTACACACTGCCTCGGCGAACTCTACGACTGCAACCTCGATCTGCTGAACGATCCGGCGATCGCGGAGACGTTTCTGCGCGAAGCGACGGTGCGAATGGGCGCCGAGCTTGTGAAACACGTGTCGCATCAGTTCTCGCCGCACGGCGTCACGGTGCTGGGCCTGCTCGCCGAGTCGCACATCTCCATTCACACGTGGCCCGAACGCGGCTACGTCGCGATCGACGCCTTCACCTGCGGAACGCGCTGCCAGCCGAAGCTGGCGTGTGAGTATCTTGCCGAAGCGTTTGAAGCGGAACGCAGGGTCATCGTCGATTTCACCCGCGGCGCCGAAGACGTGACGGAACTCCAGGCCATCGCCAATGAACGCCTCATCATGACGGCGCAACGGCATTAGATAGGTCGTAGGTCGGGTCATCGACCCGACGATCGTTCTAAATCCAAACGCCAACGGCGTGGCACACATCAGCCCAGGGGGAAGTGAAGCCCGCGAAGCGAGCGGAATGAAACCCTGGGCAAGAGGGTGTGTTTGGATTCAAACCCTGAAAGGGTGATACAGCCTCGTTTGTTGTAACGCCCCGTTGGGGCTTAATGGACATTGGTGTCTGTGTACCCGGGGCTGCGCTCCGACCGCTTCGCGGTCTTCGCTGACCCCAGGCTGACTTGTTTATCCCCGTTGGGGATAAGAGGATTGTGAGCAGTCAAGTCGGATGTGTCGGCGGGCGTTTGCAGGATACGCGCAATTCGCAACGTGATTCCCCACGCCAAGGGCGTGACACAAGTCAGATGGGGATGAGTGTCCGTTGCCGGGCTGGTATACGCTACCAGCCCGAGCAAGTTCTCTTTTTAAGGAGCAACGGACATGGATCATTCTACACAGGTTGACTCAGGCAGGCAGGTGTTTGTG
>Ga0116152_10000612_pt1 | contig 29193 bp, 26 predicted proteins | sample AD_UKC119_MetaG_FD_89894 | JGI IMG/M metagenome (GOLD analysis project Ga0116152, IMG submission 89894) | Active sludge microbial communities of municipal wastewater-treating anaerobic digesters from Hong Kong - AD_UKC119_MetaG | ecosystem: Engineered > Bioreactor > Anaerobic > Digestate... | reverse complement strand
TTAAAAACCGAACCGCTGTTTTTTACAATGGGCTAATTTATACTCTGGGGCGGGCCTTATCCTACACCCTGCTGGCCTTTATCCTTTATTTAGGTGCGGATGAGCTTGAAATATCCTGGATTTTTCAGCAATACGGTGAAAAGATACTGGGACCCATGCTGGTCATTATCGGGCTTTTTATGTTAGGTGTCATCAAGTTGAGTTTTGGGGGCTTGCTGAATATTTCAGGCCGTTTTCAGAATAAGGATAAACACAGCTATCTGGATGTACTTTTGCTGGGAATCGTGTTCGCTCTTGCTTTCTGTCCATACAGTGGTGTGCTCTATTTTGGGATGCTCATCCCTATGACTATTCAAAGTACTTCGGGATTGATCCTTCCGGTTGTATTTGCCATTGCAACGGGAGTGCCTGTGATTATATTTGCCTGGTTACTGGCTTTTACAGTATCGGGTGTTGGTAAATTTTATAACAGGATCACTTTATTTGAGGTTTGGTTTCGACGGGTTGTGGCTGCATTGTTTATTGGAGTTGGGATCTATTACATTCTGATCATCTGGATAATTTAAGCAAATGGAATGAAGGGAAAAAAGATCATTAAGCTTTTATTGTTGCTGATTGGTTGGCTGCTTTTGTATTTAAACCTGCATTTGATCACTGATTTTATAATTGATGATATTTTGCGGTTAACGGCAGGAAAACACTTCACTGAATCGATTCGGTTTTTCATTTTTGAAGTCCCGAAAGTGATGTTGTTACTGGTTTTGATCATTTTCATTGTTGGGATCATCCGTTCCTACTTCTCACCCGAAAAAACCAGGAAAGCCCTTGAAGGGAAGCCACTGTTTGTGGGAAATGTGATGGCATCTTTGCTTGGTGTTGTTACTCCTTTTTGCTCGTGTTCGGCCATTCCGCTGTTTCTGGGCTTTGTAGAAGCGGGGATACCCATTGGGGTGACCTTTTCATTCCTGATTGCCGCCCCAATGATCAATGAAGTTGCGCTTGTTTTGCTGGTGGGTTTATTCGGTTGGCGTGTAGCTGTGATATACGTAGTAACTGGTTTAACCATCGCCATTCTTGCAGGTTTTATCCTCAATAAGCTGAACATGCAAAAATATGTTGCTGATTGGGTATTTACCATCAAATCAAAACAACAGGAAATTCAACCGAAAAAACTGGATTTTAGTCAGCGGATGGATATGGGATTTGAATCAGTGAAAGAAATCGTTGGCAAAATCTGGATTTACATCCTGGCCGGTATTGCCATTGGTGCAGGTGCCCATGGATATATTCCAGATGAATTTTTAGCCGGTGCGTTGGGCGCCCAAAACTGGTATTCGGTTTTGGTTGCAATAATAATCGGGATCCCGCTATATTCAAATGCCGCCGGTATAATTCCAATTGTGAGTGTGTTGATCGAAAAGGGAGTTACTTTAGGAACCGCACTTGCCTTTATGATGTCGGTCATAGGGCTTTCACTGCCCGAGATCATTATTCTGAAAAAGGTGTTAAAACTCCAGCTAATTGTAGTTTTTATTGGCGTAGTGGCAATCGGAATAATAGCCGTGGGTTATATTTTCAATTATTTAATTTTTATTTGAAACCCAAGAAATATCATTCAATCATCTCCAGCGCTCCTTCCAGTTGTTTCCTGCAATAATCTGAAAGCGATTTTCCGATTTTATCCGGTTTGCTTTGAATCAATGAAGTCATTGATTTTTCATAGGTCTCCTGTTTTTTGATGTAGTTGTTTTCGTAATCACGAATGCGTTTATCCCAGGCCACGATTTGGTTAGCATAATTTTCATCAAAAGTTTTGGCATGTTTTACAAACTTAAGAAAGTTGTTTCGGGGAGCATATTCAAAAACATTATCGATGGTTTCCCAATGATGTTCCAGGGCGTCGCGGTAAGTGTCTTCGGCGAAGCCATCCGGCATTTCATCCATTCCAAAATACCATTGTGTAAACGGGTGCACGCATGGACGGAAAGGAGCCAGCCACATCACATAAGCAATCTCCCGGGGCATGTTGTTGCGCAGTTGAGCCACAAAACCATATTGTGTGGTACTTGAACAAATGGCCCGGCCATGCTCGTGCGGACTGCTTAATGTATCGCGTTGCCACTGGTCGAAAGGAGTTCCCTCATTATGATTTCTTAAGATTTTGAAGAGTATCCTTAAATCAACCTGGTCTTTTGGCTCAAAAGAAAATGGCAATTCATCGTCCATGTAATATTGCTTTTCGGATAAGGAGTTGAGTGCACTCAAATGACGCACAATATTGCCCATGTTCGACAGGTTTCCGGGATCGCTATATACTTTGCGAAAGTTAAAAACGCCATCATTTTTGGGATCATACCATTTTCTTTTAATCGCATAATCCACAATATCTTTTGATCCGTAAAAATTCATGGTATCTCCCAAATTGACTCTTGTAATGGTATAATAATTTGGAATAATAGCAACGTGATGGTCAGGAATTCTTTGAGCTACCCAGTGTTTGCCATTCACCACCGATAACATCCACCCTTCATTGCTGTCAGCAATCACATAGGTTCTGCCTGATGAGGAGTATCCGTATTTTTCCACGAGAGCCCCACCAATTTTTACCGCCTGTCTGGCCGATTTGGCCTGTTCAGCCATGGCCCTTCGTAACCAGTACCCGATTCCTCCATCTGTTAAGTCCGGCTCGTCTTCGCGAGATAAACAAGCATCGCTAACGATGGTAACTCCCCATTCGTTCATATATGAATCCGAAAATTCCATTTCAGGCATTTCGAGCCAGATATAGCTCCAGGTTTTAAGCGGCCTTTCCATTTCTGCACGATTTTTCAGGGTGATGGTTTCGCCAGCTTTATTTTGCCCATCAGGAACCTTGTACCAGTTCACAATCCTGTCGCCCCAATCATCTTCATTGTGTGCAAGCATGATGGAGCCATCGGATGAAGCTGCACTCCCAACGACAATCGAAAAACAATCAAAATGATCCTGGGCAGAGGTATTTATTGCAATTAAAATGCTGATCAAGTGTATGAATATTCGGATTTTCATTGTTCAGTAATTTATTATCACAAAAGTATAAATTTATAGATGATGAAATTCAGGGATGGGCAGGATGGACTTATTTCATAGATTGTAAATTATTTGCCCACCTTTTTTCGGTTAAGTTTCATCTTGCCAAATGTTACCATTAAAACTCCTGCAATGGTAATAATACCTCCTATGATCTGGATTTTTTCCGGAATATTGTTGAAATATAAATAAGCTCCAACAAGCACAAATAAACCTTTTGAACTGCCCAGGATGGAAGCACGTGCAGCTTCAATATAGCGAAGTGCATTGTAAGATGCCAGCACAGCGAGGAATGGGCCCAAAACAGAACCTATGCCCATATTAATAAGTGCCGATGTGCTCACGTGCAAACTTTGATTAAAAACAGGCAGCATGGCCAGGGAAAATATAAAAAGAAAGATCACCCGGTTTAACGAGAGCAATGCCGGAGGGAGCTTATGAACATTCTTTTTGACTACAATGGTAGAAAATGCAAAAATCAGGGAAGAAGCTACAATAAACTCTGAGCCCGGTAAAAACAGCTGCTGCATGGATTGTGATCCGCGATAGCTGATTATAAATGCGCCACCAACGGTCAGGATCATTCCCAATACTTCAATCCTGTTAAACCGTTCTGATAAAACAAATACACCCAGTATAGTAACAAAAACAGGTGTCATATTAGCAAGGAATGAAGCAACCGAAGGGTTTTCGATGGTACTGATACCGGTAAAAAATATGGTAGTCCCTGAAATTTCAAGGATCCCGATGAGCATCAGAATGATCAGTTGTTTTTTTTGGAGATTCCGGAAGGTGGATAACTTACAAGTTTTGAGTGCAAATACCAGGTTCCAGGTTAATCCAAACAAAAACCAGTAAAACCCAAATTGGACCAGGTGAACTTCGTTGAGGGCAGCCTTACTGAAAATGTAAACATTCGACATGGCCAGCACAGCCACGAATGCCCAGATATAACCATGGGTTGCTTGTTTTTGCAGCATATTAAAATTTGAAATGTAAAGGTAGAGATTTAAGGAAAACAAAGTCCATTTGGATATATTCAAAAAAAATCGCCGAAACAGTTTGACAATTTATGTCATACTGTTTCGGCGAAGGAATATATCATAATTTAACTATTCTCTTTGCCAAATACGCTGATTCCCCAGAGTTTTACTTTGTAAAGAACATGATACATTGCCGGAACAACAAGCAAAGTAAGGAAGGTGGCAAAGGTCAAACCAAAGATAATGGTCCACGACATCGGCCCCCAGAATGCGGCATTTGTTCCGCCGAAATAAATTTGCGGGTCAAATTCTGAGAGTAAAGTTTCAAAGTTGAAATTCAATCCGGATGCCAGTGGGATCAACCCTAAAATGGTTGTGATGGCGGTAAGCAATACCGGCCTCAACCTGGTATTTCCGGCTTCGATGATACATTCCACCGACTCCTTAATTGGCAGGTTTGCTGTAGCTTCAAGCCCCATTTCTTTCCGTTTCCTCATTTTCAAAAGGTTGATGTAATCAATAAGTACAATGGCATTATTCACCACAACTCCTGCCAGCGACACGATCCCGATACCGGTCATGATCACCACAAAATCCATTTTAAAGGTTCCGAGTCCGCCAAATACACCAATAGTACTTAACACAACCGACGACATAATGATGGCTGGTTTTACAACAGAGTTGAACTGACTCACCAGGATGATCATGATAAGTGAAACAGCAATTAACATCGCCCTTGCCAAAAATGCCGTTGATTCTTCTTGTTCCTGTTGCTCACCGGTAAATTCATATTTATAGCCTGCCGGCATTTCAAATTGTTTCATCAGGTCGCGCAACTGGTTATTGATTTCGGTGGCATTATAACCTTCCACCACGTTCGACCAGATAGTAACCACCCTGTTCAGGTCTTTCCTCATTACAGAGCCATAGGTAGTGCTGTACTCAACCGATGCAACCGCCGAAATCGGCACCTGGATGATCTTACCGCTGGTTTGACTCCTGAAGGTAATATCCTGGTTCATCAATGAAGCAACATTATACCTGTAATTTTCCTGCAAACGCAATTGGATGGGATATTCATCTTCACCGATTTTATAATCCGATATCTCTTTACCAAAGATGGAGGTCCTGAGTGTTGAGGCAATCTGGTAAGTTGATAAACCGAACATACGCGCTTTATCCCTGTCGATTTTAACAATGATCTCGGGCTTTCCTACATCGAGGTCGATTTTTAAACCTTCAATTCCTTCCACATGACTCTGGTTAATAAATGCCCTGATAGTATCACTTAATTCAATCAATTTATCAAAATCTTTTCCTGAAATTTCCAGATTGATAGGTTTACCGGTTGGTGGCCCTCCCGACTGCCTTTCAACGGAAACATCCACTCCCGGGTATTTTTTAACCAATCCGTCATTAAAGGATTTTAGGAATTTTGCGGTGCTAATGCCACCGCGATCCTCATAATCAATGAATGAAACAGTCATTAATCCACGGTTTGGACCGCCTGATTTGCCTGTAAACCCTTCATTTTCACCAACAGCTCCGTTCCCTACAATAGTAACAAGGGATTTAAGTATGGTTGAATCGGCACCGATTATATTGTACACATCATCCTCCATTTTTTTCATCATATCGTTGGTCACATCAATATCAGTCCCGATAGGCAATTCCGCAATAATATTAATATAATCGGGATCAGCCACAGGGAATAACTCAAATTTTGGATTGCGGGCAATGTAAAATACAATGGTGGCTATCAATAAAACAAAGGTTCCTAAAATTACAAATTGAGGATTACGTTTTCTAAGAACAAATTTGAGAATATTCAGATAAGTGCGTTCCAGCCAAACCAAAAAGCTCTCCTGGAACCATGTCGACAGCCGGTAAAGAAATGCGAGGTTCAATAAGCCAATCAGTGCAAAAGCCATTAATAAGTTTGCCAGCCAATAAACCCCAACCAGATAGAAAAGCCCGGCAAATGCTATCATTACAGTTGAAACCGTGATACTCCGTTTTTTATTTGGAGGAGGATTTTGGTTACCATAACGGATATATGAACTTGAAATTACCGGTACGATAACCAACGCCACAAACAAGGATGAAGTAAGCACAATAATAAGTGTTACCGGCAGGTATTTCATAAATTCACCCATAAGGCTATCCCAGAATAACAAGGGAAAAAATGCCGCTAATGTGGTTGCCGTGGATGAAATGATGGGCATGGCAATTTCGCCAACAGCGCGTTTAGCAGCTTCAAACCTGGAGTATCCCCGGTCGACAAAACGATATATATTTTCCACCACAACAATGGCATTGTCAACCAACATACCCAACGCAAGGATCAATGAGAATAAAACGATCATGTTGATTCGATAATCCATTAGTCCCAGGATCATGAACGACATGAACATGGAAGTTGGAATGGCAAGACCCACGAATAATGCATTGCGTATTCCCAGGAAAAAATAAAGCACCAGCAGCACGAAAATAACACCCATGATGATGCTGTTTTCGAGGTTGCTTAGCTGCTTTTTGATCATATCCGACTGGTCGTTGGTAATGGTGATGTTGAGGTTAGCGGGTATCACCTCATTTTCGCGGGCTTCATCCAGTATGTCAAATATTTTACTGGTAGCATTTAGCAGGTTTTCACCTCCTTTTTTCACCACCTGAAGCGTAACTACATTTTCTTTATTAAGCCTTGCATAACTCTCGGCATCTTCAAAACTATAAACAACATCTGCCACATCTTTCAGGTAAACAATATCCTGGTTTTCATGCTTGATGATGATGTTTCGCATTTGATCAATGTTTTCAAATTCACCAACTACACGGAGTGTTCTCCTTGTTCCCCCCTGCCGGATTTCACCCCCTGACATGGAGATGTTTTCGGAGCTGATTGCGTTTTCAATATCACCAAAATTGAGTTCGTAGGAAGCAAGCTTCAATGGATCCACATTTATTTTTACCTCCCTGTCGGTGATACCCTGAATATCCACTTTTGAAACTTCGGATACCGATTCGATTTCATCCTGGAGGTACTCCGCATAATATTTTAGCTCATTGATGCTGTAATCTCCCGAGAGGTTAATGTTGATAATAGGGAATTCAGAAAAGTCAATATCGGTGATCATCGGATCATCAAGCATATCATTGGGCAAATCACTTTTTGATTTGTCAACCGCATCCCGTACTTCCTGCAAAGCCTGGTCTATATCAACCCCGGTATTAAACTCCACAAAAATTACGGAAACATCCTGAAGCGAGTTGGAGGTGATCTTTTTCACTCCACGGATCGATTCAAGCTCTTTTTCGATTGGACGAGTGATCAGGTTTTCAATGTCCACCGGCGGGTTTCCAAAATAAAAAGTTTGAACCATCACCGTTGGAATGTAAATATCAGGAAAGAGTTCCTTTGGGAGCGACCGGTAGCTGTACAACCCAAACCCAATCAATACGAGCAGGAGCAGGAAAACGGTGTTTTTATTTTTTAATGCAGCCGTGGTAAGTTTAAACTCCCGACTTACATTTTCATCTCTATTTTGTTCTTGTGCCATTTTAATTTTCTTTCGATATACATTGGTTTATGGTAAATTCAAAGGGGAATGAATTATCCCTGCACCCTTATTTTACTGCCATTCGAAACCTGGTTATAACCTTCCACAATTACCCTGTCGCCCGCATTTAATCCACTTGTAATAACTGTTTGATCTTTATAAGAGCGCCCTGATTCTACATACACTTTTCTGGCAGATTCATCTTCGTTATTGACTACATACAGGTAGGCTCCCTGCATATCTTTTTTAATAATAATAGATGGCACTAGCAATGCCTCATCAAGCGTGTAATCATTAATGCGGATCCGTGCAATAACGTTCGGTTTGATCATGTTGTCGCGGTTGGTTACCTTCAGCTGAACTTTGAAAGTTCTGTTTGCTTCGTTAATGATATTGCCTGTGCGATAAACGGGTACATCCATTGAAATATCGGGGTAGGATGGAAAATCGAGTACAACTTCTTCACCGGCATGAATACTGGTAATATAAGCTTCAGAAACATCTGCATTTACGTAAAGGTTGGTAAGATTTACAAGTTCAATAACCTGCATCCCGGGAATTGCGAGTTCTCCTTCTTTTACATGCACTTCATCCACAATGCCCGAAATTGGTGCTTTGATTTCAGCCATATCCAGTTGTGATTGTAAGGTTTCGAGCCTGCTTTCCAGTGCTTCAACATTGTTTTTGGCTTGCAGATAATCCATTTCTGATCCGATATTTTTATCCCATAGTTCTTTTTGTTTATTGAAAACAGTTCGGGCCAGGTCAAGACTGGTTTCCACTTCGTTGATCGAACTTCGTGTGATGCTGCTGTTTATTTTTAAAAGCAAAGTTCCTTTTTCAACATACTGACCTTCCTTTACATAAATTTCCTGCACCTGCCCATTGATTTCAGGGCTGATATAGGCTTCGTTAACGGCCTCAACAGTGCCGTTTACTTCTATGAAATGTTTGAATATCTCGTATTTCAATTGCTGCACTTTAACAGGAATTCCGTTATCACTTGCTTTAACGGTTAGCTTTTCTTCCAACTCATTGATCTTTGAATTCAAGTCAGCCATTTCCTTTTTATATTCTGAAATTTTAGCAAGGATTTCCTCATCCGTTTGCGGATTATCAACGCTTCCGCTGCTGCATGCAGCCATGGAAAGGACCATTACGATATAAATCAGTTTTTTCATTTGTGTTAGTTTGGTATCTTATTTTACAATTTTTATTAATTCAATGGAATATATTAAAGTTGATCCCGGCGGAATCACATTGGCAAATGGTTTATCGCCATAAGCAAGTTCCGGAGGGATGTATAATTCGTAAATACTGCCTTCGTGCATCAGCCTTATTCCCTCCGAAAGCCCGGGAATGATCTCGTTCAGCCTGATACCTGCCGGACCCCGGTCATAGGACATGTCAAAAACATCCCGATTGATAAACATAGCCCTGTAGTGCACCAAAACGGAATCACCGGAGGCCGGCTTACTGCCGGTTCCTTCTTTGAGAATTTTATATTGCAATCCGCTGCCGGTTTCCATTACCCCCTCATCCGAAAGATTTTCCTCCATAAATTTGGCTCCTTCAATCTTATTTTGTTCCAGAACATGCTGCTGTTCATCCGCTAGCTTCTTCTTTAATTCTTCGTCAAAAGAGGCAATTAGCGCTTCTTTAACGGAGTCGGAAAGAACAGAAGTGCTGTCAAGTCCATCGGCCAATCCTTTATAAATGGCCAGCCTGTTTGCTTTAATGCCCTCCTGCCGGATGCCATCCCCGTAATCAAGACCGATGATATAACTAATGGTGTCCATGCGGGTTTTAAGCACAATGGAATCGGTATCCAATTGTTTTTGATTGCACGCAAAAACAATGATTAGCAGTGATAAAATCAATATGTAAGCAAAGCGCAATTTCATTTTTCTAATACTCAACAGGTGTAAGTTCTTTTTCGAGTTCAGCCCTTTTGGTTAACAGGTCAAGCATCGATGTGAGATAATCAATCTGGCTTGATAAATACTGGTTATAGGTTTGCTGAAGCTCAAGGCTCGTAGACAATCCTTCGCGGTATTTGGTTTCTGTTTTTTTGTAAATCTTATCGGAGTTCGATAGTGCCCGCTCCTTGTTTTTGAATATCAAAAATGCATTGTTAAATTCAACCCTTGCCGTTTTAACACGAAGTGAAAGTCCTTGTGCAAGCTGATCTTCCTGAACTTTGATTTTTTCAATAGCAAGTTTCGACTGTTGAGCTTTATGTCTTCGGTAACCACTGCTAAAAATGGGCACATTCATTTGCAAACCCAAAATTTGAGTGGGATACCATTTTTCGCTGGATGAAAAGAAATTGAACTCATTGCGCATGGCATTTTGTGAATAGCTGTAAAATGCATTCAGATTAGGGTAATACTCTGATCGGTCAAGTTTTAGTTGTAATTCGGCCAGTGCCCGTTGATTTTCCAGCATTTTAAAATCAATGTGATTGTTGTAGTCAAAGGGTTTTTGAATGAGTGCCTCTCTTTCGAGGTTGCTCATTAAATCTTCTATTTTATCCGTTAGAATAACTTCAGCATCTGCATTGATGCCCATGAGGTACTTAAATGTATTTTGAGCAATCTCCAGTTGATTTTCAATATTGGTAAGCGTTACCTCCATGTCCGACTTAAGCAGTTGAAGCTGGTCAACATCCGTTTCTTCCACAAAACCGGCTTTATAATATTCCGTTGTTTCATAAAGCATTTTATCCAGGCTTTGTAAAGTACTATCGAATACCATGCGGTTTTCGCGTAAAATAATCACCGGGTAATATGCTTTGGCAATCATATCTTTAATTTCGATTTCGCTTTTTTCATAGCTGGTTTCCGAAAGACTCAGGTATGCTCTCGAAGCTTGCAGTCCTACTATGTACTGGCCATTGAAGATCATTTGGTTTACATCGGCGCTCCAGGTAGCATTATGCTGAGTCCCAAATTGTACTTCAGCAAATTCGCCAGCTGGCAATCCGAAAAACTCGCCTGGAATAAGCTGGGTTGGAATTTCCAGATAGTCAGTATATCCTACAGAACCACTGATTTGTGGTAATCCGGTGGCAACTGTTTCTTTTACTTTTTCACGGGCAATTTCAATATCTGTTATGGCATTCCTTATATCGTAATTGTGTTCCAGCGCAAAAATCTGTGCTTCTTTCAACGAAAAGGAATATGTTTCCTGAGCATTCACCATTGGCGTCATGGCCATTAACATTACTATTGCTCCAATTATTCTCAATTTCAATTTCATGGTTTAAATTATATGTTGAAGTTCAACTTTGCTTTTTGTTTTTCGAAATATTCAATTCCTTTTTGGTTTGAGATGCCTCTGATATGATTTTCAAACATCACCTCAAATACCTTTGTAAATGAAAAATTCTGAATTTCCTCCTGGCTCATATTCTGAAAATCCTCAATTTTCTGAAAATATAAATGGGCTACTATTTCTTTATTTAAATCCTGACGATAAAACCCTTCTTTTATTCCCTTATCAATATTGGAAATTATCTTACCAACGATAATGTCCTTTTTATGCGAAAGGTATTTTTCATATACCTGAGGGTAATATTTGCGTATTTCAAATGTTAGGATTGGATTGATCCGGAAATGGTTTTCACCGGAGATTTTGCTCATTTCAAGCAAACAATCAATGGCATTTAAATTTTTATCCAAAACCTCATCCACCTTCAGCAAAATGGTTTGCTGAATATGTGCACCAATTTGTTCCAGAAGATCAGCTTTATTGCTTACAACCTGATAAAGGGTCTTTTTGGAAATACCCATCATCCTGCTTATATCATCCATCGAAACATTGCGAATGCCATGTTTGATGAAAATATTATAAGCACCTTCGATGATCTTATTTTGTCTTTCGTCTATCATTAATTTTATAAATCAATTAACCAAACCTTTTAATAAAGGGGGGCAAAAGTAAAGATAAGAAACAACGGAAACAAATAAATGTTATTTCGTTTCCATTAATTTAAAGTTAATTTTTCTTAATTTACTTTATGAATTAATACCGGAAGTGAGGTTAACTATTTATTTTGAAACGAACTGACTTGATCTTTTTTTCAAAATAAGCAATTGCTTCTGGTTTGCCAATACTTCGTACAAGATCTTCGAACATAACGGCAAAAAGGGTTTCAAACGAGAATTTATCAGGTGGAAATAAATCAGGGTTGTGAATATCTATAAGCCGGCTCAGGTATAAACGGGCCAGTAGTTCGATGCTTAAATCTTCGCGGTACAAACCCTGTTGTATCCCTTTGGTAATATTGATCTGGATTTTATCAAAAATAAACTGGAGGCGTTTCTCAAAATGATCCTGGTAAATTTGGGGATACTTGCTTTTTAAATGCACTGTTATAGCAGGGCTTACCAAAATAAAATTATTGGCAACTTCTTTGCTCACGGTGAGCAAAATATCAATGGCATTTACACCTTCAAAATCATGAATCAGAAATATCTCTTCAAATTTTTGTCGTTCAAGTTCCAGTAACTTTTGAACGAGCTCTTCTTCATTTTTCACATATTTACTGATATCAGACCTTTGAATGCCGGTTTTATTCTCGATTTCTTCAAATGAAAATCCCTCGAGTTTAGTTGTTTTAGCCTCCACCCTGATTTTTTTCAGTAAATTGCGAAAGTGATCGTCCATTGAAAAGGAATTAGTTTCTGCTTAGTTGCCGTAAAAATAGACATATTATTGTGCATGCCTCACATGTGGCTTCCTAAATAATTAACAATTGCAAGTTAGTTTTAAATATTTAAATGATTTTAGCAATAGTGGAAATGTTGCCTGAAACTTTATCACCAATTGTTACACTGACTGGCATGTCAACAGGCAGGAAAAAATCAAATCGCGACCCGAATTTTATGATTCCCAATTGATCGCCTTGTTTTACTTGTTTTCCTTCTTTGGCATAACAAACAATCCGGCGTGCAACCGTTCCGGCAATTTGGCGAAACATGATCTCATGGCCGCTTTCGGTTTGAATTACGATGGACGTTCGTTCGTTTTCATTTGATGATTTCGGTTTGGATGCAATAAAGTATGACCCCTGATTGTGACGAAAATATACAATTTTTCCACTGATCGGATACCAGTTAACATGCACATTCGTGGGCGACATAAATACAGAGACCTGCTTTCGTTTATCTTTGAAATATTCTGTTTCCACCACATCCTCAATAACTACTACAGTTCCATCAGCTCCGCTAAGAATGATATTATCATCAGGAACCACTTCCCGAATAGGATTTCGGAAAAAACGGACAACATAGAAGTAAAAAATTAAAGCGGCTGCATACAGGATTACATGAATAATTGTTTGTGTGGGTTCAATGAGGTTTATGATGAGTGCAATGGTGATCAATAAAAACAACACCAGAATCATCACCGGAAAACCTTCTTTATGTAACCTTACTGCCATTAATTATAAAACGAGGATGAGATAAATAAAAACTACAGGAATTGCCAGTAAAATGCTGTCAATTCTATCAAGAATGCCACCATGACCGGGGATCAGATTGCCTGATTCTTTCACTCCTGCCCGCCTTTTTAGGGTGGATTCAAACAAATCGCCAAATGTACCTGTAATTACCAGAATGATGGCAAATCCGATCCATTGCCATAAACTCATCACACCAAACAGCATTTCTAAAACGATGGCACCTCCGATGCTAAATACAAAACCACCCAAACTGCCTTCCCAGGTTTTTTTGGGTGAAATTTCCTTATTGAGTTTATGTTTTCCGAAAAGGGAGCCTGAAAAATAGGCAAACGTATCATTCAGCCAAATGATGACAAAAATACCAAGGAGTATTACATTAAATTTGGCATTACCGTTAAAACGATCAATAAAATTAATAAGGCTGAGTGGTATGGAAATATAAAAAATGCTGATCAGGTAATCACCCAGGTGATCCAGCGAATTGATCTGACGGGAAATAACAGGGATTAGAAAAACAATTAAGATGGGAATAATTATCAGTAGTAAATAATTATAGGTTATTATTCCATAAACGGCCATTAAGGCCAGTACCATTATCAAAACATTAAGACCATACAAGGGTAATTCAGGTAAAATACTGTTATCTTTACGAACCAGGTCGCGATATTCGCTAAGGCTTAAAAACAGAAAAATGACCGATAAGAAACTGGTGCTAATGGTACCACCTAATATGGCACCGATTACGAGGATGGCGTATACTGCGCCGGAAATAGTTCTTGTGGTAAAAGTTGTCAAATTTCTTTTTGTTCGTTTACCAATCGTTTGGCTTTAATTGCACAGTCAGCAGGCACAAACACTTCCACTTCTCCAAAGAAGTATGCCGAATCCTGCTTATTAACAACTACGGCAGCAATTTCCTGCTCTTCAAGCATTCCTTTGATAATTTCTGCCTTATAAAATTGTGAAGTAGAATAGATCAATACCCAGTTCCCATCCATAATATCAGTTTAATGATGGTGTTATTGATCAAATATTGTGCGTGGCAATTATTTCCCTGGCTTTTTTCTCATCACGCTGGTCAACGTACAATTTAATTTCACCCACCAGTAATGCAGATCCTTTCTGGTCAAGCGTAACGCTGTCAATTCCATGCTCAGTGAGCACTTCCTGTATCAGATTGATTTTATAATCATCATCTGCTGAAAAGACTTCTCGAAGATTTTTTTCCATAGTTTAATCGTTAAGATTCATCATCCAGCAAAAATACATATAATTCCTTTGGACCATGAGCCCCCATAACAAGTGTTTTTTCAATATCTGCAGTTCTGCTCGGTCCGCTTATAACCGTTACAAGTGAAGGCAGTTTGTTATTGTACTTTTTGCGAATGCCCTCAATGGCATCTTTTAGTTCAGGTACGATTTGTTTGCTCCGGGCAATAACTATGTGAGTTTCGGGGAAAACATTCAGCCGACGCCCTGAAATTTGTCTACTTGAGATCATGACACTGCCCAGCCTGGCAATTAAAAATTCACATTGTGTAATACCGGCTTGCAATTCAACAAAGGTTTCCGGGTCATCCGTGTAATTGATTTTAGCTTTATCAAGTACCGGCTGAATATCTTTATCAATGCAATAAACGGATTTCCACTTTTTCTCTAAAACCAGTGAGGCCAGATTCTTTGATAAATCAACTTCATTTTCGCAATACACAAACTTTCCAGCAATCCGGGTGAATTCCTGGGCAAATGCAATGTCGATGGAATCGTTCAATTTCGGATAAACAGATGATTCCGTGTCGAGCGATGGGTAAGGATTTTCAGTTTTACTGATCAGGGCATTTCTGATTTTTTTTAAAATCTTTTCCCTGGAAGTTGTTTCTTCCATTTAGGTGCTATTTTTTGTCTTCAAATGAAGAGTAAACGTCAGACTTGACGGAATCACTTCCAGATTCTTTTTCATCTTTTGGTTTATCCTCATTTGATAAAACATCATTTTTCCCGGAAATTGCATCCAGTCCGGGTAATGCTGGTTTTGTACCATTGGCCCTGAGTTGTTTTACTTCATCTTCAGCTTCTTTCTCAATGCGCTTCCGCTCTTTATCATAGGGCCTTTCACCAAAAATACGTTCAACATCTTCTCTGAAGATAACTTCTTTTTCAAGTAACTTCATTGCCAGTTGTTCTACCTCTTCTTTATTTTCACTGATAATCTGAACAGCTCTTTTATAGGCTTTTTCCACCAGTTTGCTTACCTCTTCATCAATGAGTTCGGCAGTTTTTTCGCTGTAAGGTTTTTGGAATGAGTACTCCGATTGACCTGTAGAATCATAGTAGGAGAGGTTTCCGATTTTATCATTCAATCCAAAAAACACTACCATATTAAAAGCCTGTTTGGTAACTTTTTCAAGATCGTTCAGGGCTCCGGTGGAAATTTTTCCAAAATTCACTTCCTCCGAAGCACGCCCACCAAGTGTTGCCGTTAGTTCATCGAACATCTGATCAAAGGTGGTAATTTGTCTTTCTTCGGGGAGGTACCATGCCGCACCAAGCGATTTTCCCCGGGGAACAATGGTTACCTTAACCAATGGATGTGCGTGGTCAGTAAGCCAGCTAACAGCTGCATGTCCGGCTTCGTGATATGCAATAACTTTCTTTTCGGATGCAGAGATGATTTTATTCTTTTTCTCCAAACCCCCAATGATCCGGTCAACAGCATCAAGAAAATCTTGTTTGTCGATTTGTTTTTTATCCCGGCGGGCAGCGATAAGTGCTGATTCATTACAAACATTAGCAATATCAGCTCCTGAAAATCCGGGAGTTTGTTTTGCCAGAAAATCCAAATCTACGCGGTTATCGAGTTTGAGCGGTTTTGTGTGTACCCTGAAAATAGCTTTGCGTTCTTCAAGATCCGGCAATTCTACGTGTATTTGCCTGTCGAAACGACCGGCCCTTAATAATGCACGATCGAGAATATCGGCACGGTTTGTTGCAGCTAAAATGATCACTCCGGTATTACTTTGAAATCCGTCCATTTCAGTAAGCAACTGGTTAAGCGTATTTTCACGTTCATCATTGGCGCCGGTCAATGGATTTTTACCCCTTGCCCTTCCAATGGCATCAATCTCATCAATGAAAATAATACAAGGTGCTTTTTCTTTAGCTTGCTTGAAAAGATCACGAACACGGCTTGCACCTACCCCAACGAACATTTCAACAAAATCAGACCCGCTGATTGAGAAAAATGGCACCTGCGCTTCACCGGCAACTGCTTTGGCCAGCAAGGTTTTACCTGTTCCCGGAGGGCCTACAAGCAAAGCTCCTTTTGGAATTTTACCACCCAGGTTGGTATACTTCATGGGGTTTTTTAGGAAATCCACAATTTCCATTACCTCTATTTTGGCCTCCTCCAAACCGGCTACATCGGTAAAGTTTACATTTACTGCAGTTTCTTTATCGTAAAGCTGAGCCTTTGATTTTCCAATATTAAAAATTTGTCCGCCACCAGCACCTCCACGACTCATCATACGCATGATCACAATCCAAACAACGATAAGAATTACCAATGGAAGAATCCAGCTAATTACCTCACCACCCCAATTATGTCGGGTTACATTACGGAGGTAAATGGGATTTTCGATACCTTCCTGTGCTTTTTCAACGTCTTCTTTAAAAGCATCATATGATCCAATTGTATACTTGTACTGTGGGCCTTGTGCCTGATAACCTTCATCCTTAAGGTCTTTAAATTCCGGCTTTTCCAGTGCTTCTTTGGTGAGATAAATTTCTGCTTCCTCCTGGTTAACCACAACAATTTTGTCGATGTCTTTATCTGCCAGCATTTTCTTGAGATCTCCCCATTCGGTTTCTTTTACCCCGGCTCCCCAGTTTGTAAAGGTGAGCCCAATAAAGATCACTGCAATAATACCATATACCCAATAAAAGTTGAATTTTCCTTTTGGAAGTTTATTTTTTGGAGCATTTGAACTGCCTGTGTTTTTATTTTTTTTAGTTTCTTCTGTCATTATGTCCTGAATTTTAATCTGTCACTCTGCTAATTGCAAGAGGATCTCATCTATCCTTAAACGTTTTAATTTCCGCGTCAGCCCACAATTTCTCAAGATTATAAAAAGCCCGGGCTTCTTCTTTGAAGATGTGAACAACCACGTCGACGTAATCTAACAAAATCCATTCCGCATTGTCAAACCCCTCCTTGTGCCAGGGCTTGCTCCCAGAATCTTTTAGGGTTTCATCAATAATTGCATCAGCAATCGCTTTTACCTGAACATCACTAGTTCCATGACAGAGGATAAAATAATCGGAAACAGCATTGGGCAATTCTTTTAAATTTAAGCGGACCACATCATGTCCTTTTTTGCTTAAAATACCTTCAATAATAACTTCTGATAATTTTTCTGATTCTGACTGTTTTTTTCTTGGCATATAAATGCTTTAAATTGATGGACAAAAGTAATGATTTTACCTTATCAATGTTGTCATATAGCGCTGCTAAACCTATAAACGAAATATAATAAGCTTTGTTTGAAGTTAATCATTAACTTTAAGCCCTAAAGTTATCAGTTTAAAAATGCCGGAAAATATTGCCTGCAAAACAGTATTAAAGTTACCCCAGGTTGATTCAACAAACGCTTACCTGGAGGCTGGAATAAATGAGGGACGGGCTTATAAGAGCCGCAGTGTTATCATTTCTGATTTTCAAACTGCAGGAAGGGGAAACGGCAATAACACCTGGGAAAGTGAAGCCGGCAAAAACCTCCTCATTTCCATTTTTTATGAACCCATAAAATTACAGGCTGCTCATCAGTTTTACTTGAATATGGCCGTTTCGCTTGGAGTGATGGAGTGTATCACCGATATTCTGGATGAGGAAGAAGTGAGCATTAAATGGCCCAACGATATTTACGTTGATAAAATGAAAATCGGGGGGATGCTGATCAAACATTCGGTGAGTGGAAAGTATCTGATAAATTCAATTTTGGGAATAGGACTAAATGTTAACCAGCAAGTTTTTAACAGCAATGCACCCAACCCGGTTTCTCTTATTCATTATTTAAAAACTGAACAAAACAGGGACGAAGTACTTGATCTCTTGCTAAAATCTATTGATAAGCGCCTCAACCAGCTGGAGGCCGGCTACCTGAATTTATTGAAATCCGACTACCTGAAAAATTTATTTGCCTTCAAAAATTACAGAAGGTACCTTTATGAAAACAAGCTGATAAACGCCAAAATTACGGGGGTTTCCGAGTTTGGCTCACTTCAGTTGGAAGTTGCAAACGGAGAGGCGCTGGAGTGCGACCTGAAGGAAATAAAATTTGTTTTTTAGGCTTCTGCCTCCATCAGTTCCTTTAACTTTTCGGTGAGAATATTTACGAAATTTTGCAGCGGTCGTGCGGCCATCATTTTCAGCATGGGATTAAGTTTGGCCGATAGTGTAGTTTGCACGGAAGTAATTAGCTGACGCTCTTCCAGACTGAAATGCAGATTGAAATCAAAGGGTGAAGGATCGGTTGAGTTGTAAATTATTTTTTGTGCAGGAACATTGTCACCCATTACCAATGAAAGGTCAGCCATTCCTTTGATCGTGAATGTGCATTTTTCTGCTGAAGCTGCCCAGTTGATCACCTGTTCGGGAAGCAAATGCTCAAAATTATTAAAATCACTCAGATACTTGTAAATATAGTCAGCGGATTGCCTGATTTCTGCCGGGCTGCTTTTAAATTCTGTCATTGATTTGTAGTATTATAAACCGGGTTGGAGATTAACCCCATTTCTCGGGATCTTTGCGCCACAGGATCAGCGATTTCAGATCATTTTCCGAAATGTAATTGCTTTCAATGGCTTGTTTGAGTAACTCATCATAATTGGAAAGGGTAAAGAGCGGACACTTTTCCTTTTCAAAGTTTTTAATAGCTGTTTGCAGATTGTAACTGAAAATAGCCAGCATACCTTTTACATCACACCCGGCTGCACGCAACGCATTTACTGCATTTAAACTGCTTTTACCTGTTGATACCAGGTCTTCGATTACTACCACCGATTGGCCGGATTCAAAATAACCCTCAATCTGGTTTTCAAGACCATGTTTTTTTTCTGAAGACCGGACATAAACAAACGGCAGCCCCAGTTCCTGTGCTACCAGCACTCCATGTGCAATGGCTCCGGTTGCCACGCCTGCTATCAGGTCGACGGATCCAAATTCTTCATTTATTACTTCAACAAATTGCTGACGGATAAATGTTCTGATTTTCGGGAATGAAAGGGTTTTGCGATTATCGCAGTAAATCGGTGATTTTAACCCCGAGGCCCAGGTAAACGGTTCACTTACGTTTAACTTAATGGCCTTTATCTGTAAAAGATATTCCGAAATTGTAATTGCTGTCTCTTTGTTTAAAATCATGCGGCAAAATTATGCGAAATTGATTGAAATAAAATCAAAAAAAATGATGTAAAAATTTAAAGGCTCGGTAATTTTATAGTTAACGTAAAGGGTAACGCAAGATACAAAAATTTAATATTCATGCTCAATAAATTTCTTTGCTAATATGTGTACGAGCCGGTAATTATGGAAATTTAAAATGTTTACATTTGCTTAAATTTTAAAGTGATGCATCAAAAAATTGCTGTTTTCCCGGGTTCCTTCGATCCCATAACACGTGGTCACGAATCCATTATCCGCAGGGCTATACCGCTGTTTGATAAACTGTATGTTGCCATCGGAGTAAATGCCGAAAAACGGGGGTTTTTTGATGTTGAGCAGCGAATGAACTGGATCAGGCAGGTATTTGATAATGAATCTTCGATTGTGGTAACCAGCTATGAGGGGCTTACTGTAGATTTTTGTAAGCAAAATAATGTAAGGTATATTTTAAGGGGTTTGAGAACTTCAGCCGATTTTGAGTTTGAGCGCAGTATCGGTCAGGTAAATAAAAAGCTTTATCCTGAAATCGAAACCGTGTTTTTGCTTACTGCTCCGGGATACACCTTTCTGAACTCAAGTATTGTTCGGGATATTTTACGTCATGGTGGTGATGCAAGCATGTTTGTTCCCGAACAAATTGATCTGAAGAACATTTCCATTAAATAAAAAATCTTACAAAGCGTTATTGCTCCGTGATGATATTCCGAAACATGAGATTGACTCCTTTATTTTTATTTTTTTTCCTTTCTTCACAGCTTCTGGCCGGACCGGTTGAGATTAAAGGTGTTTTACCAGGGGCTGAAAATTCTGAAATTCGTTTGTTGAAATTTGCCGACAGGATCAGCTTTCGAACAGAAATGCTCGACCGGGTGATCATTTCTGATTCAGCTACTTTTTCATTGAATTGCGATATTGATCAAACCATTATGGTCATTATTGATATTGATTATTATTCGGCAATATTATATGTTGTTCCCGGTGCGGAATATTTCCTTGAGTGCGAACCTGTTGATATTGCTGGTCAGTACCGCCCTTATTATAAAAAAGACCGGATTATTTACAAACTCCCCGGTGAGCCTGAGCCATTTGTAAATAATCAGATAGATACTTTTGAAAACCGCTATGCTGACTTTGTGGAAAAAGAAATGAGTGGACTTTATCACAAACGTAATTTGTCGTTTCTTACAGAATTTGAATCGGAATTGGACGTACTGCTGGAAAATGAAAAAAGTGAATTTGTAAAAAGTTTCATCAGGTACAGGATGGCTGATTTAAAATTCATTTTAGCCCCCGCTAAAAGGATACAATTTTTCAAAGAATACATAGATAAGCAACCGGTGCTTTACGAAAATCCTGAATACATGGCTTTTTTCAGTTCGTTTTTTGATATCTACCTGCTTCAGGATTCGAAATTTGTATCGCGTCGCGATCTGCAATTTACCATCAATAACCTCGGTAACTATGCGGCGCTGCTTGATACGCTTGGGAAAGATACTTTGCTTAGGAATGAAGTAGTTCGTGAACTGGTGCTTTTGCAAACGATTAAACAATTTTACTTAGATCAATCTTTTAATCAATCGAATTTGATCTCCATTTTGGATCAGATGATCGACAGAACAAAATTTGAAATTCACAGAAAAATCGCTGCTAATCTGCGAAAAGAGTTAACCACCTTAACACCCGGATCATATGCCCCTTATTTTGAATTGCCTTCTCTGGATGGAGATACCTTGAGCATTACCGATTTCAGAGATAAACCCATCTATCTCTCTTTTTTCACCACCTGGAGTTACGCCTGTTTGGCCGAGTTTGAACTGATGGATAGCCTGTATCATCAGTTTGGCAGTCAAATAGATTTTATTACCATTTCATTAGATAAATCTACCGAAGTGGTTGATCGTTTCAGGAATGAAAAGCACTACGAATGGACATTTCTTTTCAATGGATCAGGATACGATCTGATCCATGATTACCGGATTAAAACTTTCCCGTTTTTTATATTAATTGCCCCGGACGGCCGCATTGCAGATTATCCAGCATATAAGCCGAGCGAGATTATAGCCGACCGGTTTCGTGCCGTTTTAAAGAACAAGGATCAGTAAAATTATTAATCCTTTTGCAGCCTCCGAATATATTTTTTACTCCATTAGAATAATTCAGGTTAATTTTGTGTTCTTGTGCTGACTTAATGGCATGCAAATTAACCTGATTATAGTAGGAATAATTATTGCTGCCTCAGCGCCGTGAAAAAGAGTTGATTCAGAAAAGTCGATAAAACAATGGCAAAATTTCTTGAGCGTTTACTCGGATCTAAATCCGACAGGGATATTAAATCGATTACCCCCATTCAGAAACAAATATTTGAAGCATACGAAACTATTCAGAACCTTTCAAATGACGAGTTGCGTGCAAAAACCGGTGAATTCAAATCTCGCATTGGTGATGCTATCGCTGCCCAGCAGAATGAAATAAAAGAGATCAAAAATCAAATTAACCACAATCCTGATATGGATGATGATGAAAAGGAGAAATTGTGGAAAAAGGTGGATGATCTCGAAAAGCAGGCTTATGATAACACACAGGATGTGTTAAATAACATATTGCCAGAGGCTTTTGCGGTTATGAAGGAAACAGCCCGGAGGTTCAAGGAAAATGAAACTGTAGAGGTTACTGCAAACGACTTTGATCGTGAGCTTGCATCAAAAAAGGACAATGTAAATATTGTAGGCGGGAAAGCGCACTTTAAAAATCAATGGATGGCTGGTGGCAACCTCATTTCCTGGGATATGGTGCACTACGATGTGCAATTGGTGGGTGGTATCGTGCTTCACCAGGGTAAAATTGCTGAGATGGCAACCGGTGAAGGGAAAACACTTGTCGCCACCCTGCCTGTTTACCTGAATGCACTCCCGGGCAAAGGTGTTCATGTGGTTACCGTTAATGATTACCTGGCAAAACGTGACTCCGAGTGGATGGGTGTTTTGTATGAGTTTCATGGATTAAAGGTGGATTGTATTGACAAACACCAACCCAACTCTCAGGACCGACGCAATGCTTATCTGGCGGATATTACCTTTGGTACCAATAATGAATTTGGTTTTGATTACCTGCGTGATAATATGACGGCTTTTCCGGATGAGCTTGTGCAAAGGCCGCATAACTATGCCATTGTGGATGAGGTTGACTCGGTACTGATTGACGATGCACGTACTCCTTTGATTATTTCCGGACCAACTCCTAAAGGAGATACACAGGAATTTGAGCAATTCAAGCCATCGGTTCAGAAACTTTACAATGTTCAGAAAAACCTTGTTACCACCATATTGGCCGAAGCCAAAAAACTGTTATCCGACCGGGCAACCGGAGATAATGAGAAAAAAGGAGGCGAGCTTTTGCTCAGAGCCTACAAAGGTTTGCCAAAAAACAAAGCGCTGATCAAGTTTTTGAGTGAAGAAGGCAACCGAACCCTCATGCAGAAAACAGAAAATTTCTATCTGCAGGAACAGGCCAAAAATATGCATCTCATCACAGATGAACTTTATTTTGTGATTGAGGAGAAACACAATTCAGTAGATTTAACCGAGAAAGGTATTGCGGTGATCAACCAGGAAGCAGGTGATGATAATTTTTATGTACTTCCGGATGTGGGTGCCGAAATTGCCGAACTTGAAAAATCCGATCTTTCGGAAAAGAAAAAGCAGGAGAAAAAAGCAGATGTTTTGCGTGATTTCTCATTGAAATCGGAACGTGTTCATACGGTTAACCAATTGCTGAAGGCTTATACCATGTTTGAGAAAGATGTGGAATATGTGATCATGGAAAACAAGATCAAGATCGTGGATGAGCAAACGGGTCGTATCATGGAAGGGCGGCGTTATTCGGATGGATTACACCAGGCCATCGAAGCCAAGGAAAGTGTGAAAGTGGAAGCCGCTACACAAACCTATGCCACCATCACCCTGCAAAATTATTTCAGGATGTACCAAAAGCTGGCAGGTATGACCGGTACCGCCGAAACCGAGGCCGGTGAGCTTTGGGATATCTATAAACTGGATGTGGTGGTTATCCCCACAAACAGGCGCATTGCCCGCGACGACCGCGAAGACATGGTTTTTAAAACCAAACGCGAAAAGTACAATGCCGTAATTGATGAAATTGACCATCTTGTTCAGGAAAAACGGCCTGTACTGGTTGGTACCACATCGGTGGAAACATCTGAACTGCTGAGCCGCATGTTAACCCGGAAAAATATCAAACACAATGTTTTAAATGCAAAGCTGCACCAGCGTGAAGCCCAGGTTGTAAAAGAAGCCGGTCAGCCCGGTAACGTAACCATCGCCACCAACATGGCTGGTCGTGGTACCGACATAAAACTAGGACCCGGTGTAAAAGAAGCCGGAGGTCTGGCAATCATCGGAACCGAACGTCATGAGTCGCGGCGGGTCGACAGGCAGTTGCGTGGACGTTCCGGTCGTCAGGGTGATCCGGGTAGTTCCCAGTTTTTTGTTTCGCTTGAAGATGATCTGATGCGGATGTTTGGTTCTGAGCGGATTGCACGTATTATGGACCGAATGGGGATTAAAGAAGGGGAGGTAATCCAGCACTCAATGATCACCAAATCGATTGAAAGGGCGCAGAAAAAAGTGGAAGAGAATAACTTCGGCATCCGTAAAAAGCTTCTGGAATATGATGATGTTATGAATGCCCAGCGCGAGGTGATCTATAAAAAACGGCGTCATGCCTTGTTTGGTGAACGATTGGCAATGGATATTGCGAACATGATGTATGATGCAGTTGAACAGGTGGTTTCTGATTTTAAAGAATCTGGTGATCATGAGGGTTTTGAGCTGGAGCTGCTGAAAATTTTTGCTGTGGATTCTCCCTTTAATGAAAAAGAGTTTCAGTCGAAAAATAATCACGAAATCACAGAAACCATTTTTAAACAAGTTCGGGAAAACTATAAAAAGAAAAACGAACGCATCCGTGAATCGGCACTTCCTGTTATCAAGGATGTTTATGAAAATAACTCGCAGTATGAGAATATAGCAATTCCTGTAACCGATGGTTCCAAGGAAATGCAGGTGGTAGCCAATCTAAAAAAATCAGTGGAAGATGGTGGTCAGGAAGTGATACTTGCCATTGAAAAAGGAGTTACCCTGCGCCATATAGATAATGCATGGAAGGAGCACTTAAGGGAATTGGATGATTTGAAACAATCCGTACAAACAGCTACTTACGAGCAGAAAGACCCGCTTTTGATCTACAAATTTGAATCCTTCGAACTGTTTAAAAGCATGGTTCAGCGCACCAATAAAGAGATTGATTCATTTCTTTTAAAATGCAATTTGCCGGGTCAGCAAGCTGATGTGAAACAAGCTCAGCAACAGCGTCGGACAGATATGTCGCGGTATAAAGAGTCGCGAAATGACTTGCTGTCGCAATCGCATAGCAACACACAAGCGGAGCAAAAAACACAACCGGTAGTTCGTGAGAAGAAAGTCGGCAGGAATGACCCCTGTCCTTGCGGTAGCGGTAAAAAATACAAACAATGTCATGGAAAGGGCGCATAATCATTAAATCAGAATATTAATAAAATGTCGATAACCGTTGAAAACATAACCAAACTTTACGGACAGCAGAGGGCGCTTGACGATGTATCTTTTAAAATCTCAGGTGGCGAAGTAGTGGGATTGCTTGGGCCTAATGGCGCCGGGAAATCTACCATGATGAAAATTCTTACCTGTTTTATTCCTCCTTCGTCTGGGAAAGCTTATGTTTACGGTCATGATATTTTTGAAGAATCGCTGGAAGTGAGGAAGAAAGTTGGATATCTGCCTGAGAATAATCCTTTATATCTCGACCTGTATGTTAAAGAGTACCTGGAGTTTGTTGGAGGAATTTACCGGATCGGGAATCTTCAAAGACGCATCAATGAAATGATTGAGATAACGGGTTTAGGAGTCGAACAAAAGAAAAAAATCGGGGCCCTTTCAAAAGGATATCGTCAGAGAGTTGGGTTAGCCCAGGCTTTGATTCACGACCCGGAGGTTTTGATTCTTGATGAACCCACCTCTGGACTTGATCCCAATCAACTCGTCGGCATACGAAACCTGATCAAAAAGATTGGCAAAGAAAAAACAGTGATGCTTTCCACCCATATTATGCAGGAGGTAGAAGCAGTTTGCGACCGGGCCATCATAATCAATAAAGGGAAAATTGTTGCGGATGATTCCACTGAGGGATTATCAGCAAGAGTGGCTGGCCAGCACCGGTTGCGGGTTGAGTTTAATAAAGAACCTGATCTTGCACTTTTGAAAGCTGTTGATGGAGTTAAAGATATTGCTGCTATTAGTGATTTGGTATATGAGATCAATTCGGCCCAGCAGGATGTTCGGGAGCAAATTTTCCAGTTTGCTGTAAAAAATAATTTGGTGGTACTGTCGATGCAGCAGGCCGGAAAAGGCATCGAAGAAGTGTTCCAGCAGCTAACAGGCGACAACCAATAAACAACCTTATAAATTTTGTTAATTATGGCCTAAATAATTTGTTTAGGCATATTTAATTTATAATTTTGCGCCTGTTTTGTGGACAGATTTGATTGATTGCAACCACGGAAAAAAATGCTAAAGCAACAGCCGTAGCCTCCCAATCAAAAATTTCCACGTTAAATTACGCTAGTTTTAAAAATCTAAAACATAATAATTATGGGATATTTATTCACTTCTGAATCGGTTTCTGAAGGTCATCCCGACAAGGTTGCCGATCAGATTTCAGATGCTATGGTTGATGAGTTTCTGGCTTTTGACCCGGATTCAAAAGTTGCTTGTGAAACTTTGGTTACTACAGGACAGGTTGTTGTAGCCGGCGAGGTGAAATCAAAAGCCTACATTGATGTGCCCGAAATAGCCCGCAGGGTGATCAATCACATTGGATATACCAAAGGTGAATACCGCTTTGAAGGTGATTCATGTGGTGTTTTAAACGCCATCCATGAGCAATCGCCTGATATTAACCGGGGTGTTGATAGGGGTGATAAATATGATCAGGGTGCCGGCGACCAGGGAATGATGTTTGGTTATGCCTGCCGCGAAACCGATGATTATATGCCTTTAGCACTGGATATTTCACACATTCTGTTGCAAGAGCTTGCTGCCATTCGCCGCGAAGGAAAAGAAATGACCTACCTTCGTCCTGATTCCAAATCACAGGTTACCATTGAGTATGGTGATGACAATCAGCCAAAAAGAGTGCATACGATTGTTGTTTCCACACAACATGATGAGTTTGATAAAGATGATGTGAAAATGCTTGCGCAGATCAGAGATGATGTTCAAAAAATCCTCATTCCTCGCACCAAAACATTATTACCAAACAGGGTGCAAAAACTTTTTGATGATAATTACATTCTACATGTTAACCCAACCGGCAAATTTGTAATTGGCGGTCCGCATGGTGATACAGGGCTAACCGGACGTAAAATTATTGTTGACACTTATGGTGGTAAAGGCGCTCATGGAGGCGGAGCTTTTTCAGGGAAAGATCCTTCTAAAGTAGATCGCTCAGCCGCTTATGCTGCGCGTCATATTGCTAAAAATATGGTGGCTGCCGGTTTGGCTGATGAAGTGCTGGTTCAATTGTCGTATGCCATTGGTGTAGCTGAACCTGTTGGTGTGTTTGTAAATACTTACGGCAGTGCTAAAGTAAATATGCAAGATGGAGAAATTGCAGTAAAGATCAAAAAACTGTTTGATTTACGCCCGGCTGCTATTGAAGACAGGCTCAAGTTGCGTAATCCTATCTATTTTGAGTCGGCTTCATATGGTCATATGGGCCGCAGCCCCAGAAAAGTTACCAAAGAGTTTCAATCTCCTTATAGCGGTAAAATTGTAAAAGAGGTGGAGTTATTTACATGGGAAAAGCTTGATTTTGTAGATAAGATCAAAACGGAGTTTGGATTATAATTTATATTCAAACATACAATAAAGAAAAAACCCCGCATGTGACGGGGTTTTTTCATCTCAGGTTGTTGTTTAGTGTTTGATGATCAATTTATGAGTAGTCATCGACTCATTATTGACCAGGAGAGAATAGAAATAAATACCTTCGTTAAGATTAGAGGTATTTACTGTTAGCGACCCTTCTTTATCAGTAATCGCAATATCTTTTACAACTTTACCAAGCAAATTATATATTACCAATCTGAGGTCATCAGAATAATTATATGCAAAATCAAAGTTTGCCTCTGTATTTGCAGGGTTTGGATAAGCATTTGAAATTTCAAATGCACTCCGACCATTTACTGATAGTTCGTCCTCAGCATTATAATTAACAGTAAAACTTGCCTTGTTGTCGGGGTTTCCCAATTCATAAAAGGTATATTTAACAATTGATACACCTTCATATCCCATGGGATCGTGATCACCCTGAAATTCCATTGTCATTTCACCCGATTCAATTTTTACATTCACCGAAGCAGTATCAATGTTGGGAGGATAACATAAACCCCAGCAAAATGAATTCAATGAACCAGGCACAAGATCAATTATTTCGCGGGCACACACTACCATCAGTGGGTCGTTGGAAATATTCTTCACACCAATTTCATTCAGGACAATAGTTCCTGAGTCGGGGTGAGCTGATAAATTGATCACGGAAGTGCTGTCTAATAACACTTCACCATTATACAATTCGAGATCCTGTGCATTGAGCCAGTAAGTTAAAGAACCTAACAAGAGGATGAGTGTAATTTTTTTCATATTTATTTCCTCCTATATGTTTATTGAGACATGAGTTTATTTTAAATAGTTGTCTGGTTAACGAAAACCAATGTTGTTTTTATTCCAAAAACTGTGCTAAAAAATGTTAAAGAGGATGTTAAATAATAATTTTCATACAACTACCCCTAAACTATTCGTGTCAGATACATACATTAATATTTATTTCAATAAATGTTTCATTAAATTTGCATTCAATAATTCAGAAATTTAATTCCAAAATACATTCAATCATGAGAAAGATTATTTACACAATTATTTTAGCTATCGGCATGTCGGCTTTTGCCAATGCACAATCTCAAAGGCTCGTATTACTCGAGCACTTCACTCAGGCATCATGTGGACCATGCGCCACTTACAATCCATCAATCCATACCTTGCTTACAGCAAATCCTGATATGATTACTTCGATCATGTATCACACAAGCTGGCCCGGATATGATCCGATGTACAACCACAATACTGTTGAAAATGGAGCAAGAACCGGATATTATGGTGTAAACAGTGTACCTAATTCAGTCCTTGATGGTAATGTTTACAATGGCCATCCAAACGGATGGAATATTGGAACAGTTAATGCCCGTTATGCGGTTACCTCACCAGTTGAATTAAGCATGTACCATGAGCTATCAGCTGATCAGTCAACGCTTACAGTTACAATGATGATCTACGCAACTGAAGATATTGCTCCTGGAATGAAAGCACATATGGCAGTGATTGAAAAACATATTCATTTCAACAGCCCTCCGGGTTCAAATGGTGAAACCGATTTTTATAATGTGATGAAAAAAATGCTACCTAATCAATCCGGAACAATTTTACCGGCAATGCAGGCTGGCGAGTATATGATATTGCAATATTCATGGGAACATCAAAATGTTTATAATGTTGACGAACTGGC
>Ga0116152_10000611_pt1 | contig 29194 bp, 22 predicted proteins | sample AD_UKC119_MetaG_FD_89894 | JGI IMG/M metagenome (GOLD analysis project Ga0116152, IMG submission 89894) | Active sludge microbial communities of municipal wastewater-treating anaerobic digesters from Hong Kong - AD_UKC119_MetaG | ecosystem: Engineered > Bioreactor > Anaerobic > Digestate... | reverse complement strand
CATTCCGGACATGCCGAAAAGTCTTGAAGGGTTACAGATTGTTCAGGATGTGAATGGCACCAGTGAATGGTACGGGTTTATTGTGGGAGGTAATCCATCTTATACCGGCGGCACCACACCCTCATATCTCGCACGCCTCGATTTTGGATCTTCTCTGGCGAATCCAAGTCCTGAGCTTACCATTCTTATTGAAGATGATGATTTTGATACCCTGAATTTTCCGCATGACCTCTATATCTTTTATGATAATGAATCAGCATCGCCCATGTGGCATGGCTTTACTGTGAACAAACTGAATGGTACCATAGCCCGTTTCGATTTTACTTCAGGCATTAATGAAATGCCCGTTGTACATAACCTGGGTAATCCTGACGATAGGTTGAGCCTGCCTGTTGGTATTTTTCCGATTCAGGACAATGGCTTGTGGTATGTTTTTGTTACGGATAGTGATGAGGATAAAGGCTTATTTCGGTTGGATTTTGGTGCGAATATTCTGAATCCGGATCCTGACTGCACACCGGTTCCGATTGATATCGCCGGTGGAATTGTTCATATGCGCGATATTTCTTTATTCCGTAGCTGCAATCAGGTGTACGGCTACATTGTGGCCGGTCATGCTTATGATGAATTTAATCTTGTAAAACTGAACTTTGCCGATATTACCACCATTCCAGATGCCGTGACCTTTGGTACGCTGGGCTACACCATTGAATTCGGCCATAGTATTAGTGATATTTTTAGAGTGGATGATGATTATTATGCCATGGTGTGTAACCACGGTTCAAAAAATATTACCCGGTTAATTTTACCTTCCTGTGAATCCATCCCTTCGGTATCTCAGGATGTACAGCCACAAGAGGATATCATATATGCTGATCCGGGATGGAAAACCATTGAGGTTATCAAAGATTTCGGTACAGCACAACAGGATAATGAATGTTTCGACATATTTGTGGAATACCCACCGGTTTTGGCTGATACTATCCACGGCCCTGTTGTGGTTTGTCCCGGCGATACAGTAATTTTTAATTCCAATGATTTGGCCTATACCGATCCGGATGGCTATCTGTGGGGGTATGACCATGAAATTGTTCGGTTAAATCCTGCCAATACTTTCGCTTTGGATACGGTAGTGATTACGCGGTCGATACATCCGGGTCCGCATCTCCTTACGCTGCAGGGTGAAAACCGTTGTGGCACCGGGCCAATCTATACGATGACCATTCAGGTGGATACTTCCACTTCCATCACACATCATCCCATTGATCTGATTTCTGCTGCGGTTAACGATGATGCTACGTTGGGCGTAAATGCCTATGGTTCAGATCTGAGCTACCAATGGCAGGAGAGTACCGATGGGGGTGTTGTTTGGTACAATCTGCCTGACGAAGATCCCTATTATGGTGTGTACACCGATGAACTTGTTATCCATGATGTACAGGCCGCGATGACCGGTTATAAGTTTCGTTGTATCGTTACCGGATCGTGTGATCCGATTGAAATCTACTCAGGCGAATGTATTTTGGTGGTAGGGGCGCTGTTAACCACGGTTGGTATTTCTGATGCTGCTGCCTGCCCTGAAACCGACATTTCCGTTCCGATAAAAATTGCTGGTTTTGCTGAGGTTACAGATTTTTCTTTGAAATTATTTTATGCTGATGATTTGGCGTATAACGGGTTTTCCAATCCACACGCTTTTCTTTCGGATATCAGCGTTACGAATCCCGGTTCGGGAGAGTTGATTATTTCCTGGGCCGCTGAACCAGGCCCTGGCGTTACCATTCTCAGCGGTCAGATGCTGGAATTAAACTTTCATACCCGGGTGGGTGATGTGTGTGATTTTCAATTCGTTGAAGAAGAATGCGAATATAACACCAGCGATATTAAACTCGACGATGAGTACACTGCTTATAGTTTTACTATTCTTCCACTTCCTGAAAAACCCATGCAACCAACAGGCAATCCGGAGCGGTGTGAAGGAGCGGTGCCGGAGCAGTATACTATTGCTATTCCCCTGCATACCGACACTTATTCCTGGTCGTTGAATCCCGATGCTTCCGGTGTTGTTTCCAATAATGGAAATTCTGTAACGGTAAATTGGGATCCGTTTTTTCATGGCGAGGCCTGGATCAAAGTGAAAGGCCTCAATGGCTGTGGGGAAGGTGCCTATAGCGACAGCCTTAAGGTAATTACCCATCCGCTGCCATTGAAAGCAGCGCTGCCCGTTGGCGACACCAACCTGTGTGAAGCAGGCCCTGATCAGTTCTATTTCACAGACGGAGGTCAATATTCCACCTCGTATGTCTGGACACTCTTGCCTCCGGAAGCGGGAACGGTTTCCGGAAATGGCCAGCAATGTGCAGTGACCTGGAATCCTTCGTGGGTTGGATTTGCCGAATTGACTGCCTTGGCGGTTAACGACTGTGGCGAAGCACGCCAAAACAGTGAACCCCTGCTCATTGATGTGAATCCGCTTCCTGCTTTGCAACCTTGGGTTTCCGATACGGTGGCCTATCTGGATGCTCCGGTCAGTTTTAGTGCAGAGGTATGGCGCGGCACTGCCCCTTATCGTTTTAACTGGGATTTTATGCCTGAGGAATGGTATTCCTCTACACCCGATACCACCATTATTCCCGATGACCCCTACCACGAATATGTGCTGACGGTTATCGACAGCAATTCCTGTACGATGACTTCAAAAATTGGAGTCAAGATCTTATTGCCTTTATTTGTTCCCAATGCCTTTACGCCCAATCAGGATGGGCTGAATGATTTTTTTCGTGGCTTTATCACGGGCAATGTGGAAGGCGTGAGTTACCGGTTGCTCATTTTTTCCCGTGTAGGTACACAGGTATATGAAGAACGGGGTGATGATCTTTCGCTGATGTCGGGCTGGGATGGAACCTACGAAGGCACGCTGTGTTCTTCCGGTGTTTATGTGTATTATCTTTATTATGAGATTATGGGATACGATGGAATCGAAGGTGAACAGTTGATTAAAGGTACCTTCACCCTTCTTCGGTAAGGTTAGAACCGACGATCGCCACCCAGTATCCCGCCAAGGAGTTCCCCGCCAATTCCAGCAGCTCCTTGCTTTTCACCCCGGTTATGCTTTACTGAAGCGGCCTGGATACGGTCGGCCAGACGGCTGAACGGAAGGCTTTGCAGGTATATTTTCCCAGGACCAGTTAATGTCGCCAGAAAAATCCCTTCTCCGCCAAAGAGTGCGTTAGTAAATCCACCGATAAATTTTATGTCATAGCTTACGGTGGGAGCAAAAGCAGCAATACATCCGGTGTCTACCCTTAACGTTTCGCCGGGTTGCAGTGTTCGGGCAATCACTGTTCCTCCGGCATGAATAAAGGCCAGGCCGTCGCCGCTAAGTTTTTGGAGAATAAATCCTTCTCCTCCAAATAATCCCGCTCCCAACTTCCGGGTGAAGGCGATATCAATATCAATGCCTGCGGCAGCACAGAGAAAAGCATCCTTCTGACAAATAAATGTACCACCTAATTCGGTCAGATCTAACGGGATAACTTTTCCGGGGTAAGGGGCGCCAAATCCCACATAGCCTTTTTCTTCCCCTTTGTACAGGAACGAGGTAATGAAAAATCCATCACCGGTAAGCATACGCTTAAATCCTTTAAAAATCCCACCTCCTGTATTTGTTTGCATTTCAATGCCGTGGGTCATATACATCATTGTTCCTACTTCAGCTCTGACCGCTTCATTCGGATCGAGGCCGATTTGCACAATTTGCATATCATCACCGTAAATTTTGTAATCTATAACGTCTGCCATCGTTTATATTTTTTATTTTTCTGCGTTTCAGAATACTAAAAAAATGCGCATAAAAATAAATAACTATTTCCAGAATTAAAAAAATGTGTTAATTTTGCATCACTAATTTTCACGGTGGTTGTAGCTCAGTTGGTCAGAGCGCTGGATTGTGGTTCCAGAGGTCGTGGGTTCGAACCCCATCATCCACCCTCCCTGAATCAAAAGGCTGTCTTACGTGACAGCCTTTTTTTTACCCATTTTCAATTGCAAAAGTCATCTTTTCCCTGGCTGAAGCGTGTTTTCTTTCTGGTTTTATCTAATATACAAACTGAATCCTGTAGATGAACTTATATTCTTGATTCTGAGAGGGCTTTTATTGCCGTATATAAACCGCCGTTTTGGGGTGATGCATTGCTTGCTCTGTTTTTGTGATTTGAAAATTTGCTTTTTTTTTGTATTTTTGTGAATCTTCCTGATTTTTAACGAAAAAGAAAGAAATTTATGCTGGAAATTAAAGTAATTAGGTCGGTCAACGACTTTAAAGAAATCACACAAGAACAATTTATTGAGTTTCTCTTCAAACACCTTGAACGTTTTGGCGACCCTCGTGAGCACATTAGCAATTGTCTGGAATATGCCTTGTCTGCTGACCCCGGTAAAGGCGGTTTTGCTTTAGCCGCATTTTATGAAGGTATTTTTGTGGGAGCCCTGATCATGAACAAAACCGGAATGCGCGGTTATATTCCTGAAAATATTCTGGTCTATATTGCAGTCGATAGCAACTATCGGGGTAAAGGAATTGGGAATCAGATCATTCAAAAAGCAGTATCCCTTACCGAGGGTGATATAAAATTGCACGTTGAATATGATAATCCCGCTAAGCACCTTTATGAACGCGTAGGATTTACTAATAAATACGCTGAGATGCGTTTGTCCAATCCTAAAACAAAATAATGGCACAATTACGTATTAGTATTACCGAAGTTCGAAATAATATAATGGAACTGAGTCAGTATTTTGCTGCACATAACATTTCATGGAGCTTAATTACGAAAGTTTTTAGTGGCGATGAAGATTTTATGAAGGCGTTGCTAACTCCTGAACTGTTAAAGGATATTCATTCTGTGGGAGACAGTCGCTTAAGTAGTCTGAAAAAACTTAAGGAACTGAATAATGATTTGGTTACCATTTATATTAAACCTCCGGCCGAGGTGTATATTGATGAAATTGTGGAATATGCGGATATCTCCTTGAATTCCAGTTATCGCACCATTAAAGCCTTAAACGAGGCAGCCGGGAAGGCCGGGAAAATCCATAAAATTATTGTGATGGTTGAGTTGGGCGAACTACGCGAAGGGGTACTTCGCGAAAACCTGGAGGATTTTTATGCCCGGGTGTTTGATATGCCTAATATTGAAGTGATTGGCCTGGGTTCTAATCTGGGGTGTATGTACGGCATTGAACCGACTTACGATAAACTTATGCAACTTTCGTTATATAAAATGCTTCTGGAATCAAAATTTAAAACCAAAATTCCATTGATTTCCGGTGGGAGCTCTATTACTTTGCCATTGATTGAAAATGGTAAATTGCCCAATGATATCAATCATTTCCGGATTGGTGAAGCTGCTTTCTTCGGTACCAGTCCACTCGATAATGAAACTTTTCGAAATCTTTCCTCCGAAACCTTTGGTTTTTATGGCAATATCATCGAATTGGAGGAGAAAGAGATTGTTCCTGACGGAGTAATCAGTGATGCCAGCATTGGCCATACTGAAGAGTTTGATTCCGAAGCCTTTAATGAAACTACGTATAAGGCTATCGTTGACTTCGGCCTTCTTGATGTGGATGTCAATGAGTTGGAACCTCTTGATAATAGCATTCGTTTTGTTGGAACCACCTCGGATATGACGGTGCTGGACCTGGGTGAAAATCTGAATACTGAAAATCAAAGAAAATACCGTGTGGGGGATAAAATTTGTTTTAAGCCCAGTTATATGGCAGTCGCCCGATTGTTGAATTCTAAATTTATTGAGAAAGATTTTATCTGATTAGTGGGCATGAGAGATCGAGGTAATGAGTAGTTCAGTGATAGAAATAAAAAAATCAGCACTCACCAATAATTATCGCTTTTTGAAATCCCTGATGGGAAACGATGTAATTGTATGTGCTGTTGTGAAAGGTAATGCATATGGCCATGGGGTAGGACAGGTGCTCCCTGCGCTTCAGAGTGTCGGGGTTACCCATTTCGCTGTTTTTAGCTCCACGGAAGCGCAACATTGTCATCCGTTTATCCGGCAGGGTGTTAGCCTTATGGTTATGGGGTTTATCGAACCGGCGCATATGCGTTGGATTATCGAGCATGAAATCGAATTTTATGTGTACACGCCCTCCGTGCTTTCTTCGGCCATTGCCATGGCAAAAATTCTGAACAAAAAAGCATGCATTCATTTGGATCTTGAAACGGGAATGAACCGGACCGGATTAACAGAAGACGAATTGGGAACATGCATCCCGGTGATTAAAGAAAACCGGGATTGGATTGTGATAAAAGGAATTACTACCCATTTTGCCGGTGCAGAAAGCATTGCCAATTATGTACGGGTAATGAATCAATTTGATCGTTTCAAGGAAAAAGTAGAAATGCTTTCGCATGATGATATTCATGGCGAGTTGCTCCATGTGGCCTCTTCCGCTGCTGCAGTGATTTATCCCCAAACCCGTCTGAATATGGTACGGGTTGGCGTTATGCTATACGGATACTGGCCCACACGTGAAATCTGGATTCAGTACGCCCGTGCGATGAAAAATCATTCGAATCCCCTCCAGCGTTCCATTGTATGGAAATCAGAAGTCATGCTGGTAAAAGACCTGGAAGAAGGGGAGTTTGTCGGTTATGGGCTGGGTTATCAGGCACCCCAGAATATGCGGATTATGATTGTTCCGGTGGGTTATGTCGATGGCTATAGCCGTTCCCTTAGCAATAATGGCCACGTTTTGGTGAATGGCCAGCGCGCCGATGTGATCGGGTCTATCAATATGAATATGGTGATTTGTAATATTTCTGATCATGCCTCAGTAGAGCAAGGCGATGAAGTTATCCTGATTGGCGCTCAGGGGGATAACGAAATTACTTTCTCGTCTTTTGCTGAAATGAACAATGCTATGAATTATGAAATCCTTGCCCGGTTGCCTGACCATGTGCTTCGGATGAGCATCCCCTGATTTTTTAACTCAAAATTTATGCAAGTGCTTTCTTTGAAGGGATATTCTGTATTTTTGCTGTATGAAGGATAAGGTAGTAATTATTACCGGAGCCTCCTCCGGAATCGGCCGTGCACTGGCTGTTCAGTTTGCACGGCAGCGCTCAAGTGTAGTACTCGCTGCCCGTAATCCGGATCGCTTGCAGGAAACTGAACAGCAGATTGCAAAATATAATGTACCTGTGTTGGTTGTTCCTGCCGATGTGAGTAAAGAAGAAGATTGCCGCAATTTGATTGAAAAGACAATCAGCATTTTTGGAACGATCGATGTGCTTATTAACAATGCCGGAATTTCCATGCGCGCCTTGTTTTGTGATCTTGATTTATCGGTTATCCGACGTTTAATGGATGTCAATTTCTGGGGAACTGTTTATTGTACAAAATATGCTGAGCCTTATCTGGTAAAGGCTAAAGGCACGGTTGTCGGGATTATTTCCATTGCCGGCTATCAGGGGCTTCCGGGTCGGACCGGCTATTCGGCCAGCAAATACGCCATTCGGGGTTTTTTGGAAACTGTACGCATTGAAAATCTTAAAACAGGCCTTCATGTTTTGGTGGCTGCTCCCGGTTTTACCAGCTCCAACATCCGTTACACAGCGCTAACTGCTGATGGTTCAATACAGGGAACCACGCCGAGGGAAGAAAAAAATATGATGTCGGCAGCGTATTGTGCCTACAGGATTTATCTGGCAGTGGTGCGAAGAAAGAGAAGCCTGATTCTCACTACCGAAGGAAAGTTGGCTGTAATGCTGAATAAACTTTTTCCCCGTTTAGTGGATCATCTTTCCTATCGGATGATGGAGCGGGAACCCGATTCTCCCTTGTTACGTTTTAAAAATTAATAACGCCCTCTCTCAATTTCTCGTTTTGTGTCTTTCGCCTTTAGGGTTTCCCGTTTATCGTACAATTTTTTTCCTTTTGCAATGGATATTTCAATTTTTGCCAGCCCTTTCTCATTAATAAATAAGTAAAGCGGTATAATTGTCAGCCCTTTTTCATGAATATTCGTAAAGATTTTTTTTAGCTCCCGGCGGTTGAGCAACAATTTACGCGGGCGTTTGGGATCGTGGTTGTTATATGTGCCAAAGGTATATTCACTGATGTGCAACCCAAACACAAACAATTCGCCTTCGCGAAACTGACAATAGGCATCGCTTAAATTCGCTTTTCCTCCACGGATGGATTTTATTTCCGTTCCTGTCAGTACGATGCCTGCCGTAAACCGGTCGAGGATAAAATACTGGTAAAAGGCTTTTTTGTTCTTGATGTTTATTGTTTGTGCCATAGCGGGGCAAAGATAGCAATTATCCGACAAGAGGAGTTATTCCTCCGGTGTTTCGATGCGATTCTCCTTGTTTTTATGCAATGTTTTGGTGGAAAGCAAACCACAAGCCGCATAAATATCTTCTCCTCTGGATGCCCGGATGGTGGCTGTTATTCCTTTTTTATTCAACGCATCCCTAAACCAAATCATTTGTGTTTCCGGCGTTCCTTTGAGTGACGTTCCCGGAATCGAATGAAACCGGATAAGGTTTATACGGCAACGGATCCCACTTAAAAGCCGCACAATTTCCTTGACATGTTTCGGGGTGTCATTGAATCCGTCAAAAAGAATGTATTCGAACGATACCCTGCGCTGCCGCCCAATATCCGCCATACGGATTTTATTAATAATTTCACGAATGGGATAAACTTTCTCAATGGGCATGAGTTGTTTTCTCTCTTCTTCAAAGGGTGTATGCATACTGATGGCCAGATGGCATTCACTTTTATGTAAAAATTCCAACAGTCCGGGAAGAATTCCGATACTCGATACGGTAATACGCTTTGGGCTCATTTCAAAACCATAGGCTGCTGTTAAAATTTCCAGGCTTTTTAGCACATTTGCCGTATTATCAAAGGGTTCGCCCATCCCCATATAAACGATATTAGTTAGGGTATGCTGTTCAGGAAGGCTTTTTATCTGGTTTAGAATTTCCCCGGTTGTCAGGTTGGCCTGAAAACCCTGTTTCCCTGTCATGCAAAACACACACCCCATTTTGCATCCGGCCTGTGAGGAAACACAAAGGGTAGCCCGTTCTTTATCGGGAATATAGGCGGCTTCGATCCAGTGTTGGCTAGGGGTGGAAAACAGGTATTTTTTTGTCCCATCAACCGATTCCTGGACAGCAATGGGGGCTGAGCGGCCAAGAGTGAAATTTTCTTCGAGTTTTTCCCGGAAGGCTTTCGGGAGGTTGTTCATTGCTTCAAAGGTGAGGATATCTTTTTTATAGAGCCAGTCGGCCAGCTGATTCCCGACAAAGGGTTTTTCACCCAGCGCCGCGACAGTTTGCCTTAATTCATTCAGGGTTTGGCCGAACAGGGGAGTTTTTTTCATCGTGTTCCTGTGAAGTGTATGCCTACAAATTTTGTTATTAGATAATTCGTGTCGTTATGTAAATCAAATAGATGAGTAACAATAAAGCCCCTTCATGCCGATGTAAAATATATCTTTTCCTCCCGGTAAAAAGCATTAAAAAGAGCACGAATGTCGCAAACAGTACCATAATAAGATCGCTGAAAATTTCTTCGTAAACAGGTAATGGTCTTATTGTTGCACTTACTCCGAGTACAACCAGGATATTCAGAATATTTGAACCAATAACATTACCAATAGCGATATCCGTATTTTTTCGTATCGCCGCCATTACCGAGGTTACTAATTCCGGCAATGAGGTTGACAGTGAAACCAGGGTAAATCCGATTACTGATTGGCTAATCCCAAGGTCTGCTGCAATGGCTGAGGCGCCGTTAACGATCCACCTTCCACTGATAAAAAGTGCGGCAAGTCCAAGAATCACGTATGCCAAAGATTTTAATACGGGTTGTTCCTCTACCCTGGGCATCCCATCGACACCTTTGGATTTGTTTGATTCTTTTTTATTCAGATAAAGAAAGAGAACAAAAAGAAGTAGCAGGACAATCCCTTCGGTTCGGTTTACTACATTCCTCCCCTGATTAAAAGTATACATCATTAATATGAGAAATACCGTGAGAAGGAAAGAAGCTGGAATTACCCGATTAGTGGTTGATTTTTTTGCCGGTATCGGTAGTATTATTGCGGATATTCCCAGAATCAGCAGAATATTTAGCAGGTTGCTGCCCAATACATTGGTGATCGCCAGATCGGTTTCGCCACGATAGGCTGCAAAACTGCTGATAACCAGTTCCGGCAGGCTGGTTCCGAACGCAACGATAGTCATTCCGATTACAATGCTGGGAATGCCTAATTTTTGCCCGATTGCAGATGAGCCTTTTACCAGAATATTGGCGCCAATAACGAGGATTATAAAACCAGTAAAAAATAGGGTTTCTGTCATTTTACATTATGTTTGACCTTAGACTGAATTGTCAGAAGCAGGTTACAGCACGCATGACCGGGCACCAAAAATCAGGCTGCCGATTCGTACCAAGGTTGATTTTTCTTCAATGGCGAGTTGATAATCGCCCGACATGCCCATGGAGATTTCTTTGAATTCAGGTGTTTCTGAAAAATAATGAGTTTTGAGATGGTCAAACCAGACTTTCAACTGTTTGAATTCCCTGCGTATTTGTGCCTGATTTTCCGTATAGGTGGCCATGCCCATTACACCGGAAAGCTGAATATGAGCCATTGCATTGTATTCCGGGCTGTTAATCAGTTGCTCCGCCTCCTGTAGGTTGAGTCCGAATTTGGTCTCTTCTTCGGCAATATGGAACTGAAGCAGGCATCGGATGGTTTTTTCGTTCTTTTCGGCTTGCCGGTCGATCTCTTTTAAAACTTTTAAGCTGTCAACGCTATGAATCAAATCAACCCAGGGTGCAATGTACTTGACCTTGTTGGTTTGCAAATGGCCGATAAAATGCCAGTGAATGTCTTTGGGTAACCCCTGGGCTTTGGCCTGCATTTCACGTGCATTGTTTTCACCAAAATGTCGCTGTCCGTTTTCATAGGCTTCCAGAATATCTTCATTGGGTTTTGTCTTGGATACAGCCACCAGACAAACCGTTTCAGGGATTGTTTTTCTGAGGGATTCCAGATGGGTTTTAATAAACATGAGACCATTTTTATATATTCAGATGCAAAGTTATTCTTTTTCTTCGAGAAGGTGTTGAAACACGAACATTTCATCGCGTAGCCGTGCCGCTTCAATAAAATCAAGCTCTTTTACTACTTTTTCCATTTGTTGTTGCAGATTTTGAATCGCTTTTTTCAGCTGTTGCTTCGACATATACTGTACGACCGGGTCAGCCGCAAGGCCTGCTTTTTGCGTTTCAAATCCAGCTGTTTTTTCCGCTGCGTTTTTCGTAGCGTTTGATGGTCCCATCACACTTTCGATGGATTTTACAATAGCGCGTGGTGTAATATGATTTGCGGTATTGTAGGCAATCTGCTTCAATCTCCTTCGCTCTGTTTCGTCCATGGTGCGCTGCATACTTTCGGTAATTTTATCTGCATACATGATAACCCGGGCATTCAGGTTTCTGGCGGCACGTCCTGCTGTTTGCGTCAGGGCTCTTTCCGAACGGAGAAACCCTTCCTTATCGGCATCCAGAATGGCTACCAGCGATACTTCGGGCAGGTCGAGTCCTTCGCGTAACAAGTTAACACCCACCAGTACATCATATTTTCCGGTTCGTAAGTCATGCATTATTTCCACGCGTTCCAGTGTATCTACATCAGAATGAATATATTGGCATTTGACCTGTAACCGGGCCATGTATTTGGTCAACTCTTCCGCCATCCGTTTGGTAAGTGTGGTTACCAACACGCGTTCTTTCATTTTTATTACACGATCAATTTCGTCCAGCAGATCATCTACCTGATGAATCGCTGGCCTGACTTCGATGATGGGATCCGGAAGCCCTGTGGGTCGGATCAATTGTTCCACAACAACCCCCTCCGATTGCTTGAGTTCATAATCAGCAGGGGTGGCACTTACATAGACAGTCTGGGGTATAATTTGTTCAAATTCATCAAAAGTCAGGGGGCGGTTATCCAGTGCCGAAGGCAGCCTGAATCCGAACTCAACGAGGTTTTGCTTGCGTGAGCGATCGCCACCATACATGGCTCTGATTTGTGGAATGGTAACATGTGATTCATCAATTACCAGTAAAAAATCATCCGGGAAATAATCAATCAGGCAGAATGGCCGGCTACCCGGACTCCGGCGATCGAAATACCGTGAATAATTTTCAATCCCTGAACAGTAGCCCAGTTCCTTCATCATTTCAATGTCATAGGTTACTCTGTCTTCTAATCGTTTTGCTTCCAAATGCTTCCCGATACTTCTGAAGTAGGCGGTCTGGGCAAACAGATCCTCCTGAATTTCCCGGATGGCTTTATTCAGCGTTTCTTGTGTAGTGACGAAAATGTTGGCCGGGTAAATCGTGATTTCTTCCAGTTCTTCCACTCTTTTTCCAGTTTCTGGTTCAATAACCTCCATCGATTCAATTTCATCGCCCCAGAAAAGAATGCGAAAACCAAAATCTGCGTAAGCGGGAAAAATATCTACCGAATCGCCTTTCACCCTGAACGTGCCTCGTGTGAGTTCAGTTTCAGTGCGGCTATAAAGGCTTACTACAAATTTATGCAACAATGTGTTACGGCTGATCTGATCCCCTTTATGAATATAAACCGTATTGCTGGCAAATTCTTCAGGGTTTCCGATACCGTAAATACATGAAACAGAGCTTACTACAATTACATCACGACGACCAGAGAGCAGTGCAGAGGACGCGCTGAGCCTCAGTTTTTCAATTTCGTCGTTAATACTGAGGTCTTTCTCAATGTAGGTATCCGAAACCGGCAGATAGGCTTCCGGCTGATAATAATCATAATAGGAGACGAAGTATTCAACCGCATTATCAGGGAAAAATTGTTTGAATTCTCCATAGAGTTGGGCGGCGAGGGTTTTATTGTGTGAGAGTACGAGTATGGGTTTTTGAACTTTTTCAATGACATTGGCAATGGTAAAAGTTTTTCCTGATCCGGTTACCCCTAAAAGTACCTGTGCTTTATCCTGTCGCAGAATACCTTCCGTCAGTTGCTTTATGGCTTCCGGCTGATCGCCGGTTGGTTGAAAATCGGATGTTAATATGAAAGGTTTTGCCATTGGTTATTCCGTTTTTTTTATGAGGATTCCTGTCACAGGAAAATGATCTGAATCGGTATTTTTACGGTGAATCTGGTACGCGATGGAAGTCAGGTCGGGATGATGCAGGATATAGTCGATACGGAAGGAAGGGTATCTTCCGTTGTAGGTTGTCCCTGTGCCGTATCCCGCTTCCCTGAATCCGTCGGTTAAATAGTGTCGTAATTTTTGATAGGTGTAGGAGGCGGGCGTATCGTTAAAGTCTCCGCAAAGTATTGTTTTATAGGGTGATTTTTGAATAAATGCCGTTAATCGGTCGGCTTGTCTTGCCCTTTGCCGGAAGGCTTTTAGCAGTTTTTTGTAAATCCGGCGGCTCTTTTCCTGGATAATTCCACGCCCGGCATTGGCCCGTTTAAAATCGTCCAGTCCAAGATCATCCTCTTCCCTGAGGTAGTTCGATTGTAGATGACAATTGATAATCCTTAGCGTGTCACTTTGCCATACAATGTCGGCATAAACTGCATACCGGCGGTTATCCGGGTCTGTAAGCGATCCTTTGTTAACCACATCCTGACGAGTGAGCAGGAGTATCCGTTCACTGTTCTGTTGTCCGGGATAATAGCGTGTAAAAACATAATGAGAGGTTCCGGTTCGGTGCATGATTTTTTCTATCATCACCGTGAATTCTTCTGGTGGAGAATCAAATTCCTGCAGACAGATAATATCTGCATCTTGTTCGGCGATAAAATTAGTGATGCCTGATTCTTTGTTGGCCGCCTGATGGCGTGACGACCTTCCCAGGTATTTTACGTTGTAAGTGAGTACTTTTAAGTTGGGTGCTGTAGTTGGCTCCTTTTCCGGGTTAAGCTGGAAATAACCGGCAGTTATTCCGATAGTTGCAAGGATTGTCGATAAGGGAATGAATGCCATTTTTTTTCGGCAAAATGCCCAGAAAAGAAAAAAAATGGCATTTATAATCCACACCCATGGAAAGATAATTCCGGAAAACATCAGTAAATCCACACCCTTAGTAATAAAGAAAGGCAGCACTAACAGTCCGGCAGCTAACACTGTGCTAAAATTCAGAACTCCTTTCAACAGAAGTTTCAGTATTCCGTTCCGGTGGGGAATATTTTTATCCAATACAATAATAATGGTATATTACATAATAAAAAAAAGCAATCAGGGTTTACTTTGTTTAAACAGTGTTTCCTTTTCTTGTTTGCTTAAGCTCTCGTAGCCCGATTTTGCAATTTTGTCCAAAATTTTATCAATTTCTTTTTGTTTTTCCATTCTTTTCAGGTTATACTCCTCGTCGGTTAATGGCCGTCGGTTCCTGTGTACCTCTTTAAATCCGTGTTTTTGTTTTTTTCTTATAGAGGCGAAAAAGTCTTGCAGGCGAAAAGTGTTTTTTTTAGTGGTCGCCGATTGTTTTCCAAGGGCGATATAGAGAAATCCTGCCAAGGCACCTCCAAGGTGTGCAATATGGCCACCTGCATTTCCCGATTGAATGCTAAGCAAGTCGATCAATATAAATACCAGTGCAACATATTTAAGTTTCACCGGTCCAAAAAAGGCCAGGTTAAGATTATAATCCGGAACGTAGGCCGCAATAGCAATAAGGATGGCCAGTACGGAGGCTGAAGCCCCAAGGGCCGCTGATTGGGCGATTTCCGCAGCAAAAACAGGAAAAGTATTATAGGCAAGGATATACAATAACGCTCCTGCCACACCTCCGATTAAATAGACCTGTAATAAATGACGTTCTGTCAGGTATTCGAGGAAAATTTTGCCACTGAAATAGAGCATGTACATATTGAAAAAGATATGCCAGAATCGTTCGTGCAGGAACATATAGGTTAATAAAGTCCAGGGTCTTTTCAACAGCAGCTGCAGGTCGGCAGGAACGGCCAGAAAGCGCACCACTTCATGAGTTCCGCTCTCCGACTGAAACAGAAAGAGAAAACTCCCTACGAGAAGCAGCAGAACCCAGACGGCAATATTAATAAGAATAAGCCGGGATAACAGATTTCGGGAGGCAAAGAACCGGCGGATATTTCCAATCCATTGCTGGAATAATGATGAATACATAGTTGCCAATTAATAAATGTTTTTTTTGCGCCAATAGCGAATCAGCATAAAACCAAATATCATACCACCTAAATGGGCAAAGTGAGCTACATTGCTGGCGCTGTCAGCAAAGCCGGCAAAAAGTTCGATGGCACCGTATATAATGACAAACCATTTTGCTTTGAGCGGGAAAAGAAAATAGATATAGATTTCAGCGTTTGGGAAAAGCATCCCAAAGGCCAGCAGGAGTCCGAAAATAGCACCGGAAGCACCTACCACGTTAGGCAGATTCATGAAATATTCACGGTATAAGGATATAAAATCGATGCTGGACTGAAGTGCACTATAGTTTCCCGGATCGTTTATTAAAGCTGTTGTATTACGCTGGAAATCAGTAAAATAATCCCACATTACACCACTGTTTTCATGGATATGGAAACGGTGTGAACCAATAAATTCCGAAAGTGTCTGCACTGACGGTTGATCCAGAAATAGATCCATCTGCTGGATTACTGGGTGAATTTCAAACCACGCAATAACATAATGGGTAAGGGCTGCACCAACACCACAGATGATATAATAAATCAAAAATCGGCGGCTTCCCCAGACGTTTTCCAAAATTTTACCAAACATCCATAAAGCGAACATATTAAAAAAGAGATGGGAGAGGCTGCCATGCATGAACATATACGTAATAAATTGGTAGGGTCGAAAGCTGGAGGATAATGGGTATTTTAATCCCAGCAGGTCTTTCAGATCCATATTTGTGGCCGCCCCTACAAGGTAAGTTCCTGCAAATAGTACGATATTAATGATTAACAGGTTTTTTACAACGGGTGGCAATGCACCGAAACCGGCAGGTCTGTATTGATTCATAGTACCAGATTATTTAAACATTTCAGCCAATTGCTGTACTGTTATTATTTGTAATGTTTTTCCTCCGTCCAGGTCATTTTCGGGGGCAGAACAGGCAAAAAGCGAATTGGCGAGTGTCTGCATCTCTTCGGGTGCCAGTTTTTTCTTGTCCCGGATTGCCATACTTTTCGCCATGGCTCTGGCTAGCTTAATTTGACGCTGTGTGGTCGTTTTTCCTGATTCGTTTTTGAATTCTTCCAAGGTCTTTTCGAGGGTTTGAATAACCATTTCTTGTGGCAAATCGGAAGGAGCCCCATTTACCATAAAGCAATTGTTCCCGGCATTTACCATATCAAAACCGAGGAGTTGCAGGTCGTTTTGCAGTTCGGTAACCAGTGCTGTGTCGGCTGCGCTGAGATGCAGCGTTTCCGGAAAGAGAAGCTGTTGGCTCCCGGGTTTACTGCCGCTAAATATTTCTATCAGGCTTTCATAAAGAATACGTTGATGTGCTCTCCTTTGGTCAATCATCATCATCCCTGATTTTACAGGGGTCACAATATAGCGGTTGTATACCTGAATGAAGGTGGCGCTGCCGTTTTCCTCTCCGGATACTGCAATTGGTTCCTCTTTGTTATCCGTTAGTGGAATCTGAACATCGAGTTCCTGTTGAACACCTGGGAATCGGTCGGGTGAAAAAAGTTGCTCCCATCCTGTTGTTTTATTTTTCTGGTCTTTGTCAGGTGCGGATGTATTAAACGGGCTGTATGAAGGATCGATTTTTACTGTTGGCGGAATAACTGAATCGCCCGGACGCAACGGTCTAACCGTAAAAGATTGTTCGGCATTGAAATCGAGTGTGGGTGTGATGCTGAATTTTCCGAAGGCTTGCTTTACTGCCGATCGCAAGAAAGAATAGATCAAACGGGCATCTAAAAAGTTGATTTCCGTTTTTGTAGGATGAATATTTACGTCGATATCTGCCGGGTCGACTTCAAAATAGATAAAGTAGGAAGGGAACGACCCCTCGGGAATTAAATCTTCAAAAGCATTTTGAACCGCATGGTTGAGATAGGGATGCCGGATAAATCGTCCGTTTACAAAAAAGAATTGTTCCCCTTTTGTTCTTTTTGCATATTGTGGTTTTCCAATGAATCCTGAAATTTTGATACGTGTGGTTTCTGCATTCACCGGAACAATTTTTTCGTCGAAATTTCCTCCGAAAAGATTAACAATTCGTTGTTTTAGGTTACCTTTTTTAAGTTGAATTACCGGCTTGTCGTTATGGTAGAGGGTGAATGCCACGGTGGGATTGGTCAGTGCCACGCGTTGAAATTCTTCGATGCAATGCCGTAATTCTACATTGTTTGATTTTAGAAAGTTACGACGGGCAGGAACATTAAAAAAGAGGTTTTTAACGGCAATTGATGTTCCCTCCGGGCAGGAAGCCGGGGATTGTTCTATGAACTTTGATCCTTCAATAAGGATTTTTGTGCCGATATCGTTCCCGCTCATTTTGCTCAAAACTTCTACTTGTGCAATGGCGGCAATAGAAGCCAGCGCTTCGCCGCGGAACCCAAAACTTCGGAGTGCAAACAGATCCTGAGCCGTGGCAATTTTGCTGGTGGCATGCCTTTCAAACGCCATCCGCGCATCGGCTTCACTCATTCCTGAGCCATTATCCACAACACGGATCAGGGCCCGGCCAGCTTCCTTCAGGATGATCTGAATATCATCCGCTCCGGCATCCATAGAGTTCTCAATGAGCTCTTTGAGGGCTGAGCCAGGCCTTTGTATAACCTCACCGGCCGCAATCTGATTGGCCACAGAGTCCGGCAGTAAATGGATAATATCCGGCATAACGTTTAGAATATTTTTGCAAAGAAAATCAAATAGATGAGAACGGCGGCAATAAATAAATAGATAATCACAGATCTTATGTTCTTCCTTTCGCTGTTGCGGCGGTCTTCACGATGCCATGAACTCTGCATTCTACCCCTGATTCTCTCTTCCGAAGTCAGTTGCCCTTCTTCACGTTGCTTCTTTCTTTTTTCCATTTCCTCCTTGCGCGGATCGTAATACCTTGTGGGAAAATTAAAGCGCTTGGGCTTTGGCGTTCGTGCAAATACAATTTTCATGATTCTGTTTTTTGCTATTTTTACAAGCTTGCTTAAAATTATTGTTAATGCTATGGATCCTGAATCGACAGGAACATTTTATTACTTTTAATATTTCTACAAAGATAAGATTTTTTGAAAAGTGTACCTTTGCACTTGTGTGGTTCTATCCCGCATTTTTTATATCTGCAATGAAGTGAGAAAGAAAAGCGTAGAAATCAGAATTGTGTTGGTTACACTGATGGCTGCATTGTTGCTTCTGACCGCCTGTGGTATTGGAACTGGCGATGACCGGACGCTGCTGGAAGATGGGTATGAAAAAGCGTTTTTTGCTCAGGGTTTTTTGCTTGCAACCCACCAGGATCATGTGTTGATTTGTGATCCTACACATCCCGGGGAAATTTTACAGTCATTGCATTTTATTGATTCAGGCCTTAAGCAGCCAGCTGAACTCTGTATTCGTCGCGATTCACCACGTTATGTTTGCCTGAGTTCGGTTTATATGGCCTTTTTGACGACGCTGGGAGAAACCGCAAACATTGTAGGTGCCCCCGATTCTTCCTACCTGTTTGATTCGCGATCCAAAACACTGATTCGCCAGGGCAGGATGGCAGTAGTTACTCATGGCGCAGCAGTGGATGTGGAGAAGATCCTTGCGTTGTCTCCTACCGTTGTTTTTGCCAACCGAATGCAAAAAGGCGAATTACATCAACTTATAAAAAAGGGAATACCCGTTGTTTTTCCGGATGAGTTTAATGAAAATACTCCTTTAGGACGCACCGAGTGGATTCGGGTATTTGGCCGGATCGCCGGCAAACAGGCGTTAGCCGATAGTCTTTTTTCTCAGATCGTTCTTCGGTATCAGAATTTACAGCAATTAACCGCGCAATTAGCAATTAACCGGCCAACGATTTTTGGAGGTATGGAATTTCAGGGAATCTGGTATGTGAGTGGAGGTCTTAGCTATATCGCTCATTTATACCGTGATGCCGGCGCTGATTATCTTTTTGATGATAATGTTTCTCCTGCCAGTATTCCTCTCGATTTTGAAGTAGTTCTTGATCGTGGTGCTTCATCGGATTTTTGGCGTATTATTCTGGCGCACCCGGATACGATTTCCTATGATCTTATTGCCAAGGCAAACCGCCATTATACAAAGTTTAGTGCTTTTCAAAATAAAAAAGTGATTGCATGTAACCCGTCATTAACTGCTTATTTTGAAAAAGGCATTTTGGAACCCGATGTCGTGTTAAGTGATTTAATTTATGCGGTCCATCCGGAGTTGCTTCCCGAATATCTTCCAACGTATTATAAAATTATAAAATAGCCTATGGATGTTAACCGAAACCGAACTGTTGGCATTACTTTGCTGCTACTTTTTGCCGGGATTATTTTATTTTTTGCCAATATTCTTTTGGGCTCTGTGCCGATTTCTGCAAGTGCTGTTTTTCGGATTGTGTTCGCCTCCGGGGTTACGAATGCTTCGTGGACAACGATAATCCTGGATTCACGACTTCCTATGGCCCTGACCGCGCTGTTGGCAGGCAGCGCATTGGCAGTCAGCGGATTACTGATGCAGACCATGTTCCGGAATCCGTTGGCCGGACCTTCTGTGATGGGCGTTACTTCGGGCGCAGGGCTGGGCGTTGCACTCGTTGTTTTGTTAACCGGTGGTGTCCTGAGTCGCTATTTTTTCTTCGCTAACCTGAGTGTTATCCTTGCCGCTTTAGTTGGGGCAGGAACGGTGATTTTTTTGTTGATTTTTCTGGCCGGACGCGTAGGAAATAACGTAATTTTATTAATTATTGGATTGATGATTGGTTATGCTTCTTCTTCTTTGGTGAGTATTTTACAATATTTTTCCACCGATCAGAATTTACATGCCTTTGTTATTTGGGGAATGGGAAGTTTTGCCCAGGTAGGATGGCGGGAAATGTACTATTTTGCCCTTGTGATTCTGTTGGCTCTTACGGCGGCTGTTTTGCTTATCAAACCATTAAATCTGATGTTACTGGGAGAAAATTACGCACATAACCTTGGCTTGAATATGCGGGTGAATCGATTGATTGTGATTTCAGTATCCGGGGTGCTGGCCGCCATGGTCACTGCTTTCTGCGGGCCTGTGGCCTTTGTAGGTATTGCTGTTCCTCATATTGTCCGTAATCTGTACCACAGTAATGATCATCGAAAGATTTTGCCTGGTGTGATTTTATGTGGGGCTTCCTTCACCCTGTTGTGCAATCTCATTGCCCGGATGCCTGGCGTTCAGGGTGCTTTGCCCGTGAATGCCATCAGCTCACTGATTGGGGCTCCCATCGTTATCTGGGTAATATTACGAAACAGGGAAAGGAGTGATGCATGAAAAAAGTGACAAATACCGGAATTTCTCCTCATGTACCTGTGTTAACCGCCTCTGAGCTTTCAGTGGGGTATCCCTCGAAAAATGGAGCGGTTGTAGTTCAGGATGATGTACGACTCAAACTTTTTTCCGGCGAACTGGTTTGCCTGATTGGCCCTAACGGAGCTGGTAAATCAACCCTTCTGCGAACGCTATGCGGACTTCAGGAGGCCCTTTCCGGGAAAATTTTCCTTTCCGGGAAACCTTTACAGGCCTATACCCGCCATCAACTATCTACTATGGTTAGTGTTGTTTTAACCGACAGGGTCGTAGTCGATCACATGAAAGTCTACGATTTGGTTTCTATGGGCCGTTACCCGTATACCGGTTATTTTGGTCGATGTTCTGTGCTGGATCAGGAAGTAATTATGGAAGCGATGGAATTAACCGGTATTGGAGCACTTAGCCATCGTTATCTCGGCGAATTGAGCGATGGAGAACGACAAAAAGTGATGATATCCAGAGCATTAGCCCAAGAAACACCTATTATTGTCCTGGATGAACCCATGGCTTTTCTCGATTTTCCTTCCAAACTGGAGCTCATGCAGATTATTAAAAAGCTCGTTCGGGTGCATGGGAAAAGTATTTTGTTAACTACCCACGACCTCTCCTTATCCATAAAAAGCGCCGATTGGATTTGGATGATTGCAGCAGGGAAACGTATGCAGCGTGGTGTTCCTGAGGATCTTGTGCTAAAGGGCGCTTTCGCTGATTATTTTAATAAAGAAACTATTCATTTTGATGCAAATAGCGGTGATTTTAAAATTGACTTTAAAACCGGTAAAAATATTAATGTCTGGGGTAACGGATTAACAGCACAATGGATACGCAAAGCTTTGATCCGTAAAGGGTATAATGTGGTAGATCAACCAAAGGGAAAAGCAGATATTGTTGTCGATGATGGCCCGCCACCCGAAATAAAAGTAAATTCAGGGACAACTCCCTTTTCGGTGAACTCTGTCAGGGAATTATTGTTAAAACTTTAAATAACATTTTATGAAATTAGTATTATCTGTTTTAATCTTGATGCTTATGATGATGCAATGTACTGTAAAAGAAGCGGATGTTTTATTGAAGAATGGATTGATATACACAGTAGATTCAGCTTTTACCACGGTAACCGGCATGGTTTACCGGAACGGGATTATTTTGGAGACAGGAAAATGGGAAGAATTGCTGGAAAAGTATCATCCCCGTATTGAGTTCGATTTGAATGGAAAGTGTGTCTATCCGGGTTTCATTGATGCCCATTCGCATTTTTACGGTTATGGTACTTTTTTGGCGATGGCCGATCTGACTGGTGCATCATCGTTTGACGAGGTGATATTACGTTTGAAAAGGCATGCCAAAATCTATCCCGGCCAATGGATTGTTGGGCGTGGATGGGATCAAAACCATTGGCCGGATAAAAAATTTCCCGTAAATACTGAACTCGATCGGTTGTTTCCCGATAAATTTGTGGTTTTGATACGTGTGGATGGCCATGCCGTTTTAGTGAATTCCCCTGTAATGCATTTGGCTGGATTTAATGCTACTACAGCGATTTCAGGTGGGGAGATACTTACTGAAAACGGAAAAGTTACCGGAGTTGTATTGGATAAAGGGGCTGATCGCATTCGGGAATTAATTCCGGAATTAACGGCTATTGAGAAACGCAGTGCTATCCTTAAGGCGCAGGAGAATTGTTTCAAAGTAGGACTTACCTCTGTTTGTGAGGCCGGTGCCGATGGTAGTTTGATTTCACTATTTGATGAAATGCATCGAAAGGGTGAATTGAAAATGCGAATTTATGCCATGCTTAATCCGGGGGAGGCCAATGAGGAACAGTATATGCAGCATGGCCCTTATATAACGGATTTTTTAACCGTTAGATCATTGAAACTTTATGCCGATGGGGCGTTGGGTTCACGGGGGGCTGCATTACTGGAGCCTTATTCCGACGATCCTGAAAATTCGGGGATTATTGTCACTAATGCCGATGCTATGCGTGCTGTTTGTGCCAGAGCCCTGACGGCTGGTTTTCAGGTAAATACTCATGCCATTGGTGATGCTGCAAATCGTCAGGTGCTGAACGTGTACCGTGAATTCCTTTCGGAAAAAAATGACTTGCGCTGGCGTATTGAACATGCACAAACTATTCATCCCGACGATTTGCCTTTGTTTGGAAAATATGCGATTATCCCTTCCATTCAAACCACGCACTGTACATCGGATATGGAATGGGCGGGTTCTCGTCTGGGCCAGCGAATCGAAAATGCCTATATCTACAAGGAATTATTGCAGCAAAATGGTTGGATTCCAAATGGTACCGATTTTCCAATTGAAGATATTGACCCTTTAAAGACTTTTTATTCAGCTGTGTTCCGTAGGAATTTGGCAGGATGGCCTGCCGCGGGCTTTCAGATGGAAAATGCCCTTACACGTGAAGAAGCTTTGCGTTCTGTCACTATCTGGGCTGCGAAAGCAGGTTTTGATGAATCCCGGAAAGGTTCGCTGGAACCCGGCAAAGTGGCAGATTTTGTTATTCTTAATCAGGATATTCTCTCAGTGGATGAAAGTGCTGTGCTAAAAACAAAAGTGCTTGCTACTTTTGTGAACGGCGATTTAATGATAAAAAACAGTTCGTTTCATTGGAAATAGATTGTTTTATTATCTTCGGTGCTTGAAAAAATACCCGATTTGTTTCTGCCTCCAAATACTACAAAGTATAAAAAGGCGTTAATAAATAAGCATCAGGGATAAAAAAATCCTAAAATACATGATGCACTTTTCCGAGTTCCGGGCTCTATTGGAGCCCGGATTTTTTATTCCCCACAAAGCGATGGAATATCGTGAACCCGGTCGATGGTTTAAAAAAACGACTCATATAGTACCTGTGTTCCTGTATCGTAAGCTTTCCCAACACCTGTTTCATCCGGCTGTCGGGATCAGCGAGTTTTGGTGTTCCGTATAATTTCTGAACCGTGACCAAGAGCCAGTGTATGAGCTAACTATACTGCGCATCAAACATGAAAATCCTGCCCGGGATCAATACAAACCAGATCCGTTGTTGTTTCCCCGTAATGCTTATTTCTTCTGTTTTCCCAAGTTTCTTGAAAATAGCTCTTTTAAATTATCAAATTCAGTAAAATATGAAATACCTACTCCCTGCGTATAGGGCGCATTATTGTTCAGGTAATCTCTGTCATTGGATTTATTGAATGCCTTTAGCCGTAGTCTTCCGTCGCGGGTTATTTTGACCTCTACGTTTACATCCCCCACGATATTACTGGCATTTTCGGCGTTGTCGGAACCCATTACGCCAATATTTCCGTCAATAATAACCCGGTCATTAAAAAGTTGAGTTCGTAGAGCTACTTCCATCTCTTCCTGTGTTATTTCATCGCCAGGTCGGTAATTGATCCCAATATCAAAGTCTTTACTGATTTGCGAGAGCCAGTTGCTCAGTTGGTTGGTGAGGATATCAAAAGAGGTGGCTCCCAATCCACTGGTAAGTGCAGTATTGGGCGACGAAAAGCTGAACGAATTTAATACCAGTAACGACAACATTTGTTGGGTCATTAAGGTGTTGTTGGAAGTATCTATTGTACTATAAATTAATTCTCTGGTTTGTTCGTCAACATCCGGCATTTCGATTTTAAAATCAATGATAGGATTCGACACAGGCCCGCATAATCCAAGAACGCAATCTACCGGAATGCGGCGGCTGCTCATGCTGGTATCGGCAGTAGGCAGGCCGTTCAAGCCTGCCCTGAGATGATAAATGGCCTCAACATTTAATTCTGCATCCATTGGATCTCCCGTAAGTTTAATCCTTCCTCCCTGACGAATATTGAAAGACCTCCGAATTACGTTTTGAAGCGTGAAGAGTAACGATCCCCCTTCAATTTCATAATCCCCGAAAATTTCATAATTGTATTCGTCATCCATCAGAAAACGAATATCCCCATATCCTCTGACATCCATATTTCCCATGTTATCGGGAAGGAAAATTTTCATTTTGGTGTTCGGGTCAACCTGAATCCGGGTTTCTATATTGATTCCACTTCCTGAAGGGGGCGGGACAGCAATTACGGTTTTTGTCAGTGTATCGTATGGATTGACAAATGTGATAAAATCATTGGCACCAACACTGATACTATAAGTTACGGGTACAAAGACATCCGTACCTGTGTTGGTGTTTACATTGGCAGTGATAAACAAATTATCCAGACCACCCTGAATACTCAAATCACCGGAGGAAAATATTCTGCCGTAAAAGCTACTGTTATCCATACTGGTTGTTTTAAGCACCTGAATTTCCTGAAAATCAAGATTCATATCCATCTCAAAATCATCAAAATACTGGTGTTTTAATCCCCCGTTCACGATTAGCCGGTTTCCTCTGGGATCATAGATCGTGAAGTCACGAAATGTAATGGCGTTTTTCTCAAAATGAATTTCATCAGCCATTGTATAATCCACTTGGGTATAGTCGATTTTAAACCCTGTGCGCATGAAAAAGACTTTCCCCGTAACGACAGGTTCAAAAGGGGTTCCTGAAAGCCGAAGTTTTCCCGACATTCGTCCGGAAATATTTTCAGCCACACCTTCCAGCCAGGGTCGGGCAATCTCCACGTTAAAGTTTTTCGCACCGATATTAAAATCAAAATATCCTTTTCTGGAAGGCGCATAGTACCCATGAATAAATAACGTAGTATCGGAACCGATATTCCCGGTGTAAATAAGATCGGCATTAACATCCAGATGATTTTGAGTCATATTCCAGGATGTATTGGCGCATAAATTTCCCAGTTCTTCTCCATTCACCATAAATTGATCAATCGTTAAATCACTAATGAAATTGGGGGTGTCAAAGATTCCTGTTAGGTCTGCTTCACCATTCATCAGGCCGCGAATTCGAATTTCCTTCGGGAGGAATAAATCCAGTAAAGTGAGATCAAGCTGCGCAAATGCGATTTGCAGTGTATCTGTAGGTTGTTTTGATACCGTTCCATTTAGGCGAATTCCTTGACTACTGCTCGCAAACCCCACATTTTGAAACTTGTATCGCTCCGGTTCAATTGTGATTTTATTTTTTTTATGGAAATTCCATATCGTATCATTGATCCGAAGGTTGTTTTCTGTTATTCCGAATACAAGTGTAGGATAATCAGAGAAGGAGGCATAGGCGGTGATATACCCTTTTGTATGGTCTTTTTTAACAAAGTCATCATAATCCAGCCTTACTCTTATGGAATCATTTGCCGCTAAACCGGAAATCATAAAATTTTGGATACTGAGTGGCAGTGAGTCCTGCGCAGAGGCTTCCATCAGGATAATTTCATCCGAACGTACTGTCAGATTTCCCTGCAGGGTGTCGATGTTGGCGATTATATCCAAGTTATTTACGGTAACCCCCCCTGCAATCATTTCACGGGCTTGTAGGGTGCTTTCCATACGTTTTTCTTCATTGTTGAAAAATACGGTTAGCGATGTACCCGCTGCGATCCGCAGCGCGGGAAAGAAAATCCTTGCAAGAGGATCAATCTCCTGAATTTTAATCCGGGTTACAAATTGATCCCCGTTATCCCGAATCGAAATTTTAGTTGTACTGTCGGATGATAAATGGGGTGTTAATCGCTGAATATAACACGTAATAAAGGCTGGAAAATCCTGATAGGGAATATTTCCGGCAGCAAATAATGCAAGAAAATCAGAATTCAGTGTTACCTCTTTATTGTAGTAAGCGCCTGCTTTTGTGCTCACTTGTTCCAGCGTAAACTCTTGAATATATAATGTATCGTGTTTCTCTGTATAGGTTGTATTGAGTGCCGATAGTTTTCCATTCATTTTGTCCGGATGAAAGCCGTTGGTCTGTGCATAGAGAGTGGTTGAAACTTTGGCCATATGGTTGCTGTCGGTAAGATGCAAGCCAAACAAGTCCATATCCTTGATGTCAACTGTGAGGTTAGCATAAGGCGTTTCTCTTTGTAAATCAACGTTTCCGCCAATTTCAACGCAGCCTAATTCGTCGCGGATGCTTATGGTTCCATTGGCTGTGTTTTCAATAAATTTGCTGTTGATGGTAATCTCAGTAAATTTGTTGTCCATAAATCCCAGTGAATCAATGGATCCGGTTAAGGAAACCTGCATGGTGGCAGGATCAATTCCTTTTCCATCAATTTCCATGGTTAGATTGAACCGATCCAATAGGTTCTGCTGCTGCAAGATTACACCTGCATTTATCCCTTTTCCTTTAATACGGCCTTTGTATTCCAGTTTATTTGTTAAAGAATTCTGATGCAACCGGATATTCGCTGAGGCCGTTCCGAGATTGGTTTTTAATGTAGCCTTGGAGATAAAATCAGTCAGGGTTCCTGTAAATGAACCGGTTAAAACAACGTATTGCAATGAATCGAGAACCTCAGGCAGGGAAAGATAGAATGCACCTTCAGTGGCAGGTAACGAAAACCCGCTAATATCGGTTGGCGTGGTAAATAATTCATCAATCTGAAAGGTAAAACGGGTTTGGTCGATGTACGGTAAACCCAAAATAGAAAAATCAGTCAGAAGACGTGTGTGTGTCCCGGCAATTAATTCCAGGTTTTTTCCGTTTAAATTACTTACAGGCCCGCTGATATCACCCTGAATCCAGATAAAGTCTTTTATCCCCTGCAGGTCTGGAACAAAAAATACAAGGTCGTCCAAAGCGAGCCTTGATAAGCGGAATTCTCCTTGTATGGGTACCGAATCAATAAAATATTGAAAATCCAACAGGGTTTCAAAAAGGAGTGCAAAGTCAAAATCCAAATCGGAATGCGCGGTTTTTATTTTTACTTCATCCACCGAAATTTCCGATGAAGAAAGCGTGAAATCACCGGAACAGGCAGAAACCGTGAGGCCACTTATTTCCCGAAATTCCAAATGTTTGATGTTTGCTGTGATCAGTGAATCTGTAACTAAAACATTTTTTATTTCTCCGGTTACTCCGGATAAAACTGTATGGTTCCAGTCGATTCCTGCCGGTATGGGTATTTTGTTAAAATTTCGGTTTTCGACGTGCGCACCTGCAAGCGAAACCCGGTCGATCCCGATAGACCAGGCTTTGCCAGGTTGCGTCACCCCAGTCGTGTCTGTATCAGAAAACTGGAGCAGAAATTTTTCCAGGTTGGAGGATGAATCGTCTGGAAAAATATGTACGTTGAAAAGTAAACTGTCGGCTGTAATGGCACCAATTTGAATGTGTCTTTTTTTTCGGCTGAAGTGGAGTCTTTTTACCTCTAGCTTTTTCACCGCTGCGATGGCGTTGTCGTTGATGTCCTGAAAGTTGAATCCTTGCACTTTGAGCGCCAGCCCGGGCGAAATGGCAATACGTTCGATGGTAATATGGGTATTAAAGCGCTGACTTAGGTAAGATGCGGAAAAAGAGGCTAATTTTGACTGCACTGCAGGGAGCGTGAGTACCGAAAATAGAAGGGTTAGGGTAAGTATTAGATACCCTAACGTGTTAAAAACTATTTTCCAACCTCTTTTTTTAATAATTTTGTCCTCCTGATCGGTTTAAAAACGGTATGAAGATAAACATTTTAGGTATAGAATCCTCGTGTGATGACACCTCTGCAGCAATTCTTAGCAATAATTTATTGCTGTCGAATGTTATTGCCAGTCAGGATGTGCACAGAAATTATGGCGGTGTGGTTCCGGAGCTTGCTTCCCGTGCTCACCAGCAAAATATAATCCCTGTAATTCATGAGGCGCTAAAAAGAGCAAATTTAAATAAAAATCAATTACATGCCGTAGCCTATACCCGGGGCCCGGGTCTTCTTGGGTCGTTGCTCGTGGGAACCTCTTTTGCCAAGGCTTTTGCCTATGGATTGGGGATTCCTTTAATCGACGTGGATCATATGGATGCCCATATCCTTTCGCACTTTATTGCCACACCTGACTCGCCTTTTCATCCTCCGGATTTTCCTTTCCTTTGCCTGACCGTTTCCGGCGGACATACACAAATCGTTCAGGTGAACAGCCCCTTCGACATGACCATCATCGGGCAAACTATCGATGATGCCGCCGGAGAAGCTTTTGATAAAGCAGCTAAAATCATGGGGCTTCCTTATCCGGGTGGCCCCCATATTGACCGTCTGGCAAAATTGGGTAACCCTAAGGCCTTTTCATTTCCCCATCCTAAGGTTCATAACTTCGATTTTAGCTTTTCTGGTTTAAAAACTTCGTTTCTCTATTTTATTCGTGATGCCTTGAAAAAGGATCCCGGATTTATCGATCATAATCTGGCTGATTTGTGTGCCTCAATCCAATCCACTATCGTTGACATTCTTCTTAAACAATTTATTTCAGCGGCTAAAGCCACTGAAATAACCGCTGTTGCTATTGCCGGAGGGGTTAGCGCAAATTCCGGGTTACAACAAAAATTACGCGAAGCAGCGCATCGACACCATCTTGCGGTCTTTATTCCCAGATTTGAATTTACTACCGATAATGCAGCGATGATTGCGATTACCGGATATTTTAAATACCTTGAAAATCAATTTGCCTCCGCCGACGATGTGCCCTATTCCAGAACCCGGCAGAAACTGAAAAGAAAAATATAAACTAAATACT